>Ga0070713_100003048_pt1 | contig 11006 bp, 7 predicted proteins | sample LARL82metaG_FD_65465 | JGI IMG/M metagenome (GOLD analysis project Ga0070713, IMG submission 65465) | Corn, switchgrass and miscanthus rhizosphere microbial communities from Kellogg Biological Station, Michigan, USA - LAR L8-2 metaG | ecosystem: Host-associated > Plants > Roots > Rhizosphere ... | reverse complement strand
TATACCAAGCACGACGGCATCGTAGACTGGCGGTATTGCATGACTAAGAATGAGGGGGACGACTTCGAAGTTGCCGGAACCCACATTGGCATGGCGTTCAACGCGACGGCATACTCCATCGTCGCCGAACGGCTCGCCTTGGCACATTCCTCGGAGTAGGTTCTCCTCAGCCTGTAGGGCAGTTCCCTGCCATCTCCAAAACAGCGCCGTCTTTTGTCTCTAATTCTTCTACCTTGCCGGTTGCGCCTTTCAGGCGAATCACTGCGCTGGCCAGGCTGTTGTTAGTCACATCGAATGTTCCGGAGCAGTCGGTTTTGGTGTACGGCAAGCGATGAAGGCTTGACCCCGAGCCATCAAAAGACGCGTCAACCGCCACGCCCCTGTTTCCTTTACAAGAAAGGTTCCATGCAAAGGATTCAAGGTTGCTGGTTTCGCGGAATCTCCTGAATACATAACGATTGCTCTCGTGCCAAAGCACAGCCTTGCGAAACACCAATCCGAAAGGCATGTCGTAAGTTAGCGCTTCGAAGGTGGTCGCGGAGCCGTTCGGACGCGAAAAATACGCGTGCGCCCATTTCCAGAAACCACGATGTCGGTAGCCGCAGTTATGTCCCTGCAGTCCGAACCCGAGTGGATCACCGGAGACCCGGTCGCCATCGAGAACGACCTCCCCGGAAAACCTCGCATTGGAATGGGGCGTGCGCGAGAAGCCAATCCATCCCTTGTTGCTCATAGTGACGCGGAATGTGGAGCGAAATTCCAAATCCCACCCGATCTGGTGGCCGTCGACCTCTAGCATTCCCTTGCAGGAGTTCTGTTTGATCTCATTCTTGCCTACGCGAAAATAGAAGCCCGAGTCTCCTCGCCCACTCAGTTCTAGATTCTTCGTCGAAAATCCCTGGATGAAGGTTTGCGGCTTAGCATTGCGCGGAAACCATGTTGCCCAGACCTGCACCGGCAGGGCGCGCGAATCTGCCGAGCAGCCGTCGCGTCCGGGATTGGTCAGCAGATAGCGAAGCCACCATGCGCCAGCGCCCTCCGGCAGGCCAAAGCGGACAAACCATACCTCATAACGCCGGCGAACCGACAGCGATGCATAAACTTCATTCAAAGTCTGCATGGGTTTCAGTACTCCGCGCGAATGATACTCTCGCGGCGCACGGTGTGCTGTGATTTGGGTCATATGGCGCGAGACATAACCGACGCGTAAAATTCGTTTTGCAATGACAGATGTCGAGATTGCCGCCCGCACAATCGTATCGGTGAATCCTGCGACCGGCGAGACGCTGCGACAAATGGCTTGCGCCACGGACCAGGACGTTCGCGATGCAGTGGCGCGAGCACGCGCTGCGCAGCCGGCCTGGTTCGCGCTGGGACTGAGCCAACGCACAAAAGTACTGAAGGAATTCCAATTCCTTCTGCACGAAAAAAAGTCCGAAATTGCTGCTGCACTAACTCGCGAAGCCGGAAAGCCGTATGCGGAAGCACTCACGACAGAAGTGCTCGTCGTCCTGGACAGCGCCCGCTTTTACATCGAGAATGCCCATTCCCTGCTCCGGGATGAGCGCCTCTCCCATGGCAATCTCGCCATGAAGACGAAATCTGGGCGTATCGTGCGCGAGCCCTATGGCGTGATCGGAATTATTTCCCCATGGAACTATCCGTTGTCCACGCCCGCAACGGAAAGCCTGGCTGCGCTGGTCGCTGGAAATGCAGTGGTGGTAAAACCATCCGAATTCACCAGCTTGATTGCGCTGGAACTGGCTGTGTTGTTCCATTCCGCTGGCGTTCCAAAAGATGTTTTCCAAGTGGTGGTGGGAGACGGCAGCACCGGAGCCGCATTGCTCAATTCCGAGATCGACAAGCTGGTTTTCACAGGCAGCATCGCGACGGGCAAGCGGATTGGCAAAGCCGCAGGGGAGCGTTTGCTTCCCGTGGTGCTCGAGCTGGGCGGAAAAGATCCAATGGTGGTACTGGATGATGCCGATATCGACGTGGCATCCAGTGGAGCGGTTTGGGGCGCATTCATGAATGCCGGCCAGACGTGCCTTTCGGTAGAGCGCTGCTATGTGCATCAGAGTATTCTCGAACCGTTTGTTGCGGCCTGCGTGAGTAAAACCAATCAACTGCGTCTAGGCAATGGGATGGAGTCACAAACCGATATGGGGCCGATGATCCACGAGCGCCAGCTTCGCATCGTGGAACAGCAAGTCGAGGACGCCAGGGCGCACGGCGCACGCGTGCTGACCGGCGGAAAGCGATTGCCCGAACTCGGTCCCAACTTTTATGCGCCGACGGTGCTCACCGATGTAACTCACGAAATGCGGGTTATGCAGGAAGAGACGTTTGGCCCGGTGTTGCCGATCATGGCGTTCAACACCGACGAAGAAGCAGTCGAGCTTGCGAACGATTCCGAATTCGGCCTCGCCGCCAGCGTTTGGACGCGGCATACCCGTCGTGGCCAAGCTCTAGCGCGCCGCCTTCACGCGGGCACCGTGCAGATTAACGACGCGGTGTCGTGTTTCGGCATCAGTGAAGCACCGCATGGGGGCGTGAAATCAAGCGGGATTGGCCGCACCCACGGGCGTTTCGGCCTGGATGAAATGGTACGCATCAAGTACGTTGCCGACGACCGGTTACCACGGATGAAGAAGGTGTGGTGGTACGGCTACGGCGCGCAGTTCGCACGACAGATCGAAGGACTGGTGGATCTGCAATTTGCCCGGCGAATCTCGCAACGCTTGCGCGGCGCGATCGGTTCCGCTGGTTCTTTGGTTCGTAAACGATTGTAGGACCTGTAAATTTTCGGTCGGTGCTGTTTTAAACGTCTCCGCTGAAGTACAAGCGAGAATTCTCTTCCCATGACGCGGCAGAACGCTTCTTACAAAACAGAAACAGCGACAAAAATCGTTTGCGCAGGCCTCGTATTGCATGGCAACATGTCACTGCTTCCCCCCATTTTCAGGTTGATGTAGCCCTTTAAATCTTCGGGAAACATTCATGTCGGAATTGGAGGCGTGTGTGTCACGTGCACGGAATCTTCTCATCTGTCTGTTGGTCCTCAATGCGCCGACATTTGCTTGGAACAACGAAGGCCACATGGCGGTTGCCTACGTTGCCTATCAGCATTTAAACCCGGCCACCAAAGCTCGGGTAAACCATCTGTTGCAGCTGAACCCGGACTATGGCCGCTGGAAGGCCGCGGTGCCGAACGGTACTTCGGCTGCGAGGCGGAACATGCTGATTTTCATGATGGCTGCGACCTGGCCGGACTACATCAAGCACAAAGCAGGTTACAGCGACGATGGAAGCAAAGGCGGCGATCGCCCGGACGGCGCTACCTCCTTGCAGAACATCGGGTATTCCGATCATCTTCACCACAAGTACTGGCATTTCGTGGACACGCCATTCTCAACCGATGGCACGGCGCTTCCTGCTCTGCCGACGCCGAACGTGCAGACGCAAATCACTGCATTCCGTGCGGTATTGGCCTCCCACGATCCAGACGCGAAGAAGTCGTACGACTTGGTGTGGTTGGAGCACCTGGTGGGCGATATTCATCAGCCACTGCACGCAGCCACCCGGGTCAGCGGCACGAATCCTCAGGGTGACCACGGCGGCAACCTGGTGACGTTGTGTTCCCCACCGTGCAAGCAGGAACTGCATGCCTTTTGGGACGATCTGCTGGGAACAAGTTCCAAAGCGAGCAGCGCAGCTACGGTGGGACGCAACCTGCCAACGCCCGATGCCACTCTGGCCGCAAAAAAAGACGCAGCGGCTTGGGTTGCCGAAAGCTTCGACGCGGCCAAGCAAACTGTCTATGCGACGCCTGTCGCGAGTGGCGATGGACCGTTTACCTTGACGCCCGCGTATAAAGCCGCCGCAAAAAAAGTGGCGCGTCAACGCGTGGCATTAGCGGGGGTGCGCTTGGCGAATTTGCTAAACGATGAACTGAAATAAGAAGGTTTATGGAATTCGTTTGGCTGCCTGGTTCATGCCGTTCTGGTGCAGGATGAGTCCAGTCGCTTTCCCTTGCACGTCGGTTTCGAACGTGATCTGCGCATCTACGATCTTCAGGAAGTAATCGCGTTCGCCCTCGGGACAAATCTCCAGTTTGGGTTGCCCAGTCGCCTGCACGAACAGTTGCGTTCCTTCGCGAGTGACGGTCAGGATGAAATTCGGCGCGAGCTGGTATTGCCCGATATATCCGTCGAATATTTTGGGATCAACAGCAACCTGCTTGTGCTCCTTTGGGGGCTGCCACAAGGGCGCGTTGACGTCGAGGAGGTGCTGTCCGATGTCATCGACACCCGCCGGAGTCTCCGCGTTGGAAAAGACGACGACTCCCGTTCCGGTCTTCTTTTCAAACGCGATATACGACCTGAAGCCACCCGTTCCGCCATTGTGCCAGATTATCTCGTGCCCATCGCGGGTCAGAATGTGCCAGCCGAGTGCGATGTCCAGCCCCGGCACACCCGTTGGACGGCGTACAGCGAGCATTGCCGCCATGGCTGAAGCAAGCGGAGATTTCACGTATCCAAGATTTGCAGCAACAAACGTCAACATGTCGTCAACTGTCGAGCGCATCGCGCCAGCGCCGGCAAGGGTTGACAAGTCCCAATATGCAACCGGCTTCATCGTCGCATCATGACCTGCCGCGAACCGGCCCTTCATGTCACCGGATACGTTAATCTCGGTGCTCTTCATGGCAAGCGGCTCACAAATTCGAGAGCGCACCAGCTTCTCGTAATCAATCCCAGCCCTGCGTGCGAGCACATGCCCAAGCAAGCCGCCGCCGAGATTCGAATATTCATACTGCGAACCAACGTCACGGGTTAGTTGATATCCGGAGAGGGATTGGTAAAGCTGCTCGACTGAATAGTCGGCATAGGGATTGGTAGGGTCTCTAGGACTCAGGTTGGATGGCAGTCGTGGCAAACCTGAGGTGTGGGTCGCCAAGTCTTGTAATGTGATCTGACGCCCATTGCGTTCAGGCATCTTCACTCCAGCTGGCAGATACTTCGCAACGGGATCCGTGAGTGCGACCTCGCTCCGCTGCACCATGTCGGCGAGCAGGAGGGACGTGAACACCTTGGTAACGGAACCGATTTCGAAAATTGTGTTGCCATCCACTGCACGACTGTCGCCCACGTCAAGTTTGCCGTAAGAGACAGTGCGACGCCCACTCGAGTCAATGAGACCCACAACAATGCCGACGCTCTGGTGCTGCTTGTCGATGCGATCGGTCAGAATGTTGCGGATTTCCGAGTCAGAAGGAAATATCTGCTCCGAAGGCGTCTGAGCGCGAACCGCATTCGACATCAGGACGAGTCCACAGAAAAGAAAGGTGCTTTTCTTCATGGTGTTTTGCTGAGCTCTTCTAGTTGTTCAACTTCCAGTTGGAACTTACGTGAAAGTTTTAGATTCAGCGGGACTCCGAGGATACACAGCGCCACGAAAGCAATGATTCCGGCCATAAAGCCGTCTGAGACAGATGGCTGTGACAGACGAAATCCGTAGCTGAACAGGAGCGGTCCGGGAATACAGACAATCATGCGCGACACTAGCCAACTTCCGGAATGGAAGTCTCGCATGTGCAGGAGTACTGCCCTATATTTTTGGATTGGAGATATCCCGTTACTGCTACACGCAGCCGCCCGCCTCTTAATATGGTTCAAGCGCAATTGAAACGCGAGAAACGCGGAGCCCGCCATGGTCACAATGCACCCGATACGCATGAGAGTGGAAGGGAAGATGAGGAAGAAGCGGGAAAACCCGACGAAGACGACGATCGCCGCAATGTATCCGATTATGTGTTTGTTGCGCATTTTGCCCTGAAGATACTCCAGTCGCTTGGGCACCTCAGAAGCATTGCGGATTGGCAGTTCAAATCCCCGGAAGAGTGACACCGCACCGCCGACAGCCCAACGGAAAGCAGCCCAATCGTTTTCAATGGCGTCCGTTTCGTTGAGCATTGCAGTTCCCCACTGCTGGAGTTCTGGAGACGCATGCCGGATCGCTGCTCTCAGGATCGAAATTCCCAGTTTTCTAATCTTCATTAGCTTTTCACCCCGCTGAATGCTGGCTTGAGGCGAGCTGTAGACGTCGGCATCAGCTCTCTCGCGTACCGCAGTCCATCCAGCGTCAATCTGTACATGTGACGTGGCGGCTTTCCTACTTCTGAAGTGTCCCATTGAGTTTCGAGAAGGTTGCACTCCGCTAAACGAAGAAGGATGGGATATAGGGTTCCAGACTTCAATCCAGTGGTTCGACTGATGTCATAGCCATACTTCCAGTGCTTTGGAGTCTGCAAAAACTCAGCCAAGACTTGCGTCGTCTGCGGCGATTTACGGAGTTTCATGTTCCACCAACTCTACATAAGTAGATATCGCGCGTCAAGCTCTTTAATGAAGATTGGCCTCTGCCATCGCGATGGCTCTCCTGAAGTCTTCGATGAGGACCGATGAGAACTTCAGTGCAAGTGGCTTGAGTTGAAAATAGCGCACCTGATTTGAACCAAGAACTCAAATAAGCATCCTACGATCCGGTCCGGCGAAACACTTGATATCGTTAACTACTTTGCCACTGTAAAAACTGACAGGTGTGGGGAGGGTTCTTTCTAGTGTAGTGATGTGACCCCGGGGACCGGATTAATGGGAACATCTAGCGCGAACAGCATTTCCAGACTCCTGATAGACGACCAGTTGTTCCACGATATTTTTCACGCAAGTCCGATTGGAATCGTGGTCGAGAATTTCGACGGACAGCCTCTTTTTGCCAATCCGGCATTTTGCGCGATGCTTGGTTTCACTGAAGAAGAAGTACGGAACAAACATTGCGTAGATTTCTCTCCTCCCGAGGATGCCCAGACGGACTGGCATCTCTTCCAGCAATTGCGGGCTGGGGAAATCGATCACTATCGTTTAGAAAAGCGGTATTTCCGCCGGGATGGTTCTTCAGTCTGGGGTAGCTTGAACATCTCGGTGTTGAAAGCCCATCCGGCCCCGTTAATTATCGCGATGGTGGAGGATATTGCGGAAAAGAAGGCGGCAGAAGAGGCTCGAGTGGAGGCGACTCGCATTCTGCAACAGCGAACAACGGAACTGCTCGCTCGAGAGGAACTGCTGCGAGTCTTTGTCAAGAACGTGCCCGTAGCCGTGGCCATGCTCGACCGTGAGATGCGTTATCTGCAGGTCAGTGACCAATGGCGTATTGATTACTTACCTGGGAGAGAGCAGATACTAGGGCATTCCCACTATGAGATATTTCCAGATATGCCCGAGCGTTGGAAAGAGGTCCACCGTCGTGCGCTCAATGGGGAGACTGTGCGGGCAGAGGAAGATCAATGGGAAGGCCAAGATGGGCGTCACTGGGCGCGTTGGGAGGTGCGCCCCTGGAACAGCTCTGGCGGAAACGTGGGAGGAATTCTTATCTTTGCCGAAAACATTACTCGACGCAAGCAGATGGAAGAAGCCATCTCGGGCATGAGCCGGAAACTGATTGAAGCGCAAGAACAAGAACGCTCGCGAATTGCTCGAGAGCTGCATGACGACATCAGCCAGCAGCTTGCATTGTTGGCGGTCGAGTTGGACCGATGGGATCAAGACACTCCCGGCACTCGTCACAAATATTTTCAGGAGGCTAAAAGACGCATTTCCAGCATCACCCACGATCTTCAGAACCTTTCGCACCAACTGCATTCGTCGAAATTGGAATACCTGGGTCTGGTCGTTGCTGCGAGAGGTTTTTGTGAAGAGATCTCGGAAAAGAACAGCGTGAACGTTGACTTCCGAGCGCAAGGGGTATCGCGCAGCCTGCCCAGAGAAGTGTCGCTTTCGTTGTTCCGAATTCTCCAGCAAGCCTTGCACAATGCTGTTCAACACAGTGGCACCCGCAGAATCGAGGTGCGGCTTTGGGAGCATTTCTATGAAATTCATCTTGAAGTAAAGGATCATGGCGGCGGTTTCGATTTGCCAGCCGCGCTCCAAGGTTCCGGTCTCGGTCTCACGAGCATGCAAGAACGCGCTCGTCTAGTCGGTGGCGAGATCACTATTAACTCCCGGCCGATGCGCGGGACGAGGATCCACGTTCGCGTCCCCCTGGATTCAGGGATCGACTCCCAAAAAGCGGCTGTTTAGCCGGCTGAAGAGGTGATTTCGCGCTCTGAGCGGGCACCTTGACGCCACAGAGACATCAACCCACAACTTTTGAGGCATTGACCCGTCTCATATGATAACGAGAGGTTTACGCCGCGCACCCCGCCTCGACTGGCGGCGCGATGCAACCTCTCGCCGCAAGTCTGGCGCAAGGTGGTTCCTTCAAGGGCGAACCGCATGCATGGCCTTCGCGTTCTCATCGTGGACGACTTCGCGGAATGGCGTCAGTTCGTCCGCATGGCGATTGGCGACATTGCTGATCCACAAGACATCAGAGAAGCATGCGACGGTGAGGAAGCGCTTGAGAAAGCGAGAGACTGGAATCCAGACCTCGCTCTGTTGGACATTGGACTTCCAAAGATCAACGGCATCGAGGCAGCGCGTCAGATACGAAAACTGTGCCCCGAGTGTAAGGTCATTTTTTTCACCGAAAATCGATCGAGCGATGTGATGGGTGAATGTTTTCGTGCAGGTGCCAGCGGATACATCGTTAAGTCTTCCGGCGTAAATGATTTGGCTGCGGCGATCAAGTTTGCACTGAAAAAGTAAACGGTCCTGAAAAATGAACGATCGGTTTCATTGACGTCGCTGAAAAAGACTTGCCCCAAGCTGCCGACTACGGCTGAATGGGGCAAGTGCGCTGAGGAGAGGCGGGTTAAAAAATCAGCTTGGCTCCCAGTTGGAATACTCTTGGATCATAAGCACCAGTGATTGCGCCGAAATTGCCGGCACCCAAGTTCGTACTAACTCCACCATTTACACCCGGCCTTCCAAATTGAGTGTGGTTCCAAGTATTAAAGGTCTCCGCTCGGAATTCGAAACGGGTACCGCGATCCGCGTTGATCGAGAAGCTCTTAAAAAGAGCAAGGTTCCAATTCTGACGACCGGGAGCGCGCAACGCGTCGTGGCCCAGGGTACCCCAGGCGCCAGCAGCCGGGAATGCGAAGGCAGTAGTGTCGAACCATTGATTGACCTTCTTAGGATAGGAAATGTTGCCGACCAGGTCCGGCCGATTCGCAACGTCTCCCCCTGGAAAAATGCTCGCCACATTGTTTCCGCTAAGTCCTAGGTTGAGAATTGGACCGGACATGAAATTGACGATGCCGGACAATTGCCACCCTCCAAGACCGGTTTTCAACGCGTGATTTGAGCTGTTTTTCAGGAAGGGCATGTCATAAACAAAATTAACAAAAGCGACATGGGTACGATCAAGTTGGGACGGCCCAAGGTCATACTTCCAACCCACGTAGGGGTTAGATACCCAGTTCAGATCCCAACCATTGCCCCCATTACCCGAACTTGGATCGATAGCTTTGGCATAGGTGTACGCGGCCTGCAAATACAGATCGTGCGTTATCTGACCATGAACCTCGGTTTGCAACGAATTGTAGTGCGAGTTGGCGCCGTTGAATGCCTGCCGGATCGAGGAATAGCCCTGATACTGAACCAATCCGTTGAACGACGCAGTCCCCGCCGGACAGTTGCTGTTGGTCAAGCAAGGCAACAGGGTTGGCGGTGGTGCATTAAGTTCCTGCCAGTAGCTGAGATGCCTTGCTACACTTCCGACATAGGAGATGGAAAATACCGCCCGACTGCCGGCTGCTTGCTGAATTCCAAAGCTGTACTGTGACACGCTGGGGGGAGGATAGTGACGGTTGATTCCAACCACGCCAGCGGGCACGATCGGCACAGTGATGGCGCCGCCGCTCCAGGTCACATGCGGGTCTTGCAACAGAACATTGTTCGTGCCCAAACTATACCCGAAGGGCGGATTTGTGGCGCCGTTGTACATATCATTGCCCTGAATGCGCTCGTACATCAGGCCATATCCTCCGCGAAGGATCGTCTTCCCTGCCCCGGTGAGATCGTATGCAAAACCGAGACGCGGCCCGAAGTTCGCCCACGCGTCGCTCGCAAGCCCTCTCGGCACACCATTCTTGCCGCCCACCCCCATGCCATTGAGGTAGAACTGATACCCCTGGAGCGATGTCACTGGGCTAGGACCTAGGGCCGGACTAGCCGCAGCACAACCAGCAGGAAGCGGATTGCCTCCGCAGATCTGGCCGTTGTTGGTGCCCGGAACCCAAACAGGTGCGCTCGCAGTGTTATAGAGACCCGGATAGAAATTCGTCTGGTTGTGATTGGCTTCGTAGGTGTGTGGAATTCCGTCCCACCGCAAGCCGAGGTTTAGCGTCAGCCGGCTATTGACTCGCCAATTATCTTGCAGGTATGCGGCTGGAGAAGGAGCATTCCAGTGTGCCGTCCCCTTAAATGCGTTTTCTGCATAGCCCTGGGCGAGCCCCAAAACGAAATCGGCATAATCCAATCCGCATGTTGAGGTCGACGAACTGACGCAGCCAGCGGGCGCGGTTGCCGAGCCGTTGAAGGAGAAGTTGCCTTGCGTCGTCGCGAAGTAATCCTGCACTTTCTTGTAAATTGACCAGCTCCCTCCGAATTTAAACTGATGCGGGCCTTTTACCCAAGAGACGTCGTCACGAATTTGGTAATCGTCGGCAGTGTTGTTCCATGGAATCCAATTGACCGTATAATTCGCGCTCGTGCTTCCCGCCAAGTTTATCGATGGATTACGGTTGAGCTCATTGGCTCCTGTAAAGATCCTGTTTTCTGTAAATCCAGACGGTTGCTTGTATACACCTTGAGGCAGTATGTGAATACGGTTTCCGTTGTAGTTGAACGCAATTTCATTCAGCAGAGTGGGTCTTATGGTTTGCGTTGTATGGATCACGCCGTGGTAGGAAGGATTATCGAATGTGTTCCCGACCGTTGGAACGTTATCGGCACTCCACATGGTGGTTCCGAATGTCTGCAGGGATTGATCCGCAATGAAGT
>Ga0070713_100003047_pt1 | contig 11012 bp, 9 predicted proteins | sample LARL82metaG_FD_65465 | JGI IMG/M metagenome (GOLD analysis project Ga0070713, IMG submission 65465) | Corn, switchgrass and miscanthus rhizosphere microbial communities from Kellogg Biological Station, Michigan, USA - LAR L8-2 metaG | ecosystem: Host-associated > Plants > Roots > Rhizosphere ... | reverse complement strand
CTCGCTCAGGATGTACTCCGCGGCGCTCGCGGCCATTTCCAGGCAGCGCGAATCATGGTTGTGTTCGTAAGCGTCGAGCAGCGCGGTGGCGGCAAAGGTCGTGCACACCAGATTGGGCGCGCCGCTGGGAACGATTTTCTGGCGCATCTGCCAGGGAAAACTGTATCCCCAGCACCAGTACGGAACATTTTTTGATCGCAGCGCAATCAGGCGCTCGATCATCAATTCAGCCAGCCCTTCGCTCTCGGCCATGCCCGCCTGGGACAGATTCACAAACGCCGAAAGAAACAGCCCGATGGCTTTCGGATTCTGCGTTTTGGGAACCAGCGCGAGGGGCCGGATATTGATGGGGCTTCGTTTCAAGGTCTGCGTGAGAACCAGCCGCGAAATCCGGAAGTTCAAAAACGGCAGCGCCTTGAAAATCCCGCTGTTCAAGGCGTCGTACGGGTCATAACCGGCCCAGCCGTTCGCGCGGCAATACGCCAATAGCTTTCCTGCAGCGCTTTTGATTTCGCCTTGCGTCAACGTGATGGGAATCCTGGGCATGTCCGTGAACCTCAGACGCAACCTTGCGGAACGAGCGGGCGCGGCTCTGAGTTTTTGGCGGCGTAGGTCTGCACGAGAATCTCCACGATGCGCGCGGCGGCCCGGCCGTCCCAGTTCTTGGGCATGGCTGACCCGCATTCCCGGTGCATCTGGCGGCGAATGGCTTCCTGCACGTTTTCTTTTTTGGTACCGGCAACCACGTTCGTTCCGCAGTCCACGGTGACGGGTCTTTCCGTATTTTCTCTCACCGTAACGCAAGGAATGCCCAGGCAGGTTGTTTCTTCCTGGATGCCGCCGGAGTCGGTAACCACGATGGATGCATGCTTCATCAAGCAAAGAAAATCGAGATAACCCAGAGGATCGGTCAACATGATTCCCGCGCCCTGGCTCGCTGTGGCGCTTCCGTTCGAGCCTGCCGCCGTCTGGCTCACTCGAAGATCCAGACCGAAGTCCTTGATGCGCTGCCGTGTTCGCGGATGAACCGGGAAGATGACTGGCAAATCCTTCGCCAGATCCTCCAGGCTCGCAAGAATGCTCAAGAAACCGTCGCGATTGTCCACGTTCGAAGGACGATGCAGCGTCAGCAGCGCGTACGGAAGAGTCGCGGCGCGTCCGGCGGAGGAAGCCGGCCGCAGGCCCAGTCGCTCGCAGATGGTCGATTGCTCGGCCTTGTCCTTAAACGTAAGCAGCGAGTCAATCATGGTGTTGCCGACAAAGTGCACGCGCTCCAGCGCAACGCCTTCCTGCTGCAAATTCCGGATGCCGCTTTCTTCCGTGACGAACAGCAGGTCCGACACGTGATCGGTTACCACGCGATTCACTTCCTCAGGCATGGCGCGATCGAAGGAGCGCAATCCCGATTCCACGTGCGCGATCAACGGCCGGGAACCCGACAGATCAAAGGAAATCTTGGAGGTCACCAGGGCGCAAGCCATCGTGGAATTCACATCTCCAACCACTATCACGACGTCGGGCTTTTCCTCCAGCGCCACCCCTTCAAATTTCCGCATGATCTCCGCAGTTTGCGAAGCGTGTGATCCCGAACCGACGCCCAGGTGCACGTCCGGCTTGGGAAGATTCAGGTCGGTGAAGAAGGAGCCGGACATCACCTCATCGTAATGCTGGCCGGTATGAACCAGAACATGCTGAATCGTTTCCGGCGAAGAATCACTGGATTGCGCAGGAGCGCCCGCCAGGCGTCCATTATGCGCGTTGATAGCCGCAATGATGGGAGCAACCTTCATGAAGTTCGGCCGCGCGCCTACGATGGTAAGGATCTTCATATATCTGTCCGGGTCCGTGACCTTTCAGGCTTGCGCCGGTTGCTTCTGCGGTTCTATGACGCCAACGATGAAATTCACTATGGTCTGCAAGGCGGCGTGCTGGTCCAGTCCGCTTCTGACCGCGCCATTTCTGCGAGCGAGTTTGATCTTTGTCTCGATGTCGCCGACATTCTCAATCAGCACCAGGCGGCCCTGTTCGGAAAGGTAGCGGTCCACGGCGCCTAATTTGCCGCGAAAGATGCTGTAAACCGGAATGCCCAGTGCGGCCGCCTCGCGGTTCATGGTGCCGCCGCCGCTGATCACGAAATCGGAATACCACATGAGGTTCAGGCCGTCGATGGCGCGTTCCGGGATGATGATTCTTCCCTGGGAAAGCAGTTGCGGCCAGAGTTCGCGGATCTGCGCGCCCTGCCGTCCATTTCGCGGCAGCAAAATCATCTTTGCGTCCGGATGTTTTGCCAGGGTTTCCACCACTGCATGAAACAAGTCGTCGCTTTCAGGCCTGTGATAATGTGCTTCGCTGGCCGGCGGCCGGATGGTAACCACCAGGTCCGATTCCGTCAGTCCCAGTTGTGCTTTGATCGCCGGATCGGGCCGGAAAGAAGGAACGTAAACGTCCTCCTTGATGCCCGGATATCTCAGAACCCGTGCAGGATCTATATGGACGGACTCTACCGGAATCACGTCGGGGACCACGCCCCAATCGGGATCGAGGTACAAGAACCCATGGCTGGAGTGCTCGTAATCTCCAATTTGCATCACCGGAATGCCTAAAAGGAACGCCGTCAGTATCTGGGTTCGCGATCCGTGCGCCACGGCCAGATCCGGCTTCTCCCGGATGATGTCGGGAATGAGCCGGAACGCGCGAGTTAATGCTCCCCAAACCTTCAGCAACTTATTTTTCCCGTAATGGCGGCCCAGGATTTTGCAGTCCAGGCCGAATAATTCCACCATTTCGATGACCTGGTAAGCGTCGCGCCCGGTCATAAAAACCGAGTATCCGAGCGCCTCAAGCTTGGGGACGATGGGCGCAAAAAACGGAATATGCGGCGAATTGTCCAGGTCAATCCAAATCTTCTTGCGCGGGGTTATTGATACTTCCTTGGCCCGCCGCGGAAGATTTTCGACCCTGACTTCTGGCGAAATCTCCAAGGTCATCATAGTCTTCACAGCTGGCTTTCCCGGAGAGCGAAGCCGGCAGGCTCCCGCAGGTTAAGGCTTTGTGACAGGAACTGTAGAATCGTCTGCACGACCCGGATCTGGTCTCTGGGCTCGAGTTGCGGATACATGGGAAGCGAGAGAATTTCGGAAGCCGCTTTCTCGGAAACCGGGAAATCGCCTTCTGTGTAGCCGAGGTGCTTGTAGGCCCGCTGCAAATGAAGCGCCACGGGATAGTGAATGCCGGTGTAAATTTTGGCTTCAGCAAGATGTTTCTGAAGTCCTTCGCGGTCAAATACCCGGATCACGTACAGGTGATAGACCGAGCGTGACCATTCGGGCTGGAACGGAACGATGACGTCTTCAAACGAAGAGAGCATGGCGTCGTATCTTCGCGCCACATCCTGCCGGCGGCGATTCCATTCCGCCAGATAAGGCAGCTTAACCCGCAGGATGGCCGCTTGAATCGCATCCAGCCGGCCGTTGTAGCCTTCCATCTCATGGTGATACTTCTGGGACTGTCCGTGATCCCGCAGCACCCTGGCGTTGCGTGCGACTTTTTCGTCATTGGTGGTGACTGCGCCGCCTTCTCCGCATGCGCCCAGGTTCTTGCCCGGATAGAAGCTGAATGCCGCCGCGTGTCCCATGGACCCGGCTTTGCGCCAGCGATTCTCTGCTTTCGAGAAATACTCGGCGCCGTGCGCCTGGCAGGCGTCTTCGATGACCACCAGGCCGAAACGCTTCGCAATCTCCAGGATGGGGTCCATATCCGCGGTTTGCCCGTACAGATGCACGGGGATCACCGCAGTAACGGGTTTACCCAGCGTGCGGTGAATATATCGCCCGGTCTTGGGGTCGAGCGCGCACCTGGTTTCCATGTAGCGGCGCAACAGCGATGGGTCCATCGTATACGTCTTGGCATCCACGTCCACGAAGTCCGGCAGGGCTCCGGCCTGCGAGATGGCTTCCGTGGTGGCGATGAAAGTGTGCGGAACGGTGACCACGATGTCGCCCGGCTGGACACCAGCGCCGGTAAGGGCGAAACGCAGGGCGTCCGTGCCGCTGCTGACGCCCACGCAATATTTGGCGTCGCAGAACTGGGCGAATTCGCGTTCGAATCCCTCGACAGCGGGGCCGCCAATGAAAGCGGCGGAACGGATGGCTGTAGTGAATGCAGCCACCAGTTCGCTTTGCAGTTCAACGTGCGGTGTTACAAGATCGACAAACGGGATCGGCTGGGCAGTACTCATGGCTAGGTCCTCACTTTCGAATGAACGGGTCGTAGTATTCTTGCGGGATTGCCGGCGACGATCACGTTGGGCGGCACATCGCGCGTCACCACGCTGCCCGCTCCGACGATGGAATTTTCGCCGACAACCACCTTAGAAAGCACTGTAGCCCCCGAGCCAACGGATGCCCCCCGTTTGATGACCGTAGCCTCTACATGCCAATCGCTTTCGGTTTGCAGTTCGCCCTCCGGCGTGGTTGCGCGCGGATAGGAATCGTTGATAAAAGTCACTCCGTGGCCGATGAAAACGTTGTCCTCGATGGCCACGCCCTCGCAGACAAACGTATGGCTGGAAATTTTGCAGCGCCGTCCCACCTTGGCGTTCTTCTGGATTTCGACGAAGGCCCCAATCTTGGTGTCGTCGCCGATCTCGCACCCATACAGGTTAATGAACTTGGAAAGCCGCACGCCCTTTCCCAGCTTGACATCCGGCGCAATGGAGCAGAATTCGTTCACAGGCGTACCAACTCTCCTCTCCGCTTGATGGATGACTCGGCCGCTTCCAGCATGCGCACGACGCGCAAACCGGCTTCGCCATCGTTGAACGGCGTCTTGTCGTTCATAATGCAATCCGCGAAGTAGTCGAGTTCGACGCGCAGAGCCTCCAGTTGTTCGATCTGCGGCGCCCACATGTCGCCCGACCTGTAATTCACCAGCAGTTCGTGAACTTTCTCGCCGGAAGCGATGTTGACCCCGCGGTCGTAAACGCGAATCTTTTCGTCCGCCACCAGGTCGTTCCAGACCAGCATTTTTTTCTGCCCGCCGATCAGCGTAGTGCGGATTTTCACCGGAGACAGCCAGTTGACGTTGATATGCGCGATCACGCTGTTGGGGAAGTAGATGGTCATGAAAGCCACGTCTTCGACGCCGTTCAGGTGCTTTTGTCCGGTGGCCACGATGGCTTCCGGATCGCCCTTGATCAAATGGTCCATGATGGAGAGGTCGTGGGGCGCCAGGTCCCAGATAACGCTGACGTCGTGCTGGAACAGACCCAGATTCACCCGCAAGGAATCGTAGTAATACAGATCTCCGAGGACCCCGCTGTCATTCAACTCGCGGATTTTTCGCACCGCGCCGGTGAACAGGAAGGTATGGTCCACCATGATTTTCAGGTTCTTCCGCGCGGCCAGTTCGATGAGTTCCGTGGCCTGTTCGGATGTCGAGGTGAACGGCTTTTCCACGAAGACATGTTTGCCGTGCTCGAGCGCGGCCTTGGCCAGCTCGTAATGCGTCCACACCGGAGTAATCACCGCCACGGCGTCGATGTCCGGCGATTTCAGAATATCGCAAGGATCCGTGGTGACGTGGATCGAGGGATAATTGCGTTTGGCCCGCGCCAGGGCGTCCATATTTTTGTCACAAAGCATTTCCACGCGGGTGTTGTTCTGTCCGTGAAAGTTCCGGACGATGTTGGGACCCCAGTATCCATATCCGATAACGCCGACTTTAATCATGGCTCTCCCGCAGTGAACTCGAGGTTTTGTAGCTACCCACTGCAGCAAACGGCCCACAAGCTATGCCCATCCGGTGAACCACCCGTTTATGCCCATTCCTCGCCAACGGAACCCTCCTGACTGCGGGAAAGAATTCAGGAAGATTCAAAACCGCTCCGGGATTGGACCGGCACTCACTCATGCGCTCACTTCGTACAGCACACCCTCAGAAGCGCTTTCCTCAACATCGAACTTGCAGCGGCGGAGCTTGGTCTGGTTGGTGTACCACATTAACGGACTCCGCTCGAAGCTCAGGCTGACCCAGGCTAGGCTACCGCCATTCACATGTTCCAGCCGTCAAAGTGCAATCAGTCTGCCAAAGAGTTTTTGTTGCCTGGGCAATGGATACAACTTGCACACACATAACTCACTGAAATATATAGTGGTTATTTGTGCCCGTTTCAGTTTGAACCGCACCCTGAGCACCCGAGACCTGGAGTTTGTGAATATAGAGAAAACTAGTTCCATGATGTGCCATAACCTTTCCAACATGTTCTTATTTCCCCGTACGAACCCCGAAGCGCCAGCACCCCTTTGTGATTTAATGAATCTAAATGACTTAGACGGTTGGCGGACCCTTGCACTGCACAGCTTGGCGAGCATTTGATCCGTTACGTGCAGGGTTCTTCCTAACGGCATTGGCAATACCGTCCTGGAGAACGGTGGCTAAGCCTGCAAGCTGCGAGGAGTCTACTTTCTTAGCGTTTTGGTTGGATCGTTCCGTAATTGGAATACTGGTAGTAGGTGCCGGATCCCACGGAATCTTCGGCGCTATTCAGTACTACTCCAACAATGTTGGCATCTTGCAATTGCTGGGAAGCTTTTAGGGAGACTGCCGCGGGAGTGCTTCCGGCGCGGACCACAAAGAGCACGCCGTCACACATTGTGGCCAGGACGACTGCGTCCGACACCGGGAGGACCGGTGGGGAGTCAATAATGATCCAATCGAAAAGACCAGAGACTCGGGCTAGAAGTTGCTTCAGCCCTCCGTTCGAAATCAATTCTGCCGGATGGGTCACGTGGAGGCCCGCCTGAATAAAGTACAGCTCGCCTTCCTGGCCCTTTTGCATGACTTCCACTTCGCTGCGGCCACCCTGCAGGTATTCCGCGAGTCCGGGCCCGGGAGGAACTCCCAGAATCTGATGAAGGCGCGGGGCGCGCAGATCGGCATCAATCAATAAGACACGGCAGCCGTGTTGGCGCACCAAAGCTCCCGCCAGATTTGCGGATACGAAGGTCTTACCTTCCGAAGGAGTGGAGCTGGAGATCAGCAGAGTGTGCAAAGACTTCGTCTCGCGAATCCTGTAAAGCCTGGAGCGCAAAGTGCGGAATTGTTCGGCGCCCGTGGGAAAATCGCTGGTGCTGGAAAACACCAGAAAATTGGGATCAAGCTTCCAGCTGGTTTTGGCGCATTTGGTCAGCAGCTCGTTTAAAGGAAGGGCGTCGGAATCCGCTTGCGGCTTTAATTCCGGAGTCAGGGGAGGAGGCAGAGGCGCCAGAACCACTTCGGTCTTGGCGGCGATCTGGGCAGTCTGCCGCGAACTGATCAGGGGAGGCTGCTCCACGATCTTTCTATCGACCAGGTTCGCCGAGCGATCCTGTTCGGCTTTTTTTAGAGCTTCGTGAATCCGACTCATGAAATTCCCTTCAGCACCAAATGATATGCAGCGTGAAGCGCCTAAGCCCTTGTTCCTGTGCGTGTGCCGGGGCTGTCGGGCTTCAGCATGGGCACATTCTTCAGGGTTGCCTTCGCGTCATATTTAATGGCCGGAATGGCCACCAGAACCGGCAGATGCAGCGCCAACTCGACATCGCGTTCAGAGCGCATCGAAGTGTCTTGCGTTTCCAAAAAGAGCGAGAGAGCGAGTCCCATGGCGAGCCCCGCGGCAAAACCACCGCCGACAAATAGGGACACCTTGGGGAAAGTAGGCTGGGCAGAGAAATTCGCCGGGTCCAGAACCCGGAAGTGCTCGGCCTGTTCGCTTTCTTCAAGCCCTTGTGACATCGAAGACTGATCGTGTTTTTTCAGCAAATCGTTATAGAAATCGAGAGCGGTCTGATGGTCGCGGGTCAGAAGCTTATATTCCTGCTCGATCGCAGGGCTGGATTGCACCCGGCTTTGGTACAGGTTGATTTGCTTCTGAATATCTTCCTGCTGCTGCGTGCGTTCCTTGATCACCTGAGTGTACTGGTGAATTTGACCGCGCATCTGCTGAATCTGGGCAGGCTCCACCGCCGGGCGCGCCGCCTTATCAGGGGGGGCATTCTTCTGCTGCAGCTCGGCGTCCGCGATTTTTTGCTTCAACGCAGCGATATCGCTCTTGGCCTTGATGACGTCCGGATGATCATCCGTGTATTTCGATTGCAGCGTGAGAAGTTGCGTCTGCAGGGCGGCCAGCTGCTGGTCGTACGTCTCCGGATTTGTCCCGGACTGAGTCGCCTGCCAGGCCGACAGCTGCTGAGACAGCACGGATTCGGCGAAGCTCTTATCCTGTTGCGCACGGCTCAACGCCTGAGTGGAAGCCTCCAGTTGCGACGTCAGCCCTGCCAAAAGATTCAAATTCGTCTGATTCTGGTCCGGAAGCGATCCGAGATAGCGTCGCTGGAAAGTCGCCAGCCTGGCATCCTGCTCGTCAAGTTTCGCTTTGGCTTCCGCCAGTTGCTTACCCAGAAATTCCGTGGTGTTGGTTACCTCACCCTTGCGAAGTTGCAGGTTTTCCGCCAGGAACATCGAAGTAATTTTGGCGCATATTTGCTGGGCGGTGTGGGGCTCGTCAGAAACGACCGTAATGGTGAATCCGGGAAGGTTCTGCGCTCTGGTCTCCGCCATGGCCTGGATCGGGGTAATGGTGATCGTGCGTCGCAGGCGTTCCACCAGGTCCTCGGTTGGTACACGATTAATGTCTCTAGGATAGAGGCCCAGCTCCTGGATCACAGGCTCCAGCCGGGATCTGCTGAGAATCTGTTGCTGCATGGCTGCCAATCGCTGGTTGGTGTTATCTGAATTGAGGGTCGGCACCAGCTCCGGCGATACAGCGGGCTGCTGCACCAGCACCAGAGTCTGCGATGAAAAGCGCTTCGGTAAAACATGGGCCAGGACAAATCCCGCCACAACGCCAAACACCGTCAGCAGGACGATCACCGTCCATCTCCGCCGCAGAATGGCGATCACGTCGCTTGCATTAATATCCTGGCGCAACATTCCTGTTCACTCTCAATTCTTTGACTGGACCGATGCCACAAAAACTCTCACAAATGCCAGACGCGCGCCTGGCCATCAAATCCGCAGGTAACGAGCCCTGAGGCTCAATACTACACCTCTACCTGACGGATACGTACCGTGCAATTTCAAGCCCGTCATTCTGCCTGTGCTAAGTCCTTGCCTGTGTGCCCACCGTCAAGCGTCCGATAACTTTGGCGCGATCAGGCCGGGAGAAGCTTCCTATCCCAGTTCCACTTATTGGAAAACAATTTCCACCCAACCGTAAACTCATGAAATTTAAAACATATACCCTTACGTTGCCATTGGCTGGAATTGTGAGGAGCTTGTCGCCCTTGGGATGACCGATCCTGAAGTTCTTCAATACGCGCCATCGCCACCAAAAACAGCCCGAGGAGTGGAAATGAGTATTTTGAGATCCAGCCACAACGACCAGGTCTGGCAGTAGCGCAGGTCCAAGCGCACCATTTCGTCGAAGCGTGTTCGGCTGCGGCCGCTTACTTGCCACAACCCGGTGATTCCCGGCTTGACGTCCAGCACTCTCCGGCGGTGCCATATATCATAAATTTCGAACTCATAGGGAACCGGAGGGCGGGGCCCCACGAGCGACATTTCGCCGCGCAGGACGTTCCAAAATTGAGGAAGTTCGTCCAGGCTGGTTTTCCTGAGCAAGCGGCCGATGGCCGTGATTCGCGGGTCGTTTACAATTTTGTATACCGGCTGCTGCGATCCGCTTTGCGTGGCCGATTCTTCCTTGCCGGCGATGAACTGCTGGATATATTCCTGATGAATCTTCGGATCGTTGTTCGTATACATGGTGCGGAATTTCAGGCATTTAAAGCGCGCTCCGAAGCGACCCAGGCGCTCCTGCTCAAAAATCACGGGACCTTTGGAAGTAAGCTTGATAATGGCGGCGATGGCCGCGAGCAACGGCGATAGAAGCAGCAAAAGAGCGCCGGCGCCGACAACGTCCATTACACGCTTGACGACGAGGGGCCCCTGCTTTCGAGAGGCGGCGCGATTCAAATCCGGATACAGTTTGGTATCCGCCACCCAACCGGACTGCTCCTTGTCCCAGGTTTCCGGGAACACATGAAAGGAAATCGCTATTCTGGCTGATTTTTCCGCGCCCATACGCTCGGCCAGCGTTTTTTCAAATTTGCTGCGGAGAAATTCGCTGATGGGCCGATCTGCCCCGGCGTTGATTTCGGTGAAGATGACGCCAAGAATGGAATTTTGTCTGTACCAGCCGATCAGATCGGTCTCGCGCTTGGAGGCGATTACAATATTGGTGGCTTCTTTCAAAACCGCTCCCGCCGATCCATTCTCCAGATGCGCATCCATGAGCATCAGGACGAACGGCTTGCGGGAACGCTCCGCGCGCTTGCGCTCGAGCGTCAACAGGGAATGAAACACGCCTTCGGAAATAACGACATCGGCTGGCCCTGCGGTCTGGTCGAGTTTACGGGGGAATTCCGTGCCCGCAGCACGCTTTGAATCACTTTCGCGCATAGATGCTATCCTTAAGAACGGCATGTCGTCAGGCGCCTTCGCCACAATCGCATTCAGGGCTCGTCTCGCAACGAATGGATACGCTATTAAACTCTCGCGAACGCATGCTGCGGGCATGCAACTGGTAAGACGACGCCCACCACGAATGAGCAATCAGGGGGCCAGAAAACTTTCTCTTGGGACCGTCCTAGTACTACGGCGGCCTGTCAGTATCTAGCTAAAGCGAAAGGCCTTACCGAAACGCAGAGGCGCGGCCCGCAGAGGGAATTCCGCGCTTACAAACCAATATGTGAAAGAGATTGTCCTTTTGTTCTCATTTTATTCAGCAAACTTCCCCTTACGGGCCTTAACGGGAAGGTTATTCATCCAAGCGCTCGGAGCCGGTGTCACTAGAAATCGCTTCTGGCCATTGCAGGCGAGCGCGACACCAATGTTGTCACTGTGAAATTTTCTCGACGCTTTTCTTATGCGCGATCGGCTAGAAAAAAATATTCGACGCGCGAGGCGCTCCT
>Ga0070713_100003046_pt1 | contig 11012 bp, 8 predicted proteins | sample LARL82metaG_FD_65465 | JGI IMG/M metagenome (GOLD analysis project Ga0070713, IMG submission 65465) | Corn, switchgrass and miscanthus rhizosphere microbial communities from Kellogg Biological Station, Michigan, USA - LAR L8-2 metaG | ecosystem: Host-associated > Plants > Roots > Rhizosphere ... | reverse complement strand
CCCCGGAGGCGATCCGCCAGCATGCATCGCGCCTCGGGATCAACCAGCCCAAGCCGGCCCCGGCGCCCCGCCACGCTCGACGGTGGACCGGCGAGGAGGACGAGCTGCTGCGCCTGCACCACGCGCTCAATCCCGGCCGCCTCGCCGAGCTGCTCGGACGCTCAGACGCGGCCGTCTGCCGACGACTGTGCGCGCTTGGATTGCGTGCCTGTGCCCGGCGCTCCCCGCATCATTCGGGCAACGGCAGGATCGCCCCGGCCACCGCGACCCCCACCCGCCAAGCCGACCGCAGTGCAATCGGGCCCGGGGCTGGGTTGATCTCAGCTGGCCGCCGCCGGAAGGTCGTTGCCGCGGGCACGGGGACGATCCGGATGTACGGCGGCGGTCGTTCGAAGCCGTCCGGATAGCGCTGCCAGGCTGCTGCGTCGGTCACCAACGTCGTGGGGACCGCGTCCCCCCGGCGTGTCATTCCGCGGGTAGCACGGCTTTGAGCCGATCAGCGCGAGCAGCCGAGCTCCCGAGGGACGTCTTGGTCGGGTGAGCGGATCGTCATGTGCGCCCGCAGGGCCGTCGGCGTTTGCCGAGCTGGCGAGATCGCTCATCAATTCGTCCCCAGTCCCCAACAAGTGACACGTCGTCCGTGCTCCAGCGTCGTTGTCCTATGGAAGCCTTACCCGCAAGCGGTGCGGCCCCTTGCGCTCACACTAGCCACGTGGAGGCGCCCCTGCCGGACGCTCACGCCGACAGGTGCAGTGGGAGGGTGGTGATGACGACCCCCGGTTGACGTCGCAGCGCGCGTCTGAGCCTTCGAGCGGTGCCGTTGTGCAGGGGCTGGTGCCAGCGGTGTTTGACGATCAGCTCGGGCAGGACGACGGTGAGCGTGAGCCAGGATCGTTGGGTGCGCAACGCGTCGATGTAGCACGCCAGCGGCGCGACGAGCGCGCGGTACGGGGAGTCGACGATCTCGAGCGGCAGGTGGTCGCCCCACTCGACCCAGTAGCGCTTGAAGCGGGCTGCTTCGTCATCGCCCGGGCTGATGTGCACGGCCAGCACGGGCTGGCCAAGGGAGGCGGCATAGGCCAGCGCGCGCAAGCCGCGCAGATCGAGGCGGACGATCGGCACCACGACCAGGTGCCGGAGCTGATCGGGGCTCTCGTCCTGCTCGGCCTGCCGGAGCGTGTGCGAGCGGTGACCGCTGTTGGCGGCAGCGGCCGCTAGCAGGCTCGGATCGGGCGGCGTGGAAGGATCTAGCGGGTACAGGGCGAGGGCGCGATGGACGGTGTCGTAGTGGCGGCGGATACGCCAGCACAGCACCACCAGCAGCACCATCAACGCGATCGCGACCCATGCGCCCTGGCTGAACTTGGTCACCGCGGCGATCACGAACACAATCGCTGACAGCGCCGCTCCCACACCGTTGATCAGCATGCTCTTGCGCCAATGCTGCTCGCGCTGGCGCCACCAGTGGACCACCATCCCGGCCTGCGAGAGCGTGAAGGCGACGAACACGCCGACGGCATATAGAGGGATCAGCGGACTGGTGCGGCCTCCGAACACGACGAGCAGCGCGGCCGCGGCGAGCGCAAGCGCGAGCGTTCCATTGCTGAACGCCAGGCGGTCCCCAAGCCGCAGGCACGCCCGGGGCGCGTGCCCGTTTCGGGCCATGAACGACAGCAGGCGCGGGAACCCGTTGAACGCCGTGTTTGCCGCGAGCAGCAGCACGAGCGCGGTGGTGACCTGCACGTATGCGTAAAGCGGCCCGGATCCGAAGCTGTGGTGAGCCAGCTGTGAGACCGCGGTCTGGCCGGCGCGCGGCACGATGCCGTCGACGTGCATGAGCACCACGAGCCCTGCGAACATTGCGATCAGCAGGCCGACCATCACGGTGAGGACCGTCCGCGCGTTTCGCGCCGAAGGCGGCCGGAAGGCGGGCACGGCGTTGGAGATCGCCTCGATGCCGGTCATCGCCGTCGCGCCGGAGGAGAAGGCGCGTAGCACCAGCAGCACGGTCAGTCCCTCGATCGGCTCGACCGTGCTGGTGTGCGTGGGCGCGAAACCCCTCGTGGAGGCGTCGACCAGGCCGACGGTGATCAGCACAGCGATTCCCAGCACGAACGCGTACGTCGGCGCGGAGAACAGCGCGCCGGCCTGACGCACGCCGCGCAGGTTGCCGGCCAGCAGGATCGCGATCGCCGCCAGTCCCAGCGCGACGCGCGCGTCGCTGAGGGCGGGGATCGCCGACGTGATCGCCGCCACTCCGGCGGAGATCGACACGGCCACGGTCAGCACGTAGTCGATCAGCAGACCGGCGGCCGCGATCAACGCCGGAAGCTCGCCGAGGTTCCTGTCGGCGACGACGTAGGACCCCCCGCCATGGGGGTAGGCCTTGATCAGCTGGCGGTAGGAGAGGCCGACCGCCAGCATCAGCACGACGATCGCCACCGAGATGCCTAGCGAGAGGCCCAGCGCGCTGCTGCCGGCGAGCGCCAGCACGGCTAGCATCGCTTCCGGTCCATACGCGACCGACGAGAGGGCGTCTGAGGAAAGCACCGCGAGCGCCACCAGCTTGCGCATCCGTTCGTGAGCGACCGCGCTACTGCGCAGCGGTGGGCCCAGGACTACTCGACGCCACCTCGAGGCGGCGCGCCCGGATGGCCATGGCCCGGCGCTGGCGTGTGGAGTCGCCACCAGTTCTGCCGGATCGTCGCTCTCGACGAAGTCGACCGCCGCGAAACGGGTTCGACTTCCCACCTCCAGTGACCGTGGAAAGCGGTGCAGGGCGGGATCGACGGGCAGCCCGCGCAACCAGGCTCCCCGCCCGGTTAGCGCCCGCCCCCAGTGCTCGCCCACGTGGCGCAGGACGCCGAGCTCCTGCTCGTCCAACCCCGCGACCGTGGACTCCGGACCGACGTCGGTGATCTCCTCGGCGCTGTTGCGTTGCCGCCCGGCGCCGCCATCTTTAGCGAGTACGGACACCGGGCGAGTCGCGGGCCGCAGAACGCCGGGATTGCGTGACGCGTCGAGGCGCCGGGATGCGACCGCGGGATCGCATGGCGCGTCGGGGGGCCGGGTTACGACCGTGGGGCTGCGTCGGACGCTCCTTCGCGGCGAGCGCCGGGATCGGACATGACACCGGCTGGCCCGTGGTCACCGTGATCGCGCGGCCGTGGTGGGTGATCTCGAGCGGCGATCCCTCCGTCAGCGAGTAACGGACCTGCCGGTGCGTGACCTCGACGCGCAGCCGCCGCCCCCGAAAGCACATCCCGAAGGCCAGCCGCGTCAGTCCCTCGGGTAGCCGGGGGGCGAAGCTGAGCACGCCGTCGTGGTCGCGCATACCGCCAAATCCGGCGACGGCGACGATCCACGTGCCGGCCAAGGAGGCGATGTGCAGGCCGTCGCGGGTGTTGTGTTCGAGGTTGTCGAGATCGATCAGGGCGGCCTCGGCGAAGTAGTCGTAGGCCAGCGCGAGGTGTCCCACCTCTGCTGCGATCACCGCTTGCGTGCAGGCCGACAGCGAGGAGTCACGCACGGTCAGCGCCTCGTAGTAGGCGAAGTTACGAGCCTTCTCCTGCGCGCTGAACGCATCTCCGCGCAGGTGCATCGCCAGCACCAGGTCGGCCTGCTTGACCACCTGCTTGCGGTACAGGTCGAAGTACGGAAAGTGCGACAGGAGCGGATACTGTCCGGGGGCGGTGCTCACGAAGTCCCACGGTTGATGCTCAGTGAAGCCCTCAGCCTGGGGATGTACGCCGAGCCGCTCGTCGAAGGGGATCAGCATCGCCCGCGCGGCGTCGCGCCAGGCGGCCGTCTCCTCCGGGTCGACCTGGAGCTCCGTGGCGCGGTCGGGGTGGCGTCGGACGGCGTCGGCCGCGAGGCGCAGGTTTCGCTGCGCCATCAGGTTGGTGTAGACGTTGTTGTCCACGATGGCGCTGTATTCGTCGGGGCCGGTCACGCCGTCGATGCGAAAGCGCCCGCGGGCGTCGTGGTGACCCAGCGAGCACCACAGTCGGGCGGTTTCGACGAGCAACTCGAGCCCGGTGTCGCGTTCGAACGCGTCATCGTCGGCCGCCGCCTGGTAGCGCCCGACCGCGTCGGCGATATCGGCGCCGATGTGAAAGGCAGCGGTCCCCGCCGGCCAATAACCCGAGCACCCCTGTCCGTCGATCGTCCGCCAGGGAAACGCCGCGCCGTTCAGCCCCAGGAGCTTGGCCCGGTCTCGTGCCAATCCCAGTGTCGCGTGGCGCCAGCGCAGCGCGTCGCGGGCCGCGTCCGGGGCGGTGTAGGTCAGGACCGGTAGGACGAATGTCTCGGTGTCCCAGAAGGTGTGTCCGTCATAGCCGGGGCCGGTCAGGCCCTTGGCGGCGATCGCGCGCCGCTCACCACGCGCGCCCGCCTGCAGGGTGTGAAACAGCGCGAAACGCACCGCCTGCTGGAGCCCGGCGTCGCCCACGACCTCCACGTCGGCGCGCTCCCAGAAGTCGTCGAGATATTCGCGCTGGGCGTCGAGCAGCCCCTCCCAGCCCGTGTGGCGCGCCTGCGCCAGCGCAGCGACGACCTGATCGCGCAGCGCGGCCGTCGAGCGCCGGCTCGACCACCCGTAGGCCAGCAGCTTTACCACCTGCAGCCGCTGTCCCGGCGCCACGTCCGCTGTGATCGTTACGCGCGCGAGGTCCCCGCTGCTCTCGGTCGCCGTCTCGGTTCCCGGTGGGCCAGCGACGATGTGATCCATCGCGGCGGCCAGCCGCAGCGCGCTGCGCTGCGTGGAGTGCACCAGCACGGCGCGGGCGTCATGGTCTGAGTACTGCTCGGAGCGCAAAGTCGCATCCAGTTCGGCGGCCGCACGGGGATCCTGCCCGGCCGCCGGCATCGGCTCGTTGGCGACGAGCTCTGACTGCACAACCAGTCGTGCGGGGGCGTCCAGCGGCTCGACCTCATACAGGACGGCGGCGACTGCCCGCTGGACCAACGAGACCAACCGCACGGACGTGACCCGCACCGGCTGGCCGGTTGGCGAGACCCACTCCGCGCGGCGTCGCAGCACACCGGCTCGGAAGTCAAGCGTCCGCTCGTGGCCGCGCAGCTCGCCGAAGCGCAAATCGAAGGGCTCGTCGTCGACGAGCAGGCGGATGATCTTGCCGTTGGTTACGTTGATCGCCGTCTGCCCGGCCTCCGGGTAGCCGTAGCCGGGCTCCGCGTAGGGCAGCGGGTGCTGTTCGTAGAAGCCGTTGAGGTAGGTGCCCGGCAAGCCCGGCGGCTCGCCCTCGTCGAGGTTTCCGCGCAGCCCGATGTGCCCGTTGGCCAGCGCGAACAGCGAGCCCGCCTGGTCGACTACGTCGAGGTCAAGCTCGGTCTCGCGCAGCGACCACGGCTCGACCGGATAGGCAGAGTGCGTGATCATGCCGCACGCTCCGAAGCATCAGCGTCGCCGGGGCTGTGGATGACGAGCGTTGGTCGGTCGGCGTGATCAACGACCGCGGCGGAGACGCTCCCCAGCAGCATCGAGCGCAGACCGGTGAGCCCCCGAGAGCCGATCACGATCGTCGCCACGTCGTGGCTCTCGGCGACCTCGAGGATCGTTTTCCAGACTGCCCCGGCGGCCTTCACGGCGAGGGGTTCGGCGCGCATGCCCGCATACTGGGCGACACGCAAGCCCTCGTCGACGATCCGCTCGCCGAGCTTCGCCGCCGCCCGATCGAGCTCGACGTAGTCGAGCATGCTGTCTGTCGCGCCCGCCCAGGCAAAGCTGCCGAGGACACCGGTGGGCTGCCACACGGTCAGGACGACCGCGTTGCGGGTGCGCAGCAAGTCCGCCGCGCGCGCGATCGCGTGCCTGGCGGGCTCGGATCCGTCGTAGCAGAGAAGCAGTGGGGTGTCAGCGCCCGTGGCCATGAGGCCTCCTGGGGAGTTGGTCGTGGATCGCGCCTGCCGCAGTCGTGCCTCGGGCGTGACCTGGTGGCGTCGGCGTTTTCGTTGTCATGGTTCTCTAGCGTTGACTGGGCGATCCCGTCTTACGTCCCCGGGAGCCACCACCCATACAGTGCGTGACCGGGTGAGGGCGCGCCTGTTTCGATCTGGGCCGGCCTGCTCGAACGCGGGCCGCGAGATCCCACGAATGGGGCGGTCCTGCGAGGGCTCAGGATTCAGTGCCCGCGGGGCGCACCCGTTGCCGAGCTCAGCTGGGCGAGCTACGAGCCCAGCGTTGTCCGGGATCCGCCGCGACGGAAACGTGTCCACCAGGCTCGATCGCGAACGTCGTCACCGGCAGGCCGAAGCGTCGCTCGACGTGCTCTACCAGCCCGTGCTCCTGCCAGTTTGCGTGTGCCGAGCTCCGCAATGCAAGCAAGATGTGATCGGGCCTGAACGTCTCGACCCCGTCGGTGATGACGGTGATCACACTGCCCCGGAGCGCATCTCCGCCGACGTGGCCCCTGATCGAACGCATCTGGCCGAGCACGGTGTCCAGGCGTTCGTCAGCGATGTGGCGAAACTGGTCGACGTCATCGGCGAGCCAGGCGAGCCGCCCCGGCAGGCTGGGTGTCAACACGTACACCTCGGCGGCAGCGTCGATCACGGCGCGCACCTCAGGTGGCAACTCGTCCGCGCTGGCGACAGCGGCATCGGCGACGAATAGGAGCCGTTCGATTGGCTGCTGCAACTCCGGCTGAGGTGTCTCGCGCACGTCGTTACCATGGCGGCTCGCGGCTGCCGCGTGGCGTGCGGGTGTTGGTCTGTGCTTTACGGATATACGGCGGGTATGTCGGCGTAGCGATGACATGATCGGGTCTCCTCTCGTGATGTGATCACGATCCGGCCACGGTGACCTACGGAGCCTCAAGCAGGTCCCCGCAGGACGCAGGCGGGCTAGGTTCATTCACACGGCTCTAGCGTCGCCCGCAGGCAGGGCTCTTACGACTCCCAAGGCGTCCATCGCCGCATCGGCCGTGGCGATGGATCGCGACACCAGAGTTACGTTCCGCGCATGCCGCTGGCCGGTGCCAGCGCCTCGAGCTTGCCCTCGATGCAGTCGAGCAGCTGGTGGTAGGAGTCACAGAACGACTGCACGCCCTCGCGTTCGAGCTTCGAGGTCACAGCGTCGAGCTCGACCCCGGCGCCGTGGGCTTCTGTGAGGGTTCGCTCGGCCGCCTGTGGGTCGGCGTCGAGTGTGCGCATGACCTGGCCGTGGTCGGCGAACGCCCGCAGCGTCTGCTCGGGCATGGTGTTGATCACGTCGGGTCCGATCAGCTCTGAGACGTAGAGCACGTCTGAGTAGCCCGGGTCCTTGGTGCCGGTGCTGGCCCACAGTGGCCGCTGCGTGCGTGCGCCCCGGGCGCGAACCTGCTCCCACTCCGGGCCGGCGAACTTGGTTAGGTAGCGCTGGTAGGCGACGCGGGCGTTGGCGATCGCCACGCGACCCCGCAGCGGCGAGCGGGCGGGCAGCTGCGCGTCGACCTTGGTGTCGATCCGAGAGACGAAGAACGATGCGACGGATGCGATCGAATCGAGCGGCGCGTCTTCGGCGGCGCGTGCGCTCAGTCCGCGCAGGAACGCGTCGATCACTCGCCCGTAGCGCTCGATCGCAAACAGCAGCGTGACGTTGACGTTGACGCCGCGCCGCGTGAGCTCCTCGATCGCCGGCAGTCCCGCCTCGGTTCCAGGGACCTTGATCATCACGTTGGGCTCGTTCAGTCGCTGCCAGAGCTCGATCGCCTGATCGATCGTCGCCTGAGTGTCGTCGGCGAGATCGGGCGTGCACTCGAACGAGACGAACCCGTCGCGGCCACCGCTTCGGTCGAAGACGGGCCGCAGCTCGTGTGCGGCTTGGCGGACGTCGTCGAGCGCGATCGTGAAGAACAGCTCCTGCGGGTCGCGTTCACCTGCGTCGGCGAGCCCGCGCAGCTGCGCGTCGTAGCGATCAGAGCCGGTGATCGCCTTGGCGAAGATCGTCGGGTTGGATGTCGCGCCGGTGACCGCGTAGTCCCGGATGAGCTCGCTGAGCTGGCCGCTGTCAAGCAGCTCGCGTGAGAGCGTGTCGAGCCAGATCGATGTGCCGACGTCGTGCAGGCCTTGCAGATTGGGGTTGGGGGCCATGCGACTGCCGTTCAGGTTCGGGCTGTGGGCTGGGCGACCAGCGAGTCCAGTGGCGTGTCGCGGTCGCTCAGCGCGGCGACGTCGATCGGCTCCCGGGAGCGGATCAGGGCCTGGATGTGCTCGTTGACATCCCAGACGTTGACGTTCATCCCGCCGAGGACGCGGCTTTTGCGCAGCCAGAAGGCGATGAACTCACCGTCGGACGGGTCGCCGCGGAAGACCACCTCGTCCCAGTCGGGCGCGTAGCCCGAGTACTCCATCCCCACTTCGTACTGGTCCGAGAAGAAGTACGGGATGCGGTCGAAGCTGACCTGCTCGCCGAGCATCGCGCGCGCCGCGACCGGACCTTGATGCAGCGCGTTGGCCCAGTGCTCGACCCGGACCCGCTGCTCGTAGAAGGGATGCATCGCGCGCGCGACGTCGCCGGCCGCGAACACGCCCGGCACCGAGGTCTGAAGCGTCTCGTCGACGAGTATGCCGTTGTCGACCGCAAGGCCGGCGCGGCTCGCTAGCTCGACGCGCGGTACCACGCCGATGCCGACGACGACGAAGTCGCACTCGATCATTCGGCCGCCGGTGGTTTGCACCCGCGCCACCGCTCCGTCGCCTTCGAAGGCCTGGACCCCTTCGCCGAGGACGAGTTCGACGCCGTGGTCGCGGTGCACGTCGCGATAGAAGGCGCCGATCTCTGCGCCGAAGATGCGCTCGTTGGGCAGCGTGAGTGGATCGATGATCGTGACGTCGAGGCCGCGTTGGCGCGCCGAGGCCGCGAACTCGCTCCCGATCCAGCCGGCGCCCACGACGACGACCCGGCCACCGCCGTTCAAACGCTCGCGCAGCGCATCGCAGTCCTGCAGCGTGCGCAGGTAATGAACGCCGCCGAGTTCGGCGCCCGCGATCGGGATCCGGCGTGGCTCCGCGCCGGTGGCCAGCAGCAGCCGGTCGTAGTCGTAGGCGCGCCCGTCGGCGAGCTCAACGCGCGACCGGCGAACGTCGACCGCGGTCACGGTCGAGCCGGCCTCGAGCAAGATCTGGTGGTCTTTGTAGAAGCCCTGCTCGTGAACGTAGGTCTTCTCGCGCTCGGACTCTCCGCGGAGGTAGTCCTTGGTCAGCGGTGGCCGCTCATACGGGCGCTCTGGCTCGGAGCCGATCAACAGCAAGCGCCCGTCGAACCCCTGGGTGCGTAGCTCCTGCGCGGCCTTCGCGCCGGCAAGGCTTGCGCCGACGATGATGAATGTCTGCTCGCTCATGTGGACCTTCCTCCGGTCAGGCTGAGAAACTCGCCGCGTGTGCGTGGGTCGTCGCGGACGAGCCCGTACAGCGTCGAGGTGACGGTCTTGGCGCCGTGTTTCTGCACGCCGCGTAGCGACATGCATAGATGCTCGGCCTCGATCACGACGCCGACCCCCTTCGGCTCAAGCTGCTCCTGCAGGCACCCCGCGATCTGGGTCGTGAGCCGTTCTTGCAGTTGGAGATCGCGGGCGAACCGCTCGACCACGCGCGCGAGCTTCGAGAGGCCGACGATCCGCTCGGCCGGCAGGTAGGCGACGTGGGCTACGCCGTAAAAAGGGAGCAGGTGGTGCATGCACAGCGACTCGAACGGGATGTCGCGGACGACCACGAGCTCGTCGTAGCGTTCGTCGTTTGGAAACGTGGTCAGGTTGAACGGCTCGGGGGTGAGCAGCTCGGCGTAGGCGGCCGCCATCCGGCGCGGGGTCTCGCGTAGCCCCTCCGTTTCGAGGTCGGCGCCGAGCGCGACAAGCAGGTCGCGCGCGGCGCGCTGGACGGCCGCTCGGTCAACCGGACGCCGCTGGGCCGGTCGCGGCCTTTTTCGGTCGGAAGGTGGTGCCGGCGCGCGCCCGTTGGACTCCGCGATTGCGGATATCGAGTTCATGTCCCTTCTGCGTCGTGGCTGGCGCCCGTCTTACCCGCGGGGCAGACTGTCGCGGCCGAGCTCCTAGCCGTGAGCACGTCAACGGCGACGACGTGGAACTCGAGCGGCATCTCCTCGATCCGCTCATCCATGGTGTGCTCGGCGATCAGGCGGCGCAGGCCCGAGTGGAGCACGAGGTGAGCGCGCGATCCGAGGATGCCGAGCAAGCCGCTGCGCGGACGGAGTGGAAATCCCTGCCCGCGCCGAACTCCGCGCCAGATCGCGGCCGGCTCGTCAGCCGTCTGGACAGTCTGGGGATGTAACGCGATGAACGTGCCATCGACCGCGTCGACGGAGGTGCCCACGACCGAGTCCGGGACGGTGCCGCGCTCGTAAGGGCGCGCGCAACACCCGACCTGTACCGCCCCGAGGCTTCGCCACCGGAGCGGACGAATGCGACGCGCTCGAGCGCGGCCCCATACGCGTTGGGCGTCTGTTGCCGGGATGTTCTTACGCCGCCCCAGCGCTTCGCGACCTGCCCCGACGCACGTTCGTAAGAACCGGTCCGTGTGGCGACGCGAAGGTAGCTAAGGCCCGAGAAAAGCGAGGGCCCACACCGCTGCATCGCAGAAGGAGACACCATGTCAGTCAACACCCTCAGAGGTCCCATCCCGGGCGAGGCATCGGCGCTACGGCGCACGCTCAACCGGGCTCGCGAGGATCCCGCCTACCAGGCGTTCGCCCTCTTGCGCATCGGCTTCACGGTGTTGCCGATCGTGATGGGCATAGACAAGTTTTCCAACACCCTCGTCAACTGGGAGCAGTATCTGGCCCCATGGATTCACGACCTCAGCCCGCTAAGCGCCGTGCACACGATGCACGTCGTCGGGGTGATCGAGATCGCAGCGGGCATCGCCGTTGCGATCAAGCCCCGCTACGCCGCCTACATCGTCGCCGCATGGCTCGCTGGCATCGTCATCAACCTGCTCAGCTATTCGGGCTATTACGACGTCGCGCTCCGCGACTTCGGGCTGATGCTCGCGGCGCTGAC
>Ga0070713_100003043_pt1 | contig 11015 bp, 7 predicted proteins | sample LARL82metaG_FD_65465 | JGI IMG/M metagenome (GOLD analysis project Ga0070713, IMG submission 65465) | Corn, switchgrass and miscanthus rhizosphere microbial communities from Kellogg Biological Station, Michigan, USA - LAR L8-2 metaG | ecosystem: Host-associated > Plants > Roots > Rhizosphere ... | reverse complement strand
GATAGCCCTTCTGCGCGCACACCATCGCCAAGCCAATGCCGGTGTTGCCGCTCGTCGCCTCGACCACCGTTTGTCCCGGCTTGAGTGCGCCCGATCGCTCCGCGTCTTCGATGATGCCGAGGGCGAGACGATCCTTCACCGAGCCGAGGGGATTGAACGCTTCGATCTTGACGAAGAGATTCACGTTGGGCGGCGCCAGCTTGGCGATTCGCACGACCGGGGTGTTGCCGACCGTCTCGAGGATGTTCGCAAACTTTGTCATGGAGAGCTCGCGGAGCGGGAGGAATACAAGGTAAACGGGCTGGGAATGAGGAAGGGGTCATGGGCTGGCTCATCCACCTTCCGTCGTCACTCTTCAGGTCTTTCGGTCAACCAATGAACGCTTTCCATCGCGCCCTGGCGTCAGTTCTTGGAATCCTCGCGCTTGCTCGAGGCATGCGTGCCCAGTCGCCGCCGCCGACGATGCCGCGCCTGCACCACGTCGGGCTGAATACCGTCGATCCGGAGAAAGCGATCGCGTGGTACTTGAAGGTGTGGCCGACCGCGACGCGCACAGTCGTTGCGGGCTATCCGGCAGTGCAGGCCGACATGCTGGTGCTCTTCAACAAAGTCGACAAGCCGCCGGCGGGCGCATGGCGCGACGATCTCCATCGCGCCGATGCGCAGAGCGCGTTCTGGCACATCGGCGCATTCATCGACGCGACCGATCTCAAGGATCGGCTCAACGCCGTCGGCGTGTTTCATCTGCCGCTGTACATCTCCCCGACCGACACTACGAAAACGGTGTGGCGGTCCGGACTCGCGCCGTACGCCGGAACGCCGAGCGCGGCCCAGTTGGCGAGCGCACCGCCCGCGGCGCCGCGCGATGGAGGCTTCAGCTACGTCGTCGCGCCCGACGGCGTGTTGTTCGAGCTGACCGGCGGCCCGGGGACGCGCCCGTCGTTTTCGCACATTCACTTCTATCACGAGCAGCCGCTGTGCGCCGCCAACTGGTACGTGGCGCATTTGGGAATGGAGCTCCCGCCGGTTCGTGACTCGAGCGGCAAGGAGTCTCCGCGCGCACCCTGGGCTCCGTGCGACGTCACGTACGGCGAGGCCGGCTGGCCGTCGCTCGAGCCGATCGGGACCATTCGCCAGCCGTCTGGGAACGTGCGGTTCGCAAACGGAACGATGTCCTGGTATCCGCGGCAATGCGTCGCCGACCGCTGCGGTCGCGATCGAAAGCTGGTTCCGTCACGCGGCCAGGTGCTCGATCACGTCGCCTTTGCCGTGAATGACTTCGACGCATTGTATACGCGTCTCGTGCGCGACGGTGTAACGGTCCTCGAGGCGCCCCACCAATTCGGCGAGACACGCGCCTTCATGATCGAAGATCCTGACGGCCTGGCGATCGAGATTGTCGCCGCGCCGTCGCGACCGTAGCGTCGCACACTACTTGGGCCATTTGTTGTTCGTCGCGTCGGCGTCGACCCAGATGCCATTCACGACCTCGACCGATCGAACGGTCTTCTTGGTCGGGATCGCGACCGAGGCGCTCGCCTGATTCGTTTGCCATGCGGCCGGCGTCTCGTGCATCGTGCTGCTCGTGCCGTCGCCATAGGTCACGCGTAGATCGAACGGCGCCGCGAGTCCGCCCACGTTGTCGATCGTCGCCGAGTAGCCGGTCGTCGTCTTCGTCACGCCGCGAACCGCGAGATCGATGTAGCCGTTGCTGAAGAACCAGTTCGTCCAAAACCAATTCAGATTCCTGCCGGACACGTCGTTGAACGTGTCGAACATGTCCCAGGGAATTGGGTGCTTGCCGTGCCATCGATCCATGAACGCGTGGAGACACTTCTTGAATTCGTCGTCACCGAGGAGGTCCTTGACGGCGAGATACCCGAGCGACGGTTTGCCGTACGCATTGTTGCCGTACGCGGCGCCGCTGAGAACGTCCTCCGGCGTCACGATCGGCAAGTCTTCGAGCGGCGACGGATCGCTCGCCCAACCGTTCACGCGGAATTGTTTGTAAAACGTGTCCTCGTGGTCGTGGCCCATGTCGGCGACGCCGATCAGATACTCGAACGTCGTGGCCCAGCCTTCGTCCATGAAACCGTAGCGCGTCTCGTTGATCCCCATGTAGAACGGAAAGTACGTGTGCGCGATCTCGTGCTCGACGACGAATCGCGAGAAGGTCGTGTCGGCATTCGATCCGTCGTTGACCATCATCGGGTATTCCATGTCGGCGCTGCCTTGGACGATCGTCGTCTTCTCGTATGGATACGGGACGCCCGGCCAGTTGTGCGACAACCAATCGAGTGAATGCCGCCCGAATTGCACCATGTGATGGAAGTCGGCCGCCGTATCGTTGTACGCCGACTGCACGCTGGCCCGCCGGTGGGTCGCGTCGTCGACGACGACACTGGCGGCATCCCAGTCGTAGTGGTCGCTCAGCGCGAACGTCATGTCGGGAACGTTCGTCGCCGTGAAGTGCCACACGTTGACCGCTGCTTGTCGCGTGACACCCTTGGCCGCCACCTCGCTCTTCGTCGCGACATGAATCGTCGTATCGGACGTGAACGACGACTTGAAGCGCTCGAGATACGCGGGCTCGAGCAGCTCGGGCGTGTTCTGAAGCGTCCCCGTGCCCCACACGATGTAGTTCGCCGGGACGCGGACGGTGACGTCGTAGTCGTTGAAGTCGCTGTAGAACTCCTGGGCATCGGTGAAGTTCATCGTATCCCATCCGTTGTAGTCGTCGTAGACCGCAACGCGTGGATAGAAGTAGGCGAGATAGTAGGTCGTCGAGTCGAGCATGCCCTCTCGGCCCGCTTCCTTCGAGATCTCATAATGCCAATCAATCGAGAGACGCGTCGAGTCGTGCGGGAGGAGTGGCGTCGGGAGCGTGATCGGCTGCCAGGTGAAGTAGCGCGGATCGTCGGGCCACGCGGTCGTGGTGCCGTTCACCGTGAACCGGTCGATGTGAACGCCGGGCGTCAAATAGTCGTCGGATGCGCCGCCGTCGCGCGGCGCGCCCGGCCGGTGAATGTTCACGAAGAGCTTGAACACCAACCGGCGCAACGTGTCGGGGCTGTTGTTCGCGTACACGATCTGCTCCGTCCCGCGGATCGTTCGCTCCGGCGGTGCGGCCGTCACGGTGATTGCGTAGCGTCCGCGGTTCTGCCAGTATTTCGCGCCCGGCCGGCCGTCGAGCGAGCGTGTGCCGGCCGCGAACGCATGCTTCACCGCGCGCGGCATGTAGAGTGGTTGCGGCCGCTGCGCCGGCAGCGACGCGGCGCAGACCAAGCCGAGCAGGGAGGCCCGCGCTGAAAGTGAGCTCAGCCAGTGGGTCATGCGGACAACCTCGCTGAAAGTCCGAAGTGATCTTCGTCAGGGTGCACGCCTTGCGTCCGTGTCAATAAGCAAACACAACGACTCGTGATGCGCATCTCGACAACAATATCCGTACACGCCCGGCTGGTGCTGCCACGGTTTCTGATCGCCGCATTCGGCGTGGCCGCGTGCTCCAATGGCCACGACGCGGTCACGGCGCCGCCAGGTCCTTCGCTCGCGGGCAGTCCATGCTCGCCCGCCGGCACGCTGCAACTGTCATCCGCCACGGCCGCGCGCATCGACTGCGGCAACGGGGGCACCACAGTGACGCTCGCCGGGAACGGAGCGAGCTATCTCGTGGTGCCGCAGTTCGCCGTCTCGTTGGTGCCGAACACCAGCGTGTCCTACCGGCTGATGTCCGGCAACGCGATCGCCGCATCGCTGGCTCCGTCGTCCGACGTCGTCCTCGGGGGCGCTTCGGGCTCACTCGCGATGGCTGGTCAGGCCGAAATCCCTTCGCGCGCCAAGCAACTCGCGTTCGACGCACGTCTTCGCGCTCGCGCGCGGACGAAAGTGAGCGCCGGAGTGTGGCGAGCGACCGGGCTGCGAGCCAACGCATCCCGCGCATCGATCGCCGCCCAAGCCGCGCCGCCGGCGCCGCCGATCGGGAGCGTGCGTCCCTTCCGCATACTCGCCGACACGACCGAGACGACGTTCAAGACGATCGGCGCGCAGCTCGCCTATGCGGGAAACAATGTGTTGATCTACATCGACACGCTCGCGCCCACGAACGGCTTCAGCGCCACGCAGCTCCAAGCCTTCGGTACGTTGTTCGATCAGACGCTCTATCCGATCGACACTGCGGCGTTCGGACCGCCGTCTGATCTCGATCAAAACGGTCGCGTCATCATGTTGATGTCGCCGGCCGTCAACGCCCTCACACCAACCAAGGACTGCGCGACCCAAGGGTTCGTCGCCGGTTTCTTCGACGAGGAGGACCTGGGCGGCGGTCCGTCGGATCCGAACTCCAACCGAGGCGAGATCTTCTATTCAATCGTGCCTGACCCGACGGGCGCGTCGAGCTGCGCTCATACCGCCGCCGACGTCGACTTTGCTGTCGCCGGCACGTTCATGCACGAGCTGCAGCATCTCATCTCGTTCTCGCAGCATTTTCTCGTGCGCGGCGGCAATCCGGAATTCGGCTGGCTCGACGAGGGCATGAGCATCGTCGCCGAAGAACTGGGATCGCTGTACTACGAGCAGAAGTGCCCGGGCACCGCGTGTCGCACGAACCCGGCGCAAATTTTTCCCGACTCGTCGCAAGGCTTCATCGTCAATTTCTTGTTCGACTCCTACGCCTACGGTCTGCACCCCGATACCGCGAGCCTCACGCTGCACAGCGACGATCAAGGTGGCTTCGCGTGGCGCGGCGGCGACTGGATGCTCGTGCGATGGCTCGGCGATCAGACGGCTAACGCGGCGTACAAACGTCTCGAGCAAACGTCGCTGACCGGCGTCGCCAACATCGAGGCGGCGATGAATCAGACTTTCCCCACGCTGTTCGCCAATTTCGGACTCGCGCTCTACACGGATAGCCTGCCGGGTCTGCCGCGCTCGACCGCGCCGGCCGCGAACCGGTTCGTCACGCGCAACCTCAGACAACTCTGGGCGCGACTCTTTACGACGTCAGGCGGCTCGCCCGACATTCCGCTCGCGTTTCCGATTCGCGTCGCGAGCGTCACCGCGGACAGCTCGGCGCACTCGATGGTCCCGGGGACGATGTCCTTCTTCCGCATCGACACGCCGGCGAGTGCCGCGACGGTCTCGCTCCAATTTGCGACGCCGACCGGCGCTGCGCTGTCGGCCGGACTGCATCCGCAGCTCGCGATCTTCCGATTGCCGTCGGGGCAGTGACGCCCTATACGCCGTGCTTCGCCCACCGTCGCACGCCGCACCAAAAGCCGTGACACGGCACGTCGAGCAGCTGCACGCTCGACGGTGGCTCGGTGGCTCGCGCCAGCGCTTCGACGACCGGATAGACCAGCTCGACGTTCCCGCCGCGCGCCGTGAGCTCCATGACGTTGTGCGGCAATTTCGCCGACGCATCGAACCGATACATCGACACGGCCGCGCCGTGGTCGAACCACCGCTGCGCGAGATCGATTGACGCTTGCTCGCTCACCGTGCGGTCGCGCGCATTGAGGAGGAAGACGATGTGCTTCGCCCCCGACGGTTTGTCGTTCGCCGCCGCCGACACACGCCGGCCCAGCCACAACAGCTCGGCGAGTCCGCGCGTCGTGATGCCTTGCACGTTCTCCAGTCGAGTCGTGTCCGGCGCGCGCGTGCGTTGGATGTCCGGCAGCTTCGACGCCAGCGCGACGAGGCCCACCCCTTCATCATCGCTCAATCCGCCGGCGGCGATTGCCGGCGCGATCAGCACCGCCCGATGCACCGCGGCGTGCGACTGCGCGATCCACCCGGCGATCACGCCGCCCGCACTGAGGCCGACCACGATGATCGTGTCGCCGAGTCCGCGCGCGAGGTCGGCGGTCGAGTCGCCAAAGCTCGCCAGCTCCTCCGACCGCACGCGTGCCAGCGCACGCAGCGGAGCCGTGCGCTCGGCGTGGTGCGGGAGCCGCGGGATGTAGACGTTGTCGCCGTCGGCAAAGAGTCTTGCGCCCACGGCGGTGAATTGCGTCGGCGCATCGCTGAATCCGTGCAGCAGCACATAGACGCGGGGCGTTCGCGCGCCGCGCGTCATGAGAATCGAGCGCCCGCCCGGGACGGCAACGCTGTCGTCCTGTAACTGCCGGCGCGTGATCACAGCGACCGATGCCGCATATGACGGCTCGACCTCGATCTCTGCAGGCGTTGGGCTCGTCGCGACGCCGTGCCTGCCGCAAGCGAGACTCACTAGGCAGGCCGGTGCGACGACGGCGTATTTGGATATTCTCACGACGACGATCGTCCCCGTTCAGCGGCGAAGTGACGCTCCCGCCTCGCGGCCGCGACGATGCGGTCGTACAGGTGCTCGGACTCCGGATCGTACTCGTCGGCGCGAGGCGGATATCGGCTGGCCACCATGCGCATGCCTTCCCACGGGCCAATCGGACAATCGAAGTCGCCGACCGCCGCCTTGATCTTGCTGTTGTCGAAGATGACCGACGCGCTCTTGTCGCCGAGCAATGGGCCCTCCCACGCCGGCGAATACGCGATCAGTGTGTCCGTCGCGACGTGCACCACCTCGACGTCGTCGAGGCTGAGCGCCGCCGCGATGGACTCGATGATTTCATTCCATGACCACTGACGATCGTTCGTGATGTGAAACGCCTCGCCCAACACGTGCGGGGCGCCGAGCAACCGCACGAACGGCCGCGCGAAGTCCTCGGCGTGCGTGATCGTCCAGAGCGATTCGCCATCGCCGTGAAGCACGATCGGCTTGCCCCGGAGCATCCGCGACACCTCTCCGCCAAGCGGCGTCGGCATCTTCGTGCGGTAGGTGTGGCTAGGCCGAACGATGGTGAAGGGAAGAGTGGTCTGGGCGCGCAGGATCGATTCCATCTTTGCTTTCGCGCGCGAATACGCCCAATACGGATTCTCGAGCGGAACTGATTCGGTGATCGGCAGCATGCGCAGCGGTTTCTGATACGCCGACGCGGAGCTGATGAACACGTACTGGCCGCAGTGGCCGCCGAAGATCGCGACGTCTCGCTCCAAGGCCTTCGGTTCGAAGAGCCGAAACTGGCAGACGACGTCGAAGTGCTCGGCGGCGAGGCGACCGTACGCCGCTTCGTCCTCGACGTCGCCGGTGATTAGCCGGCACTCCGGCGGCAAGCCGGCGTTGTTACGCCCGCGGTTGAAGACCGCGACGTCGTGACCGCGCCGCACTGACTCGTGCACGCAGTCGTAACTGATCTGTCCGGTTCCGCCGATGTAGAGCACGCGCATGTGACTGCGAGGTTAATCGCGAGGGAAACGGTACGATAGACCAGTTCGGTCTTGCGTCCCGTCACTTGGGGCCGTTATGTGAATTCCCGCTTCCGTCGCGCCGTAGTCACGCATGCAGTCGGGCATGCCCAACGCTGGAGTGATCGAATGATTGGCTATCGAAGTCGGTACCGCTCCGCGGCACTGTTGTTCGCCTCGCTCGTCGTCGCTAGTCAAGGGTGCGGTTCCAGCAGCGACAACACGACGAATCCCACTCCAGCAATCACGATCGCGCTGAGTCCTACCAGTGCGAGTGTCGTGCAAGGCGGCTCGACCACCGTGACGGCGACCGTGACCGCCACCGGCGGCTTCACCGGCACACCGACCGCGACCGTGACCGGCGCGCCCGCCGGCGTGACGATCGCTCCTACGAACGTCCAGGTGAGCGGCGCGGTCACAACCGTCACCGTCTCGCTCTCAGTGGCGTCGACGGTGCCGGCCGGGACGTACACGCTCACTGTGACGGGCGCCGGCACTGGCGTCACATCGGTCACGGCGAATTTCTCGCTCACCGTGACCGCCGCGCCTGCCAGCTCGTACACGCTGTCACTGAATCCGACGTCGTTGTCGGTCACGCAGGGTGGGAACGGAACGGTGACTGTCAACCTCACGCGAACGAATTTCACCGCCGGTGTAACGCTCACGGCCGAAGGATTGCCGACAGGCGTCACCGCCGCGTTCAATGCGAGCCCGACGACCGGCAACACGTCCACCCTGACGCTCACCGCCGGGGCCACCGCGACGACGGGAACAACGAACGTCACCATTCGCGGGACGGCCGCGGGGGCAACTGATCAAACGGCGACGTTGGCGCTGACTGTCGCCGCGGCGTCGTCCGGCAACTACTCGCTGTCGGCGACGCCGGCGAGCCTGTCGGTGAACCAGGGTGCGAACGGCACGACGACGATCAACGTCAACCGCACGGGCGGATTCGCCGGCAGCGTCGCACTTGCTGTGACCGGAGCGCCGACTGGCGTGACCGCGACGCTCAACCCGACCAGCACGACCGGAAACACGTCCACGCTCACCATCGCCGCGTCGGCGACGGCGACCACGGGAGCCGCCACACTCACGATCACGGGAACGGCGACTGGTCTCACGAATCAGACGACAACCGTCGCGCTGACGGTCGCTACGAGCGGCGGTGGTGGCGGCAACGTGACACTCGACTACTCGGCGTGCGCGGCCACGAGCAAACCGATTTGGGTCGCGGCGCAGGACGGTGCCGGGGCGTGGACCCGCGTCACGGGGACCGGCGACGTCTACAAGTTCAACGTGACGAGCGGGAGGGGCGGTTACGCTGTGACAACCGCGAACGGCGCCGCAAACTCTACGACCGTCAACTTGTTCTCGCAGGCCGAGATCACCTCGGCGCCGATCGTGTTCTGCACGACGTCGCTCGGCACGAGGACGGCAACCGGCACTGTCGCCGGGCTTGGACAGACGGATGCCGCGTTCGTCTCGATGGGTGGCGCACTGGCCACGGTGACCGCGGCGAGTCTGAACTTCACGCTCAACAACATGGCGTCCGGAACACAGGACTTGGTTGCGTATCGAACGAATCTCATCGCCGGTCCGTCGGCGAGCGACCGAGCCGTGATCATGCGCGATCTCAACCCAGCGTCGGGCGCGTCGGTCGGCACGATCGACTTCAGCGGTGGCGCGGCGATCACGCCCGTTGCGGGCACGCTGACGGTGACCGGAGGCGTGGCCGGAGATCAGTACACGCAGTCGATGTCCTACCTCACGGGCGCGGCCTGCACCTCGGCCACACTTTATTTTGCCAGCGGAGGAACATCTCCGGCGCTCTCGGCGTTTGGAATTCCCGCCGCGTCGCAGCGGGCCACCGATTTCCACCAAGTTTTCGTCACGGATGCGACGGGCACGACGTCGACGCGGAGCGTCTTCGCGACGTTCCATACGTTCGCCACTCAGTCAATCGCGCTCGGGGCGGCGTTGCCAACTCCGGCGATTACGGTGTTGACCGGCGCCGCCTACAAGCGGCTGCAAGCCGTGGTGACGCTGCCGTCTGATTATCAGACGGCAGCGACGCTCAGCTACAGCGCCGCGTCGAAGTCCGCCTCGATAGTCGCGAGTTTCAACTATCTCGGAAGCGCGAACGCGACGCTTGCGTTCCCAGACTTCACCGGCGTATCGGGTTTCGATGCGACATGGCTGCCGCCGTCGAGCGCGACGGTGTCGGCGACGACCACCGCGGCGGGGGCAAGCATCCCGATTACCACTCCGACGTTCACCTTCTGTACCGAGGGCTTGAAGTTCAAAGTGGCGACGGTCACCGGATCGTTCTAGTCGCACCAGAAGCAGGTGCTGGAAACGCGGGGCGCACTCGTCGACACGAGTGCGCCCCGCGTTTGTATTCGAGACGAAACGCCCGTGACCGATCGAATCGAGGTCAGGGTTTGGGATCTACCAGCGACGCCGAGCTCGATCGGTACGGTGCGAACCCCTTCCCCCAATCCGCCGCGATGACGTCGACGCTGATCCGCTGGCCATCGACATGCACGACGACGTAGTGAAACGGATTCCCGCCCGGTTCACTCGACGGTTTGGCCAGATGCTCGAGCGTGACTTTGTCGGCGGCCCCCGCCCTGAGATAGTCTCGAAGATCGGGTTCGCCGGTGTACGCATAGAGCGGTGCACCGCCGCCGCCGCTCACAATCTCATCGAGGCGCCGCGGCCCGCTCTCGTCGGTGTATCGCTCGACCCAATGCTCGAACAGGTGCTCGTGTCCGGTCAGGAGCAATCTGACATGATGCGCCCTGAACAACGGCATCCACTTGGCGCGGATCGTTGCCGCTTGTGACTCCAATTTGGCGCCGCCGTGCGGACCGGACGAGAACGGCGGATGATGAAAGAACATCGCGACGTTCACGTAGCGTCGCCGGTCCAATCCCTCGAGCTGCGCCTTCACCCACGCGAACTGTGTTTCGTCCGCCGGAATGTCCGAGTCGAAGGCGACGAAGAACGTGTTGCCGAAGCCGAAGGCGTACGTCGGGTAGCCTTTGAGTCGGCGCGGTGATCCCTCCGGCGGAATGAGCCGCGCGTTCGCGGCGAAATAGTTTCGCAGCCCAGCCACTCGGCGCGAATCCGTCAGGTCGGTCGCGTTGCCGACGTCATGATTGCCGACGGAGAGGAAGTACGGCACGCCGCCGTCCTGCGTCAGTCGATTGATGAGCGGGATGTAACTGACACTCAGCTGCTTCGCGATGCTTCCGTTCTGAATCGCATCGCCACTCTGAAGAACGAACCTGATCGGGTCGGGACCTGACGCCGCCTTCTTGATAGTCGCGAGCATCGATTCGATGACCAACGTATGCTCGGCCTGCAACTCCATGCCGTCGTGCCGGCCGCGCGTGTCGCCGTACGCGATGAACGAAAATCGCGTGATGCCCGCTGTCGCCGATTCCGGCGGCAGCGGTGTTCGCGGCGGAAGCGACGAAACGATCGAGTCCGAAGTCGCCGGTATCTGCGCCCGGACAACGGTCGCCCCGGCGCAGACGATGGCGAGAGTCGCCAAGACCGGTCGCGATCGACGCATCGTCGGCAATCGCATCAGCGCGTCCCTGGAATTGCACCAAACCCGTATTTCACCGACATGATGACGCTCCGGCCATAGTACTCGCGCTGACCGCTGAATTGCGCCTGGCTGTTGCCGTTGTAGAAACCAAAGACCGCGTTGTTCAAGTTGAGCCCCA
>Ga0070713_100003042_pt1 | contig 11020 bp, 7 predicted proteins | sample LARL82metaG_FD_65465 | JGI IMG/M metagenome (GOLD analysis project Ga0070713, IMG submission 65465) | Corn, switchgrass and miscanthus rhizosphere microbial communities from Kellogg Biological Station, Michigan, USA - LAR L8-2 metaG | ecosystem: Host-associated > Plants > Roots > Rhizosphere ... | reverse complement strand
GGCCCGCAACATTGGTGGCCGGCGCAAAGCCGGTTTGAAGTGATTGTCGGGGCGTTTCACACCCAGAACACCAGTTGGTCGAACGTCGAACTTGCGATGCGGCAATTGCGGGCTGCGAAGATGCTCAGTGTTCCCGGTATTCGCGACATCGAAATGGAGAAACTGGAGAAACTGATTCGCTCATCCGGCTACTTCCGTCAAAAGGCGCAACGTCTAAAGAACTTCGTGAAATTTCTCGATCAGAACTACGGTGGCTCTTTCGCCCGCATGTTCGCCCAGCCCACCGGTGCTCTTCGAGAAGACTTACTATCCCTCAACGGCGTTGGGCCGGAGACCGCGGACTCAATTCTGTTGTATGCCGGACAGCATTCGGTGTTCGTGGTCGATGCGTACACGCGCAGAGTTGCAGCACGACACGACATCGCGGGCGTTGGCGTCGCCTATGACGAACTCCGCGCCATCTTCGAGCGAGCACTAGCGGGCGTATCGGTCCAACTCACGCGGGGGACCTTTTTCCCCGATGGCGCCTCGCATCCACCTTCCCGAATGAGCCTGGCGAAACGATGCGCGACGGCACAGGTCTTCAACGACATGCACGGATTCATGGTTGGAATCGGGAAAAACTACTGCCACAAGGCAAAGCCCGATTGCCAGCATTGCCCGCTGGCCGATTTGCTGCCGGAACGCCGAATCTTTACGTAGCCGCGATCGGCCTTTCGCACGGCTATAATGACGTGAATCGCCTGCCGCGTAGTGGGTCAACATGGCACAGACAGGAAACAAGCCAGAGGGGAAAATCAGCCGCAGGAACCTGATCATCATTCTCGCGGTCCCAAGCGCACTCTTATTTGCAGTACTCTTCTCCCTGTCCTCCAGCGAGCTGAGCTTCATCAAACCAAAAACAAGCGAAGAGACGGTCGTTCTGGTCTCTTTAACGATTTTGGTGTCGCTGCTGTTTGGCGGTCTCACGTTCGTATTACTAAGAAACCTGATCAAAGTTTTCGCCGAGCGGCGCCTGGGGGTGCTGGGCTCAAAGTTCAGGACACGCCTGGTCGTGGGAAGCCTTTTGCTCTCGTTCGTGCCTGTGATCGTGATGTTCTGGTTCTCTTACGGACTGATGAACCGCTCCATCGAACGTTGGTTTTCAACTCCAGTCGAAGAGGTCCGGCAGGATACGGCTTTGATGGCGCAACTGCTATCGAAGTACGCGGCTGAAAATGCAGAAGCGGAAGCAATGTCCATTGCGGCATCACCCGCGGTCCGGCATGCGTTCGAGGGCCACAGCTTCACCGGCGCACTCGATTCGCTTCGCGCCCATGAACCCACATTGCAGGGTGGGTTCGCGGTTGCACTCGACGACGGCGAAGTGGAGGCCAGCCTTGGAATTCCAGCGCCTTGGTCCGTGCTCAAGCCGACGATTCGGCCGGACGCGATTTCCTCTGATCACCCGCAGACGTTCCGCTGGGAGAACACCACCTACGTTCTTGGAATCGCCTCCGTAAGTGAACGCGGCAAAGTTCTGGTGGCCATTCCCTTGCCGCGAAACTTCACCGAGGCCCAGAAGCAGCTTGCAACCAGCCAGCAACGCTATCTCGAACTGGCTCGTGAGCGGCGGCAGGTCCGGCTCACGTACATGACCATCCTGATGATGCTGACCGGGCTGGTGCTGTTTGTGAGCATGTGGCTGGCTTGGTATCTCTCCAAATTTGTGACCCGGCCCGTAGCGGCTTTGGCCGAAGCAACGCAGGAAATTGCAAAGGGGAATTTGGGCTATCGCGTGGAAGTGCTGGCCACCGATGAACTGGGAGACCTGGTCACATCTTTCAACCGTATGGCTCACGACCTGCAGACCACCCGGGCGCAGGTTGAAGCCTCAAGCCGTCAATTGAGCGCCGCAAATGCTGAGTTAGAACAACGGCGCCGGCATATCGAAACAATCCTTGAAAGCATCCCTACCGGCGTGCTCTCGATCAATGCGGACCTGCGGGTGAGCCATCTCAACAATGCGCTGTTGCGAATGCTGCGTCCAGCGGAAGATTCTCCCGAACTGCGGGCGCGCTTGGCCGGAACCTCATTTCGGGATTTGTTCCCGGCTGAGGTGAATCAGGACCTTGAACCGCTGCTGAGGCGCGCCGATCGAATGGGCACAACTACAACTCAGATGGAGTTTTCCATCCAACGTGCCCCGGTCAACGTCGCAGTCACTGTAGCTACGCTTCAGCACAATGCCCAACGGCTCGGTTATGTGCTGGTTTTTGAGGATCTCTCTGATCTCTTACATGCGCAGAAACAGGCCGCATGGCGCGAGGTCGCACGCCGAGTGGCCCACGAGATCAAGAACCCGCTCACGCCCATTGCACTTTCAGCCGAACGCATCGTGAGACATCTCGATCGCAAACCGCCGGAACCGGCTTCGCTAGATGTGGTGCGTTCCTGCGCGACCACCATCGAGAGCGCCGTCGATACGGTTCGAACCCTGGTGAATGAGTTCGCCACCCTCGCGAGTTTCCCGGCTTCCAAGCCACAACCCGCCGACATCAATGCCATCGCCGAACATGCGCTTTCCATGTTCAACGGCAGGCTTGACCAGATCCGAGTGAGAACTCTTTTTGCGAATAATCTTCCCAGGGTGCTGGCCGACTCTGAGGCAATTAAGCGCGCGATCGCCAATCTTGTGGACAATGCTGCCGAAGCGGTGCAGGAATCCATGGTGAAAGAGATCGAAATCTCCACAGCGCTAGTGGCTAGTCGTGACGCCGTCGAAATCAGCGTGGCCGACAGTGGTCCTGGCGTAACTCGCGAGGCCAAGGAGCGCCTCTTCCTGCCTTACTTCTCCACCAAGTCGCGCGGCACCGGCCTCGGCCTGGCCATCGTAAGCCGCATCGTCGAGGATCATCATGGCTACATTCGGATCGAGGAGAATAAGCCTGTCGGTGCGCGGTTTGTGATTGAATTGCCTGTAGCCGCGGAGTCGGCCTCATTCTCCCCGACTGCCACCTATGCCTAATATCCTGATCGTTGATGACGAATCCGCCATCCGCGAATCGCTTCGCGGCGTGCTGGAAGATGAGGGATACAGCGTGACCGATGCCGCCAGCGGCGAAGCCTGCCTGGATCAACTCCAGCAGAAGTCCTTCGATGTCGTACTGCTGGACATATGGCTACCAGGGATGGACGGCTTACAGACGCTGGAAGAAATCCGCGAACTGGAAACTGCGCCGGAAGTGATCATCATTTCCGGACACGCCACCATTGAAACGGCTGTGCGCGCGACGAAACTCGGCGCCTTCGACTTCCTCGAGAAACCTCTTTCCGTCGAAAAGACCCTCATTTTGGTGAAGAACGCCTTCGACGCCAAACGCCTGCGCAACGAAAACCGCGAACTTAAAAAACAGGCCATGCGCCGCAGCGAGATTGTGGGCGATAGCATTCCCATGAAGGCTTTACGCCAGCAGATTCAATTGATGGCTGCAACCAACGGTCGCGTCCTGATTTTCGGTGAGTCAGGCACTGGCAAAGAACTGGTAGCGCGCGCGATTCATGCGCAAAGCCTGCGCAAAGACCAGATGTTCGTGGAAGTAAATTGCGCGGCCATCCCTGAAGACCTGATTGAGAGCGAATTGTTCGGGCATCGGCGCGGCTCATTTCCCGCGGCAGGATCGGACAAGGAAGGTAAGTTCCTGAAGGCGCATGGTGGAACCTTATTCATGGACGAAATTGGCGACATGAGCCTGAAGACTCAGGCCAAGGTTTTGCGCACACTGGAAGAACAGCGATTTACAGCGGTCGGAAGTGACGAGCCCGTGACCGTGGATGTGCGCGTGATCGCTTCCACGAATAAAGACTTGGAAGAAGAGATCTCGCGAGGAAATTTCCGTGAGGACTTGTTTTACCGGCTCAACGTAATTCCGTTCTCCGTACCTCCTCTGCGAGAGAGGAAAGAAGACATTCCGCTGTTGGCTCGCCACTTTTTACGCGAACTGTCGGCGCATTACGGGCGCAATCCGCGAGAAATCACCGATGACGCGATCGATGCACTCGTGCGTTATTCCTGGCCTGGGAACGTTCGTGAACTCCGAAACGTAATCGAACGCATCGTGATCATGAATCCTACCGCGACGCGCTTCGACCGCAAGCACCTCCCCCCGCTGGTCTATCGCGATGGCAGCCGCCGCTCGGGAAGCGAGTTTATGACATTGCATCAGGCGCGAGCAGCCTACGAGCGTGACTACATCCTGAAAAAGCTTGACGACAATCACGGCAATGTCAGCCGGACCGCGGAAGTTCTGGGACTGGAGCGCAGTCACCTTTATCGGAAGATGAAGACACTAGGTATCGCGGTGAAGGAGTAGGGTTTCAGGTTTCAGGTTTCAGGTTTCAGGTCTACTGGCGGGCGGGTTCAGGGAAAGCTTCGACTCCGCGGCGGGTGAATTCGAACATCACATTCCATTCCCTCGAACTACCAGCGACAGGTGTGAACTGCCACTTCCTAGCTGCCTCCATCGAGAGGCGGGAGAAATACTTGCTGGGCCCTGGCGAAGTGAACCGAGCGTCTGAAACATTGCCCGAAGGATCTACCGCCACACGCATTCGCACTTTGATGTGGCCCTGAATCGTCCTGAGAGCGCTCGCGGAAGGCTGCGGCAACACGCGCCGCAAGACCCCGTTCGTCGCAGAAGACGGCGCGGGTTGCGAGGTCGGTGTTTCCGCTGAGCGCGCAGGCGCTGGAGTAATCGTTTCGGTCTGCTTACTCGGCGTGGGTTGCCGGTGAGTACCTCTAATCACGAGCAAAATGGCAATTGCTACCGCCACTGCCAGCAACGCAAGGACGAGGGGCTTGAGTTTCAAGGAGCCCCTGGACTTGAGCTCCGAGGCTTCCTCGATCTTCCCTGGCTTTGGTTCCACGGCCCTCGGCGCTTCCGCCTGCCCGCTGATTGCGGCAGTGATATCGCGAATTGTCCAGCGGTTTGCTGGCTCTTTCACGAGGCAGTGGTTCACAATGCCGGCATACGGTTTGGGAAGATTTACCGCTGAGCCAGCAGCAGTCGGCGCACGCTGCGTGAGCGCTTCGACCAACGTGGCCCCTAAGTCCCAGATGTCGCTGGCAGGCGAAATCTGCCCAGAGGAGAGTTCGGGTGCTCCGTAATAGTTCGGCAGAGTCTTTGGAGCCACCCCTGCGCCACAGATGAAATCACTTGAAAGCTTGAGCTGATCTCCGACGGCCATAACATTCGTCGGCCGAAGATCGCCATGAACGAGCCCCTGATCGTGAAGGTAAGCCAGGGCGGCGACCGTCGGACGCAGCATGGTTTCGGTTTCGCTGGGGGTTAGCGCGCGATGAGGGAGAACTTGGGCCAAGTTCTCATCCGCAAACTCTGTAACCACGTAGCAAAGTTCGCGCCCGGAGAGCCAGCAGCGGCCTCCATCGAAAACTTGCAGCAGGTGCGGGTGTGAGAGCTGTGCAGCGCGCTTCCAGTTGGCCACCAGAATGTCGCCGTCTGAACCAGCTGCGGCAACCAGTTTGATTGCGGCCTCACTTTTCGTGCCTGTAGGAAGTTGTGTGAGAAAGACGGCAGTCGTGTCCGATCCCCCCAAATACTGTTGCAGGGGATAGCGTGCATTTACGGTTTGTCCGACCCAGTCTTTTCCAAGTTCCACAGTTTTGCCCGGAATTACTGCTGCCCGCATAACCGAGCATTGTAAGCCAGCAAAGGATGAAGGAATGCTGTGAAAATCAGCCGGAAGTACAAGAAGCCATTCGTCAGGTAGGCGGAGGTTACCCTGCCGCTCTCCTCAGGCAGATTCGCCGCGAGCTTTGCGGATAGCGCTGGCCAGGCTCTGGACGCTCTCAAAGTCTTTCGGACTGCCCGAGGTCAACAGCGTTACGCCATATTGCTGCTCGATGAAGCCGAGAATCTGCAGCAAGCCAAGTGAGTCGACTTTGCCGGAAGAGATAAGCAGTTCGGTTTCCGTGACGCCGCCTTCGGGGACAACGTCACGAGAGATGAATTCCGTCAGATCGCTTTCGATGCTCAATATTCTCGCTCCACAGTCATTTTCGCCCACCGCTCATCAACTGGAAAATGCCAGCCTTGATACCTACTTTGCGGCAGCGGCAGTCATTCGGCTCTGCCACTCGCGCAGCAGCAACTGGCGATCCGTCTTGCCGGTCGAGGTAAGCGCCATCGACTCGCGAATTTCAATTTGCTCCGGAACCATATACGTCGGAAGAAAACGGCTGCAATACGCACGCAGCTGGTTCATATCAGGTTTCTGGCCTGTCCTGGCCACGACGGACGCGACAATACGGTTTCCGACTTCCGAATCAGGAACAGGAACAGCAATCGCTTCGAGGATTTCGGGGTGTCCCGATAAAACACTTTCGATCTCCCCGAGTTCGATACGAAACCCGCGACTCTTGACCATGTGATCGCGGCGACCGAGAAATTCATAGTTGCCATCGAGTTGAAGCTTAACGAAGTCTCCCGTGCAGTAAGCGAGGCCATTTCCACCGGATTCCCCGCGTGGGTCGGGCACCAGAGTTGCAGCGGTTCGTTTCGGGTCGTTCCAGTAACCGCTCATGAGGTTTCCGCCCTTCGCCCACAGCACACCCTCCACACCCTCGCCCACGACCTCTCCTGCATCGTTCAGCACAAACGTTTCCATGTGCTCGCAGGCCTTCCCGATCGAAATCGGAGCGGTACGTTCTTCGGGAATTACCGGGGGCACCTCGTAGTAAGTGCAGACGTTTGTCTCGGTCGGACCAAACAAGTTAAACAACCCTACATTGGGAAGCGCACGTCGCAGGCGCCGCAGCTGCGGAGTCGGAAAGACCTCGCCCGCGAAGAAGAGGATTCGAAGAGTCGGCAGCCCATGTTTTTCGATCTCGCCCGCGTTCAGCATCGAGACCAGAATGGACGGCACCGAATACCACACCGTCATCTTCGTTTCCGTGATCAGCTTCACCAGGTGAGCCGCGAGCATGCCTTCGAGACTCGAAATCAAGCGCAGGCTCGCACCCGAGCCGAGAGAAGCGTACAGGTCGGAGATCGAGAGATCGAAATGGAATGGTGCATGGCTGGAAAAGATGTCATCCGGCGTGATCGCGAACCGATCTTGCACCCAGTTGGTGAACGCGAGTCCTGAGGCATGGGTGTGAATGACACCTTTCGGCATTCCAGTCGAACCAGAGGTATAGAGAATATAGGCCAGGTCTTCTAGGTGAGGCTCGGGCAACGGCGACGACTTTCGTGCGGCGGTAGACGCGAAAGACTCCACGGCAAAACCTCCGGGGAGGTGCCCTGCTGAGATAGTGTCTTCGCGAGCATCGACAATCACCTTACGCGGGGAGAGGCCTTGCAGAAATTCGCCGAGCGAGGCGAGCCGTGGCTCGTCGGCGATAATGGCTGCAAACCCGCAGTCCTCCGCGATGGTTCGGCAGCGACGCCACGGCGCCCGAGGATCGAGCGGAACGTATGCGGCCCCGGCGGCCATCGTTCCGAGGATCGCCTGAACACAATTCGGCGTTTTGTCCATCCATATGCCCACACGGTCCCCGCGCCCAACTCCGGCTTCATGTAGTGCAGCGGCAACTCCTTCCGCGCGGGAGATCAGTTCTCCGTAGGTGCAGGCAGTGTCGGCGTTCCAGATTGCCGTCTTTGACGCGGGCACCCGGCCAGCGGCGTCGCGCACCAGCGCCCATAACGATTGAGCTTTCATATGCTGTGGAATCCCCAACAAAACTTATGATTGATGATGCTAACGTGCCGCTGTTTTCTGCAACATGCGCGAACGAGCCTCGTTGATGACTTCCAGATCGGCAAGGGGGACGTCTGGATGTTCCACCAGCGCGCGTAATACGCGTTCATAATCGACGGCCATGTGCGCGATCGTGTCTTCTCGAAATAGGTCGGTGCTGTACTCGAAGAAACCGGGTGCACCTCCCGTGGCTACCAGTTCGAGCGACAAGTCAAACTTCGAGGTGCCGTTGTCAATCCATTCGGGCGGCGAAACCTCCAACCCATGCAACGGAAGCACGGGCACGGGATCTTTCACGACTCGGAAATTGACCTGGAAGAGCGGCATGCGCCCCGCGGCACGGGGAGGCCGAACGATCTCAACCAACTTGTCGAACGGCAGGTCGGCATGAGCAATCGCGCCCAGCACCACCCGACTCACTCGTCCCAATAATTGGCGAAACGTCGGATTCCCGGACAGGTCGCTGCGCAGCACCAGCGTATTCACGAAGAAACCGATCATCGGCTCAATCTCAGCACGACGCCGCCGAGCAATCGGCGATCCCACACAAATGTCAGTTACACCCGTGCAGCAGTACAGAAACACATTGAACGCCCCGAACAAACTCATGAAGGGCGTGACCCCACTCTGCAGGCTAAGCGCCTTGGCCGCGTCGAGCAGTTCGCCAGACAAGACCATCGGGTAGCGCTTTCCCCCGCGAGTTGGAGCAGGCGGTCGGGCAAAATCTGCAGGCAAATTCAGTTCCGCGGGAACATCCTTCAATTGTCCTTTCCAAAACGCTCCCAGCCGTTCCAGCATCTCGCCCTGCAAGAACTGGCGCTGCCACAGTGCGAAATCGGCGAACTGGATCGGCAGTTCCGGCAAGTCGAGCTTCTTCCCCGCCGCGAAATGAGCGTAGAGACGGGTGAGTTCGCCGTACATCAGCGCCGTGGAGCGGAATTCCCAGGCCACGTGATGCGAAACGTGAAGGAATAACCACTCGTTCTCATCCATGCGGAGCAGCACAGCCCGGAGCATCAGGTCTCGCGCCAGGTTGAATCCGCGCGTTGATTCCTTCTTTAGAAGCAGCCGCGCTTTCGGCTGCCGATCTTCCGGTTTGAGCCGCCGCAGGTCAAATTGTTTCAGCTCAACTTTCCATGGATTTGCGACTACGGGCACGGGTAATCCGTCCACGTTGTCGAAAGTGGTCCGCAAAATTTCGTGGCGCCCCACCAAAGCATCGAGTGACTTCTGCAGAGCGGCAACGTCCAGCGGTCCTCGAAGGTTCATTGCATACGGGATGTTATAGGTGGGATCGGCGGGCGAGAGCTGGTCAAGAAACCACAAACGCTGCTGTGAAAAGGACAGCGGACACGGGTCCCCGGGCGCGCGGCGCGCAATGGCGTAGCTGCGCACTTCACCCGCAGGTCGGGTCACGGCTTGGGACGTGGGGCTACTGACGGCGGATCCTCCGAACCACTTCCAATTCGCTGAGCTTCTTGTCGGGATCGGCCATGAGCGCGGGGAGGAGGGCATGGAAGTCATCTGCCATGCGGGCTATGGTCGTTCTCTCGAACAAATCCGTATTGTATTCAAAATATCCGCGCGATTGGGGAGACGAAGGTAACTCCAGCGCAAGGTCGAATTTCGCTGTGTTGTTGTCCACCAGATCGAGCGATTCGGTTTCCAGTCCGGCCAATTCCAACTTTGCCGGAGCCGCGTTCTGTACCCGGAAGTTCACCTGGAAAAGAGCATTCCGGCTCAGATCGCGCGTTGGCCGCACTGCCTCAACAATCTTCTCAAACGGGAGATCCTGGTTGGCAATCGCTCCCAGCGTCGTTTCCCGCACGCGGCCCATGAGTTCCCGGAAGGTCAGCTCGCCTGAAAGCTTGGTTCGAAGCACGAGCGTGTTGATAAACATTCCGATAATCGCGTCGGTTTCCTTGCGACGCCCGGCAAATGGCGAGCCCACAGAAATATCCGTTTCACCGGTGTAGCAATGCAGGAAGACGTAGAAGCTGGAGAGTAGGAGCATGTAAAGCGTTGCCCCACTCTGCTGTGCCAGCCGTTGCGCGGTCGCGAGTATCTCTTCATTGAGTGGCACCGTGTACTTGGCGCCATTCAATCTCTGCACTGAGGGCCGCGGATGGTCCGCCGGAAGTTCCAGCTTGGTTGGGGCTCCGCCCAACTGCTGCTTCCAAAACGTGGCCAGTTTTTCAAGAATCTCACCTTGCAGATGCTTACGCTGCCAGGCCGCGAAGTCGGCGTATTGCAGCGCTGGCTCTGGCAGCCTACCTTCCTTGCCTTCGCAGAACGCGGCGTAGAGCGGTGCAAGCTCCTGGTAAAAGATCACCTTCGACCGCAGGTCCCAAGAAATGTGGTGGGACACGTGAAGCAGGATGTACTCCTCATCGGCAAGCCGATACAAAGTGGTGCGAAGCTTCAGGTCCTTGGCCAAGTTAAATGATCGCGCTGCGTCATCTTTTAGAAGTCCCGGCACCTTGTCGCTGCGTTCGTCTGCGCTCATGTTCCGCAGGTCGACTTGGCCCATCTCGACCGACCACTGCTTGGCAACAAGCGGCAGAGGCTGACCTTTGAAGTTGACAAATAATGTGCGCAGGACCTCATGCCGGCCTACGACTGCATCAAGAGCACTCTGTAATGCCTGCACATTCAGCGGTCCCCGAATTCGTACAGGGTAAGGAACGTTGTAAGCGGAAGCGCCCGGAGTCAGCTGATCCACCAGCCATAACTGCTGTTGCCCGAAAGAGAGGACGCGCGGATCTTTGGGCCCTCGTCGCGGTATCGCATAAGCTGCGTCAGCCTTGCGCGCCTGCTTCAGGCGCTGCTGGAGAAGGATCTGCTTTTCGGGAGAAAGCTGTTGGATCTTCTTCCCAATCTCGCTGGCTAATGTCGGTTTCAAATACGATCCCGCCAAGTGACGCTGGCTAGGCAGCATCGCCCACAGTGGTGTGGAACTTGGTCCTCCGGCTAAGGTACTCCTCTATCTTAGCCGCGAGAAGGCCAACCGCGGGTTCCTGAAGTAATGCACGGTGATGCTTCACTGGCACAGGGATTTCATGAACTTCGACGTCATTCGTAAATCTTCCCCAGCCCAGACTCGAATCGGGGTACGGTAATTGATCTCTGAAAACCACGATGCTCCCTGAATAAGGCCGATGTTGGTAGTGTCGCTCAAGGCGCGAATTTGAATAGAGGAAATACTTGTTCCGAATGTACTCCGGCAATGGGCGGCGCCGCTGGCCGTAGTAGGCATAAACCC
>Ga0070713_100003039_pt1 | contig 11024 bp, 9 predicted proteins | sample LARL82metaG_FD_65465 | JGI IMG/M metagenome (GOLD analysis project Ga0070713, IMG submission 65465) | Corn, switchgrass and miscanthus rhizosphere microbial communities from Kellogg Biological Station, Michigan, USA - LAR L8-2 metaG | ecosystem: Host-associated > Plants > Roots > Rhizosphere ... | reverse complement strand
CGCCGTGTCAGGTGGGAAAATCCCTTGTGGATGTTGTAGGTAGCGACGGTAAAACGCATGGTCACGGTGGGGCCTGGAAGACCCTTATGGTAACGGCAATTCGCGGCGACCGTCGCCGCGGTCGTCTTCGGGCGCAGCGAACCCCACCGGCGGGCTCGACGCGGCGGCCATTGCTCGTCCGGCAATGGTGTAAGGTAGCCGCTGTCGGCGCGACCAATGCCATGGACGGTGCCAGTCCGTCGCTCGCAGTTGCCGGTCACCGAAAAAGGAGATCTCCATGAAGCAGCCATCGACGATTCAGGCCGCGATCGCGGGCCTGTTGGCGCTGGGTATCGCGACTGCCGTGTCGGCGCAGCCGGTCCCCGAACAAAAAGGCAAGGACAAGTGCTACGGCATCGCCAAGGCCGGCCAGAACGACTGTGCCGCCGGCAAGCACGCCTGCGCCGGACAGAGCACTGTCGACAACGATCCGGTCTCGTGGAAATACGTCGCCAGGGGAACCTGCGAAAAGATCGGCGGCAAGACAACCCCGCCGAAGTCCTGATCGACGCTTTCGCGCCCGCCGGGCGATCCGACGGCGGTGCGGCGCAATCTGATCTCACGTCCGACTCGTCCGTGCGCGCACTTCCTGCCGTCGCCGGCATCGGCTTGCGCGCGCCGCACGTCGCGGCGGTCCTCGCATCGCGGCCCCCGATCGGGTGGCTCGAAGTGCATAGCGAAAACTATTTTGTCGATGGCGGCCCAGCGCTGGCGGCACTCGAGGCGATCCGCGCCGATTATCCGCTGTCCTTGCACGGCGTCGGCCTGTCGCTGGGATCGGTCGACCCGCTGGACATCGAGCACCTCGCGCGCCTGAAGCAGCTGGCCGTCCGGATCGAGCCGGCGGCGATCTCCGAGCACTTGTGCTGGTCCCATGTCGACGGCCGCCATCTGAACGATCTGCTTCCGCTGCCGCTGACCGACGAGGCACTCGCGCTGGTGTGCGATCGTGTCGATGCCGTGCAAGCGGCGTTGCGCCGTCCGCTGCTGGTCGAGAACGTCTGTTCGTATCTGCGCTTCGCCGCAGACACGATCGCCGAATGGGACTTCGTCGCCGCCGTCGCGGAGAGAACCGGCTGCAAGCTGCTGCTCGACGTCAACAACGTCTACGTCAACGCGGTCAATCACGGTTTCGACCCGCAGGAATATCTCGCGGCCATCCCCGGCGACAGCGTTGCCGAGATCCACCTTGCCGGCCACGACGCCAGCGGGCCGTGCCTGGTCGACACCCACGGGGCGCGCGTCGCGCCGCCGGTCTGGACGCTGTACCGCGCTGCGATCGAGCGTTACGGGTCGAAGCCGACCTTGCTCGAATGGGACACCGACATTCCGGCCCTCGACGTGCTGCTCGACGAAGCAGCGCAAGCCGAGGCGATCCTGGAAGAACATCGCAATGCCGTCTCTGGCTGAAATTCAGCGCAGCATGGCTGCCGCGACGCTAGCCGGTGACGCCGGCGCGATCGCTGCACTCTGCATCGCCGGAACGGTCAACCCCGCGACGCGCGTGGACATCTACCGCAACAACGTGTTCGGTAATTACCGCAAGGCTCTGGGGGCCACGTTTCCGGTCGTCAGTCGACTGGTCGGAGCGGCGTTCTTCAACGCCATGGTCGACGCCTATGTGCGAGCGCATCCGTCGACCCGCGGTGATATCAATCGCTACGGCGACGAGCTGCCGCGCTTCCTCGCCGATTACGCGCCGGCCCGAGGTCTCGCGTACCTGCCCGACGTCGCGCGGCTCGAATGGGCGATCGATCAGGCGGCCATCGCGGCCGACGCGCCGCGATTCGATCTCGTTGCGCTGGCCGCGCTGCCCGAGGATGCACATGCCGCGTTGCGATTCGTGTTGCATCCTTCGGCGCGGCTCGTCGAATCAGCCTATCCGATCCTGCGCATCTGGCAGGTCAATCAGCCGGCCTTCGAAGGTCCGGCCGGCGTCGATCTGGACGAGGGCAGCGACTCGTTGCTGGTCGCGCGCGGCGAGCGCGGGGTCGACATCGAGCGGCTCGCGCCCGGGGAAGCGGCCCTGCTCCGCGGCTTGGCCGCCGGCGAGCCTCTCGCCGGTGCCGCGCGCGTCGCGACCGCAGCCGAACCGTCATTCGACCTGGCGGCCGCGCTGCGCACCTACGTCGCCAACCATGTGCTGACCGGCTTCGTCGCACCGGAGGCATCGATCGAAAAAGGGCCGCGATGAGCGGGTCCACGTCGCCGACGTTTTTCCGCCGGTTGGCGGCGCTATATTGCGGCTTCGCCCGGCTGGTCGACAGGCTGCAGCCGCTGCTGGCGCTCGGCTTGCGGCTGTATGTCGCGCGCGTGTTCCTCCTGTCGGGGCTCACCAAGATCCGCGACTGGAGTGTGACGCTGGCGTTGTTCGAGAACGAGTATCACGTCCCCGCACTGTCGCCGCAGGTAGCGGCGCTGCTGGGCACGGCGACCGAACTCACGCTGCCCGTCCTGCTCGCGCTCGGATTGGGCACGCGCTTCGCCGCCGGCCTGCTGTTCGTTTTCAACATCGTCGCCGTCGTGTCCTACGCCGATCTCCCCGACATCGCCGTCAAGGATCACATCCTGTGGGGATTGATGCTGCTGGTGTTGTTCGTCCATGGCCCCGGCGCGCTTTCGGTTGATCGCCTGCTGTCCCGACGCATCGCCCAGGCGGCCTGACGGCCTGCGACAAGGTCGGACAGCGGGACTCGGTTGCGGGGCGCGGTGAGGGCGCTCGATCAGGAGACATCGATGGCACAGTCGTACGATGCGATCGTCATCGGCACCGGGCAGGCCGGTCCGCCCTTGGCCGTCCGTCTGGGCAAGGCCGGTCACAAGACCGCGATCGTCGAGCGCAAGCTGATCGGCGGCACCTGCGTCAATGTCGGCTGCATCCCGACCAAGACGCTGATCGCAAGTGCCCGCGCCGCCCATGTCGCGCGGCGCGCCGCCGAGTTCGGTGTCGTGCTCGACGGAGCGGTTCGGGTCGACATGGCGCGGATCAAGGCGCGCAAGGATGCGATCGTCGCGCAATCGAACGCCAACGTCGCCAAATGGATCCGCGAAGCGCCGAACGTCACGCTGATCGAAGGCCACGCGCGCTTCGAAGGTCCGCGCAGCGTGCGGGTCGGCGATCGCCTGCTCGAAGCGCCGAAGATCTTCATCAACGTCGGCGGCCGCGCCGCCGTGCGCGGCATCGAGGGGCTCGCCGGCGTACCTTACTTGACCAACAGCAGCATGATGGACGTCGACTTTCTGCCCGAGCACCTCGTGATCGTCGGCGGCAGCTATATCGGACTGGAATTCGCGCAGATGTACCGCCGGTACGGCAGCGCCGTGACGGTCATCGAGATGGGCCCGCGGCTGATCGGGCGCGAAGACGAGGACGTTTCCGCCGCGATTCAGGCGATTCTGGAAGGGGAAGGCGTCAAGTTTCGCCTGAACGCGACCTGCCTCGCTGCCGCGCCTCGCGGCAACGGCGTATCGGTGCGGATAAGCTGCCGCGAAGAGCCGCGCTCAGTCGACGGCTCGCACCTGTTGCTGGCGATCGGCCGCGTGGCGAACACCGACGACCTGGGCCTCGACCTGGCCGGCGTGCGGACCGATGCGCGCGGCTACGTCGAGGTCGACGAAGGATTGCAAACCAGCGTTCCGGGCATCTGGGCGATCGGCGATGTCAACGGGCGCGGGGCGTTTACGCACACCTCGTACAACGACTACGAGATCGTCGCCGCCAACCTGCTCGACGGCGAGCGGCGCCGGGTCAGCGATCGCATTCCCGCTTACGCGCTGTTCATCGATCCGCCGCTGGGGCGCGTCGGCATGACGGAGCGCGAGCTGCGCGCGACCGGACGGCAGGCGCTGAAGGCAACACGAATGATGTCGAGGGTCGGCCGTGCTCGCGAGCGCAGCGAGACCCAGGGCTTCATGCAGGTGCTGGTCGATGCGGAGACGAAAAAAATCCTCGGTGCGGCGGTGCTGGGCATCGAAGGCGACGAGGCGGTTCACTGCATTCTCGACCTGATGGCCGCCGGCGCCCCGTATACGGTGCTGCAGCACGCGATGCACATCCACCCGACGGTGTCGGAGCTGCTGCCGACCTTGCTCGGCGATCTCAAGCCGCTGGAGTGAAGGTTCCGCGGCTAAAAAACTCGTGCGCGGCTAGGCGAGCAGTCGGTCGAGCGTAATCGGCAGATCGCGTACGCGCTTGCCGGTCGCGTGATAGACGGCGTTGCACACCGCGCCGGAAGCGCCGGTGATGCCGATCTCGCCGATCCCGCGCGCGCCCAGGGGGTTGAAATTCAGGTCGGGCGCATCGATGAAATCGACGTCGATCCGGCCGATGTCGGCGTTGACCGGGACGTGATACTCGGCCAGATTGGCGTTGACGAATCGCCCGCTGCGCGCATCCAGGACGCTGTGCTCGAACAGCGCGAAGCTGACTCCCCAGACGATGCCGCCCTGCAGCTGGCTCCTGGCCGTCTTGGCGTTGAGCAGCTGGCCGACGTCGTAGCTGGCGACGATGCGCGGCACGCGGATGCGGCCGAGATCGGGGTCGACGCGAACCTCGGCAAACACAGCGCCGAACGAATGTGCGGCGTAGGTTTTCGCTTCGTCGCCGGGCTTGGCTTCGCCGCGCGCTTCGATCGGCGCGCCGTGCCGGCCGATGACCGCGGCAACGGCATCGCGTCGCGACACATCATCGCGGACGGTAATCCATCCATCGGTGATCGTCAGGCGATCGGCCGGAACCCCGTGGACAGTCGAGCGCTGATCGGCGGCTGCCTGGGCGATCAACTTGTCGCGCAAGGCCAGGCACGCCGCCTGCACGGCGGGACCGACGCTGGCCGACGTCATCGAGCCGCCCGAGACCGGCGCCTCCGGCAGCGCGGTATCGCCCAGCTCGAAACGGACTTTGCCGACCGGAATGCCGAGCGACTCCGCGGCGACTTGCGTCATCACCGTGTAGGTGCCGGTGCCGATGTCCTGCGATCCCGACCGGACGACGGCAATGCCGTCGGGAAACAGCGTCGCCGCGGCCTTGGCCGCCATGCGGTGCGCCGGATACGTCGCCGTCGCCATGCCCCAGCCGACGAGCTCGCGTCCTTCGTGCATTGAGCGCGGCTTGGCGCTCTTCCGCTCCCAGCCGAACCGGGCGGCGGCGTCGCGGTAGCATTCGCGCAGATGCTTGCTCGACCAGGGCTTGCCGCTTTCCGGCTCGGTTTCCGCGTAGTTGCGAAGGCGGAGCTCCAGCGGGTCGATACCCAGCTCGTACGCCAGCTCGTCCAGCGCCGCTTCGAGCGCAAACGTTCCCGTCGCCTCACCCGGTGCGCGCTGGAACGTCGGCACGCCGACGTTGAGCTTGGTCAGCCGATGGGTGGTGACGACATTCGGACAGGCATACAGCATGCGCGTGACGATCGCGGAAGGCTCGACGAAATCCTCGATTTGCGACGTATGCGATAACACGTCATGCCGCACTAGGGTCAGCGTGCCGTCGCGCCGCGCGCCGAGCACGATGTGCTGCTCGGTCTGCGGCCGGCCGCCGACGGGACCGAACATTTGCGGCCGCGCCAGCACCAGCTTGACCGGACGCCGGACCTTGCGCGCGGCCATCGCGGCCAGGACGACGTGCGACCATACCGACCCCTTGCAGCCAAAGCCTCCGCCGACGAAGGGCGAAATCACGCGCACGTCGTCCTCGGCGATGCCCAGCGTCTTGGCGACAGTGCTGCGCACTCCGGAAACGTATTGCGTGGCGTCGTACAGCGTCAGCTTGCTGCCGGTCCACTGCGCGACCGTCGCGTGCGGCTCCATCGGGTTGTGCGTCTGCATCGGGGTCGTATACGTCGCATCGATCTTGACCTCGGCCTGCGTCAAGCCACCGGCAGGATCGCCTCGACGCGAATCGGGCGCTTCGAACCCGGCCTCGGCCGGCATGTACGCAGCGCTTCGCGCGCCCGCGAAATCCAGCGTAGGTTCGGTCCGCGCGTAGGTGGCTCGGACCAATGACGCCGCATAGGTCGCTCGCTCCGGCGTGTCGGCAACGACGACGGCAATCGGCTGCCCGTTGTAGTGAACGTTGTCGTCCTGCAGCAGCGACATCACGCGGCCCGCGGGTGGGTTGATGGCGGCCTTGCCGTGGTGGGGCAACGCGGGGGCATTCGCGTGCGTCATAACCAGCAGCACGCCGGGGGCGTGCACCGCCCGCGTCGCGTCCAGATGAACGATGCGGCCGCTGGCGATCGTGCTCTGCACGATCACTGCATGACAGAGTTCAGGCAGCGAGAAGTCCCCCGCATAGCGAGCCGCGCCGGTCACCTTCAATGCGCCGTCGGTGCGATTGAGCGGTTGGCCGACGACAAGGTGCGCGTCGCTCACGCGCGTCCCCCCGCGATCCTGACCGCCTGCTCGACTGCACGGCGGGCCAGCACGATCTTGAAGCCGTTGTCGCGCAGCGCTTGCGCTCCCCGCGTCGCGGCGTCGCCCGCCGCCTCGAGTGCGGGTGGCTCGAGCCGGCCGCCGATCAGCGCCCGCTCCGCCTCAGGGACCCGCCACGGCCTGTGCGCCACTCCGCCGAGAACGACGCGTGCGTCCTCGACGCTTCCGGCGCGCCACGCGACGGCGGCGGCAACCGATACCAGAGCGAACGCATAACTGGCGCGATCACGCACTTTCAGATAGTGAACATTCGATCCGAAAGCGGGCGGCGGCAGGGTGACGGCAACAATGAGCTCGTCGGGCTTGAGGTTGGTGTCGAGCTCGGGGGTGTCGCCCGGCAGCCGGTGGAAGTCGGACAGCGGTATGCTGCGCGCGCCGGCCGAACCCTGGACTTCGACAACGGCATCGAGCGCCGCCAGCGCGACGCACATGTCGGAAGGGTGGGTCGCTACGCAGTGCTCGCTGGCGCCGAATATCGCGTGGATGCGGTTGTACCCCGCCTGGGCTGCGCACCCCGATCCGGGAGCGCGCTTGTTGCACGCCTCGAAACTGCGGTCGGTGAAGTAATAGCAACGCGTACGCTGCATCAGATTGCCGCCCACGGTCGCCATGTTGCGCAGCTGCGGCGACGCGCCGGCCAGCAGTGCCTGCGACAGCAGCGGATAGCGCTGGCGTATCGACGGGTGCTGCGCGAGATCGCTGTTGGACATCAGGGCCCCGATCCGCACGCCGCCGCCCGGCGTGTCGGTCAGGCGCGCGAGCGGCAACCGCCGTATGTCGACCAGTACGCGCGGCTGCTCGATGTCGCCCTTCATCAAATCGACCAGATTCGTGCCGCCGGCGAGACACTTGGCGCCGCCGCGCATCGCCACGACCGCATCGTCGATGCCCTTCGCTCTGACGTATTGGAACGGTCGCATCGTTGCCGTCCTAGGCGCTCTTCTTCGCCGCGCTCTGGATCGCTGCGACGATGCCGGCGTACGCGCCGCAGCGACACAGATTGCCGCTCATCCTCTCGCGAATCTCATCGTCGCTAAGAGTCACCGGCCCGGGTGTGGATTCGAGCGTCACTGCGCTGGGCATTCCCGCCGCGGCTTCGTCGAGCATCGCGACTGCCGAGCAGATCTGTCCGGGCGTGCAATAGCCGCATTGAAAGGCGTCGTGCTCGATGAATGCGGTCTGGACCGGGTGCAGCGCGCCGCTCTTTCCGATGCCCTCGATCGTCGTTATCCGCTCGCGGTCGTGTGCGACCGCCAGTGCCAGGCAGGCATTGATCCGGCGTCCGTCGGCCAATACGGTGCAGGCTCCGCACTGGCCGCGATCGCAGCCTTTTTTGGTGCCGGTAAGACCCAGCCGGTCGCGCAGCGCATCGAGCAGCGTCACGCGCGGATCGAGCTTGAGATCGTAGTCGGCACCGTTGACGTTCAGCCGCACGGCCACCAGCGCCGAACGGCCGGACGCCGTCGTCGCGCCCGCGGTCGCGGTCTCCTCCGCCGGAGCCGCGGCGACGTAGCGCGCTGCCGCGATACCCGTGGTCAGCACGCCGCTACGGCAAAGAAACCGCCGGCGCGCCGGATCGACGGCCGCGTCATCATGCACATCGGCAGGCGGCACGTCCGTCGGGGCGCCCGACGTCGCAGGTGGCTTGACATGCCTGTTCACGCGTTGCCGATCGGAAAGGACATCGGCAGCATTTACCGGTGCCTGAAATTTTTACCAGATGCCGCGCTTTCACGCATCGTCCAAGTGGGCCATTGGAAAGGCCGTGCCGACCGGCGGGGCCTCACGCGCTCATGCCGCGCGTTCGATCGAGCAATTTGCGTGCCCTCGCTACATGATCACGCGATGTCCTCCCCAGCCGCGTTCGAGCATTGGACATTGCTCGCATTCGAGCGTTCGCAGACTGCAGTAGCCGATGTCGCAGCCGACCTGCCGTCCTTCGAGGATCAATCTCACCCGATCGAGTTTTTCCGGGCCGCGACCCTTTATCAACAGCACGTCGCCCGGAAGCAACAGCTGGCTCAGGGCCTCCGCGGCATCGTGCACCGTTCGTTCGGCGACGGTCACCGACGCCTTGGCCATGCCCGCGCGTCGAGCCCCGGACCACACCGGCTCGAAGTCGTGATGAAAGACGACCAGATGCGAGGCGATGGCCGCGATCCGCTCGCCCAGCGCCTGATAGATCGGCCGCTGGGCGCCGGGCGGCTCGGACACCGATCCCAGCAGCACGACACGGCGCGACACCGGAATCTGGGCCAGAACGTCGAGCGCGCTGTGCACCGTTTCCAGCGTCGATTTGAAATCGTCGCGCAGGACGGTCACGCCGTTGCGAAGCAGCACCGGATCCATGCGGCCGGGCGTCGGCGCAAGCTCGCGCAGGCGTGCCAGCGTGGGATCCAGCGCATAGCCCTCGAGATGCGAAACCGCGATCGCGGCGAGGATCGGATAGACCATATGGCGGCCGAGCAATCGCACGGCGACGTCGCGCTCCTGGCCGAACGCCGTCAGCCGGAAGCGGGATCCGCGCGGCCAGTCGAGCCGGACGTCGTCGGCCCGGACATCGCATTGCGCGCCGAAGCCGAACGTGACGACGCGCGCGCGCGTTTTCTGCTTCATCCACATCACGTTGGGGTCGTCGCCGTTCAGCACCGCGGCGCCGGACGCCGGGAGCACCTGCAGCATCCAGGACTTTTCGGCGCGCGTCACCTCGAGCGTGCCGAGGCTGCGGTGGTGCTCGCTGCCGATCGCGGTAATCACCGCGACATCCGGGCCGACGGTGCGCGCATACGCTTTCATCTGCCCCGGCTTCGAAATCCCCACTTCGATCACGGCGTGACGCTGTCCCGGCCTGATGCGCAGCAGCGCAAGCGCGACCCAGAACCACGAATTGGACAGCATCGAGCCGTGCTCGGGAAGATCGAGCGCTGCGGCGATCGCGCGCGTGGTGGTCGACTTACCGAACGAGCCTGTGACCGCGATGACGCGCGTGTGACGCGCCAGCGTGCGCCGATACATGCGCGCCAGCGGCGACATCAGAGGCCAGCTGCGGTAGGCGATGCCGTGCCGCACATGCATACGGCCCACCGGCGTGCACAGCATGGCTGGCAGATCGCGGATACGAAATCTCATGGCGGCACCTGCCGCCCCGACGCGCTGTGGCGGAAGAGGTCGTGCCAGATCTGCACGCAAAGCACGACCGACAGAATCTGGCCGAGGTTCTCGCCGCCGGCCCGATGCCGGCGAAGCAGCGCCGCCACCTTGTCCGGCTCGAAATAGCCGCTCTGGCGCAAAGCCGACGGCGACATCCGTTCTGCGGCGAACTCGGGCAGCGGGGCGCGCAGCCATGTGTCCATCGGCACCTGGAGGCCGCGCTTTTTGCGATGGACGATGTCGGGCGGCAGCACGCTTTCCATCGCGCGCCGCAGAACATGCTTTTCGCGCAGCCACTTCATTTTCACCCGCGGCGGAATGCGCGCGCAGTATTCGACCAGCTCGTGATCGAGGAAAGGCACGCGGGCCTCGACCGAATACGCCATCGACGCGCGATCGAGACCGAGCACGACGCCGTCGCCCATCCGGTGCTTCAGATCGAAATACTGCATGCGCGCGAACGGGTGCCAGGTCTCGAAGCCCGCCGGCGGCGGTGCCGCATCCGCAGTCCCATCGCCCCGGCGGACGAGCTCGGCGACGATGTGCGGCGCGAGGACTTCGCTGCCATCGGAGCGCCCGCGCAAGTGCGTGATGCTGCGCGAAAAGCGCTCGAAGTTCATTTCGCGCGGGCCCGCGATCGTCGCTGCCGCGCCCGGCCATCGTCGGTCGATCAGGGGAATGCCTGCGATCATGCGGCGCACCGGCTGCGGCAGCAGGAATGCCGGATCGAGCAGGCGCATCGTCGGATACCACGGATAGCCGCCGAGAATCTCGTCCGAGCCCTCGCCGGTCAGCACGACCTTGACGTGCGCTGCCGTCGCTTGCGCAACCATCAGCCGCCCGATCTCGACGCCGCCCAGCAGCGTATCCTCGGCGTGCCAGATCGCTTTGGGCAGCCGCTGCATGTCGACCTGGCGGCAGACGATCCGGTGCCCGGCAAGACCGTATTCCGGATAGTCGTCGAGCCCTTTCTGATCGCGCAATTCGTCGAATGCCGGATCCTCGAAGCGCAAGGTGAAGGTTTGCACCGGCGGCGCTACCAGGCGCGACATCAGCGCGGTGACGGCGCTCGAATCGATGCCGGCGCTGAGCCACGCGCCCAGCGGCACGTCGCTGCGCAGATGCAAGCCGACGCTTTCGATCAGCTTGTCGCGCAGCCCATCGGCCCAGTCCTGCGCGGTGACGCGCCGGTCGTAACCGTCGCGCGCGGGAAACATCGCCTCCCAGTACTGGCGGATGTCGACGCGTCCCTCGCTCCAGGTCAGCGTGTGTCCGGCCGGCAGGCGGCGGATTCCGGTGACGATCGTGCGGGGCGCGATGATGCGCCCGTACGACAGCAGCTGGCCCAGCGCCTGAAGATCGGGATTCGGTTCTACCGCGCCCGACGCGAGGATCGCTTTCTGCTCCGA
>Ga0070713_100003035_pt1 | contig 11032 bp, 7 predicted proteins | sample LARL82metaG_FD_65465 | JGI IMG/M metagenome (GOLD analysis project Ga0070713, IMG submission 65465) | Corn, switchgrass and miscanthus rhizosphere microbial communities from Kellogg Biological Station, Michigan, USA - LAR L8-2 metaG | ecosystem: Host-associated > Plants > Roots > Rhizosphere ... | reverse complement strand
CGCTCCACGGTGAGGAAGTGGGCCAGCCACGGCCACGCGCGGTCGTCCTCCACCCAGACGCCGAGGTTCGCGTCGCCGCCCTTGTCCCCGCTGCGCGCGCCCGCCACCCGGCCCAGCGGCACCCGGCGGGAGTCACCACGGGTCCGTTCTGAATCAGCGAGCTGCGGCTCAGGCACGGACGCGAGCGCCCGCGCGGCGGGTACCGCGAGCGGCGAGTGGGAGACCTCGATCCGGCTGCCATCCGGCAGGACCGCGATGTGCGGCACCAGGTACGCGGGCACGGCGGCCGACCGGAACACCCCGTACGGCGAGGCGGCACCCGGCGGGGCGGTGAGGTGGAACCCGGGATAGCTCCCCAGGGCCAGGTGCACCGCGCTGTCGGAGAAGCGCCTGCCGACGGCATCCTGGTCCTTTCCCCGCGCGACGCAGTGCAGCAGCGCGCTCGCCGTCTCCGCCGTCTCCGCGTCCGGATGGTCGGTGCGGGCGAGGGTCCACGTCGTGCCGTCAGGGACCGCGGCGGAAAGCTGCTGCCGCACCAGCTCGGCCTTCGCCTCGATGTTCAGGCCGGTGAGGACGAACGTGACCTCGTTGCGGTAACCGCCGAGCGAGGCGATCCCGACCTTGAGCGTGTCCGGCGGGGGCTCGCCACGGACGCCGCTGATCCGCACCCGGTCCGCGCCGTCCTGGGTCAGCCGGACCGAATCCAGCCGGAGCACTGCGTCGGGCCCGGCGTAGCGGGCGCCGCCGACCTCGTACAGCAGCTGCGCGGTGACCGTGCCGACGGTCACCGCGCCGCCGGTTCCCGCCGGCTTCGTGATCACGGACGAGCCGTCGGCGCTGACCTCGGCGACGGGGAACCCCGGGTGGCGCAGGTCGGCGATGGTGGTGAAGAAGGCGTAGTTGCCGCCGGTCGCCTGGGTGCCGCACTCGATGACGTGCCCGGCGGCCATGGCGCCGCCGATCGCGTCAAGGTCGCTGTACGACCAGCCGAACCAGGCCGCGGCCGAGCCCACGGCCAGAGAGGCGTCGGTGACCCGGCCGGTCACGACGACGTCCGCGCCCGCCCGCAGGCACTCCGCGATCCCGAACGCGCCGAGATAGGCGTTGGCGGCCAGCGGTTCACCCAGGCCAAGCTCGCCGGCCCGGCTCGTCAGGTCATCGCCTTCGACGTGCGCCACGCGCACCGGCAGGCCAAGGCGCTCGGTCAGCTCGCGGAGCCGCGCGGCGAGGCCGCCGGGATTGAGCCCGCCGGCGTTGACGACCAGCCGCACTCGGCGCTGCGCCGCCAGCCCGACGCAGTCCTCGAACTGCGCGGCGAACGTCCGGGCGTAGCCGAGTGACGGGTCCCTGGCCTTGTCGCGCGCCAGGATCAGCATCGTCAGCTCGGCGAGGTAGTCGCCGGTGACGATGTCGACGTCCCCGGCTTCCAGCAGCTCGCGGAAGGCCGCGGGCCGGTCTCCGTAGAACCCGGAGGCGTTCCCGATGCGCACGACCTGTCCGGGCGTCGATCCGGTCATGCCGGTCCCGTCGGTCCCATCGGCCCAGTATGCGGCTAGCCCGGTTCGGCCCGCCAGTAGACGGCCTTCTGCCAGATGGTGGCCACCGCGTCCAGCGCGCTCGTCGTCTCCCCCTCCGGGTTATTACGTAGTGATACCCGATCGTGTGGCTATACCGGGGCGGGGCCGGTGGAGGCACGGACGATCAGGTCGGTGGCGAGCTCGACATGCAGGGCTTCGACCTGGTGGCCGTCCAGCAGGCGGATCAGCAGGCTGACGGCTATCCGGCCCATCTCGGCCAGGGGCTGGCGGGCGGTGGTGAGCATCGGGCTGGTGGCCTGGGCCAGGTCGATGTCGTCGAAGCCGGTGACGGAAAGGTCCGCGGGCACCCGCAGGCCGCGCCTGGCTGCGGCGGCCAGCGCGCCGACCGCGGTCTTGTCGTTGAAGCAGGCCAGCGCGGTGGGACGCTGGTGCAGGTCGAGCAGTTCGCCCGCGGCCCGGTAGCCGAATTCCGCGGTCGGCTCGCCGGCTCGGGTCAGCTCGGGCGGATGCAGGACGCCCGCCTCGGCGAGCGCCGCGGCGTGACCGGCCAGCCGGGCCTGCCCGGCCAGCCAGTTGCGCGGTCCGGCGATCACGCCGATGCGCCGGTGGCCGAGCCCGGCCAGGTGCGCGGTGACGCTGCGCGCCCCGGCGAAGTGGGCGGCCGAGACGGCAGCGATGTCGCGCGGTACCGGGGTGCGCGGGTCGACCACGACGAACGGGAAGCCCCGGGCGCGCAGCGCGGTCAGCTGCTCGCCAGGCTCCGGCGGCAAGATCACGATCGCGCCCTCCGTGCCCGGGCGGGACGGGAGCGACGGCAGCAAGGTGGCCTGCTGGGCCGCCGTCCCCGCGTCGAGCACCACGGCCCGGCCGTGCAGCGCCAGGGTCTCGGCGACGGAGGAGACGATCAGCCCGAAATAGTCGGTCAGCAGGTACGGGCAGCGCAGGTAGACGGCGCCCCGCGCGGCCCGGGCGGCACCGGCCCATGATCCTGCGGCGCGAGAGCCCGGCTCCTGCGCACGGAGTCGCTCGGCGGCCCTCAGTACCAGGTCGCGGGTCTCGGGCGTCACGTTGGCCCCTCCGTTGAGGGCCCGGGAGACGGTGGCGATCGACACGCCGCTGTACGCGGCGATGTCCCGGACGGTGACCCGCCGCCCGGCCGGGCCGTCAGCCACCTGTTACACGATCTTGTTTCACGTTCGCCAGCCTAAGGTCACGCAGAAACCTTGACATACAAGGGATCCACTGATTCGCTACCCCGCATAACAAGTTTCGGATTTGTTTCATTTTGTTACACGATGGGATGGCGACGATGGCCCGGATCAGCTTCATCGCGGTTTCGCTGGGCATGGCGCTAGCGGCGGGCGCTACGACCGTCGCCACGACCGGCCTGCCGGCCACTGCGGCGCCGGCCGTCACAGCGTCGGTTACCACGGCGTCGGCCCAAGCGGCCGTGACCGCGCACGTCTGGGTGACCACCCCGGACGGGACGGACAAGCTCACTCCGCTGGCCCCGGCCACGTTCGGCAGCTCGATGCCGGCCGCGCCGACCATCGTCGTCGACCCGACGCTGACCTACCAGACCATGCAGGGCTTCGGCGGTGCGATCACCGACTCCTCGGCCACCGTGCTGTACCGGCTATCCCCGGCGGCGCGCGCGGCCACGATGCGGTCCTTGTTCGACCCGGTGATCGGGGACGGCCTGGACTACCTGCGCCAGCCCATCGGCGCGAGTGACTTCGTCGCCACCGCGGACTACACCTACGACGACCTGCCCCCCGGGCGGACCGACTACCCGCAGAGCCACTTCTCGGTCAAGCACGACCAGGCGCAGATCCTGCCGCTGCTGCGCGAGGCGAAGGCCCTCAACCCGCATCTGCAGATCATCGCGTCCCCGTGGAGCCCGCCCGCCTGGATGAAGACGAACGGCTCCCTGATCGGCGGCCGCCTGATCGACGACCCGCGGATCTACCGCTCCTACGCCCTCTACCTGCTGAAGTTCATCCAGGCTTACCAGGCGAACGGGGTCACGGTGAACGCCATCACCGTGCAGAACGAGCCGCAGAACCGCACCCCCTCCGGCTACCCGGGCACGGACATGTCCTCGGCCCAGGAGGAGAAGGTCATCGAAGACCTCGGGCCGATGCTGCACGCGGCGGGCCTGCGCACCCAGATCTTCGCCTATGACCACAACTGGACCGAACACCCCAACGACGTCGCGGCCACTCCGCCGGACGAGACCGCCGACATCAACGCCTACCCGCAGAACGTGCTGAATTCCCCGGCCGCGAAGTACGTGGCCGGCGTCGCGTACCACTGCTACTTCGGCGACCCGAGCGCGATGACCACGCTGCACGACCAGTTCCCTGACACGACGATCTACTTCACGGAGTGCTCGGGCAGCCAGTCCGCCGACCAGGCGAACACGTTCTCCGACACGCTCAAGTGGCACGCCCGCAACCTGATCATCGGCTCGCCCCGCAATTGGGCCGAGACCGTCATCAACTGGAACCTGGCCCTGGACCCGTCCGGCGGCCCGCACGTGGGCGGCTGCGCCACCTGCACCGGCATCGTCACCGTCGGCCCCGGCGGCACCGTGACCCAGAACGCGGAGTACTACACGCTCGGCCACCTGGCCCGGTTCGTCAAGCCGGGGGCGGTGCGCATCGCCAGCACCTCGTTCGGCACGACCGGGTGGAACGGGCAGGTCATGGACGTGGCCTTCCGCAACCCGGACGGCAGCACGGTGCTGGTCGCACACAACGAGAACGACAACCCGAGCACGTTCGGGGTCCGGGAAGGCGGGCAGGCGTTCACCTACACCCTGCCGGGCGGGGCGCTGGCCACCTTCACCTGGCGCGGCACCGTACCCGGCACGTACACCCTGCGTCAGGTCAGCCCGCAGGGCTGGAGCGCGACCGCCAGCCCGGCCGGCCCCACCGACCCGTGCTGCACCGGCGACGTGGCGGCCAACGCGGCGGACGGCGACGCCAGCACCCGCTACTCCACCGGCGCCGCCCAGACCTCCGGCCAGTACCTGCAAATCGACTTCGGCCGGACCGTCCCCGCCCGGCAGGTCGTCTTCGACACCGGGGTGTCCACCGGCGACTACCCGCGCGGCTACACGGTCACGACCAGCACTGACGGCGTGAACTGGAGCACCGCGGCCAGCGGCCAGGGCACCGGCCAACTCACCGCCGTGAGCCTGAGCGGCGCCCCGGTCCGGTACGTCCGGATGACGCTCACCGCGTCCAGCGGAAGCTGGTGGAGCGTCGCGGACGTCCGCGCCTACACGCGCTTACGGCATGAGCAGGAACCGGCGCACCGGCGCGGGGCCGCCGCGCAGGCCGACGTGGGAGCGGAACAGTTCCTCTGACGAACTGGCCCGGCTCGACCGAGCTGACGTCGCCGCCCACCTCCTCGACCACGCCACAGCAGCGAACCGCAACAGCGGTCCCCTGCGTGTGCACAACCCGACGCCCGCTGCGCCCGGACCGCGACCAGCACATCCGGGTACGCGGCGGCGACCTGCTCGGCGACAGCCCTGTCGGCCGCGAAGTTGCCCTTGCCGCCCAGCCAGAAGTCGTATACTCGCGCCCCCGCCGGCAGCCACCCGGCTACCACCTTCCCGGAGGACTGCCCTTTCGGCAGGACCCGTGAGACGTTACCGTGCGCGTCGGCGGTGAGCGGGTTGCTCGGAACGACCACGACCTTGCCTGCTAGCGGGCCGGCGATCTCGTCGATGACGCTCTTCAGCACGGTGAACCGCAGCGCGAGGATGACGGCGCCGGCACCCTGCAGCGCGTCCCGGTTGCCGTCGGCGACGACCGCGGCGCGCCCGATCTGTGCCGCCAGCGTTCGTGCCGACTCTGTGTCGGCGCTCGAGAGCCGCAAGGATTCCCCGCCCGAGGCGAGCTGGCGGCCCAGGGTGAGCGTCGTCGCGGGGACGATTATTCGCGGTCTCAATTCTCCCGTGTTTCTCAGAAGTGAACTCTGGCGGCGATGCACCACATAGGTTGCGGTTTCGGTTGAAGTTCGCACGATGCTCAACCGTTATCCGTTGCCAAACCTCAGAACTATTGCGTAAACCGTGGAGTCCCCGTACAAACAGTGAGATGAGGATGGTTCCGACCCCTGCTTCGCCCGGTACCAGCTTCGGCAGCGTCCCGGAGAAGGAGGCTGCGGTCCGGATCGTCGGCCTGCACAAGCGGTTCGGCGACGTGGTCGCGCTCGGCGAGACCGACCTGACCGTCCGGCAGGGCGAGTTCTTCACCTTGCTCGGCCCGTCCGGATCGGGCAAGACGACCCTGCTCCGCCTGATCGCCGGCTTTGAGCAGCCCGATGGCGGCACGATCGAGCTCGTCGGCACCGACGTCACCCGCATCCCGCCGTACGCGCGCGACGTCAACACCGTCTTCCAGGACTACGCGCTCTTCCCGCACATGACCGTCGCCGAGAACATCGAGTACGGCTTGAAGGTCCGCCACGTACCCAAGGCCGAACGCAAGGCGAAGGCGGACAGGGCGCTGGAGACGGTCCAGCTCGCGGACTTCGGCGCCCGTAAGCCGGCCCAGCTCTCTGGCGGTCAGCGCCAGCGCGTCGCCCTGGCCCGGGCGATCGTCAACGAGCCGCAGGTGCTGCTGCTCGACGAGCCCCTCGGCGCCCTTGACCTGAAGCTGCGCCAGCACATGCAGCGCGAGCTGCTGCGCATCCAGCGGGAGGTCGGCATCACGTTCATGTACGTGACGCACGACCAGGAAGAGGCGCTCACCATGAGCGACAGGATCGCGGTGCTCAATCACGGCAAGATCGAGCAGATCGGCAGCCCGGTCGAGGTGTACGAGCGCCCGGCAACCGCGTTCGTCGCCGACTTCATCGGCGTCTCCAATGTGATCGAGCGCGACGGGCACCAGATCACCATCAGGCCGGAGAAGATCACGCTGCTCGCTGCCGGCGATGCGACGCCTGTCAGCGCGGACGCGCACGTCGAGCCAGCCACCATCACGGACGTCATCTACGCCGGAGTGCTCACACGCTATGTCGTCGTCCTCGACGCCGGCGGCGAACTCGTGATCAGCCGCCAGAACACGCAGTCACCACCCGGCCAGGCAGCCGTCGCTGTAGGAGAGCAGGTCCGTGTCTCCTGGCTGCCGGCTCAGGCCTTCACGATCACCCAAGGGGGTTAACCATAATGCAGATATTCACCAGGCGGCGCACCGCCCAGTCGGCCTTGGCCGCCGGACTCGCTGCGCTGTCCCTTACTGCGGCCGCCTGCAGCTCAGGCAGCAGCACCCCGGCCGCAAGCGGCACTGGCTCAGCCGGATCGAGCAGTTCCGCCAGCCAGCAGGCCGGCACCGCCGGGCTCACCGTCCCCACCGCGAACCTTCCCGTCCTGCAGAAGGTCGGCAAGGGCGAGGGCCAGCTCAACTTGATCGCGTGGGAGGGCTACCTGGACCCGTCCTGGGTCAAACCCTTTGAGACGCAGACCGGCTGCACGATCAACGCCAAGTACGCCGGCTCCTCCGACGAGATGGTCTCGCTGATGAAGAACGGCGGCGGCGGCCAGTACGACATGGTCTCCTCCTCCGGCGACGCCGACCTGCGGATCCTGTACGCCGGAGACGCGCACCCGGTGAACATGAACCTGATCCCCGCGGCCAAGGACTTCTTCCCCGCCTTCCAGGCCCCCAGCTTCAACACCATCAACGGCGTGCACTACGGCGTTTCGCTGCAGTGGGGCCCGAACGTGCTGATGTACAACACCAAGGACTTCACGACCGCCCCCACGACCTGGTCCGTCCTTTACAACTCGAAGTACAAGGGCCAGATCACCGTCCCCGACAACCCCATCCAGATCGCAGACGCGGCGCTGTACCTGGAGAAGACCAAGCCGAGCCTTGGCATCACCGACCCCTACGAGCTCACCCAGCCGCAGTTCCAGGCCGCCGTCTCGCTGCTGGCCCAGCAGAAGCCCCTGGTGAAGAAGTACTGGGCGCTAGCGTCGGAGGAGATCTCCGACTTCCAGAACGGCAACGTGATCGTGGGCGCGGGCTGGCCTTACCAGGTCAGCACGCTGAAAACGGCCAAGTTCCCAATTGGCTCGACGGTTCCCGCCGAGGGTGCGACCGGCTGGGCGGACACCTGGATGCTTGCCGCCAAGGCACCGCACCCGAACTGCGCTTACATGTGGATGCAGTACATCAGCACGCCGCAGGTGCAGGCCAAGCAGGCCGTCACCTACGGCGAGACGCCGGACAACGCGAAGGCCTGCCCGTACATGGACAAGCTCCAGGCGGGCTCGTGCGCCGAGTTCCACGCCAACGCGCCGGCCAGCTACCTGGCGTCGATCAGCCTCTGGAAGACCCCGTTGGCGACCTGCGACAACGGCCAGAACAACTGCGTGCCATACGCAGACTGGGTCACAGCCTGGAACACGCAGGTGAAGTAGCGACGGTCTCATGACATCCACAGCAGGAACCAGGCCAAAAGAAAAAAGTCAAAACCAGGTCACACGGAACGTATGGTTGCTTCGCCTGTCCACCGCGCTATGGCGCCACCCGTGGGCGCGGGCCACCTTGCTGCTGACCCCTCCGCTGGCCTGGTTCCTGCTGGTCTACATCGCGTCGCTGGTCGTGCTGCTGGTCACCGCGTTCTGGAGCGTTAACCCGTTCACCACGAACATCGACAAGATATGGACGCTGTCGAACTTCCACGCGATCTTCACCACGCCGGCGTACCTGTCGGACATCGGCCAGACGGTCGGGATGGCGGCCGCGGTGACGGTGACCGACGCGGTGATCGCGTTCCCGTTCGCCTACTTCATGGCACGGGTCGCCGCCCCGAGGACGCGGACTGCCCTCTTCGTGGCGATCCTCCTCCCGCTGTGGGCGAGCTACCTGGCGAAGGTCTACTCCTGGCTGCTGATCTTCACTAACCATGGCTTCCTCGACTGGGTAGTCGGGGGTCTCGGCCTCGGGCACCCGCAGCTCATCTACACCAACTGGGCCGTCTACGCGGTGTTCTGCTACCTGTGGCTGCCCTTCATGATCATCCCGGTCTACGGCGCGCTCGAGCGGGTGCCTGCGTCGCTGATCGAGGCTTCCCAGGACCTGGGCGGCCGGACCTGGCGGACGACCCGCTCCGTGCTCCTGCCGCTGGTCCTGCCCGGCGTCGTGGCGGGGTCGATATTCACCTTCTCGCTGACGCTCGGCGATTACATAACGCCGCTGCTCGTCGGCGGCACCAGCGCGAATTTCATCGGCAACGTCATCTACACCAACATCGGCATCGCGAACAATGTGCCGTTCGCGGCGGCGATGGCGATGGTCCCGATCGTCATCATGGGCATTTACCTGTCGGGCGCCCGGGCGCTCGGCGCATTCGAGGCCCTGTAGCGGAGGAGGTGGAGTAATCATGGAATCCAAGGGCCTGCGGATCGCACTGCGCGTATGGGTCACGCTCGTGCTGCTTTTCTTGTTTGTCCCGATCGCGCTGATCGTGCTCTACGCGTTCAACAAGTCGAATATCGAAAGCTGGCCGATTCCCGGGCTCACCGGGCACTGGTTCGCGGTCGCCTGGAACGACTCCCAGGTGCGCGCGGCCCTGTGGCTCTCGGTACGGGTGGGCCTGGCGGCCACGGCGCTCGCTCTCGTCCTCGGCGGCATGGTCTCTTTCGCCCTGTACCAGTTCAGGTTCTTCGGCAGGGACGCCATCTCGCTACTGCTCATACTGCCGATCGCACTGCCTGGCATCATCACAGGCATCGCCCTGAACTCCTTCTTCACGTTCACCGGGGTCCAGTTCAGCACGCTGACGATCGTGGCGGGACACACCACCTTCTGCATCGTCGTGGTGTTCAACAACCTGATCGCGCGGTTGCGTCGGATGCCTGGCTCGCTCACCGAGGCGTCCATGGACCTCGGCGCGCGCGGTTGGCAGACGCTCCGCTACGTCATCCTCCCGCTGAGCGCGACGGCGCTTGTCTCCGGGGCGCTCCTCGCGTTCGCGCTGTCCTTCGATGAGGTCATCGTGACGCTATTCACCGCGGGCGCGCAGAACACCCTGCCGCTATGGATTTTCGGCGCGATCCGCCTCGGCCAGCAACTGCCCGAAGTCAACGCCGTCGTCACGATCGTCATCCTGCTGACGCTTTTCCCTGTCGTGCTCGCCGCCCGGATCGCCGGCGCCGGCGTGATCAACCGCTCTAGCCGAAGCGCCCAACGGGGCTGAAGCCGGGGTCAGCGGACCGACCGTGATCAGGGGCTGCCTTGCCGCTGGATTCCCACGTCAGGCGCGGTACGCCTGGTCGCGATAGCGCGGCTACAGCATGTCGGCGCCGCTCCTGGCCAGAGAGCAGCTGAATGCTTCGGATCGGAGATTTCTGCAGGTCGCGGTGCCAGCGCTGCCGGTCAGCTGCCCAGGCCCGCAGGTAGTTCTCGCACAACTTCGGGGTAATGAGTTGCAGGCGCCCGAGGGACCCTTTCAGCGCCACGATCCTGCGCTCCCGTTCGGCTGACTCGAGAGCTCCGTCCTGCTCTACCATTCTCAGCACGCGCTCGATAAAGCGCCTTCGTCTAACGAGGAATTTGATCCAGTGAGCCTGATCCGCGTCGGTAACTGAGCCACCTTGATCGAGCAGCCAGTAGATGCCTTCGGCTAGCACATCACCTAGTTCCTCGCCGCGGGCCCGGTCCGCAGTGCGGAACGGGTCGTAGGGGAACTGCCGGACGGTCCCAGTGACACCGACGGGCTGGATTCCTTTATCGCCATCCAGCAGAAAAAACCAGTCGTCATTGTAGATATCGGGAAAGAAGGAGCTGCTGCGCTCTAGGTGGACGGCCAGTGCCCCCCCGCCGATGAAGGCTTGTTGCCCGCCGCCGGCCTGCCGGTAGGCGTGGCAGACGACCGAGTGGTCAGGAAAGCCGCCGACATGCAGCCCGACGGCGTTGTAGGTGTCCAGCAGGCCGCTTGCCCGCCGCACGTCGTCTGGGTCCAGTTCGGTGATGTCATCATCGAGGAAAAGCACGCGGGACCAGCCGAGCATGCGGCTGAGCAGCAGGGCGATATTGCGTTTTGCGCTGATGTCCGTCCGCCGCTCGAATACGGTGCCTGCCAGCAGGCGCGAAGTCTCCCAGTCTGGCAACCGCAGGTGCGCGGGATCCCGGATGTCGACGGCGAGCAGGTCGATGTTCTGCGGTAGTCGCTGTGCCGCCTTGGCCGCACTTGTCCATCGCTTACTGTGCAGCGTTACCAGGGTGCACTCCAGTGCATGGGCAAGCGCGGCGGCTTCGGCTAGGTAGGCCGGAGGGCGGGCCGTCGGCACGATGATGGCGTCGATTCCCCGTCTTCGGCCAGAATCGTCGGCGGCCCAAAGCAGGTCCCGGTGTGAGCCATGGTGATCCGGCGTCTCAATGCTCTGCACTGGGTTACCCGGGCCATTCAAAGAGCGTGTAGTCGCCGGTCGTCCAATCTGGCGTCAAAGTCACTCCTTGCACTAC
>Ga0070713_100003034_pt1 | contig 11033 bp, 10 predicted proteins | sample LARL82metaG_FD_65465 | JGI IMG/M metagenome (GOLD analysis project Ga0070713, IMG submission 65465) | Corn, switchgrass and miscanthus rhizosphere microbial communities from Kellogg Biological Station, Michigan, USA - LAR L8-2 metaG | ecosystem: Host-associated > Plants > Roots > Rhizosphere ... | reverse complement strand
CCACAGGATTCCGAAAATAAAGCAGACCGCGATGGGGGGACTGATGTACGCCTGCACGCTCTGCAAGTAAACCCAGAGCTGCGCGCTGAGCACGTGGATGAACGGCACCCAGAGCAGGCCAAGCAATACCATGCCGCCGGTAGCGATGCGGCCGAAGGTGACGAGCTGTTTTTCCGTCGCGGCTGGCCGGAACTTTTTGTAGAAGTCGAGCGTGACCATCGTCGAAGCGGAATTGAATACGGAACTCATTGCGCCCATCAGCGCCGCCAACAGAGCGGCGACCATCAATCCGACGAAACCCGTCGGCAACAGATTGACGACGGCGGTGGGGAACGCGATGTCGCCGTTCGCGACCGAGCCGTTTTGAATATTGAACAGCCGCGGGTACAGCGCGAAGGCAATGATGCCCGGAATCACCAGGAGGAAAACCGGCAGGATTTTCAGAAAGCCCGCGAAGATCGTGCCGGCCTTGGCGTGGCCTTCGTCTTTTGCGGAGAGGACGCGCTGCACGATGACCTGATCGGTACACCAATACCAGATGCCGAGAATCGGTGCGCCGAAGAAAATGCCAGTCCATGGAAAATCGGGATCGGTGATCGGCTTTACCATGTGGAAGTAACTGGCGGGAACCGCGGCGCGCAATGCGCTAAAGCCGCCGACTTTATCCAAACCGATGAAGGTGAGAGCGATCGCGCCCGCAAGCAAGATCAGCGTCTGCACCATGTCGGTGTAGATGACGGCGGCGAGGCCGCCGGCAATCGTGTAAATGCCGGTGGCGACGACCAGGATGATCGCGGCCGTCCATTGGTTCCAGCCGACGACGCGTTCGAGCACGATAGCGGCCGCGTACAAGTGCACGGAAATTTTGGTGAAGATGTACGCGATGATCGAAATCGCCGCCAGATACGTGGCGCAATTGCGATTGAAGCGGCGCTCGAGAAACTCCGGCATGGTAAAAACGTTGGAGCGTAGATAAAAAGGAACGAAGACCCAGCCGAGCAGCAACAAGATGACCGACGCTTCCCACTCGAAATTTCCGGCGGCAAGGCCCGAAGTGGCACCGGAACCTGCGAGGCCGATGAAATGTTCGGTGGAGATGTTCGAAACGAAAAGCGATGCGCCGATCGCGAACCATCCGATATTGCGGCCGGCGAGAAAGTAGTCTTCGGAGGTGCGCTCTCTACGCGAAAAATAAAAGCCGATGCCGAAGACGACGATGAAATAGATCCCGATGATGACAAGGTCGACGGGCGCCAGCGTGCGGTGCGTAACTGCGACTCCCGATGCAAAGAGCATCCGGCCTCCCTCGACTTGGCTGGCGTTTCGAACTACCGCGCCACAGCGACACGCCGCGAAAGGCGCCGCGCAACGCCTACTTGGATGCTCGTTCGCGCGAAACTGCTTCCCGCGCGCCTGCCGGGCGTCCAATGTTGGCGACTCGATGCGTTTGTGGTGCGCGGCGCAGTCTATACCAGCATTCGAGAAGGCTCAATGGGCGTGCGCTGCCGGATAGCGTAGAATGGTGGCCACGCAGCGGCGTCCCGGCGAATGGTACTTGCGGGCGCGCAGGGGTCCAGCTCCGATTTAGTCGCCGCCCGAAGATTCATCGGAGCAAATTGACTGGGAGGAAAGATGAGGAAGATGATTGCACCACTGGTGTTCAGCCTGCTGTTCTGCGCCGCGGCTTTAATGGCGGGGGACAAGTCGGTTTACGACTTTACGTTGAATTCAATCGATGGGCAACCGACGCCGCTGTCGTCGTACAAAGGCAAAGTCGTGATGTTGGTGAACGTCGCGAGCCGCTGCGGGTTCACGCCGCAATACACCGCGCTCGAATCCACTTATGAAAAATTCAAGGACAAGGGTTTCGTGATCGTCGGAATTCCGGCCAATAATTTCGGAGCTCAGGAACCGGGAACCAACGCGGAAATCAAGACGTTCTGCTCGTCGAAATACAACGTTACGTTTCCGATGATGGCGAAAGTTTCGGTGAAGGGCGACGATAAGACACCGTTGTATCAATATTTGACGGACAAGTCGGCGAATCCTTCGACCGGCGGCGACATTCAGTGGAACTTCACGAAGTTCCTGGTGGGTCGCGACGGCCAGATCGTGGCGCGGTTCGAACCCAAAGTGACGCCGGACGCGCCGGAAGTGACTTCGGCGATTGAAAAGGCGCTCGCGGCGAAATAACGCCGCAACGCATCCGATCGCGCAGCGAGATCGTAGATCGTAGATGAATGCGTGGTACGGGTTGGGGCGCAGCGCAACGCGCCCCAACGATTCCCTCAGTCCTTACTTCATGCCGATTCTCTCCCTTCAGAACGTAACCAAAGATTATTCGACCGATGCGGCGCCCGTGCGGGCCTTGGACGGAGTGTCGCTGGATGTTGCCGCCGGCGAGTTTGTCGCGTTGGTTGGGCGCAGCGGATGCGGGAAATCGACGCTGCTGAATCTGGCGGGCGCGATGGATTTTCCGACTTCAGGGAGCGTACTGCTGGACGGAGTAGCGACTTCATCGTTGAAAGATGCGGAGCTGACAAAGCTGCGGCGCGAGAAAGTGGGATTTATTTTTCAGTCGTTTCAGTTGCTGAACACGCTGACCGTTTTTGGAAATGTCGAACTGCCACTGATGCTGGCAGGGAAGCCGAACGCGAGGGAAGCGGCCGGCGAGCGGTTGACGTGGGTTGAGTTGGAGGGATTGGGCGACCGCTATCCGCATCAGCTTTCAGGTGGGCAGATGCAGCGCGTCGGAATCGCTCGCGCGCTGATTCATGCGCCGAAATTGTTGTTGGCCGACGAGCCGACGGGAAATCTCGATACGACGACCGGAAATCTGATTCTCGAATTGCTGCGGCGGCTGGCGCGCGAACGAAACACGGCGACGGTGATGGCCACGCACAGTGCGGAGGCGGCGGCGCTTGCCGATGTCGTCGTACGACTGCGCGACGGGAAGATTCAAGACGTCGTTCGTCGGTGACGTCGACATTGACTGTGACGGTGATGGATTGGTGCAGGTTCTCCTTTTTTATCGATTGATGGTGCGACCGCTACTGACCGAGCCGGTGCGGACGGCGCTGACCGTGCTCGCGATCGCGCTTGGTGTTGCGGTCGTGCTGGCGATCGATCTTGCGGGATTTGCTGCGGCGGGATCGTTTCGCTCGTCGATGGAAACGCTAGCAGGTGACAACGATTTTGAACTTGTGTCGCCCGGAGGCGTGCCGGAAAGCGTCGTGGGAATGCTGGCGCGGCTTCCGTATACGTTGAGAGTTTCGGCGCGCATCGAGGATTACGCGGAAGTCGATGGAAAGCGGACGTTTCCGTTGATCGGCCTCGATCTGATTGCGGAAGGCGAAGGGCACGAGGCGTTGGCGTCGAGTTTTCCGGTCGAGCATCCCGAAGATGCGCTGAAGTATTTAGACGATGACGAGAGTGTTTGGGTCGGCGCGAGCCTCGGCCGAAAGGCTGGCGATCGAATTGCGCTCCTGATCAACGATCGGATGCGCGACTACATCGTCCGCGGAACGTTTCCGGACTCAGGTGGAAATGCTGCGGCGATTGTGATGGATCTGGCGGAGGCTCAGCGTGTGGTGGCACGCCCCGGGAGGGTCGATCGGATTTTGGTGAAGGTATCTGAGGGGAGCAAAAGTGCGAACGCAGTATCGATCGATGAGTGGGAGCGACGGTTGCATGGAGCACAGGCTTCGCACAGCGGCGATCCTTCCGATCCGCATCCGGTGCAAGGCTTATCTGCCGGGGTGGAGGTGCGCCCGGCGGGAACAGGCACCGATGAAAATCGCAAAATGCTCGCGGCATTTCGATGGAACCTGAAGCTGCTGAGCTATATCGCGCTCGTCGTCGGTGCGTTTCTGATCTACAACACGATTTCAGTTTCGGTCGTGCGCCGGCGAGCGGAAATTGGAATCGTGCGGGCGTTGGGCGCGAGCCGCGCGACGGTGCTGACCGCCTTTCTCGGAGAGGCTGCGAGTCTCGGCTTGCTCGGCGCCTTTATCGGTTTACCGCTCGGGCGCGTAATGGCGACCGGCGCGGTCAAATTGATGTCGGCGACGGTAGAAGCGCTCTACGTCAGCAGTCGGCCAGCAACCATCGCGCTGGGAGCCAATTCGATCGCGCTGGCTCTCATCGTTGGAGTTGGAGTCGCGGTTGCGTCAGCATATGCCCCAGCGCGAGAAGCGTCGCTGGTTGCGCCCGTCGAAGCGATGGCGCGCGGACGGCGCGAGTACGTCGCCCGAGTTCACAAGATGCGCGATCTTGTGATCGCGATTGCCCTTGCGGTGTGTGCGCTGGCGGCCTCGCGCGTGCCGTCTGTTGGCGGAAAACCGTTGTTCGGCTATCTCGCGGCGCTGCTGGTGATTGCTGCGTCGGCGCTGGCGATTCCTGCGGTGGTCGATCTGACTACACGGTTCCTCACGCGCGCTCTCGGCGTAGTCTTGGGTGTCGAAGCATCTCTCGCATCCCAAAGCTTGTCGGCGTCGCTTCGCCGCACATCTGTTTTGGTCGGCGCGCTTTCTACCGCGATCGCGATGATGACCGCCGTTGGCGTCATGGTTGGCAGTTTTCGCGAGACAGTTCAGCTTTGGATGAACGATCAGGTTCCCGCCGATTTATACGTGCGTGCTGCAGGCGTGCCCGCCGCGGACCGGCATCCGAGTCTGACGTCCGCACTGGCCGACAAAATCCAGCGCTTGCCCGGCGTCGCCGCAATCGACCGGCTGCGCGACTACGAAATCAACTACGAAGGCATGCCCGCTGGTCTCGCGTCGGTCGAACTCGACACGCGGCGCACATATCACAAAGCGAATTTTCTCTCCGGACGTGCGACCGGAGATGTTCTGTCGGAATTGCGCGCCGCGAATACCGTAGTCGTCAGCGAGCCGTTCGCAAACAAACACAACGTGCGGCGCGGTGACTCGATCACGCTGTCGTTGGGCGGCGGCAAGGCGGCGTTTCGCATCGTCGACGTTTACTACGACTACTCGAGCGAGCGCGGCACGGTGGTGATGGATCGAGCGACGGCGCTGAAGTATCTTCCGGATCCGGCGCCATCGAGTCTCGCCGTTTATCTTTCGCCCGAAGCTTCGCTTACTGAGGTACGTCAGGAAATTGAGGATGCCGCCGGCGAACATCGCATCTTGATTTTCTCGAATCGCGATTTGCGGACCCAGGCGCTGGTGATCTTCGATCGCACGTTTGCGATCACGTATGCGCTTGAGGCTGTGGCGGTGATCGTGGCAGTGATCGGTGTTGCCGGCGCGTTGCTTGCCGTGGTGATCGATCGCCGGCGCGAGCTGGGGCTCTTGCGATTTCTCGGGGCGGCTGCAAGTCAGATTCGCAAGCTGATCGTGGTGGAGGCAGGGCTGCTCGGTTTGCTCGCGACGTTTGCGGGCGTGGTGCAAGGGCTCACGTTGTCGCTGATTTTGATTTTCGTGATCAACAAGCAATCGTTTGGATGGACAATCCGATTTCACTGGCCGGCCGCGGTGCTGGTCGGCGCACTCAGTGTCGTTTACATCGCGACGGTGCTTGCTGGATTGTATCCGGCGAGTGTTGCGGTGCGCCTGAATCCGATCGAGGTTGTGCATGAGGAGTAGAGCCGCGTGCCTCATCGTCGCGCTGCTCGTGTGGCAGTCGTGCGCCTTCGGGCCCGCGCGCGCGCAGACCACGGGCGAACCGTATAAAGTCGCTCTGCCGGGATATCGCTATGAATTTCCGCGCGATCATTTCGATCATCCCGACTTTCAGACCGAGTGGTGGTATTACACGGGAAATGTAAAAGCTGCGGATGGACACCGATTCGGATTCGAGCTCACATTTTTCCGGCAGGGAGTGAATCGCGACGCGGCAAAAACCGCATCGTGGGATGTGCGCGATCTATATCTTGCGCATCTTGCGTTGAGCGACCTGGACGCGAAGCAGTTCTATCACGCCGAGCGTACGAATCGCGCGGGTCCGGGCATCGCTGGCATAAGCGCGAAGGAGGAGCGCATTTGGAACGGAAATTGGCAGGTCGCCTGGAATCGCGACGCGCAAGATTTACAGGCCGTCGATGCGCGATTCGGGCTGAAGCTCGCGCTCCATTCAGAAAAAGCCCCTGTCATAAACGGAGAAAACGGTGTCAGTCAGAAAGCGGAAGGCCCCGGCAAGGCATCGCATTACATCTCCCTGACGCGGCTCGCGTCTAGCGGTCAAATTGTGCTCGAAGGAAAAAGGTTCGAGGTCAGCGGCCTTGCCTGGATGGACCACGAATTTTTCACGCACCAACTCGGGAGCGGTCAGGTTGGCTGGGACTGGTTCAGCATTCAATTAATCGACGACACGGAGCTGATGCTGTTTCGGATCCGCAGGAAAGATGGCGCGGTCGATCCATATTCTGCGGGGACGTATGTCGATGCGCACGGCGCGAGCGCGCATTTGCGGGCGGGCGATTTTTCGCTGCAACCCGCTGGCGCGACATGGACGAGTTCCGCGACGAAGGCGAACTATCCGATTGAGTGGAAAATCGCCGTGCCCAAATTGGGGATCGAACTGGTGGCGAAAACACCCCTACCTTCGCAGGAACTCACTGGTGGTGGTTCAAAATTGACGCCGTCGTACTGGGAAGGTGCCGTCACCTTGGAAGGATCGCGCTCGAGCGTTGCGTTTCGCGGTGTCGGCTATCTTGAAATGACAGGGTACGACCGGCCATTTGAAATGGGCTCGAACTGAAAACTCCAATTCGCAGCCATTGATTTCACAGGCCCATTGCTCAGAAATCTAGAAAGACACAAGAGAAAGGGCAAGCTCAACTTAAGCTCGCCCTCGTTCCTCTAAGCTGGATCTCGTCACGCGTGGCTTACGAACAAACTTCTAGTGTCCGCCCACGCCGCGAGCCCTCTCGCGAGTGACGGTTTCATCCGTCCCGTAAGTCCGCGAAAACTCGTCTACCTGACGCTCGGCTTCCTCTTTTGCGATGCCATAGCGCTCCTGAATGCGTCCGACAAGTTGGTCGCGTTTTCCACTGACCCTCTGGAGATCGTCGTCCGTCAACTTGCCCCATTTTTCTTTTACTTTGCCGGAAGCTTGTTTCCATTTGCCTTCGACTTGATCCCAGTTCATTGAACCTCCTAGAGACTTCAGTTCGTGTTGCAATCTCAGCAGACCACCACGCACGAGCCGCGCAAATACACTGGATCGTCTACGCAGCGAGCGACCGTTGGTGTAGGCGTGCTTAGTACGCGGATTTTCTTCGGACCGCTGTGCAAAACGGGCTTCGGAAAGAAAAAGGGGGCGCACTGAAGTGCGCCCCTGCGATCTTGTCGATGGACGCCCTTCTTCAGGCGCCCGCTTTGCAAGCGAGGCTCCTAGGCCTCGATGATGTTGTTCCGCACGGCGTAGCGAACGAGTTCGCTGATCGAATGGCAATCCAAGCGTCTCATAATGTTCGCCCGATGGGTTTCCGCGGTCTTCACGCTCAACCCCAACGCGACCGCCACTTCCTTGCTGCTCTTGCCTTCCGCAAGCAGCTGCACGATCTCGCGCTGCCGCGGTGTCAGGCGGCTGCGCGCGTCGACTTTGCGATCATCGGTCACTTTCTTCGGTTTCTTGTCCAAGTAGCCGTCGAGAACGATCTGAGCGACCTTCGCCGTGAAAAACGTCTTGTTGCTCCGCACCGCATTTATCGCCGTAATCAGGTCGCGGCTGGCATCCGATTTCAGGACATACCCGCGAGCTCCGGCGTCAAGCACCTCGCGGATCAGAGGGTCCGACTCGTGCTGCGTCAGAATCAGGATTTTCGCGCGGGCGTCATTCTTGATCATCTGGCGCGCCGCCTCCAGGCCGTTCAACGAGGGCATGCTGATGTCGAGAACGGTTACATCCGGCTTCATTTCACGGGCCTTTTCGACCGCTTCGCGCCCGTCGCTGGCCTCTGCCGTTACCTGCCAGCCCGGCTGTGCTTCGAGCAGCGAGCGTATCCCCTTCCGGACAATCTCATGGTCGTCTGCGACGAGCAATCGTATGGGTTCCATTCGATGTACCTCCCTGACTGATCCCGGCGGACTTTTGGATGTGTGCAGCCCAGTGCAGCTGGAGCATCGTTTGTCTTTACCGGCCCCTGACACATATGACGGCCAGGAAGCCCGCAGCGGTTGCAGACCTAGCGCGTATGTTTCACTGCTAGTGGGATGCATCTGGCAAACCACTCGGTGCACCGAATTCATCCTCGAGCAGATGGCGGCAGGGATGAGACTTAGCACGCGCTGCGGTCCTAGTACGAAAAATACATGCCGCGAAAGGGGTCGAATTTTTTACACGATTCCAAGTACATTCGCGGTGCCCGCCCCTGTATCAAATGCACCGTCAAGTGACTCGCACCGGGCATCAAGCCAAAGGTCAAAGAAAACTCCAGACCGGACGCGCGCATTCAAGATCGCTCCGACCGATTTTCGCGCTACACGATGGTACTAATTTCACTAAGGTCCATACCCTATGGAGCGTCAGACACGCGTCTAGTACAAATTCAGGGAATCGTGGCCCAAGTCAGGCAGTGAATCACTCAGCCCGGTTCGGGCCCTTCGAAAGATTGTCAAATTCAATAGCTCGAACAGGAGGTCCTATGTTGCGGTGGGCGTTGGCATTTTTCATCGTGGCGCTGGTAGCGGCGCTGCTGGGTTTCACGGGCGTGGCTGTGGCTGCGGCGGGAATCGCGAAGATCCTGTTCTACATTTTCTTGATTCTGTTTTTGGTCGCCCTGGTCGGACATCTACTTCGCCGGACGTAATGCAGAGTTTGCGCATCTTTCACCATGAGCACACAGGGCCCCGCTAAGGTTGTCGATGTCGAGGAGGAAACATGAAGCCGCTCGGACTCATCTTGATCGTCTTGGGAGTCGTGGCCTTGATCTACGGGGGGTTTACATACACAACACAGAAGAAAGTGTTGGACGTGGGCCCGATTCAAGCGACGAAGGAAGAGCATCACAACGTGCCCTTGCCTCCTATCCTGGGCGCGCTTGCTTTGATTGGCGGCGTCGTGATACTGGTGTCAGACCGCAAGGGCTAACCGCTCGAAGGAATTCCTGTTATTAAATTTTGTTCATAGACAAACAACAACCCACAACAACAACGCACAAGCGAAAAAGGAGAAATTGAATGAGGGAGTGGAACAAGAAGTTTTTCACGATGTTTCTCGCGGGCGCTTTCGTCGTGGCTGGTCTGGCGCTCGCACCTGCGTCCAAGGCGAAGGCCAAGGATGACGAAACCAAGGATAACGACCGTATCGAAAACGCGGGAACGGTCTTCAGCGAAATCATCGACATCCCGGACGACATTCCGCAAGACCTCCTCGACAAGGCGCGCTGTGTGATCATCTTTCCGTCTGTGGTGAAGGCGGCGTTTATCGTTGGCGGCAGCTACGGCCGCGGCGTGATGACCTGCCGCACGCACAAAGATTACACCGGCCCGTGGGGCGCACCAACGATGATGGCGCTTGAGGGCGGCAGTTTCGGTCTCCAGATCGGCGGCCAAGCGACCGACTTCGTCATTCTCGTGATGAACAACCGCGGCGCAGACAGCGTGCTGCACAGCAAGGTGAAGTTGGGCGGCGATGCATCGGTCGCGGCCGGCCCGAAGGGGCGCGATGCTTCGGCTGAAACCGACGTCACCATGCGCGCCGAAATGCTGAGCTACTCGCGCGCGCGCGGCGTGTTCGCAGGGGTCTCGCTTGAAGGCTCGACGGTTCGCCCCGATAACGATGCGAACAAGCGCGTCTATGGCCATGAAGTTTCTTCGGAAGACATCATCACCGAATCGCGCTTGCATGCTCCAGAATCGGCGCACAAGTTGCTGGCGCGGCTCGAAAAGGTTTCACCGCATCGCAAGCCGTAAGCGAACGTATCTGAATCAGCGTGAATGCGAAAGGGCGGAGTGAAATCTCCGCCCTTTTGCTTTTAGCAAGAAGTTGGTCGTTCGTTGAACGGAGTTGCACCCGGACCGAACAGACCTCAATCGCCCTCTTGCAGTCCCGCCGAAGCCGGCGCCGGTGCATCGTCGGACGCGCCAGAAAGTGTTTCCCATCCGCGGCGCGACAAGCTCCAGTAGATGAAATATCCCGAAACCGCCGCGACGATCAGAAGGACGATGCCGGTGAGCCATTCCTGCAGCACCAACTCGCCGATACCAAACATGCAGCAATAGACCAGCGTGCAGCCCATCAACCAATCGAATGCGTTGGCGCTGAAGTCGCGCACTGGCTTGATTTCTGGTGCAAGCTGCGCGATGCGTTTCCATCCGTGAATCGTCGGGTGAACGCGCCGATAAAATTTGAGCAGGCGTTCATCCGTTTCCGGCGGAGTCAACATCGTGGCGATCAGCCAGACGATGGTCGTCACCGCGGTGGTGATCAGGGCGGATTTCGCGAACACAACCGCGTTGCTTCCCGTGAAGGCGATCTGCTGCAGCGACACCGATGCGACAAACGCCGCGATCATCGCCGAAATTTCGCTCCACGCGTTCACGCGCCACCAGTACCAGCGCAGCATCAACACCCCGCCCGTGCCGGCGCCCATGCCAAGAAGCAGTTGCCACGCCGACTGAATCGACGTGATGTGCGCCGCGGTGTAGCCGCTCAAAATTACGAGCAGGACAATGAACAGCTTGCTCACCGTGACGTAGTGCCTTTCGGTGCCTTTGCGCACGACGAAGCGGCGATAAAAGTCGTTGATGAAATACGATGTGCCCCAGTTCAGCTGCGTGCCCACTGTAGACATGAACGCCGCGAGAAACGCCGCGATCATCAATCCGCGCAAAGCAGGCGGAAGAAAGTCGCGCAGCACCATCACGTAACCTTTTTCGGGTTCGGCCGCGAATTCGGCGCTCGGGTGCAATCCACCATTCGCCGAGTAAACAGCAACGGCGACGAGGCCGGTGACGATCCACGGCCACGAGCGCATCGCGTAGTTTGCGATGTTGAACCACAGTGTCGCGCCGAGCGAATTTTTCTCGTCTTTTGCGCTGAACATGCGCTGCGCCACGTAG
>Ga0070713_100003033_pt1 | contig 11033 bp, 13 predicted proteins | sample LARL82metaG_FD_65465 | JGI IMG/M metagenome (GOLD analysis project Ga0070713, IMG submission 65465) | Corn, switchgrass and miscanthus rhizosphere microbial communities from Kellogg Biological Station, Michigan, USA - LAR L8-2 metaG | ecosystem: Host-associated > Plants > Roots > Rhizosphere ... | reverse complement strand
ATGATGGAAATGCGCATGGGAGCAGTGAGCTGAAGGAAGCAGCGACCGGACGCTCGGACGCTTTCGAGTGCCGGAATCCGGCATCCTTCAAAAGCAGGCGCAGTACCAGTCGGCGTTGGCGGCCGTCCGTGCGACTAACTCGCTGCTTTTCAAGCTCTTAGCCGAAGGACGGGTCAGTGGCCTGCGGACCACCCTGTCATCGAAGCCGGACGAAAAAGCGTCCGCGCGCAGAGTCAGCGGGGCGTCGCGCCGTGACTCGTTAGGCAGCGACGGGTGTTCCGGCCGGTACGATCCCTGCAAAATGCGCCGACACCTACTTCGACGTGAAAAGCGAGATGAGCAAGCTGTTGCGCGGCGTCGCCGCGGGTTATGGCGCGAAAAAGCTGGGAGGCGGCTGCTTCAGCACCGTCCTCATATTCATCATCCTGTGGTGGCTGCTCGGCCACTTCGGCGTCTTCAAGTGACCACTCGGCGGCGCGGCCGCCGTTAGAAGATCCTCACGCTCACGAACTTCTTCGGGTTCGCGCGCACCTCGGTGACGAGGCCGCGCAACTGCGTGAGGAGCGAGTCGCCGTTCCGGTAGAGCGACGGATCGTTGAGCAGAAGGCCTAACGAGCCCTGCCCCGAGTTCAGCTTCACGAGCACCGAGTCACCGTTCGTGAGAAACGTGTCGAGGCGCCCTTGCGTCGCCGACAGCTGCTCGGACATCGCGCGAACCTGTGCCGACGTCCGCCGCAGCTCCGCCGCGGCATGTGACATGTCGTCCACGATCTGATGGATCTCGCCCGCCGACGAGGAACTGTCGACGCGCGAGGCGATCTGCGCGGCGCTCGCCGCCGTCTGATTGAGCGAGCGTACCGCCGACTGCAGCCCACGCGAGAGCGTGTCGAGGTCGCCGGCGTGCGTGCGCACGGTGTGCGAGAGCGTCGTCGAGAGCTCGGCAAAGTTGCGGATCGAACCGCGCAGTTCACGCGCCGCGCGTTCGTCGAACGCAACTTCCACACGGCCAGCCACGTTGGCGACGTCGCCGGCAATCTGGCCGGCGACCGCCGTCAACCTCGCGATATCCGGTAGCGTCGCTCCAGGCAGCACGTCGCCGCCGCCAGTCGACTCGCCGATCTGGGCCTGCACCGTCTCGTCGTGCGGCAATGCCGATCGTGGAGTGATGGTCGCCTGCCATTCCCCGAAGAGACTGGATTCATTCAGCAGTACCACCGGGCTGCTCGGCAGCTGCATCGACCGGTCGAGATTCATGCGGACGTGCACCCAACCGCCGCGAGCCAACTCGATCGCCTCGATCGTGCCGGCGCGCACACCGCGGATCACCACCGCGTTGCCGACGCGTGCGTTCCCGACATCGCGGAAGCGAGCGACGACTTTCGATCGGCGTTCGCCGATGTCTGTCTGCTTCACCCACAGCGTCGCACCGGTGAGCGTAAGTATCACGGCCAGAACGATGGCGCCGACCAGGAAGTCATTCGACCTTTTCATCGATCGCTCCCGAGCAGCCAGGTCACGGCCCAGAATGCGTCCAGAACGAGGATGGCAACCGCGGAGTAAACCACCGCCGTGGTCGCGGCGCGACCCACTCCTTCAGCGCCCCCGGAGGCTTTCAAGCCTCGAATCGAGCCAATGAGCGTCACCATCAGTCCGAAGCTCCCCGACTTCACGAGCCCGTAGCGAACGTCGAAGCCGGAGAAGAAGAGTCGAACGCCTTTCACGAAATCAGCGGACGACAGGTTCAGCAGTCCAATCGATGCGATCCATCCAGAGGCGACGCCGACCACCATCGCTGCTCCGACAACGACCGGAAACATCACGACTCCGGAGAGGACGCGGGGTACCACCAGATAAGCGTGAGGATCGTAGCCAAGGGTCTCGAGGGCGTCGATCTGCTCCGTCACCCGCATCGTACCCAGCTCGGCGGCGATGTTGGCGCCGACTCGTCCAGCAAGAGCAAGCCCGGTCAGGACGGGAGCGAGCTCCATCGTTATCGTTTTCTCAACCAGCGTGCCCACGAAATAGAGTGGCACCGCGCCAGTGAACGAGTAGCTCGCGAGCAGCGAGAGAACGATCCCCGTGAACAGCGCGATGAACATCCCGATCGGCATCGAATCGACGCCCAGACGTCGCATGTGCAGTGTCGTCAAAGGCCCCCACGTGCCGATGTCGCGAACTGCTTCGAACGTGCGCATCGTGAAGCGCGCCAGCGCTCCGAGGCCCTCCACGCCCGTGCGTGTGACCCGACCGATGCTCGAGAGCGCTCGACTGGGCCGTAACACGCGCCGTGCACCGAGCGAAACTTCCGGCAGTACAGTGCTGGCGTTGGTCATGAACGGAGGGAGCTGAGAACGGGAAGGTTGACGTGGCTCCTCATAGCCCATTATTCCGGCTATCAGGAGTCTAGGTAGAGACTGCTCAGGGGGCTGTCGGGTATCGTCCGCGACGAAGTTCCACGAATGCCTACCCCCTAGGGCTCATCGCCTGTCCCCCTCTACCGAGCCAACTTGGCTTGGCGCGTGCTCAATCCGGACCGCGGCAGGTTTCCTATGGCTGAGCGCTTCCAAAATCGAACCGACGCCGGTCATCAGCTGGCTGGTGCGCTGGCTCGCTACGCGGGTCGAAATGACGTGGTAGTTCTCGGACTGCCACGCGGAGGGGTACCCGTCGCCTACGAGATAGCAGGTGCTCTCGACGCACCCCTGGATGTCTTCATCGTCCGCAAGCTGGGGCTCCCCGGTCACGAGGAATTCGGCATCGGCGCCATTGCGAGCGGTGGCACGCGTGTGGTGAATGAATCGGTGCTCCAGGCGTATGGCGTCGACGAGGAAACGCTCGATCGCATAACGACCAGCGAGCTTCGTGAATTGGAGCGGCGCGAGCGGCTGTATCGAGATGGGCGGCCATTCCCCGCCCTCGACGATCGCATCGTCATTCTCGTCGACGACGGGCTCGCGACCGGCTCGACGATGCGCGCAGCTGTGGCGGCGCTTCGCGAAAAGCATCCGCGCGAGATAGTGATTGCCGTTCCGGTCGGCGCTCGCGAGACCTGTTCGGCAATGACACCCATGGCCGACGAAGTGGTCTGTCTCGAGACGCCGGATCCATTCTACGCTGTCGGCCTCTGGTATGTGGACTTCGAGCAGACCGACGACGACGAGGTTCACGAATTATTGCGACGCGCCGCGGCCCGAAGCGCGCCCCCTGCTGAGAGAGGCTCATCATGACTCGACGAATCCTTGCCAACGAAGGCCGCGACGTGCAGATCGCCGGTGGTGGCGTACTGCTGGATGGCGATCTCACCGTGCCTGCCCACGCGCGCGGCGTCGTTCTCTTCGCCCATGGCAGCGGAAGCAGCCGGTTCAGCACCCGCAACCGGCACGTCGCCGAACTGCTTCAGGAAAGTGGTTACGCGACGCTCCTCATGGATCTGCTCACCCCTAACGAGGACGACGTCGATCGGTACACGGCCGAATTCCGCTTCGACATCGATCGTCTCGCCACGCGACTCGTCGACGCCGTCGAATGGGTCGCGGGCGAAGAGTCGACGGTCGGACTGCCAATTTCCATCTTTGGCGCGAGCACCGGTGGCGGCGCGGCGCTGGTGGCTGCCGCCGAGGCGCCTCATCGAGTGGCGGCAGTCGTGTCCCGGGGTGGCCGTCCCGATCTGGCGGCCGACGCGCTCGATCGTGTCGAAGCCCCAACGCTGCTGATCGTCGGCGGCAATGACGCGACCGTGCTCGAGTTGAATCGGACGGCGCTAGCCCGACTCCACGGCACGGCGCGACTCGAGGTCATTCCCGGCGCGACTCACCTCTTCGAGGAGCCCGGAGCACTCGATGAAGTGTCACGCCACGCGACAGCGTGGATCGAATCCTACGCATCCCGCGCCACCTGAAGGCGTCGCGGGAACGGCGGCTACTTCGCCTTCGCGCGGCGGCGCGCCGGCTTCCATTGGTAGCGCTGTAATGAGATGCGGCCGCGGACGTCGAAGGCGACTCCCTCCCGCTCGAGCAGCAGACGTTGCGAGAGGGAAGCGCCTCCGCTGGAACGAACACTGATCATGCCCCGCGCGTTGATCACGCGATGCCAGGGCACAACCGTGGAGCTGGGCAGGGCATGGAGCGCGTAGCCGACGAGCCGGGGCTGCCGAGCCAGGCCAGCGAGCGCAGCTACCTGGCCATAGGTCGCGACGCGCCCGCGTGGAATGCGGCGGACCACGGCAAGAATGCGGGTGTGGGTCGAGGGGGGACGTGCTGGTGTGTTACGATTCACTGGACAGTCGAGGTCGCGTGGGGCACGTGAGTTGCCGGTGGAGCGAGCACGTGATTCATCTCCCAACCGTCATCACGAGGATGCACTAATGCCCATTCTCACCTGGCTCATCGTTGGCCTCGTTGCCGGTGTCCTTGCGTCGCTTGTCATGGGCGGCAGCGGTTATGGCCTCATCGGCGACATCATCATCGGCATCATCGGCGCCTTCGTCGGCGGGTGGCTGTTCCGCGCGCTCGGCACGAGCTCGCCCTTTGGCGGACTCGGCGGCATCATCTTCGTCGCGTTCATCGGCGCGGTGGTGCTGCTCTTCATTCTGAGGTTGGTTCGAGGCGCGACATCCAGAGTCTAGCGGGCGCTCGGCCGCTCAATTGAACTCGGCGACGCGCGAGAAATCGCGCGTCGCTTCGTGTTTAGTGGATGCTATATGAACGCTGGCCCCTCGCGTCGCGCGGCATCGGCACGAATGCCTCGGCCGGGTTGTTTCGCGGCAGGACAGGTGGCGGGTTGTAGGCCGCGTGACCCTTCGTTTCGTACGGCACATCGGCGGGGGCTCCCCCGAACGGCCAGTCGCGTGCTTTCTCCGGCATGTCGGGCCGCGGCCTGGAGGTGATGTATGCGGCAACATCGTAGGCCTGGCGGTCGGTGAGCGTGCCTGGTGCATCGAACGGCATGTTGTATCGAATGAACGAAGCCGCGCGCTCCTGTCTCGCCATGGACGCGCCGATGCTGAAAGACCTGGCCCCCCAGAGCGCCGGAACCTTGATGCCGGGAAGTGTCGGCACGGCAGTCATCCCCGCGCCGTCGGCGCCGTGGCAGCGAGCGCACGTGCCGCGATAGACCTCGGCGCCGCGTATCGTGTCACCGGCGCCAGCTGGCATTTTCGGCATTCCTTCAGCGCCGAGGTGAGCTCCAATTGGCACGCCGCGCGACATGTAGGCGAGATACGCGAGAATCGCCTGCATCTCCCGGCTGTCGTTAGGCAATCGCGTCCCGGCGAGACTGCGGGTCATACAGTAGTTGATGCGCTCCTGCATCGAGACCACCGCGCCCGTTCGCTCGATGTACCTCGGATAGCGCGCGAACGTGCCGGTGAGGGGAGCGGCCGTGCCGCGACGCCCCTCGTCCAGATGGCAGCTCGTGCAACTCAGATTACTGCCGACGAACTGGGGAAGGCTGTCCGCCGTCGCCACGACGAGCGCGCGCCCATGGCGAATGGCGTCACCGAGCGAGTCGGCCGGAGCGTCCGCGATGCTCGGCGAACGCCATCCTGCCGAATCCCACGTGGCCGACCGTGCGGCCGCGCCGCTCTGCGCCACGGCTGCGCCGTCGCGCGGATCGGACTGACGGCAGCCAACCAGAAAACTCATGGTCGCGCCCGCCAGCGTCAGGGTGGTGGCCAACACTCTCATGGCTCCTCCGGCAGTGGCGGCGAAGTTATCGGTGGCGATGCGTCGATGCCACTCGTGAGGGAGCGCTCCCGATTATTTTTTAGCGACCCGGGGGCTGCCGCGCGACGAGTGGCGCGCGACTCGCTCTCGGTGCCTCGCATAGATCCCCCTCGGCATCATGGTTTACACGAAAGCACGACAAACGGCCGCCTGCGCGGCCGCGCTCGCAGCGTCCTTCTTTGTCTCCGCATGCGGAGAATCCGTCGGCAAGGGCGGCCCACCAGCGACAGCGTCCACACCGCAACAGGCGGCCGGCGCGGACACGACGCGTTCTCGAGCTCCGAGCGACAGCGTTCGCGATACGGTGCACCAGGAGCTTGCGGGTCGTGACACGGCGCGGCGCGACACGACCGCCGCCGCAACGGCGACTCCGGTCTCGGTGCCTAACGATATCGCCGCGGTCCCGCGTCTGCGAAACCGCTCCAGTCAGGACAGCGTCTCGTACACTTCGGCGATTCGGGCCGGCATGCGTGCCACCGCGCGCGGCGACTGGCCGGTGAAGGCACCGGCACCCCTGCCGGGCGCGATCTTCCCCGACAAGCGCGTGGTCGCCTTTTACGGCAACCCGCTCGCGAAGAAGATGGGTGTGCTCGGCGAGTATCCAGTCGATGACATGCTCGCTCGACTCGATCAGGAGGTACGGCGATGGCAGGACGCGGACCCGTCGGTACCGGTCCAGCCAGCGTTGCATCTCATTGCCGTCGTCGCGCAGGGTGCGCCGGGCCGCGACGGCATGTATCGGCTGCGCATGCCCGATACACTCATCGAGCGGGTGTACTCTTGGGCGCAGCGGAAGCATGCGCTGCTCTTCCTCGACATTCAGGTCGGCCACAGCACCGTTCAGGCCGAGCTGCCGCGGCTCCTGAAGTTCCTCGAGCGGCCGGACGTGCATCTCGGGCTCGATCCCGAGTTCTCGATGCATTACGACCGGGAAGGTCTCAAGCCGAGCACGAAGGTCGGCACGATGATGGCCTCCGATGTCAACTACGCGGTGCGCACGCTATCCGAGCTCGTACAGGAAAAGCATCTCCCACCGAAGGTCCTCGTTGTCCATCGCTTCAGGAGGAGTATGCTGCCCAATCCGCGTGAGATTCATCTCGACCCACGCGTGCAGATCGTGATGGACATGGACGGATTTGGGCCGCCCTGGTTGAAGTTCGATTCGTATCGTGATTACGAGGTTGCTGCTCCGGTGCAGTACACGGGATTCAAGCTCTTCTTCCACAACGACGTCAAATCGGGCGAGGCGCTGATCACCCCACGCGAACTGCTGCACCTCGTCCCGAAGCCGGTCTACATCCAGTACCAATAGGGCCGGCCGCGCGTCGCCTCAGCTGACATTGACGCCGAGGGCGGGTTCGCGGCCGGCACCGTCGCCCTGACTGACCGTGATCCGCAGGGGAACGGTGACGGTGAGCGCTTCGGCGGCGCTGTTGGCCTCGTGTGCCGGACCGCCGTTCCCCGCCCTCTTCGCCGCGGTGTGAGCGCTGCGCAGCAGCGGATCGGCGATGGTGTCCGCTGTCGACGCGCCATCGGCGTCCGAGCCCGCTGCAAGCGGAACGACGATCGACTCGCTCGCGTCCACATCCGCGTGCGCGAGCAGCTCGCTGATGAGCGGATGCTCACCACTGGTTAAGGCCAGGCAATGCAGAATGGCGCAGGTCCGCGTGCCGACTCCTGCACGCCAGACGATGCGCGACTCGTCGCCACCATCCACCCAGGGCTGCCCATCGACCGTCAGGATGCGGCCATCCCGGTCCCGAGCCGGCGCGCCGACACGATGAAGCCCGACGACCTGCCATGAGTCGTTGAAGAGCGGCGCGCCCGAGGAGCCCGACGCGGTCTCGGTGGCGTACCACAGGTCCCTGTCGTCATGCTTGATGAGCAAGTTCTGACGCAGGGCAACCTGCTTCGGCTTGCCCGCTGGATGATGCACCACCGTCACCCATTCACCCGGGAGGATCGTGTCCGCGCTGCTCGCCAGACGCAGCCAGCCGAAGCGTGCGACGCGTTGACGACGGTCGGGCGTCTCCTCCGCCACGGCGACGACGGAGACGTCGAGGTCGCGGTCGGTGTAGAAGAACGTGGAGGGCTCGAGCGCAAAGACGCACGCCTCGAGCAACCGGCCAAGGGCATCGAACTCCGAGCGGAAGTGCACCCAGCTTTGCGCGGCATCGTCGGCCGTTGGCAGCACGTGATGATTCGTGACCAACAACCGTGGCGAGATCATGAAACCCGTCGCGCTTCCGACAAGCGAACTTTCCCCATTGCGAACCTCGACTCGCGCGACGGCATCGGCGGCGATCATGCCCCGCTCGAGATAAGCGACGTTCAGCTGGTCGCTGCCGGTCACGAGACGGTCGATGGCGACCTGCGCCGCGTCCGACCCTTCGCCTAACGCCTGCACGATTCGGCGGCGCAACGTATCCGGATCGGCAACGGCAACCGCCGTGCGATCGAGCAGGGCGCGCCGTTCTTCCCGTGGATCGAAGGTGAGCGCTTCTTCGGCGCGGCGCATCAGCGTCTCGGTGAGCTTCATCGCAGTGGACCGAGGGATCAGTTCAGGAGCGCGCGTACCGCACGCCAGCGGCGCGCAGTCGCGCGAAAGCGTCGCGCATGACGTTAGGCTCGGCAACGAGCGAGACGCGAAAGTACCCCTCTCCGCCCGGCCCGAACGCATTCCCGGGCGTCACGACGACCCCGGTGTGATCGATGAGATGCTTTACCCAGCCCTGGGAGTCGAACCCCTGCGGCACTGGCAGCCAGACGAACATCGTTGCGGCAGGCGGTGTCACATCCCAACCAAGCGAGCGAAATCCTTCGACGACGAAATCTCGACGTTCGCCATAGCGACGAGAGACAACAGGAGCGAATTCCGAAAGATGCTCGAGGGCGAACGCCGCACCCTCCTGAATGGCCGAGGGCGTGCCGTAGCCCATGTTCGTTCGCACCGCGTACAAGGCTTCGATGATGTCGCCGTTGCCGACCGCGAATCCGATCCGCGATCCTGCCATGTTGAAGCTCTTCGACAGCGAGTGGAATTCGATCGCGACCTCGGACGCTCCGGGAAGCTCGAGCACGCTCGGAGCGACGTATCCATCGAAGGTGATCTCGCTGTAGGCCAGGTCCGAAACGAGCACGATGCCGAAACGCGCGCAGAAAGCGACTGCTTCCTCGAAGAACTCCAACGGTGCGATGGCACCCGTCGGGTTGTGAGGATAGTTGAGCATCAACAAACGCGCCTTTCGCGCAACCGATTCCGGAATGGCGCTCAGGTCGGGGAGATAGCCCGTCTCCGGGCCGACGGCCAGCAGATGCACGCGGCCCCCGACCAGCGGTGCGGCGCGGCCATGTACCGGGTAGTGAATGTCCGGCACCAGCGCCACGCTCTGCTCGTCGGTGTACGCCATGACGAGATGCGCGATTCCTTCTTTCCCACCGCTGACGCACAGCGCCTGGCGCTCGGCGTCGATCGTCACACCGAAGCGGCGCTTCATGTGGCCGGATACCGCGCCAAGGAACCGAGGCGTACCGCGAAACGGCGGATAGCCGTGGGTTGCGGGATCCCGATATGCCTGCGTGATCGCTTCCACGATCGCCGGCGGTGTCTGCTGATCCGGATTACCAATTCCGAGATCGATGAGCTGTGCGCCGCGAGCGCGCGCCTGCGCTTTCAGCTCATCGAGCCAGGCAAAAACATAGGGCGGCAACGCGGTGACGCGACGCGTCGGGGCCGCCGGCGACGAAATCGTGGGCGTAGTATCCGTGGTGCGCATGTCGAGTCTCGGTAGCCTGGCCGCGTCGCGTCGGAGCGGAATCAACTCGCCATCGACAGCGCTTGGTGCATGCAGTCGCGCCGGCTACAGGGAACTTCTCGATTTTTCCTCTGAACTGCCAGTGCCTGGCTGCCCCATTACGCCCGCGCTCGCCGCCGCCCCGGCCGTGGCGCGGCGGTTTCGTCCGAGAGCTCCGGGTAGCGGAAGCAGTCGATGATGTGGTCGTTGACCATCCCCGACGCCTGCATGAAGGCATAGCAGATGGTGGATCCGACAAAGCGAAAGCCGCGGCGACGAAGATCGGCGCTCATCGCGTCAGACTCGGGCGTCGTGGCGGGAATGTCGCCATGCCCCCGGCGATGCGGCTGAAGTGGCCTGCCGCCGACGAAGCGCCATATGTAGGCGTCGAAGGAGCCCTCCTCGTCGGCCACTTTCAGAAATGCCCGCGCGTTCGAAAGCGTACTCTCGATCTTGAGTCGGTTGCGCACGATGCCGGCGTTCCCGAGCAGCTTCTCGACACGCGACGATGTGAAGCGTGCGACTCGAGCAACGTCGAAGTTGGAGAATGCATCGCGATAAGCATCGCGCTTTTTCAAAATGGTGGACCAGCTGAGGCCGGCCTGCGCTCCCTCGAGAGTCAACAGCTCGAAGAGCGCACGGTCGGAGTGCTCCGGCACACCCCACTCGCGATCGTGATACTGGATGTCGAGCTCCGTTCGCGGCCACGCGCATCGCTGCATCGGTCACCGATCCGACGTGAGGCGCCGCGCCATAACGAGATCGCGCTGGCGATCCTTGCCGAGCATGAACTCCTGATTCCCAACTGTTTCAAAACCCTGCTTTTCGTAGAATGCGATGGCCCGAGCGTTTCGCTCCCAGACACCGAGCCAGAGCACATCCCCACCCCATGCCCGCGCAGCCGCGACCGCCTGCTCCATGAGGGCAGCTCCGAGACCGAGGCCATGCCAACGACGATCGGCATACAGACGCACGATCTCCACCGGACGTCGAGCGACACCGAGCATGCCGTTCTCTCGCAGCGCCTTCTGCCTAACGTGGACGTAGCCCGCTATCTCTCCTGTCTCGTCTACCGCCAGCCATACGCGCGTTTCCGGGGCTGAGAGCTCGGCGCGCTGCCGAGCCTCGGTAAAGGCATCGGCGAGATAGGTCTCCATATCTTCCGCGGTGTTGGCATCCCCAAACGTGTCGCGAAAAAACGCGCTTCCCGCGGAAGCGAGGGGCGAGGCGTCAGCCGGCGTTGCCAGTCGCATCCTCCACTGCATGTGCTACTCCGTCACCAGAAAGAACGCGAGTGAGAACAAGAGATATACAGCAAGGAGCAACACCCCCTCGAACCATGTCGTCTCGCCATCCTGGGCGATGGAATTGACGATGAACGCGGAGCCGGCGATCGCGATCAACTCGATCGGATTGCCGAACACGAGGTTCATCGGCCGGCCGAGCAGATACGAGATGATCACCAGGAGCGGGGCGACGAGCATTGCGATCTGGATTGTCGAACCGATTGTGATCC
>Ga0070713_100003030_pt1 | contig 11034 bp, 9 predicted proteins | sample LARL82metaG_FD_65465 | JGI IMG/M metagenome (GOLD analysis project Ga0070713, IMG submission 65465) | Corn, switchgrass and miscanthus rhizosphere microbial communities from Kellogg Biological Station, Michigan, USA - LAR L8-2 metaG | ecosystem: Host-associated > Plants > Roots > Rhizosphere ... | reverse complement strand
TCCTGGAGCACCCCAGGGCTCGTACTGTCGCCAGTGATAACTGGCGCGTGACCATCTCGGAGGGTCGGCTGGATCCGGCCGGGCGGTCGCCGGGGGTCATGATCCGGGCGCGGCCGACTGTGCCTGGGTGGCAGCGTCGAGTTCGGCGGAAACGCCGGCGGCCTCGACCGCGCCGATCCGCTGGAAGATTTCCAGGGCCTTCCGCAGCATGTCTGCTGCCTCATCCGTGTGGCCGGCGGCCAGGGCGCAGCGGCCCTGGCCGGCCAGTGCGTGAGCCTCGGTCCAGGGGCTGCCGATGGCGCGGGCCAGTTCCATGGCCTGCTGGTGGCACCTCTCAGCCTGCGCGAGGTCGCCCCTGGCCCGGTGCAGCATCCCTTTCTCGTTGAGCGCCCAGGGCTCACCGGCCCGGTCGCCGAGGCTGCGGAAGATGCCCAAGGCCTGCTCCAGCGCCTGGGACGCGGCCGGGCAATCACCCGTCTCCCGTCGCACGGTCCCCAGGTCGCGGAGGGCGTTGGCCTGGCCGAGCCGGTCGCCGATGTCACGGTAGATGCCCAGGGCCTGCTCTAGCACCTGGGCCGCGGCCGGGTAATCACCGGTCGCCAGCCGCAAGACCCCCAGGTGGCAGAGGGCGTTGGCCTGGCTGCGCTGGTCGCCGAGGTCGCGCAAGATGTCCAGGGCCTGGTCCAGCACCCGGGTCGCGGCCGGGTAATCGCCTGTCAGCCGCCAGACACTCCCGAGGTCGCGGAGGGCGTTGGCCTGGCCGAGCCGGTCGCCGAGGTCGCGGAAGATGTCCAGGGCCTGCTCTACCAGCTGGGCCCCAGCCGGGTAATCACCCGTCTCCCACCGCACGGCCCCGAGCTCAAGGAGGGCGTCGGCCTGGCCGGCCCGGTCACCGAGGTCACGGGAGATGGCCAGCTCCTCCATGAAGGCCTCGGCCGCGCCCGGGTAATCACCGGTCATCGTCCGCCCGATCCCCAGGTAGCTGAGCACGTTGGCCTGGCCGAGCCGGTCACCGAGGTCACGGTAGATGGCCAGCGCCTGCTCCAGGTCCTGGACCCCGGCCCGGTGATCACCTGTCAGCCACCGGATCGGCCCGAGGTCGCAGAGGGTGTTGGCCTGGCTGAGCCGGTCGCCTAGCTGCCGGGCGGCCGCGACCGCGGCTGTGTGGCGGACGATGGCCGCGGCCCACGGGCCGTCGCTGCGCAGCAGCCCGGCCAGCGCGGCGGTCAGGGCGGTGATCCGGGCGTGCTGGCCGGTGGCGGTGGCGTGGTCCAGGCAGGCGAGCAGGCTGGCGCGCTCGGCGCGGAGCCAGGCCAGCGCCTGCTCCTGGCTGGCCAGGTCGGGAGCCGCGGCGGGTATCGGGGCGGCCGGGGAGGCCGGGGCGGGGCGGGTCTGGCGGGTGATGAGGGCGTGGGCGCGGGCAGCGGTGTGCTGGTAGTAATCCAGCAGCCGCCCGATCGCCTGGTCCCGGTCACCGGCCGGGTCGAGGCGGGCGGCCAGCACGCGGGCGTGGGCGCGGATCAGGTCGTGCATCCGGTACCGGCCCGCGGCGGGCTCGGTCAGCAGGCACTGGTCATACAGCGCCTCCAGGCCGCGCCGCGCCGCATCCAGGCCGGCGCCGTCCAGGGCGGTGGCGGCATATGCGTCGATGTCGGCGCCGGGATGAAGCCCCAGCCGGCGGAACAGCCGCTGCTGGTCGGCGGTCAGGTCGGCGTACGACAGGTCGAACGCGGCGGCCACCGACAGGTTCTCCGTCGCCATCAGCTCCAGCCGGCCCGCTGCGGCGGCCAGCTCGGCGGCCCGCCCGGCCGCGGTCCAGGCCGGATGGTGGTGCAGCTGGCGGGCCACCATCGCGATCGCCAGCGGCAGGCACCCGCACAACCCGGTAATTTCCCCGACCGCCGGGTCATCCGGGGTGAGACCAGCGCGGCCGGCCAGCCGGACCAGCAACGCAGCGGCCTGACCGGGCGGCAGGGTGTCCAGGCTGACCGCGGTGGCATCCTCCAGCCCAGTCAGGTGCCGGCGGCTGGTCACCAGCACCAGGCTCCCCCCGGAACCGGGCAGCAGCGGGCGGACCTGCTCGCTGCCGGCGGCGTCGTCCAGGATCAGCAGCAGCTGCCGTCCGGCCAGCCGGTCTCGCCACAGCGCCGTCCGCGCGTCCAGGCCCGGCGGGATATGCGCGGCCGCAACCCCAGCGGTCAGCAGCAGGCTGGCTAGCGCGTCGGCCGGGTCGACCGGGGCCCGCCCGGGGGTGTGCCCGTGCAACGGCAGGAAGACCTGCCCGTCCGGGTACCGGCCGGCCAGCTGGTGCGCGGCGTGCACCGCGAACGCGGTCTTGCCCACCCCGGCCATCCCGCCGATCGCGTAAATCCCCACCACCCCGCCGGAACCCGCCGCAACCTCCGCCAGCTGCCCGAGTTCCTCCCGCCGCCCGGTGAATGACACGACATCGCGGGGCAGCGTCCGCGTTGCCGCCGCGACCCCGCCAGTTCCGGCCCCGCCCGGCACCGGCCGGCCCTGAGCGGTCGCCTCGAACTCCGCCCGGGCCGGGCCGATCAGACCCAGCGCATCGGCCAGCAGCCGGGCCGTCTCCTTACGGGCGGTCCGGTTGATGCCCCGCTCCAGGTCACTGACCGAACGGGGACTCAGCCTCGCCGCCTCCGCCAGCTCCTCCTGCGTCAGCCCCGCCTCGGCCCGCAACCGGCGCAGCAGACTGCCGAAACCGGACGCCGTCTGCTCCGCCACGGGCCGCACCACCCCCTCACCACCCCAGCGCCGCCCGCACCCTCACCGGCGGCCGGCACCGGCGCGCGCACCCCTGCCCACACTAATCCTGTGGGTTTCCTGTGGGCCAGCACGTGTGGTCACCGCCCCCGCCTCTGGCGACCGTGGAACCAGCCACAGCCGGATCCCGGCCAGGCCGCACAGACGGGACAACGCCATGTATACCCATCCCTCCAGCGCCGCCAAGCTCGTCCACGACCGGCACCGCGACCTGCGCGCCGACATCGGCTCACACCGCCTGGCGCGCCAGCTCCGCGACCTGGCCAGGGCGGTCCGGCGCGGCCCGATAATCCCGCACCGCCTGCGCCGCGCCTGGCACCCGGTCCTGCGTCTGCGCGCCCACGCCAGAAGGCCAGCACGGCCAGCGGCCGGCGCTCCCCGGCCGACAGGTCCGGCATGAGCGCGGCCACGCACCCGGCCCGGGCCTGGTTACTGACGGCCGTCCCGTTCCCAGCCCGGCGAGCAAACCGGCGGCGACGGCGGTATCCGGCATGGCGCGTTGCGGCGCCTCCGCCGCCGGGGCGCAATCGCAGCAGGCGCAACCCGCGTCTTGCCTGCAGATGCCGCCGGACCTGGGGACCGCTAGCCCGCACGCGTGAATCGTGCACTCATCCGGCGAGCCAGTCCGGCCGGCCTCGACGAGGCTGCCGCGGCGCGGCTCTGGCAGGTCAGCACTGATCTCACCGGACAGGCCACGGCTGCGTAGCCGCCGGCATTGCCGGCGGTCAGGGCTGAGGCTGGCTGCCGTCGCCGGGGATCGATCTGGTGAGGGCGTCCAGGATCACGGTGAACCCGATCTCGAACTCATCGCCGAAGTCGTAGCCGGGGCGCAGGATGTGCTCGGTCGCCATCTCGACAAGGTGGGGATACTCGCCAGCGAACTGCTCCGTGATCGCTTCGGCGGCCTCGGTGACGGTCTGGGGGTTGAAGGGCAGGGCGGCCTCCTGCAGTGCGAATCCGTAGATGTAGCTGTCGAGCAGGGCATAGGCGTGGGCGGTCATGGCCACCGAGAAACCGGCCCTGCGCAGGGTGGCGAGGGTGGATTCATGGTGGCGGAGCGTCGCGGGACCGGGATTGGCTCGCGATTCCATGAGCCCGATGGCCCAGGGATGGCGCCGCAGTGTCCGGCGGGCCGAGTCCGCCCGGCGGCGCATCTGCGACTGCCAGTCGCCGCCGGGCGACGGCAGGTCTATCTCACTGAACACCAGATCGACGATGCCATCGAGGATCTCGGCCTTGCCCGCGACGTAGTAGTAGAGCGACATCGGCTTGACGCCGAGCTCCCGGGCCAGCGAGCGCATCGTCAGCGCCCCGATTCCCCCCGCGTCGGCGATCGCGACAGCGCCGCGCAGCACTCGCTCCCGGCTGAGCGGGGGGCGCTCCTCAGGTCTCTCAACCACTGGCTCCACCATGTCACTCCCGGGCCATAGCCATCTCGTACTTAGTACTGTAACGTGCCATACTAAGTACGAGGCAAGGTATGGCACGAATGGCGGGGTGCACCAGCGGCGCGGGAGGAAGCGGTCATGGAACCTGGACGGCAGCACGCGGCGGCGGGCGGCGAGGCGACCCTGGCGGCGACGGCGGCAGGCACAATGCGGGCGATCGTGCAGGACGGCTACGGCTCCACCGACGTGCTGCGGCTCGCCCGGATCGCCCCGCCCGAGATCGCCGGCGGCGAGGTACTCGTCCGGGTGCACGCGGCCGGCCTGGACCGGGGCACGTGGCATGTGATGACGGGGCGGCCGTACCTGCTGCGCCTGGTTGCCGGTGTCCGCGCGCCGAGGCAGCCGGTAGCCGGGGTCGATGTGGCCGGCACGGTCGTGGCGGCCGGCCCGGGAGTGACCCGGTTCCGGGTAGGCGATGAGGTGTTCGGGTTCGGCCGGGGCACCTTCGCCGAGTACACCGCGGCCCGCGAAGACAAGCTCGCCCGCATGCCGGCCGGCCTCACCTTCGAGCAGGCCGCGGTGGTGCCGGTGTCCGCGGTCACCGCCCTGAACGCCCTGACCGTCGCCGGCCATGTCCGGGCAGGGCAGAAGGTGCTCGTCACCGGCGCGTCGGGCGGTGTCGGCAGCTACGCTGTGCAGCTGGCCAGGGCGCTAGGCGCGGAGGTCACTGGCGTGTGCAGCACCGCGAAAACCGGCCTTGTGCGATCCCTGGGGGCGGCGCACGTCATCGACTACACCCAGGACGACTTCGCCGACGGCGCCCGCCGCTACGACCTGATCGTCGACATCGCCGGAAGCCCCGCCCTGTCCCGGCTCCGGAGCGCGCTCACACCCGCCGGGACCGCCGTCCTCACCGGCGGCGAGGACGGCAACGTGACCGGCATGGGCCGGCAGTTCCGCGCGCTGGCCCTGTCACCGTTCCTGCACCAGCGGCTGACCATGCTCACCCCCCGGCAGCGCGCCAGCGACCTCGAACGGGTCACCGAGTTCCTCGAGGCCGGCACAGTCACCCCGAGCATCGGCGCGACCTACCCACTGGACCAGGTCCAGCAGGCCATGCGTCAGCTCGCAGCCGGGCAAGCACGCGGGAAGGTCGCCATCACCATCTGAGCCGCATCGGCGCCGCCCTGGTCGGCCGGCTCAGCCAGCACCGATGGTCGCGGACGTTGGAACTAGATGCGCACCTATCAGGCGGTTACTCCCGCGATTGGCGAACGGGCGCCGTCGGGCTCGCTGGTCCTGTCATGTCCCGGCTCGGGCCGCCGCCTCGGCGGACGTGATCACGGGGTACACCTCAAAGCTGACCAGGTCACTCCAGCGTTCGAACCAGACATCAAACAAGGCTGGGTCGCTGGTCTCCATAAGCTGAAAGCACCGGTCCATGCCGCCATCGTCCACCACCCAGCTATTGACGTACTCCAGCCCCGCGGGCAGCATCCGCCCGCATGCGGCAGCCCGCTCGTAAACCGGCTCCGGTCCTGACAGGTACCGCTCGATCACCATGTAAAGCATGGACACATCCTTATTGAGAGTCAGCGGACCGTGTAGACCACCAGCTGAGGTGAGCCACCCTTGGGCCCGAAAACGTCAGGACCGCCCGCAGGGACGAGGACAGAGTTCCCGGCGAGTTAGGCCCTCGGCGCGGCCGGGTACTTGCGATCGAGGTAGCTGGTGGCGATCGCGGCGTCGATCCTGCCCGGGACGGGAACGACGCAGCTGGCGGCGTCCACGCTGCCGTTGGCGACGGCCTCCAGGCACCGCGCTTGCAGCGCGAAGCCGAGGTCCATCGACTCGATCGAATTGCCCAGCGGCCGCGGGCCGGCCAGGTTGAACATGTGCCCGCGCGAAATCACGTGGACGCGCCGGCCGTCGTTGAGCTCAAGGGTCATGAGGTCATCGGCGTACTCGCGGAGGCCGGCGACATCGGGCGAGCCCGCCATGGCGTCGACGTCGATTTCGAACGGGAAGTGGCCGGCATTGGCCACAATGACGCCGTCACGCAGCAGCGGCAGGTCCGCGGCCGTCAGCACGTCCCGGGCACCGGTGACCGTGATGATGAGATCGGCGTCAGCGATGGCCTGCTCGCGCGGCAGTGTGCTGAAGCCGTCCAGATGGGCGCGCAGCCGGGTGACCGGATCGACGTCTACCACTGTCACCCGCGCGCAGGCGCCGCGGAAGTTGGCCGCGACTCCGCGCCCGCACGCCCCGTAGCCGAAGACCGTGACCTGCTCGCCGTTGGTCACACGGTTGGTCAGGCGCAGGTAGGACTCCAGCGCGCTCTGCCCCACGGCGTGCTCGTTCTCGGCGAACTGCTTGATCGGGCTGTCGTTGATCACCAGGATCGGCAGCCGCAGGCGGTCACGCAGCGGCTCCAGGCGCATCCGGCCGGACGTTGTCTCCTCTGTTCCCCCGCGCAGGCCGTCGTAGGGCGCATCGAGGTACCTGGCGAACAGGTCGCCGCCGTTGTCGAGGATGAGGTCCGGCCTGGCCGCGATCACCTCCCCGAGGTACCGGCCATGCACCTGCCTGTCCCTCGTCGGGCCCCCGATCACCACGACGCCCTTGGCGTTCAGCGCCTGCAGCGCCTCGGGCTGTGTCGTGTTCAAATTGCCGGTCGAGACCAGCCGCGCTCCGCCATCGCGCAAGGTCAAGAGCAGCGCCACCGTCTTGGCCTCCAGATGGATACCTGTCCCGATGGTGAGCCCCCGGAACGGCAGCGTGTCCCTGAACTCCGCCGAGATCGACCGAAGCAAGCGACAGTGCTCGGCAACCCAGTCAATGCGCGTAGACGTCATGCCTTGAGGTTTCCCAGCTGGCGCCCGGTGGATTCCCAGGCAGCGCAGTTAGCGTGACGGCGTGGATGAGCTGGCCGATTCCCGCGGCCTGGCCAATGACCCGGTGGCGTCCAGGACATGCTGACCACCGGCCGCCGCGGCTGCTGAATGGCACCGAGCCCGGCTGGAGCACAACCGGATACAGCCCAGGGGATGTGATCATCTTCCACTGCCTGACCCCGCACGCGGCGCTCCCCAACACGGGCGACCAGCTCCGGCTGTCCGCCGACTTCCGCTGGCAGCAGCCGAGATCCCCGGCACCGTCGGAGATGATCCTCGGACCCACGGGCCGGCCCGTCCCAGCTCTTCACCATCGACTCCTCCTGGCAGCGCTGGCGGCCTCCGCCCGGGCCAGTCCATTAACGCTGCAGTCGCAGCGCGCGGTGCTGGCCTCAGTCCGGCCGGGTGGCTTTGCCGCGGCGTTTGTTCTCAGGGCGACGGGTATCAGCAGGGAATGGACCTGAAGCTCGTTGCCGCCAGTAACGGGGCCACGCTCATCGCGCGGACCGCCCAGTGAACGCTGTTGAGCCGCTGCGCAAAGTAATGGGCGCGGCGGACCGCTGGCAGCGGCGGGTCCCGTGGGCGGGGGTGCCCTACGCGGTGATGAAGAAATTCGGCGACGACAACGCCAACCTCGTGGTCGTCGCGCTGGCCTGGTACGGATTTACCGCGATCTTCCCGCTGCTGCTCGTCGTGGTGACGTTGTTCGGGTTCATCGGCGCGGCATCCATCGGGCACGGCATCATCAAGACGCTGCACGAGTTCCCGGTCATCGGCACCAGCTTCAACCCGGCAAACCCCGATGCGCTGCACGGCAGCACACTCGGACTGATCGTCGGCCTGATCGGCCTGGTCTACGGAGCGCAGGGGGTGACCCAGACCGCGCAGCAGGCGATGGCCACGGTGTGGAATATCCCCCAGACCCAGCGCACCGGCTTCTTCCCGCGCCTTGGCCGCAGCCTGGCCGGCCTGATCACCATCGGGGGCGCGTTCATCGTAAACGCCTTCGTCACCAGCTACGCCACCGCCGGCACAACAAGCTACGCGATCCGGATCCCGGTCCTGGCAGGCCTGCTGATCATCAACGTCGTGCTGTATTTCGCCACCTTCACCCTGCTAACCGCAAAGGTGATAGGCCCGCGCGGGCTGCTCCCCGGGGCGATCCTCGGCGCGATCGCCTTCACCGCGCTGATCACCCTCGGCACCGGCCTCATGACCCACCAGCTCAAGAACGCGTCGGTGACCTACGGCGCGTTCGGCAGCGTCATCGGCATCGTGTTGCTGCTGCTGCTGCTCGCCAAGCTGAGCATGTACGCCGCGGAGCTGAACCCGGTCCTGGCCCGTCGGCTCTACCCGCGCGCCCTGCCCATGGGCGGCGAGCCGACCGACGCCGACCGGCAGGTGCTGGCCTCCCTCGTCCACGCGGAGCAACGCCGGGACGACCAGGTGATCGGCGTCGGCTTTGGGGAAGACGCCGCCGACCAGGCCGCATCCGACGCCATCAAGCAGGGCCGCACGCCACACCCCTAGCATGCTATTCCGCCCCGGCTGGTCGCGCTGGCGCCACTTCGCGGCCTCGGTGACGATCTGAGCGTTGTTCGGTCGTCATCTCGGTGCAAGTGTCGCGAACGGCGCGACACTGAGATGGGAGGCAACGATCATGCGTTACGCACTGCTCATGCACTACCGGGAGCCCGGCGAGGGAGAGATCAGCGAGGAGGCCATGGAAGCGGCCCAGGAGGCGTTCGGCGCCTACGGCCGCGCGCTGGAGTCCGCCGGCGTGCTGCTGTCGGCCGACGTGCTCCAGCCGACCGCTGCGACGACGAGCGTGACCCGCAGGGAAGGCGGCCTGCAAGTGCAGGACGGGCCCTTCGCCGAGACGAAGGAGGCGCTGGCCGGGATCTTCATGGTCGAGGTGCCCGACCTTGACGCGGCCATCGGCTGGGCCGAGAAGTGCCCCGGCGCCCAGTGGGGCGTGGTCGAGGTGCGCCCGACCGGGATCGCCTTCATCAACGGCGCGTGGACACGCTGACGTCCGCTGGCGGCGGGCGGGAAGCCGGCCCTGGCCCCGGCAAGGACGGGCTGGGGCCGGCGGCCCCGGCCGCCCGCTCCGCTGGCGTGGCGGCCAGGGACAGCTACGGCCGGCTGCTCGCCCTGCTGGCGGCCGCCACGAGTGACCTCGCCGGGGCGGAGGACGCGCTCGCGGATGCGTTCGAACGGGCCCTGCGGACATGGCCGGCCCAGGGGGTGCCTGGCAACCCCGACGCGTGGCTGCTGACCGTCGCCCGCAACCGGCTGCGCGACGAATGGAAGTCCGCGCGGGCACAGCGGGCAGTCCCGCTCGACGCCGTCCCTGACACCTTGGCGCACATCGATGACGTTGACGTCGACGCGATCCCTGACCGGCGGCTCGAGCTGATGCTCGTGTGCGCGCACCCGGCCATCGACCGCGCGATGCACACGCCCCTCATGCTGAACACCGTGCTGGGTTTCACCGCCGAGCAGGTCGGGCGGGCCTTCTCAGTGCCGGCGCCCACGATGGCGACCCGCCTGGTCCGGGTGAAGAAGCGCATCAAGGCCGCCGGGATTCCGTTCCGCATTCCGGACCTGGCCGACCTCCCGCCGCGGATGTCCTCGGTCCTCGAGGCGGTCTACGGCGCCTACGTGATCGACTGGGCGACCGGACCGCAAGCCCGCCAGCTGCCTTCGGAAGCGCTGCACCTCGCCGAGGTGCTCACCACGCTCGTCCCCGGCGATCCGGAGGCGCTGGGACTCGCGGCCTTGATCGAGCTGTCGGCGGCGCGCGCGCCAGCCCGGGTCGACGCGGACGGGCGCTTCGTGCCGCTCGCCGACCAGGATCCCGCGCTGTGGAACCAGGAGCTGATCAGCCGGGCGCACGAGCACCTGCGGGCCGCGCACGCGCGGGGACAGCTGGGACGGTTCCAGCTCGAGGCCGCGATCCAGGCCGTGCACTGCGCCCGGGGGCGCGACGGCACGACGGACTGGCCAACGCTGCTCACCCTGCACCGCATCTTGCAGGCGGTCGCGCCCTCCCTCGGCAGCGGTGTCGCCCTCGCCGCCGTCACCGCGGAGGTCGACGGGCCCGCGGCGGGACTGGCCGCGCTCGACGCGCTGCTCTTGGAAGCCGGTCAGCGAGCCCGGCTCTTCCAGCCGGCCATGGCCACCCGCGCGCACCTGCTGGACCGGCTCGGGCGTAAAGAAGAGGCCGTCGCGGCCTATGACAGCGCGATCAGCCTGACCCACGACACCGCGGAACGCGAGTACCTGGAAGGCCGCCGCGACCGCGCGAGTGGCGTCAGCCGATGACGTTGAAGTTCGCGATGACCTTCACCGGCCGCAACCGCCAAACGCCCGAGGCCAGCGTGGTAGTCGATACAGAAGTGACAGCTGATTTGATGCCGCGTGTGCCGGAGAGCCGTCCACGGCCGGGCGGGCGTTGGCGGTGTGGGCCACACCGCCAATAGATTCGCGCTTGTGGGCCACACCGCCAATCCGCCAGGCCGAGCCATGGAGCCGCCGCTGCCCCGGGGTGGGCGGTCGCGGGAAGCTGCCGGGCGGAAGGGGCTGCGATGAAACGAGGAGCGCGGAGCTACGGTACGGGCTTTGACTGAGGGAGAAGCGGCGGCGCAGCGGGGTTCCGCCGCGTCGTTCGGTGCCGCTTTCAGGCACCGACTGGACGCGCCGGACACCCCGCAAGCCATACGCGACGGCGGGAGACGGGAGAGTCAGCGGGCGAACTCCGTGGCACGGGATTCGCGGACGACCGTCACGCGGATCTGGCCCGGGTAGGTGAGTTCCTCTTCTACCTGCTTGGCGATGTCGCGGGCGATCACCTGCGCCTGGATGTCGTCGACCTTGTCCGGCTTGACCATGACCCGGATCTCGCGGCCCGCCTGCATGGCGAAGACCTTCTCGACGCCGTCCTTGTCCGAGGCGATCTGCTCGAG
>Ga0070713_100003029_pt1 | contig 11034 bp, 11 predicted proteins | sample LARL82metaG_FD_65465 | JGI IMG/M metagenome (GOLD analysis project Ga0070713, IMG submission 65465) | Corn, switchgrass and miscanthus rhizosphere microbial communities from Kellogg Biological Station, Michigan, USA - LAR L8-2 metaG | ecosystem: Host-associated > Plants > Roots > Rhizosphere ... | reverse complement strand
GGGTGGGTTCGGTCTGAATGAACATGGCCTGTTCCTTCCCGCCGCAGGGTAAAAGTGTTCGTCAGGTCATTGTAATAGGTGGCGCGCCCCGGCGGAAGTTCAACCCGTCCCGGGCTGGGCGGCAGGGTCAGGAGGAGGTCGGACGAGGCCTTTCGATCTCCCGCAAGGCGAGTGGTGGACCGGGGCTCAGCGCCTACGACATCGCGTCGAGTTCTTCATCGCTGAGGTGGCCGGGGACGATAGCAACCGGGATGGGAAAATCGCCGGCGTTCCTGGCGATGCTGGACACCAGCGGCCCCGGCCCCTCTTTGCTCGTTGCGGCGGCGAGTACCAGGATCGCGATGTCTTCGTCGTCGTCGATGAGGTCGAGGACTTCCTGCGTTTTATCGCCTTCACGGATGACACGCTCCGGCATCACGCCGGTGATGCTGGAGGAGCGTGCCGCGTGGCGGTCGAGAATTGCATTCGCCTCCTCGTGCGCCTCCGCGCGCATGATATCGGCGACGCCGAGCCATTGCTGGTTGCGGTCTTGGGTCTCGATGACGCGCAGCATGAGCACGGTCGCGCCGATGCGCAACGCGCGCCGGCTCGCAAAATAGAGCGCCCTGTCGCATTCCGGCGAATCGTCGATGACGACCATGAATTTCGGCGAGTGTCCCGCCTCGTAGCTGCGGCGCTTCTTGCTCATCGGCTCCCCCGGCCGCCACCAGACGACATGTTGTGCGGCGGTTTCGCCCGCACTCTTGCCCCGCCCACGCCGCGCGGTCAGCGACGCATTGCAAAACCCAAAACCCTGGCATGGGTCTTCAGGGACGGCACAAGTCTATCACGGGAAAGGCCTCGTAAGCAGCAGGATGCCGCTTCGTGATCAGCTGCGCACGAACCCGACGATGTCCTTGACCGCTTTCATGGTCTCCGCCGCGATCGTGCGCGCCCGGGTGGCGCCATCGGCAAGAACCGAATCGATGTAGACGGGATCAGCTATGAGACGCTTCATCTCTGCGTTGATCGGGGCGAGTTTAGCGACCGCGAGCTCAACGAGCGCAGCTTTGAACGTGGAGAATTGTGCGCCGCCGAATTCGGCGAGAACATCCGCCCGGCTCTTTCCGGCCAGCGCGGCATGAATGCCAACGAGGTTGTCGGCCTCGGGCCGTTGCTCGAGTCCTTTCTCGTCATCCGGCAGCGGATGGGGATCGGTCTTCGCCCGACGGATCTTGTGCGCGATCGCGTCGGCGTCGTCGGTCAAATTGATGCGCGACTGGTCCGAAGCATCGGATTTCGACATCTTCTTCGAGCCGTCGCGCAGCGACATCACGCGCGTCGCAGGTCCTTGGATCAGCGGCTCGGGTTGCGGAAAGAATTCGTCTCCGTAGCCGTGCGCCTGGATCGACTTCGCGAAGTCATTGTTGAATTTTTGCGCGATGTCGCGGGAGAGCTCCAAATGCTGCTTCTGGTCCTCTCCTACCGGTACATGCGTCGCCCTATAAACGAGAATATCGGCGGCCATCAGCGTGGGATAGGCGTAGAGGCCGACCGAGGCGTTCTCGCGGTCCTTGCCCGCTTTTTCCTTAAATTGTGTCATGCGATTGAGCCAGCCTAGGCGGGCCACGCAGTTGAATATCCAGGCGAGCTCGGCGTGCTCGGCGACCTGGCTTTGATTGAAGACGATATTTTTTTTCGGATCGATACCGCAGGCAATGAAGGCGGCGGTCACCTCGCGCGTGTTCTTCGGCAGTTGCTCGGGGCCACCCCAGACCGCCAGCGCTTGGGTAATCGCGTGCAGGTCGACTACGCAGTAGATGCACTCGTACCGGTCCTGCAGTGCGACAAATTTTGCGATGGCGCCGAGGTAATTCCCGAGATGCAGATTGCCGGTCGGCTGTACGCCGGAAAACACTCGTTCCTTGAAGCCCATGCCCGAACCTCGCCGATGGCGCCGCCAGATGGCACGAGCTACGGTGCACGCGCAAGTCCGCTTGTTTAGGGCTGCGACATGGCGCGCCTCCGCGCGTCCTCCCGCGCATCATTGCCTCGAGCCGCTCGACCGCTATATTGCGCGCGCGCTTTTAAACGAGGGTTCACACACATGTCCTCGACGCAATTCGATGTTCTCGGTATCGGCAATGCGATTGTCGACGTGATCGCGCGGACCGACGAGGCTTTTCTCGCCAAGCATAAAATGCGCAAAGGTACGATGCAGCTGATCGATGAGGCGCAAGCCGCGCGTCTGTACGACGCCATGGGGCCGGCGGTGGAGATTTCCGGCGGCTCAGCGGCCAATACCATCGTCGGCGTCGCAAGCCTCGGCGCGCGCGCGGCCTTCATTGGCAAGGTCAAGGACGACGAGCTCGGCCGTGTCTTTGCCCACGATATCCGCGCCGCTGGCGTTGCCTTCTCGACGCCTCCCGCGTCGGCGGGCCCCTCGACGGCGCGTTGCTACGTGCTGGTCACGCCGGACGGCGAGCGCACGATGAATACTTATCTCGGCGCTGCACAGGATTTGCATCCTAAAGACATCGAGGCAGACGCCATTGCGGCGGCGCAGATCATCTATCTCGAGGGCTATCTCTGGGATCCACCGCGCGCCAAGGAGGCTTTCCTGAAGGCGGCAAAAATCGCGCACGACGCCGGGCGTGACGTCGCCCTTACTCTGTCCGATGCGTTCTGCGTCGATCGTTATCGTACCGAATTCCTCGAGCTCATTCGCGCCGGCACCGTCGACCTCGTCTTCGCTAACGAGCGCGAGCTGCACAGCCTCTATGAGACCGCCGACTTCGAGACGGCGCTCCAGGCGCTGCGCAAGGATGCTCGGCTGGCCGTGATCACCCGCAGCGAAAAGGGTTGTCTGGTCGTCACGCGTGAGCAAACCGAGGCGGTTCCGGCGAACCCGGTGGAACGAGTGGTTGACGCAACCGGTGCCGGCGATCTCTTTGCCGCGGGCTTTCTGGCCGGAATCTCGCGCCGCGCCGACTACCGCACCGCGGCACGCCTGGCGGCGTTGGTCGCTGCTGAAGTGATCCAACATCTGGGGGCGCGGCCCGAGACGTCCCTCAAGGCCTTGGCCCAGGACAACGGCTTCGATTTTTGAACTGTGGGCGTCTGTAGCGCCGTCTTACGTGGCAAATCCGAGCAGTGCGGTTGCGCGCGGGAACGCATTGTCCACAGCGATTCACAGAAATTGCGGCCGAACGCCCCGCCGTCTCGGAACTGTCGCGCTGCTCTGGCATTGGTGGCGCAAGTTCCAGAGGGTTGTTGCTTTCGAGGAGGATTTTGACATGTCCGCCTTCGCAGATGACCTGCCCAGCCGGTTCCCGGTGGGCACGCGCTATGTGATCGAGGGCCGCGGCAGCGGTCGAGGAGCTCTTCGCATCCATTTGCGATATCTCGAATTTCCCGATGGCAGGCATATCGAGTTGCCCGTCGATGTCGCACATCGCACGCAGGCGCAGCGCCGGCGGGGCGGGCGGCGGACCAGAACCCGAAAATAATTTCGCACGCAGGAACCGACCGCGCCGACCGGGCGTTAAATCGACAGCGCCGGGTGGAGTGCCCCCAGCCCCCAACCCCTCACCCATCCGGCGAGAGACCCTGGCCCACTTTGGCGCCGGGGTCTTCCTTTTTGGACCATTGTGGAAAACCCGCCATGAGAACTTGGGCGCTCGCTTGCGAGCGGATGCATGCGCGCGTTACCCATAAGGGGGCTGGTGTCGGCGCCGGGTTGGCGGACCTCTTCCCTTCGGGACGAAACCCGGCGCGTTTCTTTGCCGGCGTGGCGGCGCCACCACGCGCCGGTTCGAGGCGGCTAAACCCGCCCCACTACCAGATTATCCCGGTGCACCATCTCCGCGCGGCCGCCGAATCCGAGGAGCGAGAGAATGTCGGCGGAGGGGCGGCCTTTGATCTTGAGTGCATCCTGCGCGTCATAGGCGACGAGGCCGCGACCGACCTCGAGTCCGTCGGGCCCGCGGATGACCACGGCATCTCCGCGCGCGAAACTACCGTCGACTTGGATGACGCCCGCGGGCAGTAGGCTCTTGCCACTGCGCAACGCGGCGACCGCGCCAGCATCGATCGTCAGGACTCCCTTGGGCTCGAGGGAGCCCGCAATCCATTTCTTTCGTGCCGTGATCGGATTGGCCGGCGTGAGAAACCAGGTGCAACGCGCGCCGCTCGCGATCGCCTCGAGCGGATGCGCGATGCGACCGGATGCAATGACCATATGCGTACCGGCCTGCGTAGCGATTTTCGCGGCTTCGATCTTGGTGTGCATGCCGCCGCGGGAAAGTTCGGAACCGGCGGCGCCTGCCATCGCTTCGATGCCGGGCGTGATGCCCTCGACCAGGGGCACCAGCTCCGCCGTGGCATCCTCCGCCGGTGGCGAGTCGTAGAGGCCATCGACATCGGACAAGAGCACCAGGAGATCTGCGCTGGCCATGGTGGCGACGCGGGCGGCCAGCCGATCGTTGTCGCCGTAACGGATTTCGTTGGTCGCAACAGTATCGTTCTCGTTGATCACCGGCACGGCCCGCCAGTCGAGCAATTTGTCTATCGTCGAGCGCGCATTGAGATAGCGCCGGCGCTCCTCGGTATCCTGCAGCGTGACCAAGAGCTGCCCGGCCGTGATGCCGTGCCGCCCGAGCACCTCCGACCACGTGCGCGCCAGCGCGATCTGGCCCACGGCGGCGGCGGCCTGGCTATCCTCGAGCTTCAGCGGCCCGGCCGGCAGCTTGAGCACGGCGCGCCCGAGCGCGATCGCTCCCGAGGAGACTACGAGCACATCGCGCTTGCTTTGATGCAGCTTGGCGATGTCAGCCACGAGCGAGGAGAGCCAAGCGTCGTGCATGCGTCCGCCGTCGCTGTCGACCAGCAGCGAGGAGCCGACCTTTATCACCAAGCGGCGGAAATCGGCGAGAGAAGGCGCTTTGCGGGACATGCTGAGGGTTCGTCAGACTGGCAGGCGACAACCATTGTCGCACTGAGGCGTTGTTTAGCATGCGTCTTCGGGTCCGCGCCAAGGTGTGACGGCATGAGCAAGGTTTTCATCGGTACTTCGGGCTGGACTTATGACGGTTGGCGCGGGCCCTTCTACCTTGAGACTTTGCGAAAAAGCGATTGGCTCACCTGGTACGCCAGCCAATTTCCAACGACGGAAATCAACGGTTCATTCTACCGCACCCCGTCGCTGGATGCGGTGCGGTCGTGGCGCGATCAGACCCCGCGGGATTTCCTGTTCGCCTGGAAGGCCTCTAAGTTCATCACCCATTGGAAGCGGCTCGGCGAGACATGCCCGAACTCGATTGAGTTGATGGAAAGCCGACTCAAGGCGCTGTCGCCGAAGGTCGGCGCGGTTCTGTTCCAGCTTCCACCGCAATTTTCGAAGAATCGGGATCGGCTGGCGGCGTTCCTTGAAATGCTCCCGCGCGGCTACCGCTTCGCGTTCGAGTTTCGCCACAAGAGTTGGTACGACGACGATGTCTTCAGTCTGCTGCACGAGCAGGACGTTTCGCTCTGTCTCTCGGACCACCACGACGCGCCCTCCCCGTGGCAAGTGACGGCGCGCCACGTTTACGTGCGCGCACACGGGCCTACCGGCCGCTACAAGGGCAATTATTCGGATCGGAGGCTGCGCGCCTGGGCGGACGCTATCGTTGGGTGGCGCCGCCAGCGGCGACCGGTGTTCCTCTATTTCGACAACGATCAAAAGAGCGCCGCCCCGGCCGATGCGCGCAGGCTGATGGAGATGCTCAAATCGATCGGAGCTGATCAGGGGTGGGCGAGGCGCGGCCCGACACGCCAGTCGCTCAGCCGCCGGGATGCCAGGCCTTGACAGCAGCCCTCGGCCGTTCTTCGGCCTGATCGATGATCCGCAAGAGCGCGCGCAGGACGTCGGCGACCCCGAGTCCGGTCGCAGCCGACACGACCAGTGGCGTCGCCTTGGCGGCGCGTTTGAGCAGTGCGCTCTGCCGCTTCAACTGCTCGGGCGTCAGTGCGTCGGCCTTGCTCAGCGCCACGACCTCGGGTTTTTCGTCGAGCCCCTCCCCATAGGCGGCAAGCTCCGCGCGTACGGTCTTGTAGGCTACTCCCGCATGCTCAAGGGTGCCGTCGACAAGATGCAGGAGCGCGCGGCAGCGCTCGACGTGGCCGAGAAAACGGTCGCCAAGTCCGGTGCCCGCGTGGGCGCCTTCGATGAGGCCGGGGATATCTGCCAGCACGAATTCCCTGCCGTCGATCTCGACCACGCCGAGTTGGGGATGCAGCGTCGTGAACGGATAATCGGCGATCTTCGGTTTGGCTGCGCTCACTGCCGAGAGAAAGGTCGATTTGCCTGCGTTAGGCAGCCCGACAATGCCGGCGTCCGCAATCAGCTTAAGACGCAACCGGATCGTCAGTTCCTCACCGGGCTGACCGGGGTTGGCGTGGCGCGGCGCACGGTTGGTCGAACTCTTGAAATGGGCGTTGCCGAAGCCGCCATTGCCTCCGCGCGCGATCACCGCGCGCTGACCGACCTCGGTGAGATCCGCGAGCAAGACCTCGCCGTTCTCTTCATAGACCTGTGTTCCAGCCGGCACTTTCAGCACGATATCCTGACCGCTCGCACCGTGGCGGTCCTTGCCCATCCCGGCGCGGCCATTCTTGGCCTTGAAATGCTGTTGGTAGCGATAGTCTATGAGTGTGTTGAGGCCATCGACTGCCTCTACGATCACGTCGCCGCCCCTGCCGCCGTCGCCGCCGTTCGGTCCGCCGAATTCGATGAATTTTTCCCGCCGGAACGATACGCAGCCGTTCCCGCCATCGCCGGAGCGTACATAAACCTTGGCTTCATCGAGAAATTTCATGACGCACGATATGCGATCGCGGACGCAAAATACGAGAGCCCGCGCGGACACGCGGCCCGCACGGCGCGAACAAAATCCGGCACGAAGGTGAGGTTGGTGGCGAGTATCCGTCGGGAGGGGCCAGGGCGGGCCATGCCTCACTGATGCGGCCCAAGAGGCCGCTCCCGACGTTACCGTTCGCGAAGTCTGCCGCTACGCCTCGGCCCGAACGCTGCCGCGGCGATCATCGCGGCCAAAGTGACCCGGGGGCATTGCACCTCCCTCGGTTGAGTGCGTGTCACCCCGACAGTGACCGGACACAGTCACAATCCTCGTCATCGCCAGCGCGGCTGTCAATGGGCCGCGTCTCGCCGCCGTTCAAATGATGTGTCATCACGTGTCTTCTGACGATATCGCTTCGTGGCGGCGAGGAAGGCCTCTACTCTTCCTCGCGCGCAGCCCACGGTGAGAAGCGACTAAGCGCGGACTTCCGGGCGGTTACGCTCTCCGCCGCGGGCTGCGGCCCACGCACGCGCTCGAGCCGGAAACGGTCGAAGGGCGCGGACGCGGCGAGCGATCGGATGCGATAGAGGCCGACCCCCGTCCACTGAAAGCCGCACTTCTCCAGCACCCGACGCGAGGCCGCGTTGGTCACCCGCGCACCGGCGTGGAGTGCCTCGTAACCAAGATGATCGAAGGCGTAGTCGATCATCGCGCGTGCGGCTTCGGTGGCGAAACCCCTGCCCCAGAATGGAACGGCGAGCCAATAGCCGATCTCGGGGGGCGCTGCGGGCCGCTCGGCGACTCCGCAGGCGCCGAGCACGGTCGCATCACGCTTGGTGATGAGAAATACGGTCTCGCCGGAGTTTGCGTTCGCGCCGGCGACAAACGCTTGCGCATCAGCGATCCCGTAAGGATACGGAATGCGCAACGTATTTTCCGAGATCCGGCGGTCGTTGACGAGCGTAGCGATCGTTTTCGCGTCTTCAAAACGCGGCGCGCGCAGGACGAGCCGCTCCGTCCGTATGCACAGAGTACGTCTCTTCCGCAGGCTTTCCGGCGCAATCCGATCGGACAAGGTCATCACACGGGCTTCCTCAAAAGCGAAGAGGGGAGCCGGACTCCCGTCTCCCCTCTTGGGTACCCCGTGTGGGTCCGCCGGTTTGATGGGATCCGGCAGACCTCGAGATAGTCTACCGTCTATTCGGCCGCCGCCTCGGTCATCGGCTCAACCGACTCGGTCATCGGCTCAACCGATACGAATACGCGGCCTTTGGCTTTGGTCCGGAATTCGACGCGGCCGTTGGTCAGGGCAAACAGCGTATGATCTTTGGCCAAGCCGACATTGGCGCCCGGGTGCCATTTGGTGCCGCGTTGGCGCGCGATAATGTTGCCGGCGAGAACTTGTTCACCGCCGAAAATCTTCAGGCCGAGCCGCTGACTGTTCGAGTCGCGGCCGTTGCGGGAGGATCCGCCTGCTTTCTTGTGGGCCATGGCTTCAGGTCCTTATGTCTGCTTTTTATGTAGTCGAAGTTTGTGGCGAAATCATCCCTTCTTCCTAATCTTTGCCTTCCGATTTCGGCTTGCTGGGCTTCTTCGCCGGGGCTTTCGGAGGCTTTTTCGCGGTTTCGGCCCTGGCGCGCGTCTTGGGATGTGCCTTGGGCTTCGGCGGCTTGGCTTCGGCGGGTTCGCCCACCTCGGCGGGTGCGATGGCTACCGGCTTCTTCGGTTCGCGCTTGGGGCGCGCGGTTTGGCTTGGCTTGGCCCCGTCGGTGAGGATTTCTGTTACACGCACAAGCGTGAATTCCTGTCGGTGGCCGCGCTTTCTGCGTGAATTCTTGCGGCGACGCTTCTTGAAGGCGATGATCTTTGGCCCGCGTCCTTGCTCGAGTACCTCGGCGGCAACCGAGGCGCCCGAAATCGTCGGTTGGCCGAGGGTGACGCTGTCGCCGCCGACGACCAACACCTCGCCGAACTGGACGATCTCGCCCGGGTCGCCCCTGACCTTGTCGACCTTGATCACGTCCTCGGCAGCCACGCGGTATTGCTTACCGCCGGTTCTGATGACTGCGAACATCGCTTTTGGTCCTCGTGTTCGATGCGTCCGGACCGGCTTCTTCCAGTCGGTTGAAGGCGTTTACGGCGCTAAATGCCCGGACAGCACGCGGAACTCGAAGACTCCCGCATCCATCTCGCCTTGGCCGAGGTCGCCGCTTAAAAAGGCAAGTCGGCGCGAGCCGACTTGCGGGGGATGCTTATGGCGGTCGAGGCCGAAAGTGTCAAGGAAATGGGACCTTTCGGCACTTGGCCGCGTGAGTTCTGCGCAAAGGCTCGATTTGCCCAGGCGGGTCGATTTTCCCATATAAGGCGGCGACAACTTGGCCCCACATGAGCGTACTCGCCAACCACCCCTTCACGAAGATGAACGGTCTCGGCAATGAGATCGTGGTGGTCGACATGCGCAGGCAGGCGGGGACGATCAGTGCGCAGGACGCCCGCGCCGCCGCCGCACCCAACGGCGTGCCCTACGATCAATTGATGGCGCTGCATGCGCCGCGTACCCCCGGCACCGATGGCTATCTGCGCATTTACAACAATGACGGCTCAGAGGCTGGCGCCTGCGGCAACGGCATGCGCTGCGTTGCCGAGTTGCTGTTCAAGGAAACCGAAAAGAGCGCTTTGACCTTGGAAACGACGGCCGGATTGCTGAGCTGTTGGAAGGGCGAGCGGCCGTCGATTTCGACCGTCGATATGGGCAAACCGCGTTTCGCCTGGAACGAGATCCCGCTCGCCAAGAAATTCGATGATACCCGCGCGATCAATCTGGGAACGCGGCCGATCGACGAGCCGACCCTGCAGGCGCCTTCCGCCCTCAGCATGGGCAATCCGCACGCTATCTTCTGGGTCGACGACGTCGGTGCCTACGATCTCGGCAAGATCGGGCCGTCACTGGAGACCCATCCGATATTTCCCCAGCGAGCCAACATTTCGCTCGCGCACGTGGTCTCGCGCGCGCGGCTCATTGTGCGCACGTGGGAGCGCGGCGCCGGGCTGACCAAGGCGTGCGGATCGGCTGCTTGCGCGGCGGCGGTCGCGGCAGCGCGGCTGGGTCTCGTCGAACGCGCGGTGACGGTGTCGCTGCCTGGCGGGGAGCTGCGGATCGAGTGGCGGTCGCAGGACGATCACGTGTTGATGACCGGCCCGGTTGCCTACGAATACGAGGGAAAATTCGATCCCGCCTTATTCAAGGCGAGGGCGAACCGATGAGTGTCGATGTCGTCACCTTCGGATGCCGGCTCAATGCCTATGAGGGAGAGGTAATCCGCCGTCAGGTGCAAGGGGCCGGTCTGGCCGATGCCGTCATTGTGAATACCTGTGCGGTGACGGAAGAGGCCGTACGGCAGTCGCGCCAAGCCATCCGCAGCCTCAAGCGCCAGCGTCCCGGCACGCCGATCGTGGTGACCGGCTGCGCCGCGCAAGTCGCACCCGAGAGCTTCGCGCAGATGGCAGAGGTCGCGTTGGTCCTGGGCAACCAGGAGAAGATCAGCGCGGAGGTCTGGCGCCAGCATGGCGCCAGTTTGGCGCGAGGACTCGGTCTCGCCGCCGAGGAGAAAATCGCGGTCAACGACATCATGACCGTGAGGCAGACGGCCGCGCATCTGATCGATGGCCTGGAGGGCCGGGCGCGCGCCTTCGTGCAGGTGCAGAACGGCTGCGACCACCGCTGCACCTTCTGCATCATTCCCTACGGTCGCGGCAATTCGCGCTCGGTGCCGATGGGCGAGGTGATCACTCAAATGCGCAGCCTCTGCGCGCGCGGCTATCGCGAAATCGTGCTCACCGGCGTCGATCTCACGAGCTATGGCGCGAATCTTCCGGGTGCGCCCAAGCTCGGCACATTGGTGAAGCAGATTTTCAAACATGTCCCGGAGATCTTGCGGCTGCGCCTCTCGTCGATCGATTCGGTGGAGGCCGATCATGAACTTCTCGATGCATTCGGGGCCGAGGCGCGGCTAATGCCGCATCTGCATCTCTCGCTTCAGGCGGGGGACGATCTTATTCTCAAGCGCATGAAGCGCCGCCATTCGCGCGCCGACGTGATCGCCTTCTGCGAGGCGGTACGGCGACTGCGGCCCGATGTCGTGTTCGGCGCCGACGTCATTGCCGGATTCCCGACCGAGACCGAGGAGATGTTTGCCCGGTCGCTCGATCTCGTCGA
>Ga0070713_100003028_pt1 | contig 11037 bp, 14 predicted proteins | sample LARL82metaG_FD_65465 | JGI IMG/M metagenome (GOLD analysis project Ga0070713, IMG submission 65465) | Corn, switchgrass and miscanthus rhizosphere microbial communities from Kellogg Biological Station, Michigan, USA - LAR L8-2 metaG | ecosystem: Host-associated > Plants > Roots > Rhizosphere ... | reverse complement strand
GCCGCCGGGGTACTCAATGTGATGCGCGCGGCAGGTGTCGTGCGCGAGAGAAATCTGAACGAATAGCGATCATGGCCGTCGACCCCATCGAGCAATTCCAGATCCAAAGCCTGTTCCCGGTCGCAAAGATTGGTGGCACCGAAATCGTCTTCACCAATTCGGCAGCCTTCATGCTGGCTGCGGTGCTGGGCCTCACTTTCTTTTTGATCGGCGCCACAGCGCGCCGCGGCCTTGTCCCTTCGCGGCTGCAATCGGCGGCCGAGATCTCCTATGAATTCGTGGCCACGACCGTGCGCAGTACCGCCGGTTCCGAAGGCATGAAGTTTTTCCCCTTCGTGTTTTCCATTTTCATGTTCGTGCTGACGCTGAACATGATTGGCTTGATCCCCTACTCCTTCACCGTCACCAGCCACATCATCGTGACCGCGGCCCTTGCGCTGACGGTGTTCTTCACTGTGCTGATCTACGGGCTGATCCGCCACGGCTTCCACTTCTTCAACTTGTTCGTGCCGAAAGGGGTGCCGATCTACATTCTGCCGCTGATCATCGCGATCGAGATCCTCTCGTTCGTGTCGCGGCCGATCTCACATAGCGTGCGCCTTTTTGCCAACATGCTGGCAGGCCACATTACCCTGCAAGTCTTCGCCAGCTTCATCATCCTGCTCGGCGCCGGACTCGGCGTTGTCGGCTGGATCGGCGGTATACTTCCGTTCCTGATGATCGTCATTCTCTTTGCGCTGGAGACGCTGGTTGCGTTCCTGCAGGCCTACGTCTTCGCCATCCTCACATGCATCTATCTCAACGATGCGATTCACCCGGGCCACTAACGGCCCCAACGGAAAAGCAGAACCAGAAGGAGCTTTGTTATGGATCCAGTGGCAGCAAAATATATTGGTGCGGGTATCGCCTGCATCGGCATGGGCGGCGCCGGCGTGGGCGTGGGCATCATTTTCGGCAATTACCTGGCAGCCGCGCTGCGCAATCCGTCGGCCGCGCAGGGGCAATTCGGCAACCTGATCTTCGGGTTCGCCATCACCGAAGCGCTCGGCATCTTCTCGCTGCTGATCGCACTGCTGCTGCTGTTCGCGCTCTAAGCGAGAGCACGCGCACCGGAGCTGACAATGGCCGAGCCGGCACACACCACAAGCACTGCGCACACCGAAGGCGGGCATGGCGCTTTTCCGCCATTCCAGTCGCAGACCTTCGCGTCCCAACTGGTCTGGCTCGCGATCGCCTTCGTCCTGCTCTATGTGCTGATGGCGAAACTGGCGTTGCCACGGGTCGGGGCAATCATCGAAGGCCGGCGAAAGCATATCGAGGGTGATATTGCCGAAGCCGGGACGCTGAAGACCAAATCCGACGAGGCCGCGGCCGCCTACGAGAAGGCGTTGGCGGATGCGCGGGGCCGCGCGCAGGCGATCGCCAATGACACGCGCGACCGGCAGGCCGCAGAAGCCGATACCCGTCGCAAGACCCTCGAGGATCAGCTCAACGTCAGGCTGGCGGATGCGGAAAAGACGATTGCCGCCACCAAGCACGCCGCAATGAGCAATGTGCGCGGGATAGCGGAAGAAGCCGCCCGTGCCATTGTCGAGCGGCTGACCGGCACTGCGCCCACCGATAAAGCCGTGTCCGACGCAGTCGGCGACGCACTCAAGCGTTAACGGAGACGTTCGTGCACGAGTTGATGCAAGAAGCCGAAACCTGGGTTGCGCTGGCCTTTCTCTGCTTTTTGGGCCTGCTCGGTTATGTCGGCGTGCATCGCACGCTGGGAAAGTCGCTGGACGACCGCGCCGGGCGGATCAAGGCCGAACTCGATGAGGCGCGGCGCCTGAAGGACGAGGCTGCCCAGCTGCTGGCCGAATATCAGCGGAAGCGGCAGGCTGCAGAAGGCGAGGCGCAGGACATCATTGCCGGCGCCAAGGCCGAAGCGGAGCGGCTGGCAATCGAGGCCAAGGCAAAGATTGAAGATTTTGTCGCGCGCCGCACCAAGATGGCCGAAACCAAGATCGCCCAGGCCGAGGCGCAAGCCGCCGCCGACGTGCGTAGCGCCGCCGCGGAGGCCGCCGTCGCTGCCGCCGAGAAAATCCTTGCTATGCAAACTCAGGGCAACCTGGCAGGCGAACTGATCGCCAAAGGCATCGAGGACGTTCGCAAGAAGCTGAACTAGCGCGCGGACCGGCTGATTTCACTACAATCGCCAGTATCGCAGGCATTAGACGTGCCACGATCCGCGTATTGGCGACGCCCCGGCCAAGTTTTCCCCAATATACATTTTGACCATGTGCAAAACCGCTGCCCCCTGGACAGCGATCATTGCGTGTTCCGGCCCCGCCCCTATTCTCCGGCTAACTGATTCGTCAGCCGTGCGTGACGTGGCCGGACTTTCCGGCCGAAGCATCGGGAGCCCCCGTGGTCATCTTCGATTGCAACGGCGTACTGGTCGACAGTGAGCCGTTGGCCACAACCATCGTATCGCAGGAGTTCATGCGCGCCGGCTTCCCGCTCACGCCGGAGGTTGTCGCGCGCTATTTCACCGGTCGCCGCCCCGCGGACATGTTCGCGGAGGTGGAGATCGCCGCCCGCCGTAAATTGCCCCCAAATTTTGCCGACACTGTCGCCAGTGTCATCTTGCGCCGGTTTCGCAAGGAACTGCGCGCAACCCCTCACGCTGAATACGCGCTCTCCTGGCTTCGCGGGCCGAAATGCGTGGCTTCTTCCTCTTCCCATGAGCGAATTCGTGTCAGCCTCGAGAGTGCCGGACTGATCCGCTTTTTCGAACCCAATCTGTTTTCGGCGAGTGACGTGCGCAATGGAAAGCCGGCCCCCGACCTGTTTTTGCACGCTGCCGGCAAACTTCAGGTGAGTCCAAGTGAATGCATCGTGGTCGAGGATTCGGCAGTCGGTGTCGCCGCCGGTGTGGCTGCCGGAATGACTGTGATCGGTTTTGTCGGGGGCAGCCATGCCGGAAGTCAGCTGGAAACTCGTTTGCGCTCGGCGGGCGCCCGTTCCGTAATCCCGGACCTGCGCGCGCTCAAGAGCGCGATCTTTGACCTGCGCGGCTGGTAGCCTTCAATCAGCTTTGACGTGGCTTCGCAGCCGATTTCGGCTTTGATTTCGATTTTGGCGCGGGCTTTTTCTTTTCCTGCTGCGCTCCAACCGGATCAAATCCGACATAGACCACATAGGCGTCGATGTCCGCGGCGCGCGCCGGCATCGGAAATGAGACGTCAGGATCGACATGGGTAAACGGAACGCGATCCACCCCGTTTGAAATACCAACTTCAATGCGTGCGAATTTCGAGGCAATCGCTTTCGGATTGACGCCTTCCTGAACCACCGCAATGCGAAGCGGTATGTCCACCGTGCCAGGACCGCCCGCCGGACCAGTAATGACTCGTCCCTCGATTCCCACTTTCATGGTCATGATCCCGGCACTGACACGACACTCGCGAGCGGTGCGAATAATCGTACCTTGATATCGTAGGTCAAGCGCAGACGGCTCGCCCTCGCCCGGTTTGCTGCCAATCATGAGCGTCGCTGCGCCGGTCCGCACATCGACGGTCGGACATTCGACGTCCGTGACGGACTCACCGCCAGCCGCAGCGTCACCAGTGGTCGCTTTCGACGACGTACTGAAAACATCCAGGGCCGATGTGCTGAACAGATTGGTGGAACCGCAGCCCGCAAGGAGCAGTGTGCATCCCAGCACTGTTACAGCCCCTTTGCACGCCAGCATCTTTGAACCGTTTCGCACCCCAGCCATTTTCTTTTCTCGCGTTTCTCAAAGCTGCTGCCCCCGCGCACCCGTTATAGCAAGTCAAGCGTGGCAACCCAAAGGCAGACTCAATCGATGTCGTCCCTGATGCGCCCGTAGAGCAAATGATCCTGCCAGACGCCATTGATGCAGAGATAGCCGCGCGCATACCCCTCGCGTTTGAAGCCAGTCTTTTCCAGCAGACGGATCGAGGCAGTGTTATTCGGGATGCAAGCCGCCTCGAGCCGATGAAGTCGCAGTGCGGTGAAACTGTACGGGATTAAGGCGCGTACCGCTGCGGTCATATAACCCTTTTTCGCAAACGGTGCCCCAATCCAGTAGCCGATGCTTCCGGCCTGCGCCACGCCGCGACGAATGTTGGCGAGCGTCAGGCCGCCGACCATCGCGTTATCGTCATTACGAAAGATCAGAAAAGCATAGGCCGCGTCGGTGCGTTGATCTTCCGCATATCGCTTGAGCCGTCTGCGAAAGGCACTACGCGTGAGATCGTCGGATGGCCAGGTTGGCTCCCAAGGGACCAGGAAATCGCGGCTGCTTTCGCGCAACGCCGACCATTCAGCGTAGTCACCGCTAAGTGGCGCGCGCAACGTGACGCCCGAGCCGGCTATCCCCGGCATCGTTTCGTTGAAGCTGACTGTCCGAAAGAACGCCATGGACTGTATTGGTCAAGCGCCCGCGGATCAGGCCGCGCGCCGAACCAGACTTTCAGCGATCGCGGCGGTGGTGGCAAGGCCGCTGCCGGGCCCGAGCGCAGCGATCGCAGGCCGTGCGCGCCCTGTCAGGGCCCGGCCGGCAGCGCGCGCGCTTTCGACCGTGACGGCATCAACCTTCGCGACGATCTCCTCGAGCGGAATAGGACGGCCATAAGCCAGCATCTGGCGCGCGAGCTGTCCGACACGTGCCTCCGAGCTTTCCAATGCCATCAACAGCCCTGCCTTCATTTGAGCTTTCGCTCGATTCACCTCGGTGTCGTTAAGTGTTTCGGTCGCGTTGCCGATCTGATCGATCACCACGCGCATGAGCTCAGGCGCGTCGGATTCATCCGTTCCGGCATAAAGCCCGAATAACCCCGTGTCGGCATAAGGCATATGGAACGCCTGAATCGTGTAGCAAAGCCCGCGCTTCTCACGCACTTCCTGGAAGAGACGCGATGACATGCCACCGCCCAGCACACTGGTGAACACCTGCAGACTGTAGAGTTGCTCGTCGCGCACCGGCACGCCTTGCAGCGCCATCGCAATGTGCACCTGCTCGAGGTCCCGCGTTTCGACACGCGTCCCGCCGTGGAATTGTGCCGGTTCCGGGGCCGGTGCCGCCTGGCTCGCAAAGCTGGCGAAGCGCTTCTCGGCATCGGCCACAATCGCCCGATGATCAACCGCCCCAGCAGCGGCCAAGACCATGCCCGGGCCGCGATAGTTGCGCGACAAGTATGCGCGCAAGCGCGCCGCATCGAACGAACGAACAGTGTCCGGTGTCCCCAGGATGGAACGGCCCACCGGCTGTTTGGGAAACGCCGTCTCTTGCAGCCGGTCGAACACGAGATCGTCAGGCGCATCCTCAGTGGCGCCGATTTCCTGGACGATGACATTTTGCTCGCGCCGCAATTCCTCTGCGTCAAAGGTCGGGTCCGACAGAATGTCGGACAGGACATCGAGCGCCAACGGCACGTCGGCTTTCAGAACCCGCGCAAAATAGCCCGTTGATTCCACGCTAGTCGCTGCATTGAGATCGCCGCCCACCGCCTCAATCGCCTCCGCGATCTGGCGCGCCGTGCGGCGCGTGGTTCCCTTGAACGCCATATGCTCAAGCAAATGAGAAATGCCGTGTTCGTCGGGATTTTCGTTGCGACTCCCCGAGCCTATCCAGACGCCGAGCGAAGCGGTTTCCAGATGCGGCATTCGATCGGTCACCACCGACAAGCCCGAGGGAAGACGAGTCACTTCAACGCTCATGCCGCTGCTCCTTCACGCGCCGCTCGCGACGCCGATACTACAAATTTCTCCACCGCTGCCTGGTTCGCCGGCAGAACCGTGACGCGCTCATCCCGTTTTGGCAGGTCGGCCAGCCATTCCGGCAATGCCGGCGCAATTCCACAGGCAGCCTTGACCGCCTCAGGGAATTTCGCCGGATGGGCCGTCGACAGCACCACCATCGGCACGGCGGGATCGCGCGTTTCCTTTTCGGCAACCGCCAAGGCAACCGCTGTATGGGGATCGATGCAATAGTCGGCTTCACGCATCCACGCCCGAATTTCGGCGGCAGCCTCCTGCTCAGCGGCACGATCGGCCGTGAACAGCGCCCGCATCTCCTGCAGGGCGCGCGCCGACACCGCGAAGCGACCCGATTGCGCAAGAGAGCCCATCAGAGCGCGCACAGATTTGGCGTCGCGGCCATAGGCATCGAATAGCAGGCGTTCGAAATTCGAAGAAACCTGGATATCCATCGACGGCGAGGACGTTGCGACCACGTCGCGGATTTCATAGGTGCCGGTGGTTAATGTGCGCACGAGAATGTCATTAACGTTGGTCGCTATCACAAGGCGATCGATCGGCAACCCCATGCGCGACGCGACATAGCCCGCATACACATCGCCGAAATTTCCTGTCGGGACGGTGAAGGCGATTTTCTGACGCGGCGAACCCAGCGCAACAGCCGCGGTGAAGTAATAGACCGCCTGCGCCACGATGCGCGCCCAGTTGATGGAATTGACCCCAGACAATCGTACCCGATCGCGGAAGGCATGATGATTGAACATCGCCTTCACCAGCGCCTGGCAATCGTCAAATGTTCCTTCAATTGCGACCGCATGGACATTGGCGTCGCGCACCGTCGTCATCATCCGCCGCTGTACTTCGGAGATGCGGCCTTGCGGAAACAACACCACCACGTCCACTTGCGCACGGCCGCGAAAAGCCTCGATCGCGGCACCCCCAGTATCGCCTGACGTCGCGACGACGATCGTGGTGCGTTCGCCACGCTGCTGCAGCACATGATCCATGAGCCGCGCCAGCAGCTGCATCGCCAAATCCTTGAAGGCGAGCGTCGGCCCATGGAACAACTCAAGCACGAATAGACTCGGATTTAACTGCGTGAGCGGCGCAACGGCCGGATGACGGAAGGTGCCGTAGGCTTCGCGCGCCATGCGCGCGAGATCCGCTTCGGAAATTCCGTCGCCGACAAAGGGACGGATAACTTCGACAGCCACTTCGGCATAAGGCTTGCCCGCGAAGCCCTCGATCGCAGCGCGGCTCAGCGCGGGCCATGTTTCGGGCACGTAAAGTCCGCCGTCGCGGGCCAAGCCCGCGAGCATCACCTCGACAAAATCGAGCGAGGGAGCCTCGCCCCGGGTTGAGACGTAACGCATTGAATTTTCTATGCTTTATCGTTTGAGATCGGCCGTTCTTTGGGCCGCACAGTAGCCTTGGGCCGCCGCTTTCACAAGAAACGCTCAGTGCTTACCGACGAGGCGGCGCACGAGCCAAACGACGTAAACACCGGCGAGGGCCAGCGCGAGACCAAACCAAGTGATGGCATATTGCAGGTGGTTGTCCGGCAATTGCACTTCAAGCTTGCCCGGTTTTGGCCAGCCGCCCGCAGGCACCGGCTCTTCCTGATCAATATAGAATGGCGCCGCGGTCGCCCATTTCTTGATGTCAGCGATCGATTTTGAATCGCGCAGAAACCAGATATTTTTTTTCGGATCGTCAGCAGGCGTGAACGTCCCTCGTGCCTCTGGCCACCGCATGACGCCGACGACATCGACGATGCCGTGAGGCGTACCCTCACTTCGCTCCGCCGGATCCTTGTGGTCTGGCGGCACAAAGCCGCGATTGACGAGGACGATGCTGCCGCCGGCAAGACGTACCGGCGCAAAGACCCAATAGCCTGGTCCCTTCACATCGGGACGCAATGGCGAGCCGGCCGTGTAAACAAGCGCCTCCTCGCCGTCGAGAAACTCCGCCGGGAAAACCACACGACGAAATTCTTCACCATCTTGATGGAGCTGCGGCCAACTCGCACGCGGCGGCAAATCCTGCGGCGCACGGGAAAGCCGCGCGTTGAGCCGCGCGATCAGATCTTCTTTCCACACCTTGCGATCCAGTTGCCAGACACCGAGGCCGCAAAGAATGACAATTCCGACGAGCGCAAACATCGTCGCGTCAAGCACGGTCGAGCGACGCTTGCGTAGCGCTTTGCTCAAACTTCGCTCCGGCGTTCAAGTCGGCCTTCCGCGGCCTTGTGATGGTATTGCAGCGCGATCAACAGGCCCTTGATAAGCCGAAGAGGCGCAAGGGTCACAATCAATATCAATGGCAACCATAATACAGCGTGCAGCCAATAGGGCGGCTGATAAACCACTTCGGTGATCAGCGCGGCAAATACGACAATGGCACCGCCAATCAGGATTACGAAAACCGCGGGGCCATCGCCGGCATCGGCAAAATTGTAGTTCAACCCGCATTTCTCGCATGCCGATCGCAGCGACAGGAACCCCTGAAACAGCCGGCCCTCGCCGCACCGCGGGCAGCGGCCGCGCAGGCCACGGCCAATCGGCAGTTTGTCCGGCGAGTCAGTCATGAAGACACTCACAATGAAAAAAGGGCGGCGCGGTGACGCCGCCCTCTTTCAATGAACAATCCGCGTTGCTCATTCGGGGTGCGGCACACCCGAACCCCAGACATATATGCAAGCGAACAGAAACAGCCATACCACGTCGACGAAGTGCCAGTACCAGGCGGCAAACTCAAAGCCGAGGTGCTGCTTCGGCGTGAAGTGGCCGGCCAGCGCACGCACCAGGCAGACGATCAGGAAGATCGAGCCGATGATCACGTGCGCGCCATGGAAGCCGGTCGCCATGAAGAACGTGGCGCCGTAGATATTTCCGCTGAAGTGGAAAGCCGCGTGCGAATATTCGTAGGCTTGCACGCAGGTGAAGGTGAGGCCGAGCAGGATGGTGAGGATCAAGCCCCATTTCAGGCCCTGACGGTCGTCTTCCAGCAGCGCGTGGTGCGCCCAGGTCACCGTTGTGCCGGACGTGAGCAGGATAAGCGTGTTGAGCAACGGCAGATGCCAAGGATCAAACGTCTCGATCCCTTTCGGCGGCCACACGCCACCGGTCGCGGCAACGCGCGCGACATCATGTACATCACCCGGAAACAGGGCGGTATTGAAATAGGCCCAGAACCAAGCCACGAAGAACATCACTTCGGACGCGATGAACAGGATCATCCCGTAGCGGTGCGAAATCTGCACGACGCGCGTGTGAAAGCCTTCGAATTGGGCTTCCCGGATAACGTCCCGCCACCAGGCAACGAATGTGTAGAGCACACCGAGAACGCCGATGCCGAATACCAGCGGCGCCGCGGCATACATATGATGCATCCAGCTGATCGCGCCGACTGCCATAACGAAGGCGGATACAGAGCCGACTGCCGGCCATGGGCTCGGATCGACCAGGTGGTAGTCGTGATGCTTGGCGTGAGCGTCGGCCATCGTCTTCGTCTCCGTTTAAAGTTGGCCCATGATCTGATCCGAAAACCGGTCTCCACTTTTCGGGATCATGGACACTAAAGCTTGCTCGAATTCGTTTCCGGCGCCTCGGCGACCGGCCGTTCCGGCTCGCGCAGCCGGTAAAAGGTGTAGGACAGCGTGATCGTGTTGAGATCATCCTGGTCGTGGTCTTTCACGATCGACGGATCGACATAAAACACCACCGTCATCTCGCGCGTTTCGCCCGCTTTAAGGCGCTGCTCGGTAAAGCAGAAGCAGTTGATCTTGTCGAAATAAGCGCCAATGGTCGGCGGTGAAACGTTGTAGGACGCCTGTCCCGCAATCTCGCGCGCCGCTTCATTGACAACCTTGTAATGCACGGTCGCAACTTCGCCGACGCGAACCTGGATCTCGTTCTGCTCCGGCTGGAATTTCCACGGCAGGCCGGGAGTCACATTTGAATCGAAACGGATCGTCAGCGTGCGGCCCAGAATGTGATCGGGCGCCCTTTCGGCAACCTGGGTGGTGCCGCCGAAGCCGGTGGTCTTGCAGAACCAGGTGTAGAACGGAACCGCGGCGTAGGCCGCGCCAACCATGCTGGCGACAAGCGCGCCGCAACAGGCGGCGACCAAAACGTCCCGCCGCAGCGGCTTTTTCTCGTGGTGGTGGAGCGGTGCAGTCATTGCGCTTCGCTCAGATCGGCCGGACCAGAACGCCCGGTCCTTTCACCAATGTCATGGCGTAGAACAACACGACCAGCGCCGCGAGCGCCAAGGCGATCGCAATGGAGCGCGACCGCCGCGCCCGCTTCTGGGCCTCGGTAAGAACGATGCCGTCGTCATCAGGCTGCTTGGTCATTGCTATACCGACACTCACGCCGCCAACCGGGCGATCAGCCCGCCCCAACCGCGTTCGACCAGGAGAACTGCGAACAGCAGAAACAGGTACAGAATCGAGAACGCAAAAAGTTTGCGGCTGGCGCTCTCGCCGGGCGGGCGTTCACGCAATACCTGCCAGCCCAAAGCAATCATGATCGCACCGGCACCGCTTGCCGTAATGCCATAGAGCGCGCCCGTATAGCCGAAAAGCCAAGGCGCAACGCCGAGCGGCACCAGGATCAGGGTATAGAGCAGAATTTGCCGTCGCGTGCTGAGGTCGCCGGCGACTACGGGCAACATCGGAATGCCGGCGCGGGCATAGTCGTCGGTGCGATAAAGCGCCAGCGCCCAGAAATGCGGCGGCGTCCAGAAGAAGATAATGAGAAACAGCAGCACCGGCTCGAGAGACAGTGAGCCAGTCGTGGCCGCCCAGCCGATCATTGGCGGGAACGCGCCGGCAGCTCCGCCGATGACGATATTCTGAGGGGTCGATCGCTTGAGCCAGACTGTATAGACGACGACGTAAAAGAAGATCGTGAAGGCAAGCAGTGCCGCCGCGGCCCAATTCACCAGCAGACCAAGCACGGCGACAGCGAACGAGCCGAGGGTCAGTCCGAACGCGAGCGCCTCACCCGCGCGCACGCGACCCATCGGCACGGGTCGACGTGCGGTGCGCGTCATCACCGCATCGATATCGGCGTCGTACCACATGTTGAGCGCGCCGGCCGCGCCCGCACCCACCGCAATGCAAAGAAGTGCCGTGAAACCGGTGACCGGGTGCAGCGATCCCGGAGCAACCGCAAGCCCCACCAGAGCGGTGAACACCACGAGCGACATCACGCGCGGCTTCATGAGCGCAACGTAGTCGCTCACGCTCGCCAGACTTGGCTC
>Ga0070713_100003027_pt1 | contig 11039 bp, 13 predicted proteins | sample LARL82metaG_FD_65465 | JGI IMG/M metagenome (GOLD analysis project Ga0070713, IMG submission 65465) | Corn, switchgrass and miscanthus rhizosphere microbial communities from Kellogg Biological Station, Michigan, USA - LAR L8-2 metaG | ecosystem: Host-associated > Plants > Roots > Rhizosphere ... | reverse complement strand
GGTGGAGTGGATCACCTGGCGCTGCAGGTTCGACAAGTCGACCACGTCGTCGTCGACGATCCCGAGCGTGCCCACGCCGGCCGCGGCGAGGTAGAGGGCGCTCGGCGAGCCGAGGCCGCCGGCGCCGAGCAGCAGCACCTTGGCGTCGAGCAGCTTCTGCTGGCCTTCCATGCCGATCTCCGGGATCAGCACGTGGCGGGAGTAGCGATCGCGCTGTTCGGGCGTCAGCGCGCGCGGCACCACGACCTCGTAGCCACGGTCCTTCCACAGCGTGATGCCGCCGGTCATCGAGCGCACGTGCTCGTAGCCGAGGTCCTCGACCAGCGTGCGCGTCCCGTATGCCGAGCGGTTGCCCGACTGGCAGTAGAGGATGATCTGGGTCGAGCGGTCCGGCACGACGCCCTCGATGCGCGTCTCCAGGTAGCTGCGCGGGACGTGCCTGGCCCCGGGCAGGTGCCCGGCCGCGAACTCGTCCGTCTCGCGGACGTCGACGATCGCCACGCCCTCCTCGAGCAGCTCCTTGACCTCCGCGGGGTCGACCTCCTCGATCTGGCTCTTGATCTGGCGGAGAAGCTCTGCGCCTGACGGACTCATGTGGAAACTCCTAAACCACAGTCGGGATTCACAGACTTCAGAAAGTATAGCGCTGGTGCTGGGTGGTGTCTCGTTGGGGTCCGATACCGAGGGCGTCACATGTTTTCAGACGGTTCACCCAGCTAGGGTCCGCGCTCGATGTCCGAGCCGATCCAAGTATCTGAACCCCGCAAGGGCGAGACGCATATCCGTGTCAAGGATTGGCCCGACGCACGCGCACCATGGCGGGTCCGCACGACCAATCGGCGCGGCCGGGAGCTAGAGATAGAGGGCTACAGCAACTTCAAGCAGCTCCTTGTCGGGCACCTCGTGCTCCACGTGGGCGGCCGTAAGCCGGTCATGATCACCGAGTACGGCTTCGAGTCGCATCTCCTCACCGCCGACCGGCCGGAGGTATTGGCGCAACTCGTGCTTTGTGCACGAGCCATCGCGACTCGGCTCTACGATGACCTCGGAGTCGGGAACGGCTGCCTTCTATGGCAACTCGAGAGCAAGCGAGTTACCGAGATCAGCAAGCGATTCCCGAGGTTCGAGCCCGTACCACGGCGAAAGCGCCCAAGGCCGGGCAAGCGCTACCTGCTCTGGCGCCCCTAGAGACTGCGCGCAAACGCGTCGTATTCGGCGGGAGACATCTTCCGCCAAGTCTGAATCATCTGCTCTGCGGCCTGGGCCTCTTTCTGATCCATGTACCGACTGGCCGCTCCCAGACGCTCTCCTACTTGTGGCGCTCCCCCGGCGAGACGAGGCAAATCCTGATTCTTGTCGTGCTTCAGAAGATCAAAGAGCCTCATAGCGCTTCCTAGCGTACCAGTACGGGGTGCCAGCAATCAATCTATTCGACATATCTTCCCGGGTTCTTTAGACCGAAAACCAACGTCGCCATGCCACGGCGCATCGGACGAGGATACGCCGCAGCGGTACCGCCGCGGCGCTCAGGACACCAGCAGATACGCGAACCCGACCCTGCTCGGGCTCGCCGTGCGCGTGCCTTCGAAGGATGCGTTCGCGCGCCAGCGGCCGAGCGCCGGGGGCGTGAAGGGCAGCGAGACGCGCCCGCCGCTGACGGTGCCGTGCAGCTGGCGGTAGAACTGCCAGCCGAACACCGGGTCGAAGCGCTCGACGTTCACGGTCACGGGACCCGACTCGCTCGGCGCGACCGACACGTCGACGCTCAGCCCCTGTCCGGCGGCGGCCTTGGCGCTCGAGAAGGAGACGCTCGTGCGCGTGATCGTGCGCGACTCGCGGATCAGCGTGTAGTCGCCCGCCGTCACGCCGTTCGTGGAGACGACCGCGTAGTAGAGCCCGGGCGCGAGCCTGTGCGCGAGCGTCTGGCTGCCTTCGCCGAAGCAGGCGCATTCGATCACGTGGCCGTCCTGGTTGCGCAGCTGCAGCGAGAAGCGGGCGCTGCCCGGCGCGATCAGCTTCAGCGTCAGGTTGGATTGGCTGTGGACGTCGAGGCGGTAGAGGCGGATCACGCGGATCCCGCGCGAGTCGAGCCGCCCGTGGGCGTGGGCGTAGTTGGCGAGCGCGACGCCGGGCGCGGTCTCGGCGGTGGTGGCTGGCGCGACCTCGAGCCGGAAGCGCTGCACGCCGACGTGCGTGAAGCGGGGCGTGACCTCGAGCACGTAGCGCCCGCCCCGTCCGGGGCCGGGCGTGAACAGGCGAAAGCCGCCGCAGTGGATGTGCAGCAGCGGCGAGGCTTCTTCGAACGAGCTCGTGCCCGGCCCGAACAGCTGCCCGCCGACACACGCGTGCGGGGTCGTGTTGGCGAGGTTGATCAGATAGCTGACGCCCGAGCGCAGCGTGAAGTGGTAGGCGGCGTTGACGTCCTGGATGCGGTCGACCTGCCCCGCGGCCCCGCCGGGCGGCAGCGGCAGGCCCGGCGGCGTTACCGCCGGCGTGGGCAGGAACACGTTGAGCGTGAACGGCGCGCGCTGCGAGCCGGCGCGCGCTGCGACGCGAATCTCGTACAGGCCGTTCTTGGACGCCTTGAACGACAGCGACGCCTTGCCGCGGGCGTCGGTCTGCTGGCATTCGACGTGTTCGAGCCTCGAGCGCACGGCGTGGTAGACGTCGATGGTGGCGTCGAGCGCCCCGGAGGCTTCCAGCCCGATGGCGATCCGCTCGGCGCTCGCCGGGCGCACGCTGTACCAGACCGAGCCGCCGGTGCCCGAGGCGCACAGCGAGTCGGCCTCGCCGGGCTCGGTCGTGGCGCCGGCGGTCGTGCCCTTGAGCGTCGCCGGCAGCGATTTGACGACCTGGGCCGCTGAGAGCTGGTCGTTGGCCGGGGCTTCCGGTTCGGCGCCGGCAGCGGCGGCGGGCAGGGCCAGCGTCGCTCCGGCAAGCAGGAACGCAAGACGGGACATCGGGGCCATAGGGTGAGGTTCGATGTCGCGGTGGATCTTCCTCGCCGGCGTGCTGCTCGCAGGTTGCGGCTCCTCGACTCGTGCGGGGAGGGGTGGGGGCTTCGCGGGGGCGGCCCTGCCGGGCCGCATCCCCGCGCCACATTTCACCCTCACCGATCAAAGCGGGCGCGCCGTGTCCCTGTCCGGCTACCGCGGGCGCGTGGTCGTGCTCAGCTTCCTCTACTCGACCTGCGGTGGACCGTGCGTGCTCGTCGCCCAGCAGATCCGCGGGGCGCTGGACGAGCTCGGCGCCGGGCACGAGCCGGCGGTCCTGATCGTGAGCTCCGACCCCGCCGCCGACACGCCGGCCTCGGTGCGCCGCTTCCTCGCCCAGGCGTCGCTGGGCGGCCGTGTCTCCTACCTGTCGGGCACGTCCACGCAGATGCGCGCCGTGTGGCGCGCCTACCCGACACTCGCGCACGCGGCCGGCACGCGCGCCGCCGGACGCTTCGCGGGGGTGACGCTGATCGACCGGCGCGGAATGGAGCGCGTGCTGTACGGACCCGAACAGCTGACCCCGGAGACCCTCGCCCACGACGTTCGCACGCTCACGGGTGAGTGAGGCCGGCGTCGCGCAGCCGGCTGATACCCTAGCTCGCAGGTAGGAAATGCCGCGATGATGTTCTCAACCAAGGCCGAGTACGGGGTGCGCGTGATGGTGGAGCTCGCGCGCCGAGGCGACGGCGCGCCCGTGCCGCTGGCGGAGATCGCCGCCGGCGACGGCATGCCGCTCGCGTACCTCGAGCACCTCGTGGCACGCCTGCGCAAGGCGGGCCTGGTCGACTCGCGGCGCGGCTCGCGGGGCGGCTACCTGCTCGCGCGGCCCGCGAAGGAGATCACGATGGCCGAGGTCGTGGAGGCGCTGGAGGGCTCGATCGCGCCGATCGAGTGCATCTCCGAAGGCGCCGACGGCTCGATCGTGTGCGCGCGGGAGTCCAAGCGCGACCACGCCTGCCCGACCAAGCTGCTGTGGACGCGCGTGCGCATGTCGATCATCGGCACGCTGCGCGAGACCACGCTGGCCGACCTGCTCGTGAGCCCGCCCGCGATGCTCGGCGGCGCCACGGCGCGCCTGCACCAAATCGAACCCCTGACACCTGGAGCCTGAACGGAGATAAATGGCCGATCTGGAGATCAAAGACCTGCACGTCCGCACCGAGGAGAGGGAGATCCTGCACGGGGTCGACCTGGAGGTCAACCGGGGCGAGATACACGCCCTGATGGGACCCAACGGCTCGGGCAAGTCGACGCTGGCCAACACGCTGCTCGGCCACCCCACGTACGAGATCACCGGCGGCTCGATCGTGTTCAAGGGCGAGGACATCACCGAGGCCGAGCCGCACGAGCGCGCCAAGGCGGGCCTGTTCCTGGCCTTCCAGTACCCGGTCTCGATCCCCGGCGTGTCGGTCGCCAACTTCCTGCGCATGGCGATCAACGCCAAGCGCGAGCAGCCGATCCAGGTCAAGGAGTTCCGCACGCATCTCCAGCACGCGATCGAGCTGCTCGACGTCGACCGCACGTTCACCTCGCGGCACCTCAACGACGGCTTCTCCGGCGGCGAGAAGAAGCGCGCGGAGATCTTGCAGATGGCGATGCTCCAGCCCGACATCGCGATCCTCGACGAGACCGACTCGGGCCTCGACATCGACGCCCTGCGCACGGTCGCCGAGGGCGTGCAGAAGCTGCACGACGAGCAGGGGCTCGGCGCGCTGATCATCACGCACTACCAGCGCATCCTGCACTACGTCCAACCGCAGTTCGTGCACATCCTGATGGACGGCCGGATCGTGCTCGAGGGCGGCGTCGAGCTGGTCGAGCGCCTGGAGCGCGAGGGCTACGACCAGATCCGCCAGGAGGTCGGGGCGGGCGCCGCGGCGGGCGACGATGTCTGAGAACGGGAACGGCGCCCAGCCGGTCGCGGTCAAGCCCGGCCGCCATCGCGAGGCGAGCCTCTACAGGGCGCTGGCCGGCGCCGGGGCGGGCGACGGGCGCTCGCTCGAGCAGTTGCGCGAGGCCGCGCGGCGCGTTTACGAGGACAGCGAGCTGCCCGTCTGGCGCCGCTCCGGGTTCTGGACGACGAGCTTCGAGGCGCTCGAACTCGATGCGCTGGAGAGCGATGTGGCCGTGGCAGGCGAGGTGCCCGAGGTCGTCTCCCGCACGCTGCCCGAGCGCCCGCGCGCCGGACGCATCGTGCAGAGCGCCAACGAGACCGTCGAAGTGCAGCTCGATGAGGCGCTGGCCGAGAAGGGGGTCGTGCTCTGCTCGCTCGCAGACGCCTTCCGCGAGCGCCCCGAGCTGGTCGCGCAGTGGTACTCCAGGCGCCTGACGATCGACCGCGACAAGCTCGAGGCGGCCAACGCCGCCTTCTGGAGCGCGGGCGCGTTCCTGCACGTCCCGGCGGGGCTCGTGGTCGAGGACCCGTTCGAGATCGTCTACGCGATCGACCGCGCGGGCGTCGCCCAGTACGGCCGCACGCTGGTCGTGGGCGGGCCGACGAGCGAGTTCCGCGTGCACGAGTACGACCTGGCCGAGGACTTCTCGGGCGGGCAGTCGCTGCACGCGGGCGCCTTCGAGCTCTACCTGCAGGAGGGCGCCCGCTGCCGACTGGCGCAGGTGCAGGACTGGGGCTCTGGGGAGGTGTTCGACCTCTCGACCCGCTTCGTCGGCGTGACCCGCGACGCCTACTGCCACTGGCTGCCATCGCTGCTCGGCGGGCACCTCGTGCGCCAGCATCTCGAGCTGGCGGTCTCGGAGCCGGGCGGGGACATGGCCTTCCGCGGCATCTTCTTCGCCGAGCGCGACGAGCACCTCGACGTGTTCGCCGCCGACGTGCACGAGACCGGCCCCTCGGGCGGCGACGTGCACTGGCGCGGCGCCGCGACCGGCGCGAGTCGCGCGAGCTTCGAGGGCCTGATCCAGATCGACCCCGGCGCCCAGCAGACCCACACCTACTTGCAGATCCACCAGATGATGCTCTCGCCGAAGGCGCGCATCGACGCGATCCCGTCGGTGCTGGTGTCCTCCGACGACGTCTCCGCCTCGCACGGCGGCACCGTGGGAGAGCTGGACGAGGCCTCGATCTTCTACATGCAGAGCCGCGGCCTCGATCGCCCGAGCGCCGTGCGGATCATCGTCGAGGGCTTCTTCGAGCCGCTGCTGTCGGAGCTCCATGACGAGCCGCTGGCCGCGCTCGTGCGGGAGAAGATCTCGGCCAAGCTGGCGGCGGCGCGCGAGGACATCGAAACGTATGCCACCAGTCGCTGAGAGCGCACTGGAGGTCCGCGCGGACTTCCCGATCTTCACGCAGCGTCCGGGAGGCCAGCCGCTCGTCTACCTCGACTCGGCCTCCACCTCGCAGAAGCCACAGGTCGTGATCGACGCGCTGGCCGAGCACCTCGGCGCCCGCAACGCGAACGTGCACCGCGGCGTGTACCCGCTGGCGCAGGAAGCCGACGCCGCCTTCGAGGGCGCTCGCGCGCGCGTCGCGGCCTTCACGTCGGCGGACGCGAAGACGACGATCTTCACCAAGAACGTCACCGAGGCGCTGAACCTCGTCGCCTATTCCTGGGGGCGCGCGAACGTGCGCGAGGGGGACGCGGTGCTCGTCACGCAGATGGAGCACCACGCCAACCTCGTCCCCTGGCAGGTGCTGTGCGCCGAGCGCGGCGCGCAGCTGCGCTACCTGGAGATCGACGAGCGGGGTGAGCTGTCGCTGCAAGCCCTCGATGCCGAGCTCGCGCGCGGGGACGTGCGCCTGCTCGCCTTCGCCCACGTCTCCAACGTGCTCGGCACGATCAACCCCGCCGCCGAGATGATCTCGCGAGCGCGCGCCGCCGGCGTCGTGACGGTCGTCGACGGCGCGCAGGCGGTGCCGCAGATGCCCGTGGACGTCGCGGCGCTGGGCGCGGACTTCTACGCCTGGACGAGCCACAAGGCGCTCGGGCCGACGGGCGCCGGCGTCCTGCACGGGCGGCGCGAGCTGCTGGAGGAAATGCCGCCGTTCCTGACCGGCGGCGACATGATCGGATCGGTCGACCTGTACGAGTCGACCTGGAACGAGCTGCCGTGGAAGTTTGAAGCGGGCACGCCCGCGATCGCCGAGGCGGTCGGGCTGGCGGCGGCGGTCGACTACCTGGACGCGCTCGGCATGCAGCGCGTGCGCGAGCACGAGCGTACGCTGACCGCGCGCCTGCTCGAGGGCCTCGCGACCGTTCCCGGGCTGCGCGTGATCGGCCCGCCCGAGGCCGAGCGTCGTGGCGGCCTCGCCTCGTTCACCGTGGATGGGATGCACCCGCATGACGTCGCCGAGCTCGTCGCGCGGCGCGGCGTGTGCGTGCGCGCCGGTCACCACTGCGCCCAGCCGCTGATGCGCTGCCTGGGCCTCGGCGCCACCGCACGCGCAAGCGTCGGCGTCTACAACGAACCGGCCGACGTGGAGGCGCTGGTGGACGCGCTGCTCGCCGGTCGCGAGGTCTTCGGGCTGTAAGCCCGGCGAGGCTGAGATGGACGACCTCTACCGCGACTACATCCTCGACCACTACAAGCGCCCGCGCAACTTCGGCGAGCTCGAGCCGCACGACCTCGAGGCGCTCGAGCACAACCCGCTGTGCGGCGACGAGCTGGGCGTGCACATCCGCGTCAAGGACGACCGCATCGAGGACATCCGCTTCCACGGCCACGGCTGCGCGATCTCCCAGGCGGCCGCCTCGATCGCCTCCGAGGAGCTGAAGGGCATGACGCTGTCGGAGATCGGAGCGCTCGACGCCGACTGGATGATCGAGCTGCTGGGCATCCCCGTGTCCGCGACGCGTCGCAAGTGCGCACTGCTGAACCTGAAGGCCGTCAAAGGCGCCGTCACCGGCGAGGGCGACTGGCCCACGTGAGCCGTCGGGCGTCTGACCCGGGCGCCGCCAAGCCCCGCGATACAATTCCTACCTCAGAGCACAGGATTCGACAGCTCAACAGCAGCGAGGAGCCACATGGCCACGATTGACCGCACCAAGATCGCCAAGCCGAGCCCGATCGTCGAGGACGAGCAGGGCCAGCTGCACGCCCGCCACGGCATCTCGCGGGAGGTCGTCACCGAGCTGTCGAAGATCAAGGGCGAGCCCGACTGGATGGCCGAGAAACGGCTCAAGTCGCTGGAGATCTTCGAACGCAAGCCGATGCCGAGCTGGGGCCCCGACCTCAGCGGCCTGAACCTCGACGACCTCGTGCTCTACTCGCCCCCGACCGCCGGGCGCTTCAACAGCTGGGACGAGGTCCCGCAGGAGATGAAGGTGACCTACGAGGCCCTCGGCATCCCCCAGGCCGAGCGCGAGCACCTCGCCGGCGTCGTCGGCGTGTGGCGCCAGGAGCCGGTCTACGAGGGGCTGAAGGAGGAGTACGCCAAGCTCGGCATCCTGTTCTGCTCGATGGACACCGCGATCAGCCACTACCCGGAGCTGGTGCAGAGGTACTTCATGAACAAGTGCGTGCCGCCGCAGGACAACAAGTTCTCGGCGCTGCACGGCGCGGTCTGGTCGGGCGGCTCGTTCCTGTACGTGCCCAAGGGCGTCAAGGTCGACCTGCCGCTGCAAGCCTACTTCCGCATGGAGGGCGCCGGCGAGGGCACCTTCGAGCACACGCTGATCATCGCCGACGAGGGCTCGGACGTGAACTACATCGAGGGCTGCACCGCGCAGACCTACAGCGTCAACTCGATGCACTCGGCGGTCGTCGAGATCTTCGTGCACGAGGGCGCCAAGGCCCGCTACACGACGGTCCAGAACTGGTCCAAGGACGTCTACAACCTCAACACCAAGCGCGCGGTCGTGGACGCCGAGGGCACGGTCGAGTGGGTCGGCGGCTCGATGGGCGCCAAGTACGTGATGCTCTACCCCGGCTCGTTCCTGATGGGCGAGGGCGCGCGGGCGGACCACCTCAACGTCGGCGTCGCCGGCAAGGGCGTGCACAAGGACACCGGCGCCAAGGTCGTGCACCTGGCCCCCAACACGACCTCCAACATCCTCGCCAAGTCGATCTCCAAGGACGGCGGCATCATGGGCTACCGCGGCCTGGTCAAGATGGGCTCCAAGTCGGCCGGCTCCAAAGCCCGCGTGCAGTGCGACGGACTGATGATGGACGGCGAATCGCGCTCGGACACCTGGCCCGACATCCAGATCCAGAACCCCCACGTCACGGTCGCCCACGAGGCGACGGTCGGGCGCATCTCCGACGACCAGCTCTTCTACATGGGCTCGCGCGGCTTCACCGAGGACGAGGCGGCGGCGATGATCGTCAACGGGTTCATCGAGCCGGTGACGAAGGAGCTGCCGATGGAGTACGCGGTCGAGCTCAACCGGCTGATTCAGCTGGAGATGGTAGGCTCGATCGGCTGAGGATCAGATGACCATGGTAAGATGACCATGGTCATGAAGGCCAAGACCGTATCGGCCAGCCGGTTCAAGGCAGAGTGCCTTGCGATGTTGGACGACGTAGCTGCCACCGGCGAGGAGATCGTGGTGACCAAGCGCGGCCTTCCCGTCGCGCGAGTGGTTCCCGCCGGCACGTCGACAGGACTGCTCGGCTCGGTCACGTTCAACGTCGACGACGACGAGCTCATCAAGCCGATCGACGTCGAGTGGGACGCGACACGCTGACGTGATCGTGCTCGACACGCACGCGTGGCTGTGGTGGATGGCCGCGCCAGAGCGACTCTCGGGTCCAGCCCGCAAGGCGATCGAGAGCGCTGTGGACATCGGCGTCTCCACGCTCAGCGCTTGGGAGGTGGCGACACTCAGCAGCCGCGGCCGGATCGCGCTGGACAGAGATGTCGAGCTTTGGGTTCGCAAGGCGCTCGCCGAACCCCGCGTCGAACCGCTGCCGCCAAGCACGGAGATCGCTGTCGCAGCAGGTCTGCTCGATGCCAGGAGGTTCCCGGGCGATCCGGTCGATCGGTTGATCTATTCGACCGCCAAGGCCCACTCCGCCGCGCTCGTGACCCGCGATGTCGGCATCCGCGAATACGACGCCTCCGCGACGATCTGGTGAGAGCTCCCGTCGACACGATCGCCGCCCCCCTGTTCCCCACCAAGCTCCCGTGGGTGAACGCCTCCGGGCCGCAGGCCACGATCCAGCGCGGGCGGCCGCTGCTGGTCGAGTTCTGGGACTTCTGCCGGGCCAACTCGCTGCGCACGCTGCCGTACATCAAGGCCTGGCACGAGCGCTATGCCGAGGGGGGGCTGCGCGTGGTCGGCGTGCACTGCCCCGGCTTCGACCTCTCTCGCCGCGAGGGCGCGGTGCGCGAGGCCGTCGAGCGCCTGGAGGTCGCCTACCCGGTGCTGATCGACGCCGAGTTCGAGCTGTGGCGGGAGTACGAGAACGAGGGTTGGCCGGCGCGCTACCTGTTCGACGGGCGCGGGCGGCTGTTCGAGTACCGCTTCGGCGAGGGCGGCTACCTCGAGACGGAGCTGGCGATCCAGGAGCTGCTCGGCGTCGAGCGCGAGCCGCTGGCGCCGCTGCGGCCCGAGGACGCGTCCGGGGCCGTGCTCGCGCCGCCCACCGCGCAGCAGCCCGGCGCCTACCACGGGACCTATGAAGCCGGCGGCGTGTGGGTCGTGGCCGGCGGCGAGGGCGCCGTGCGCGCGGACGGCATCGCCGAGGTGGTGGTCGCCGGGCCGGGCGCCTACGCACTGGTCGAGCACGAGCGCCATACCGCCAGCACGCTCGCCATCGAACCGTCCGAGGGCGTCGTCTGCGAGGCCACCTGCTTCACGCCCGGCCTCGCCTGAGGAGCTGGCGGCGGCTCAGACCCGCTTGCCCGGCGGATGCAGCTGCGCGTGCGTGCGGTCCTGCAACAGGCGCACTATCTGCGGCGCGCCGTCGTCCTCGACCAGCACGCAGACGCCGGGCCAGTAGGGGCTCTCGCCCGGGCGTGCGCTGAGGAAGATCGGCGCGTAGGTCCAGCTGCCGGCGTTGACCAGGCGCGCGCCGCCCCTCCCCCGCCACTCCGACTGCTCGTCGCCCGGGAACGGGCCGGCCCGGTGGGTGTGGCCGAAC
>Ga0070713_100003025_pt1 | contig 11040 bp, 10 predicted proteins | sample LARL82metaG_FD_65465 | JGI IMG/M metagenome (GOLD analysis project Ga0070713, IMG submission 65465) | Corn, switchgrass and miscanthus rhizosphere microbial communities from Kellogg Biological Station, Michigan, USA - LAR L8-2 metaG | ecosystem: Host-associated > Plants > Roots > Rhizosphere ... | reverse complement strand
ACTACCGTCCTACCTCGTGACGCCAGCGCACGGAAAGGCCCACCTCCCGGCGCCCAGTCAGGCCACCTACCACCACGAACACCTGCCTACGACACTCCCCAATTACCGCACATGCCGAATTGAGGGCGTTGTCGTGCCGCATATCTATCCATGCATTGGAATACTCACTCACGATCTCCCCGCCTTGCGGGGAGTCCGCCTTGGAGTATTTCCATCGTCCTGGTAGGAAATCAGATCGCCGACTCGGCGTGTTGGGCCAAGGCGTCCATCAATGCCGCGAGCGTGCGCAGATTATCCGGTTCTGCGTACGAGGCGCCGAGCGGCTCGGGACGTTCACCACGGCGGGTATCACAGGCGGCTCCCCTGGTTCACTGTGATCACGAACAGCCCCGCAGGTCACGACAAAGCTATAAGCAGTTCCGCGCACCGGATACCGCGGGAGCTGCGATGCGCGGGCTGGTTAACCTTCAGGTGGCCGTAGCGAGCACGGTGACCCACTTCTTCGGCTTCGGACGAGGTCTAGCCTTCCGGCTCATGTCCCTGGCCTGCGGAAACGTGTTCGCAGATGTCTGGCCTGAGGGCGTATCGGGCGCAGCCCACCTGACCGAGGGTGCCGGGCATGCCTGAGCGGGGGCCGTCGCGGCGGCCATGGCACTTGAAGCTGTCGCGCGTGGGCTGGCGGGATGCCGGGCCGACATGGAGCAAGGGCTGCGCGGGGCGGCCGGGCTGGCATCCCGACGATGCCGACATCGCCGCCTGCGCCGGTCATGCAAGGTCATACCGGCCACGTTCGCGCGAGGCACGGCCTCCCGGGTCAGGCGAGGGGTGCGTACCCGAGCGCCTCCAGCACGCTCGCGATAGTGTCGTTCCCAAGTTGCGAGGGGTGTGTGTAGTCCGGCCCGAGGAGGCCCGCTGCCGCCTTCGCTCCAGCGGGCCCGTTGAACGCATGGTAGATGTCCGCGCAGGCGAACCCGTTCGCTGTCGCGGTCGAGCAGAGCATCTTGTCCCAGGCGTCGAGCATCGTCTTGGTCTTCAGGTCCTGGGCGTGGGTCAGGTGTGCGTCGGCGAACCCGATCCAGTCGCTGTACCGGTTGATAGTGCGCAGGATCTTTGGTTTGCCGTCACGCCAGACGGCGATCTGGGAGTACAGCTTCTGGTACATCGGCTGGTACTTCGCTGCGGATCTTGTGGCGCACCTGGCGTCGACCACAGACCAAACGGGCGTCTGGTTGATGACCGGGCGGCCGCAGGGAGCATCAGCGTTCAGCTCGAAGCTGTTGTGGGCGATACCGACGAGAATGACGTCCGCCGCGGACAGCGGCTGCTTGAAGGAGCCGAGTTCGCCGAGTAGTTGCGGGAGGGTAAGACCGGTGTGCTGCGACAGGTTCTGCACAGTCACATGCTTCCCGGTCGCCTTCTCGACGGCTTTCGCGTACTGGTCCACGAACCCTGTGCACCCTGGGCAATCGTCAGGGCTGTTGTACGGGATGGAGTCCCCGATGGCGACCAGGCTCAGCCCTGCTGGCCCGGCGGGCGAGGACGTACTCCGGCCTGCCGGCGGAGTAGCCGAACCACCGCCAGCGGGACTTCCGGTGGTGCCGCAGGCTGCCAGCGTCAGCATGGCGAGCCCCGCGATCGCGGTCACGCAGTGGCGGACGCTCCGTCGAGGCGAACCTGGCCGAGGACGCCGCACTGCGGTTGGCGTCACGGCGGAAGAGGAACCAGCCGTGCCGGCTCCTTCGGTCGATCCGCTCACCCTTGCGAAGATCCTGCGCACGTCAGGCACGGTAAACGCTCCTTCGCTGTCCATCAAACGCTCCAGGTGCTGGGCACGGCCCGGCTCGAGCATCTGGTCTTGGTGGAGCGGGCGCGCCAGCAGCCGTCCGCGTCCCGGGCGGCCCGGCTGCTGGGGCTGGTGCGTTCTGCCGGTGATAACTGTGGTCAGGTGCTGGGTCATTGCCAGGGTCCTTCCGGGCGGCGCGGGTTCGGGGCGAGCCAGGCCGAGTCCATGAGCCGTTCACGGGGGATGCCGAGCCGGTCGCTGGCCTGGATGACCGCGGCCCGGGAGGGGCCCTTGAACAGGCACAGCACCAGGTCGTCGGCGGCGAACAGCAGGCAGCCGAGGTAGGCGACCGTGCCGGTGCCCGGGTCCAGTCCAGTGGCGGCAGCGCGGTCGGCGATGTGGTCGAGGTCGGCCGGGGTGACGCCGGGCCAGTAGCACTTGGCCGTGTACAGCATGCGGGTAAGCGTCACCCGGGGGTGTTTCAAAAATGCTTCAAGACTGTCTCAGCCCGCTGCTAGCCAGCACTCGCGGGCCGGGAGGACACTCAGACCCGGGGAGTGAAGGTGGGCACTGGGCTGGAGTTCGGGATCTTGGGGCCGCTGGAGGTCCGGCGCGGCGGAACGCTGCTGCGCGTTGGCGGGCCGCGGCAGCGGGCCCTGCTGGGCATGCTGCTGTGCCACGCCAACCAGGTGGTCTCTCGTGACGAGCTGATCGACGAGCTGTTCGGCGATCAGCAGGGGAGCTCGGCGGAGCGGATGCTGCGGGTGCAGATCTCCCGGCTGCGCCAGGTCCTCGCCAACGGCGACGGCCAGCCGCGGGTGCTGGCCCGTCCGCCCGGGTATCTGCTGCGGGTCGAGCCCGGGGAGCTGGACCTGGAGGTGTTCGAGCAGCGGGTGGCCGCGGCTCGGGACGCGCTGCAGCAGGGCGACCCGGGCCGGGCGGCGGTGCTGCTGGGTGAGGCGCAGGCGCTGTGGCGCGGCCGGCCGCTGGCCGACCTGGAGTTCGAGCCGTTCGCCCGGTTCGAGATCCAGCGGCTGGCCGAGCTGCGGTTGCTGGCGGCCGAGGACCGGATCGAAGCCGCGCTGGCCCTCGGCCAGCACGCCACCGTATGCCCCGAGCTGGGGCAGCTGGTAGCCGAGCATCCGCTGCGGGAGCGGCTGCGCGGGCAGCTGATGCTCGCGCTGTACCGGTCCGGCCGCCAGGCCGAGGCGCTGGCGGTGTTCCACGACACCCGGCAGGTGCTGGATGCCGAGCTGGGCATCGAGCCAGGCGCGGGGCTCCGCCGCGTGCATGAACGAGTGCTCGCCGCCGACCCCCTGCTGGACCTGCCCACCCCAGCCGGGGCGGCGGCGACCCGGACCTTGCCGCGGGATAGTGCCGCCTTCACCGGCCGCGGTCGCGAACTGGCACGGCTGCTGGACGGAGTCGACGGCCAGGCCGCGGGCGGGATGGTGGTGGGCATTCACGCGATCGACGGGATGGCGGGGATCGGGAAGACCACCTTTGCGGTGCACGCGGCGCACCGGCTGGCCGGCGCCTTTCCGGACGGGCAGTTTTTCTTGCCGTTGCACGCCCATACACCCGGCCAGCGGCCAGTGGATCCGGCCGATGCGCTGGCCAGCTTGCTGCTGACCGCCGGGCTCGCCCCCCAGCAGATCCCGCCCGGTCTGGAGGCCCGGGCGGCGCGGTGGCGCGACCAGGTGGCGGGCAAGAAGATCTTGCTGCTGCTGGACGACGCGGCGAGCCATCAGCAGATCCGCCCGCTGCTGCCCGGCACCGCCGGTTCCCTGGTGCTGATCACCAGCCGCCGGCGGCTGGCCGCGCTGGAGGACGCCACGGTGATCAGCCTCGATACCTTGCCCGACAGCGAGGCGGCGCAGCTGCTGGCCCGGCTGGCCGGCCGGACAGACCTGGCGTCAGGAGCGGGCCCCGCCGGCGAGCTGACTCGGCTGTGCGGGTACCTGCCGTTGGCGATCGAGCAGCCAGGACAGGTCCTGGTGGGTGCGGGCCTTGCCGACGGGATCATCCGCCTGACGGAACAGGCTCAGGGCTCGCGTGAGGTGGGCTTGTGCGTCGTGGTCGCTGCCGGTCCGCGCGTAGGCGTACCCCAGAGCGCGGCAGCAGCGAGCCTCGGCGGCCCGGTCTGCGAGGCGCTGGGTCGCGGCGATCGCCGTGCGCTGGGTGGCGATCCAGTCGTGCCAGTGGCCGAGGAATTCAAAGAAGTCGACCATGGTCCAGGCAAGCTGCCAGGCTTGGGTGTCGAAGCCGGCATCGGCGGCCAGCGCGAGGGCCGCGAGCAGCACCTTGTGCTCGGTTCGGAACCACTCCAGGGCTTGTCCGCGGTCGCGGAACTGCTGTGGTCGTACCCCGTCGGCGTGCACCGGGAGGCCGATCTGGTCGCGTGCGGGGTTGAGCAGCATGTCCGCGGCGTGGGCGGTGTGCAGGTAGTGGTCCAGGATGCGGCCTGTGGCCGCACGCCGTGCTGCCAGCTCGTCGGTGGCGTGGGCTTGCCCGGCGGCGAAGGCGCGGAGCAGGTCGTGAAAGGCATACCGGCCAGGCAGGTGCTCGGTGATCAAGTGTGCGCGGGTAAGCTCGCCGAGCGCATGCCGGGCCTCGACGAGCGGGACGCCAGTCAGGCTGGCGGCGGCGGAAATGGTGGTGTCGGGGCCGGGATGCAGGCCCAGGAGCCGGAACATCTTTGCTGCGGGCGGGCTGAGGTGCCGGTACGACCAGGACAACACTGAGCGCACCGCGGCACGCTCATCCCCGCCGGTTTCCAGCGCATCCAGCCGCCGCTGCAGGTCTGCCAGTTCAGCGGCCAGGTCGGCCAGCGGAATATCCGGCTTGGCCGCCGCGAGCTCGGCAGCCACCCGCAACGCCAGCGGCAGCCCGCAGCACTGGCGGGCCAGCGCCGCCGCGGCAGTCAGGTCCTCATCCACCCGGCTGCCGATTAATCCGCGGAGCAGGCCGACCGCCTCGGGCAGGGGCAGCAGGTCCAGGTCCAGCCGGACCGCGCCGTCTCTGGCCACCAGCCCGGCCAGCGCATCGCGGCTGGTCACCAGGGTCACGCACTCGGGGTTTCCGGGAAGAAAGGGCCGGACCTGCTCGGCCTGCGCGGCGTTGTCCAGCACCACCAGCATCCGCCGCCCGGCCAGCAGGCTGCGGAACCGGGCCGCCCGCTCGCTGCATCCGGCGGGGATGTCTGGCCCGGACACGCCCAGGTCACGCAGGAACCCGGCGAGAGCGTCCGCCGCGGGCAATGGCTCATCCGGGTCATAGCCGCGCAGATTCACATACAGCTGCCCGTCGGGGAAACGCTCAGCGATCTGGTACGCCCAGCGGACCGCCAGCGCCGTCTTGCCCACCCCGGCCGTGCCCCCGATCGCCGAGATCAGCACGGCATCCGGCATGGTGTCAGCCTGGTCGAGCAGGGCGGTGAGCGCTGCCAGCTCGCTGTCGCGGCCGACGAACTGGCGCACCGGGCCCGGCAGTTGCCTAGGCACCACCTGCCCGTCGCCGGCCCTGGCCAGCCCACCCTCAGGCGCTGCGGCGGCGTCGGCGCAAGCATCACCAGCCGGCTGCCGCCCCGCAGCAGCGAAAAACTGCCCGCGTGCCTCGCCGCGTAACTCTAACGCATCGGCCAGCCGGCGCAGCGACCCTGAGTGCGGGTCGGTACGGCCACGCTCAAGGTTCCTGAGCGCGCGCACACTCAAGCCGGCGCGCCCGGCCAGTGCCTCTTGCGACAGCCCGGCCGACTGGCGGCAAGACCGCAGCCATGCTCCGAACCTCTTGGTCTCGGTCATTCCGGGCCTCACAGGTCTGAAGCGCATTATGTGATGGCGCAACCCTCGCCGGCAGGCACGCCGGTGGCTCGCCTCCACCCTGCCCGACCGGCACTTTAGCACCGAAAAGTGCCGGTCCAAAGTGCCTGGTCTCCCGTTTAGTACGGCCTTACGATCAGGTCGACCATTCCGGCCTGACCCTGGTCAAACGGTCGGCTACCGGTCCCGTTGCGCCGCGCCGGGCATGGCGCTGAGCAGAGCGGAGGCCCGTGCGATCCCGGTGAAGTCCGCGTACGCGAGCCTTGCGGTCGCCGTGCCGTGGCGGTCGCGCCATGTGTGCCTGCCAGTGCTGCCGCGGCTCGTGGCGCGCAGCCCAGGTGCCGGGTGATGGTCCCGGCAGAAAGGAGCACTTTAGCTCCGGAGGTATTAATAGGCATGGCAGAATGCGTGCCATAGATAAGTAGAGAACTGAACCAAGAAAGGCTACGGCAATGAGGAAGATGAAGTTTGCTCTGGCGGCTGTGGTCATGGCCGCGGGCCTACTGGGGACGGCCGGCACTGGTATTGCCAGCGCATCGACATACGATAAAACTCTCTTCGACGTTTATGCGGTCAATTGGGCTGGCGATTCCGGATATACGACCTTCGGTACGTACAGTACCTACACCAGCACTCAGATATGGATCAACGGCAAGGTACAATGTAGTGCGACCCCGGGCTTCGCGGCCGTAAGCTGGTGCGGGGTTGGTGGAGGAAACGGCACGGCACATTTGAACATCGGAGATAATCTGGAAGCCCGGAACTGGACGGCTTACAATCGCGCCAATCTCTATGCAAACGGCGCAGGTTGTTACGTATGGGGGGGCACATCGAACGGCGGCTCGTTTCATGCGTCGTGGGGCACTAATTCGGAATACGACGGCCAGTACTGCGAGTTGACCCAGTAGGGCGCGCACTTCAAGATACTTAACACTCTGCACAGGGGGTCGATCCTGGGCGAACAACTCATCAATGTGGTAACGGACACGATCGGCAGGCGATACTCGGACAGGCACGGGCGTGGGTCCTTCCTTCGTGACTTGGCGGTCTTGAAGGGGAACCTGCGCCCGTCCTCTCATTTACACCCGATCTTGGACATCACCACGACGGAAGGGTGTTCCCTCTGCCACCGTGGACTCTCCAATGTAGGACGGGCTGCTAGCCATCTCGCATCCTTCCTTGTCCCAGAACGCGTGTGGACAACTTTCAAGGACTTAGTCGATGGCCGCGCGAATCCGAAGGTCAATCCGCTGGCTCACAGGCAATCCGAGGGGTGGCCTCGCTGTCTGCTCTGCGTCCTGCGCGATGGTAGCGGTTACCGGAAGCGGGCGCTGGTGATGGCGCTTTCGAAGTTCGGCACGTTCAGCAACCTGATGGGGACGACTTCATCAACCAGGGTGAGCAGTCTGAAACCTTTCGGGAAAGGACAGAGATGACAGGGGTGAAGAACGGTTTCGGCGACCCGCGCGAGATCCCGCCGCGCCGGGGGACGAGCTCGTCCCGGCGGCGGCGCGGCCTCTACGCGGCGGTGGGGGGCCTGGCAGCCGTGGTGATCGCCGCCGCCGCGCTCGCCGGCTGCGCGGGCGGCAAGGGGGGCCCCGGGCCCGCCCCGGCCCAAGGCGCCCCCTACCAGCCGCCGTCCGCGACCGGGACCTACCCGCTGCCCGCGGGCGCGGTCTCAATGGTGGAGGGGGTACCCGTCAGCGCGCTCATCGCCAGCGCCCGGGCGCAGCTGGGCCGCGGCCAGGTCATGCTGCCCGAGAAACTGCCGCCCGCGGCGCCGCAGCTCAGCCCGGGCGGACGTCCTGAGATCATGTTCATCTGCGCCGAGTACTGGTCCAAGTGCGCTGCCGAACGCTGGGCGCTGGTGATGGCGCTGTCGAAATTCGGCACGTTCACCGCCCTGGAAGGCACTACCACATCGGCGACAGGGACCAGCCCGAAGACCCCGACGTTTTCCTTCTACGGTGCCACCTACTCCAGCAAGTACCTGACCCTGGTCACCGACGAGCTGGAGACCAACACCGACGTAGGGGAAGGGGAATACCCCCTTCTCCAGCCCCCCACCACCCAGGAAATGACCATGATGAACGCCTGGGACCGCGCCCCCTACACGACCATAACGCTCTCCCTCCCGTTCGCCTACATAGGCGGCAAATTCCTCCTCACCACCGCCCAGTACGACGCCAGCGCCATCTCGCAGATGAGCTTCCAGGCCGCCGCCAGCACCATGTCCTCAGGCACCAGCCCAGTTTCCAGGCACGCTGAAGCGGCCGCCGGCTACCTGGTCGCAGACTTCTGCGCCCTGACCCACGACCAGCCAGCACGGGTCTGCTCCCAGGTACCATCCAGCCTCACAGGGATAACGGCGCCGCCGGGCAAGTGAGTATCGCTAGTTCGGATAACTCAGGTCGTGCCAGCTGGTGTCATCGATTGCGCCAGCAAGTGACCGGTGGCCAACATGCGCTGCAGCCCGTGATCAGCCCAGGCTGATCAAACGGCCGACGAGCGCTGACTGGCAACCTGGCCTGGTCAGCTACCCTCCCGCTGCCGCTCGCGCAGATTTCCCGTTCGGGCGTGTCCCCGGCGGCCAGGCTGGTGACCAGGCTGCCGACCATACGGCGGCTCGGCGCGCGGTTATCTAGAGCCATTTGCACTGTGTGGCAGTCACGGTTACCAGCCCGGCGGGCGGCGGGCTGACCGTATGTTTATGCATCAGCGCGCTTCGGGCGACCATCCTCATTTGCCGCCATGAGTGTGCAGGCGATCATCCCAGCCGACCGACTGATGATCAGTTGCGGTTCAAACCGTACTCGCGTGACATCAGTTTGCGTTTCCACCAGCTTTCAATCTCTTCGATGCTGTGGTCTGGCAAGGATAGGTCCACGATTTGCAGCACCCCGACTTGATACTCGGCGCCCTGGCGGTGCTTCAGTTCGAGGTTGCCGCCATGGCCGGTGCGGGCGTAGTCAGAAAACCGGCCCCAGAGGCTGTCTTCTCCCTTGGCCGAGCCGACGTACTGCTGCCCGGTCTTCTTGTCCACCAGCACGTAGATGCCCTTGACCTCGCGAAGGCGTTCCTGCCAGCCCGGATAGATCCCGGGCAGGTCACGCAGGTCGATGCAGAACTTGCCGAACCCGGGGAACGGTGGCTCGGGCTGCTCGCGGATGGCCCTGACTGGCTTGGGTTGGCGGGAGGCACGCTGGGCCCATGACCTGGTACCCGGGCCCCAGTCCACGACCAGGCGCTCGGTGTACTCATCGAGTCGGTCGTCGCGGTCCATCTGGTAGCGGTACAGGCCACTGACGTCGATACCGGTGATGGCCTCGGCGGTCCCCGGCTCGCAGGTGCCCACCGAGCGCACCTGATATAGGCCAATGAACAAGGTTTCGCTTCTCGGTGGCGGGGTGACCACGAAGCTGGCCACCAGCCCTCCAACGTCGAAGCGGTCATGAGCCTGGACCGAGAGGTATTCCTCCACCAGCTGCGGTCCGCCGGGTGACTTCCAGATCGCGTAAATGCCGCTTCCCTGGACTCTTTTGTCCTGGAGGCGGGCGAGCTGAACTGTGGCGGGATCCACCCCCGCGGAGCGGAGCACCTCGTTGAACGTGATCAATGAGTTCCTCCTCCCGAGGGCTCCACCCTCGAATGCCTCGATCAGCTTTCCACACGGGGTGCCGACCCGATCAGAGACCGATTCTGAGTGCTTCCTTACATGCGAAATCCGCCGGGCGCCCTGCATGTACCCCTCGGCTGTATCCGGCTCAGACCCAGCTCTAACGTTGCTGCATGCGCGGTGATGAGAAACGGGTGATCGATGCGTATGCGTCCTGGCTCGAGCGGAGCGGCTGGACGGTTCAGCGTGAGGTGAACTTCGCAGACATCTATGCCGAGCGCGGAGACGAGCGGCTCTACGCCGAGGCTAAGGGGCGGACCATCTCGCCCGGCCTGGACGTTGACACCCTCTACGGGCAGTTGCTCCGGCGAATGACAGACCCAGAGCAAGGCGCCAGGTATGCCGTCGTCGTACCCACGCCTGCGCTAAATGCGGCCTTGCGCGTCCCGGCCTGGGTGCGAGACCGGCTATCTGTCGACGTCTACGAGGTGGACGACGACGCCGAGGTGCATCTACACCGCTAGGCAAGGACAGCCCAAAGTCGCTCGGTTCCCCGGGCTTGGCAACCTTGGCGGGCTTCGTCGGTTCCAGAGGCGGGCGCAATGTCTGGGCATGATGAGCTTCACAGACCTGGTCTCCGTCCCCGCCGATCCGCTAGTGCCGTTCACCGACCAGCTACGGCTGGCAGTGGCCGCCTACCTGGCCCGCTTCACCGGCTCCTCACGGCAGCACACCGAATCTGACCTGCGCTGCTACCTATCCTGGTGCGCCCAGCGCGGCCTGGACCCGCTGACCGTCCGCCGCCCACATCTGGAGTTGTACATCCGGTGGATGCAAGAAACCCGCCACTTCAAGCCCTCCACCGTGTCGCGGCGGTTCTCCGTTACGGCAGGGTTCTACCGGACCTGCGTCATCGACGGCGTGCTGGAACACTCACCGGCCGAGCACGTCCGGCGGCCCGCGGTGCCCCCGGAATCACCCACCCTGGGGTTCACGCACCTGCAGTTCGAGGCCCTGCTCACCGCAGCCCGCGACTCCACGGACCCGTGCAATTTCGCCCTGGTGGCCATGCTCGGGCTACTCGGCTTGCGGATCTTCGAAGCCACCGGTGCCGACATCACCGACCTCAGCGAAGAACACGGCCACCGCGTCTTGCGCGTCTGCGGCAAAGGCACCAAAGTCGTCCTGATCCCGCTGCCACCTGCCGTCGGCCGGGCCATCGACAGAGCGGTCGGCGGCCGTAGCGGCGGGCCGATCCTGCTCAACAGCCGCGGTACCCGGATGGATCGCCACGCCGCCACCCGCCGCCTACGGCGCCTGGCAGACACCGCAGGCGTACGGATCACCAGGGCGCACCCGCACATGCTCCGCCACACCTTCGTCACCACCATGCTGGACGCGGGCGTAGACCTGCGGGATGTCCAAATCGCCGCCCGGCACGCCGACCCGCGCACCACGATGCGCTACGACCGGGCACGCACCAACCTCGACCGCCACCCCAACTACATCCTCGCCGCCTACATGGCCTCCGGAACCTGACCGGGACAGCGTGTCTCCTGCGGCTCAACCGCAGGAGACACCCGGCATTGCCGATGACAGCGAGTTTGGGAGATGCATTGTGATTCCCGCCTGCGCATAGTCATGCGTCTTGACCATGATTGAGTAATCCCATATCTCTTGCTCGGCGGCCGGGCCGGACGACGAACATTTGCTCGCCACCGGAAACGGCTGGGATGGTGCCGTCGCGCTCAAATCGTCCGGTGCGGCGTGTCGCGGGAGGACCCGCAACGTCAGTGTTTTGGGCTGGTTGTGCCTGCGGG
>Ga0070713_100003023_pt1 | contig 11042 bp, 9 predicted proteins | sample LARL82metaG_FD_65465 | JGI IMG/M metagenome (GOLD analysis project Ga0070713, IMG submission 65465) | Corn, switchgrass and miscanthus rhizosphere microbial communities from Kellogg Biological Station, Michigan, USA - LAR L8-2 metaG | ecosystem: Host-associated > Plants > Roots > Rhizosphere ... | reverse complement strand
CCATATTCCGCGGCGAAGTTGCTGGTCTGGACAGTGACTTCCTGGATCGCGTCGACGCTGGGCTGCACCTGAGCTTGGGTAGCGGGTACCTGGCCGTTGCTGGCGTCCTGCCCTTCCAGGCGATACGAAGCCGTGTTGCCCGGAGCTCCGTTGACGCGCATCTGCGCGTTGGGAGCGACATAGGCGCCGGGAAGCAGATACGCGACGGCTTGCGGGTTTCGGATGGCGGAACTGCCCGCCATCGACGACCCGATCCCGAGGATGGGAAGGTTGTCTACGGTATCGGTGGAAACGTTGTGGCTGAGTTCGCCGCTTTCCGTCTTCAGGAGCGCGGCCTCCGCCTGCACGGTAACCGATTCGGTTGCGGCTCCGACTTCGAGGTTAATGTCGATGCGCAGTGTCTCAGCCACTTGCACGGTCAGGCCTGAGCGCACATAACGCTTGAACCCAGGGACGACCACCGAGACCTCATAGGCGCCAACGGGCAACTGCGCGATGGTGTAGTTGCCAGTCGCGGTGCTTGCCGTTTGGTAATTGGTCCCGGTTTCAATGTGACGGGCTTCAATAGCTGCGTTGGCGATCACGGCACCGGCTGGATCGGAGACCGTGCCGGTGATGGTTCCCCGGTCCGTCTGAGCAAAGACGGCGGAGGCACACAGACAGAGAACGAGCGAACATTGACGCATACAACCCCCAAAATTGAAAGCAACTGGTTGCGGATTGTATGTGAGGCGTTAGCGGGTGTCAAGGGCGGCAGGGTACGCTTCGCCTGGCGGCTCAGCGCCTTTATGAGGCGAGCGCCGCTCGCCTGCGCAAGGCCCAGCGGCGGGTAAACTCCGCTTTACGCCACGCCGGAGGGCAAGCCGAGCATTTTATTCAGCACGGGGGGAAGAGCCGTCAGAGAGTGCTGGACCCGTGCCCGGTAGGCGGCCACGGCGTCGCGCTTGACCTCGAAGAGCGATTCCTCGGGGAAGGTGCGGCCAAAGACATCGAGCAACATGGAGCGAAACTTTCCGGATGTGCCGGAGCCGAGACCGCCCTCGCGCTGCTCGCGATAAGCTACCCGCTCCGCCGAACTCAGGGCGCATAACAGCGGGTGGACCCGGTGCGAGACCACTTCTCGATATTGCTGGATGGTCTGAATCGTGCGGTCGAGCGGCAAATCGGCCCAAATTTTTTCGTCGACGGTCAAGCGGCCATCGGTGGTCCACTGGCTCATCCCGAACTGGCTCATCAGCCAGTCACCCATGTGGACCACGTTGTTGCGATTACGGCCATAGAGGAGCACATCTTCTTCATACCGGGCGAACCAGACAGACAGGCGATCGAGCAGGCTCTGAAATTTTTGCGGGTCCAGGGAATCCCGATACTGCGTGCCGAAGATGCCGATCGAGGGAACTCTTTCCGTCAATGCCAGCAACTCATCGGTCAGGATGGATTGGAACATGCTGTTGCCGATTCCGATGATGGCCAGATCGAACTGGTCGTCCGGTATCTTCCACGGCTGAAACTCCGCCCATGTGACACTGGCGCCCGCCGGCAGGATGGAATTGACGATGTGAAAACCAAGACGGTCACCGAAGTTGCCAACGTTCTTGTAGGAGAGGACTAGAACCTTGCGAGACAGGCGGGCCGCGGGCGAATGTGGTGTAAGACGGAAGATCACCTGCAGCGCATCGATTCGCTGCACCGATTGAACGCTGAACCCGGCTTCCGCGAACCCTTCCAGCAGCGTCTTCAAATCGAGGTGGTTCACCCACCCGAGCGCGGAACGGTCTACGGCGCCGGAGAAGTCGGAGAGGCAGTAACTCATCACCACCGGCAAGGCATAAGAGTGGAGTTGGCGAAGGAAAGCCTTCCAGTCATAGATGTACTCCAGCACGCCAAGCATGGTTACGATGGTGGCCTCGCCTTTTGGAGGCAATTCGTTGCGGTTGAAATCGCAAACCAGCGTGTTCTCGCCGCGGCGCACGACATCGCACGGAATGTAAGAAGAATGCGGCGGCAGGAAACGCCGGACCGCCATGGCGCCGCAGCCAAGGTCCAGCACAGTGGAGCCGGCCGGGATGAAGTCGGCGGCCAGGCCGGCACGGCGATCCCAACCAGCTTCCAACTGGGAGGCGTCGGACCAGCGCTCGAGGTCGGTCTCCTTGCGGGCGATCACAGTTTTGCGCCGTTCGGGTTCGCTTTCGCGGCGTGGAGCAGGCCGGCCGGCAGCCAAGTCATCAAGAGCAGTTTTGACCGCGTCCAATACGGCCGGCCAGTCGCCGGGCTTGGTTTGCCGGAATAAGCGCGCCGTGGGGTACCAGGGGGAATCGTCGCGCCCTAACAACCAACGCCACTCCGGCGGGTAAGGCAGGAGGAGCCACACCGGGATACCCAACGCGCCGGCGAGGTGCGCCACCGAGGTGTCGACAGTAATGAGAAGGTCGAGGTTAGATAGGACGGCGGCGGTATCGGAGAAGTCGTGCAGGTGTGGCGCCATGTCCTGGATCAACATGCCCGGAGGCGCCGCTGCGAGTTGAGCGGCCGGCGCGCCTTTCTGCAGTGAGAACCAGGCCACGTTTTCGACGCCGGCGAGCGGGGCAAGAGCGGCGAGAGACAGTGACCGGTTGTGGTCGTTGGCATGCGCAGCGCTTCCCGCCCAAACCAGCCCGACGTGCAAGCGCCCGGGCTGCCGCAGATGCTGCCACGAGGCCGCCCGGCCACTATCAGCTCTGAGATACGGGACGGAGGCGGGAATCGTGTCAATCCGGGTTCCCAGCACGCGGGGAAGACTCAGGAGCGGGCAATGGCAGTCAAAGGGCGGCACCTCTTCACCGTTGACCACCAGCCGCTCGACACCAGGAAAACCGGAGAGCAACGTTTTCAGCTCGGGTTGTATCCCCAAAATGATTTTGCCGTTGCGAGCGACGACCTGGGGGAGGAATCGAACGAACTGGAGGGCATCTCCTAGCCCCTGTTCTACATAGACGAAAATCGTTTTGCCCGCGAGGTCCGAACCGTCCCAAAGCGGCCGCGGGGTGTTGGGCTGGGCGGAAGGGAAACCGGTGCAGCGCCAACGCCATTCGTATTCGCGAAAACCCGACGCGAAATCACCGTGGCGGAGAAGGTGGAGGGCGTAATTGAAGCGAGCCTCCGGCGAATTCGGACCAACCCGGAACGCCTGCTCGTAGGCCGCCCCGGCTTCCTCCAGCCTTCCCGAGAACTCGAGAGCTCTGGCTAGATTGAGTGGGCCGGGAGCAAACGCTGGATCGAGTTCAACTGCCCGCTGGCAGTGAACCACGGCTTCCTCGTAGCGGCGCATCTGGGTCAGCGTGTCTCCCAGAAATGCCTGCACGTCGGGACGGTCGGGACCGAGCGAGACGGCCGTTTGCTGCGCTGCCAATGCTTCGTCAAAACGCTTCAGCCGGGCCAGTGTCACTCCGATGTTGGAATGCAGCGAAGCATCTTGTGGAGCGCCGGCCAAGGCCCTGGTGTAGTAGTCCAGGGCCGCCTGGAAATCGCCGAGGTGGAACGAGGCTATTCCCAGCGCACGTAAGTCCTCCGTGGCGGCGGGGCTGGTGCGAACGGCTTCCCGGTAAACCAACTCGGCGGACTTGCGATCGCCGGCCTTGCAAAAACCGACGGCGAATTCAACCGCTTGCGGAATGGTGATCTGGTGGGTGTGCCCCTGGGAGTCCCGGACTTTTAGTAGTCTCTGTGACATAAATGGCGGGCCTCGCTCAGAGCAATGTCTTCGCCAGCTGGAGTCGCAGCATCGAATGCAGTGGGTGAACGCGGCGCGAGTAGCTTGGTGCGCGCAGAGTGGCGCACGCCAGTGCTCCCCGAACGGTGGTTTGGCGCTGCTGGCCGTCGGGATCCTGGATGCGAAGGACTTTGGATTTCATGACTGGTTTTGGCTGCGTGATTTCCGGATTGCAGGCCTGCTGCGCACACGAAGCACGCGAGGCGCGAAGCAGTTCGACGGCCATTCGCAGGACCTTGATTTAGCTCCGCTTGAGCATCGGCTTGCGGAGCGGCGCGCCGTCAAAGGAATGACACGTCACGCGATTGACGGCGCGGTCGCGATGGAGGCGTAATCTTTTCACTCAGATAGGCGCGGCGGAACGATGGAAGCCGGTTTGCATCAGGCCGCTGGGTGATCGACGGTTTAGCCACCAGCCTGGAACGCTACATGGATCTGCTGAGTGCTCGGCAGAAGGTCGTGACTTCGAACATTGCCAACGTGGACACGCCGGGCTACAAAACGAAGGACCTGAATTTTCAGGCCGAATTCCAGTCGGCGGCGTATATGCAGAATCCGCTGCCGGTGGAAGTACCCGACCTGCCGGTGAAGAACGACGGTAACAACGTGAGCCTCGACCGCGAAGCACGGCTCCTGGCCGAGAACAACCTGCGGTTTACGCTGGCCTCGACATTGATCCGCGGGCAAATTGCCACGATCAAGAACGCTATTTACGAAGGGAAGAGTGGAGGATGAGCCTTTTATCCGCTTTGTCCGTCAGCGCGTCCGGAATGTCGGCGCAACGCACGCGCGCGGAACTTCTGGTGGAGAACATCGCGAACTCGGAGACGACGCGCACCGCCGAAGGCGGCCCGTACCGGCGCAAGGATGCCATCTTCATGAGCGCGCCAGTACCATCGGCGTTCTCTTCGGTGCTGGATGAGCAGCTGAACAGCTCGCAAATGGGCGTGACGGTGGCGGGGGTTTCGGTGGACACCCGCGATCCGGAACGGCGCTACATGCCGGGGCATCCGGACGCGGATAAAGACGGCTACGTAGCGATGCCGCGAATGAATCCCGCCGAGGACATGGTCGACTTGATGGGTGCGAGCCGGGGATACCAGGCAAATGTTTCGGCAATCGCGGCGGTCAAAGACATGATCCAACGCTCGATCGATATCTTACGGTAGTTCAGGAGACCCGATGTCCAGTCCGATTTCTTCCATCTCTTCGATCCCGAGTCTTGGGCCGCTCCAAGCGCCGGGGGCGGCTTCGCAGCCTGGCGCGTTTCAGAGCATGCTCAGCAGCGCTATCCAGACGATCGACTCGGCCAACACCACCGCCAGCACGGCGGTGCAAAAGTTCCTGAGCGGCGAGAACGAAGAACTGCACACCGCGGCCCTGGCCGTGCAGCAGGCAAATTTGACATTCGATCTCGGCTTGCAGGTCCGGAACAAAGTTGTGGACGCCTACCAGCAGATCATGCAGATGCAGCTCTAGCAGCCGGAGCCAGATACCTAAGTGAACAAGCTCTGGGCCAACCTCACGAATTCCCAGCGGATCTCGATCATCGCGGTGGCGGTGCTAACGATCGCGGGACTGTATGCCTTCAGCCAGTGGAAGAAGGAGAGCGATTTCCGTCCGCTGTACACATCGATGGCGCCGGAAGACGCCGCGGCGGTAGTGCAGAAGCTGCGGGAAAGCGGCGTAGATTACCGCTTGGGCGACAACGGAGCGACGGTGCTGGTGCCGTCGGCAAAGCAAGCGGAGTCGCGGCTGACACTGGCCGCGGCCGGGCTGCCGAAAACGGGCCGAATCGGTTTCGAGATATTCGACAAAACGAATTTCGGCGCGACCGAATTCGTGGAGCACATCAATTACCAGCGGGCGCTGGAAGGCGAGCTGGAGCGGTCGGTGACGTCGCTGGCCGAAGTGGAGTCGGCGCGGGTTCACATCACGATGGCGAAGGACTCGGTGTTCCTCGACCAGGCGCAACCGGCGAAGGCCAGCGTGATGGTGAAGCTGCGTCCGCATATGCAGGTTTCACCGCAGAACGTCGTCGCGATCGCAAATCTGGTAGCCAGCGCGGTGGAAGGGCTGACACCCGAAACGGTTTCGGTAGTAGACATGAACGGCAACCTGCTGAGCCGGCCGCGGCGTGTGGGCGCTCCCGACGGCTCGGAGACCACCGCGGAAGCCCTGGAGCTCCGGCAGCAATTTGAAAAAGATCTCATCACTAAAATCAAAACGACACTGGAGCCGGTGCTTGGCCCGGACCGTTTTCGCGCGGGCGCGACGGTGGATATCGACCTCACCAGCGGCGAGCAGCAGGACGAGACCTTCGATCCCAGCAAATCAGTAATGGTGTCGTCGCAAAAGACCGAGGACGTGGTGGACCGAGCCACATCCAACGGCGTGCCGGGCACGGCTTCGAACTTGCCGCGCGGGAATTCGACGCCCGCCGGCGGCGGGGTGGGCAGCTCGCGCCGGAGCGAGAGCGTCAGTTATCAAACCAGCCGGACCGTGCGGCACACCAAAATCCCTCAGGGGCTCGTGAAGAGGATGTCCCTGGCGGTACTGCTGGATCAAACACCGCGGTGGGAAGGACAAGGGGCGGCAAAACACCGGGTCTTTGATCCGCCCAAGCCGGAAACCATCCAGACGATTAAAGGCCTGATCACGGCAGCAACCGGGCTCAACACCGAACGAGGCGACCAGCTGATTATCGACAGCCTGCCGTTCGAGACGACGGTGAATCCGGCCACGCCGTTAGCCGGCGACGGCCAGACCTCGAAAAAGCCCGCGCCGACTGGTCCGAAGTGGCTGCAATTTCTCCGCGAATACAGCGATCTGATTGGCCCGATCAGCGCCGCCGTGGTGGTTTTGGTGTTCCTGGCGTTTCTGGCCATCCGGATGACGGGCAAGAAGAAGCATGCAGCGGCAGAAGCGGCTAGAGAACTCGAGGGCGGCGCAGCCGCGGCGGAACTAGAGGGTGGACCTGGCGTCGATCCGCGGCAGGTTTCTGGACCTGGACTTACGGGACAGCTGGAGGATGCCGACATCGTCGAGAAGGTCCGGCAGATGGCCAAGCGGGATTCGGGAACGGCCGCCAACGTAGTCCGGATGTGGCTGCAGGAAGGCAAGTGACCACGGTGATCCGGCTCGACGGGTGCGTGAATGCTGAGTAAAGTTCTGCCGCCGAGCGACGGGGATATTCAGCCGGTAACCTGGCGGACCAGCAACTCCGGCGCGGCAAGCGCCGCCGCGGCACGGGCGTCGCGCCAACCGGCGGCTGCTATAGCTCCGGAGGCTGCTGCCGCTGCCAGCGCCGAATTCGAGGCGCAAGTTCACCAGCAACTGGAGGCGGCGTTTGAGGCGGGCCGGAACGAAGGAGAGGCCGCGCGCCAGAGACTGGAAGGCGAAGTCCGGGCGGCGGTGGAGCGCTTGGCACAGACCACCGCGGAAGTGGCCGCGGCGCGCAACGATGCCATCCGGCGCGCGGAGACCGACATGGTTCAGCTGTCGATGGAGATTGCGCGCCGCATCCTGCATCGCGAGCTGTCGGTGGACCGTGAAGCCCTATCGGCGCTGATTCGCGCGGCTCTGGACAAACTGGCGTCTCAGCAGGTTTGCCGGGTGCGTGTACATCCCGACCAGGAAGCGATGGTTCGGGCGGCATTGACGCAGATGGGCCGCGGCGAAGAAGTCGAAGTCACGAGCGATTCCACGCAGGCGCGTGGCGGAGCGCTCTTTGAGACGGAAAATGGAGCGCTGGACGCCTCCATGGAAACTCAGCTTCAGGAAATTGAGCGCGGACTCGTGGACCGCCTGCAGGAACGCGCATGACGCCTGGCGGACTCGATTTGCATTCGTACATCGCGCGGGTGCGCAACACGGAACTGCTGCCGTGGTCGGGCGAAGTGGTGGAACTGGTTGGGATGCTGGTGGCGTCGCGAGGCCCTTCGGTGGCGGTGGGGGATTTCTGTGAGGTGATGTCATCCTCCGGACGGCGCATTCGCACCCAGGTCATCGGGTTTCGAGACGGGCAAGTGCTGTCGATGCCGCTGGAGGAGATCGACGGGATCCAGCTGAAAGACCGTGTGTATGCACGGCAGGAAGAGGCGCTGGTGGCGGTGGGGCCGGACCTGGTGGGCCGGGTGCTCGACGGTTTCGGACGCCCGATCGACCGCAAGCCGAAGATCCAGCCCGCCGCGCATTACCGGCTATACCAACCCGCCGGCAGTCCGCTCGACCGTGAACACATCACCGAGCCGATCGTCACCGGAATTCGCGCGATCGATTCGTTGACGCTGTGCGGCAAGGGTCAGAGGATGGGCATTTTCGGCGGCAGCGGCGTGGGGAAGAGCACGCTACTCGGGAGCATGGCGCGGCACAACTCGGCCGATGTGACGGTAGTTGCCTTGATCGGCGAGCGGAACCGCGAGGTTCGCGCGTTCCTGGAGCACGACATGGGCCCGGAAGGCGCGAAGCGCTCGATCGTGGTATGCGCGACGTCGGACCAGCCGGCGCCGCTGCGCGTGCGGGCCTGCTTCGTCTCGCTGGCGATCGCCGAGTACTTTCGCGACCAGGGCGCGAACGTTCTGCTGATCATGGACTCGGTGACGCGGCTGGCCATGGCGCAGCGCGAGATCGGTCTGGCGGCCGGCGAACCGCCCAGCCAGAAAGGCTACACGCCCTCGGTTTTCAACCTGCTTCCGAAGATTCTAGAGCGGGCCGGAAATTTTCAACAGGGATCGATCACCGGTTTTTTCACCGTGCTGGTGGAAGGCGACGACCTCAACGAACCGATTGCGGACGCCGTGCGAGCGATTCTGGACGGGCACATTGTGCTTTCGCGACGGCTGGGCGCGGCGGGTCACTATCCCGCGATCGACGTTCTCCACTCTGTGAGCCGGCTGGCGTCACAGCTGGCGCCACCGGAACTCGCGGCGGCCACAATCAAGGTGCGGGAGGCGCTGGCGGCCCTCGAAGATTCGCGCGATCTGATTGACCTCGGAGCCTACGTGCAGGGAAAGAACGCCAAGTTGGATGCGGCGATCCTGGCGCAACCGGAGATCACGGCTTTCCTGCGGCAGGGCACTACGGAAAAGTCGGCGCTTCAGGAAACCATCGACCGCCTGCGGTCCATCACGCTGAGGTTGTAATCCGTGCAGCGGTTTCAGTTCCGTCTCGAGCGCGTGTTGAAGTGGCAGGAACGGGCCTGCCGCATCGAGGAGGAAAAGCTGCGGCAGGCGGCGGCAGAGGTGGCGGAAACGGACGAAAAACTGGCGCTGCTAGCCGCGCAGCGGGCCAGCATCGAGCAGGAATTCTCCACTCAGGCGCTGCTGGCGCCACCGGATTTGCGGGCTCTTGCGGAGTACCGTAAGAAAGTGGTCGGTGACCGCCAGGCGCTGGACCGCGAGCGGCAAACGCGCACAGCGGCGGTGGAAGCTCAGCGCGGGAGAGTTCTGGCGGAGCGGCGCAAGCGGGAAGTGATCGAAAAGCTGCGCGAGCGGGCGATGCAGGAGTACACGCGGGCAGCGGATCGCGAAATGGAAACGCTTAGCCACGAATCGTACGTGGCGAATTGGGTAAATCAGAGCCGGCTGGGGCGGTAAAAACGCGCCACTTACATTTTCAGTTCGCGGGTCAGGAACGCCAGGCGGTCGGCATATTCTTCGATGATCTTGGCCGTGGGCTTGCCGCCGCCGTGGCCGGCGCGGGTTTCGATGCGGATCAGAATCGGCGCGGGTCCGCCTTGAGCCGCCTGCAAGGTCGCGGCGTACTTGAAACTGTGACCCGGCACCACGCGGTCGTCATGATCGGAGGTGGTGATCAGCACCGGCGGATAGTGGCCGCCCGGTTTAATGTTGTGCAGCGGCGAGTAGGCGCGCAGAATTTTGAATTCGGCGGGATTGTCGGAAGAGCCATATTCGCCGGTCCAGTTGGCGCCAATCGTGAATTTCTGGAAACGCAGCATATCCATGACGCCAACCGCGGGCATGGCCGCGCCAAATAAATCAGGCCTTTGATTCAGGACGGCGCCGATGAGCAGGCCGCCGTTGCTTCCACCCAGAATGGCGAGTTTGGGGGTGGAGGTGTACTTGTTCGCGATCAGCCATTCGGCCGCGGCGATGAAATCGTCGAAGACGTTTTGCTTCTTGGCTCCTTCGCCCGCCTGGTGCCACTCTTCTCCATATTCGGCGCCACCCCGCAAATTGGCGACGGCGTAGACGCCGCCGGCTTCCATCCAGGCGACTACCCAGGAGCTGAACTCGGGCAGCATGCTGACGTTGAACCCGCCATATCCGTAAAGGATGGTGGGATTGGTTCCGTCCCGCTTCAAGCCTTTGCGATGGACCAGCGAGATGGGAATGCGGGTGCCGTCTTTGCTGCGGTAGAAGGCCTTTTCCGTCTCGAACTGAGCGGGATCGAAACTCAGCTTGCTCTGGCGGACGAGGGCGGGGGTAAGGGCAGCATCGAGCCGGTAGATCGCACGCGGCGAAGTGTACGTCACGAACGCGAAGAACATCTCCGAATCGCTGGGACGGCCGGGAAGAAAAGCGACCTTGCCGATTCCAGGCAACGGAACTGGTTTGGCGAGACGGCCGTCCAGACCGTAGACTTTGATTTCGCTGGCGGCGTCCTTCATATACGCAACCACCAGGCGGTCTTGCATCATGCGAGCGGCATCGATCGCTTCCGGCTGCTGCGGAACAACTTCGTGCCAATTCTCGCGCTGAGGATGGTCGAGATCGATGGCGATGATGCGGCCGCGAGGCGCACGGTCGGTGGTTTGGACATATAGAATATTGCCGCGATTGCCTAACTGGACATAAAGCGCATCTAACTTGGAAATCAACTCCACGGTGCGCGGCTGGGCGGCATGCAGGTCCTGATAGAAGAGCAGGTTCTTTCCGTAATCGGCGACGTCGACGCCGATCAAGAGGTAGCGGCCATCGTCGGTCACCTGAGGAGTGAACGACCAGAGCTTGTGATCGGGGCGCTCGTAAATCAGCTTGTCGGCGGACTGCGGCTCGCCGAGGCGGTGGAGGTAGAGCTTGGCGTATTCGTTGGCGCCGCGCAGGGCTTCGCCGGCCTTGGGCTCGGGAAAGCGGAGGTAATAAAAACCGCGCTGGTCCGGCGTCCATTCGATGTCGACGAACTTGCTCCATCGAATGACATCGGGCAGGTCCTGGCCGGTCTGGATGTTGCGCACATGCCACAGGCTCCAGTCGGAGCCCGCGTCAGCGACTCCATAGGCCAGTAGCTTGCCGTCGGGAGTAGGGACGTGCCCGCTGAGCGCGGCGGTGCC
>Ga0070713_100003021_pt1 | contig 11043 bp, 11 predicted proteins | sample LARL82metaG_FD_65465 | JGI IMG/M metagenome (GOLD analysis project Ga0070713, IMG submission 65465) | Corn, switchgrass and miscanthus rhizosphere microbial communities from Kellogg Biological Station, Michigan, USA - LAR L8-2 metaG | ecosystem: Host-associated > Plants > Roots > Rhizosphere ... | reverse complement strand
CACTTCGTCGCAGCGAACCAGCGGCGCATGAGTGATCTGCTTCAGGAGCTCGGCCGTGCTGCTGCTCCTCGACAGCACCGTGCACTGGGTGAAGCCTTCGAATATCTTCGCTTCGACTCCGGCATGATAGACCCCAATCGCGCCCGACACGGCGATGGCAAGCGCCGCCAGCAATGTCAGCACCCGCGCGCGGGACGAGTACGCCGGGGAAGTGAACGCCAGGGCAGCAAGCAGGATCGCGGCGGCGTGTGGCCAGCGCTGCCAGTAGCACATCTCGCACGGGTGAAGGCCACCGAGATATTGCGAGCCCAGCGCGCCACCGAGCAGCGCGACGGGTAACAGCAAGGCGATCAGCCGGGCCACGGCGGCGGCATCGAGGCCGCCCAACCGAGGCGCGCCGGCGGCTGCCGCTTCGTTCATGCGGGCCTTAGTGCGCCTTCTTGGCCGGCGCGGCGGCCGACGCGATATAGGCCGGTGCAGCGAGCCGCTTGATCGTCTTCAGCGCGTAGTAGAGCTGGAAGTCCTTGATGCCTTCCTTCTCCAGCGCCGCGGAAGTCATCATGAACCGCGGGTCGGTCGTGTCGTCCGCCTCGAGCAGCTTGTCCTCGACCTTCGTCTGGGCAAGCAGGTGGCGGCGGAGGTCGGCTTCGCGCACGACCCGGCGATCCTTGTAATCGGGATCGCTCAGCTGCGGCACCGGAACATCGGGCTCGATGCCGCCGGCCTGAACCGAGCGCCCCGACGGGGTGTAGTAGCGCGCCGTGGTCAGCCGCAGCGCTGCCTCGGGGCCCGTCTGCACGACGGTCTGCACCGAGCCCTTACCGAAGCTGGTTTCGCCCATAATCAGCGCGCGGCGGTGGTCCTGAAGCGCACCGGCCACGATCTCCGAGGCCGATGCCGTACCCGCGTCGGTCAGAACGATGACGGGCAGTCCGTGCGCCATGTCGCCCGGACGCGCATAATAGCGCTCGATATCGTCCTTGGTCCGCCCGCGCTGCGAGACGATCTCGCCGCTGTCGAGGAAGTCGTCGGCGACATCGACCGCCTGGTCGAGCAGCCCGCCGGGATTGGAGCGCAGGTCGACGACATAGCCGAGCGGGTGCCCGCCGGTCGCCTTGTCGATGCCGATCAGCGCGGCCTTGGTCTGTTCGGCGACATTGCCGGTGAAGGTGTTGATGTTAATGTAGCCGACGCCGTCCTTGATCTCCCATTTGACCGGGCGGAGCTCGATCCGCTCGCGGTTCATGGAGACGTCAAAGGGCTTGTCGCGGCCGGGCCGGACGATGGTCAGCTTGATCGGAGTGCCCGGCTCGCCGCGCATCTTGGTGACGGCTTCGTCGAGCGTCAGGCCGTAAACCAGCTCACCGTTGATGTGGGTGATATAGTCACCGGGCTTGATGCCCGCACGCCACGCCGGCGTGTCCTCAGTCGGGGCAATCACCTTGACGGCGCCGTCCTCGACCGAAACGCTAAGGCCCAACCCACCGTAATTGCCGTCGGTCGTCGCCTTGAGCTGATCGAAGTCGGAACCTTCCGAATAAGCCGAGTGCGGGTCGAGCGCGGCCAGCATGCCGTCGATGGCGCCTTTGATCAACGTATGGTCGTCGACGGGCTCGACATAGTTGGCCTTGACCCGCTCGTAGACGCTCATGAACTTCTCGAGTTCCTGGTAATTGGTCGTGTCGGCCGCCGCGAAGGAGCTGGCGGTCACGGGGACCAACGCGAGCGCACCCACGAGCGCGAGCGGCGGAAGTAGCTTCATATGGCGTTTCATGGTCGAATCCTGGTCGATCAGTTGGGCTGGATCATGGCCTGGCGTTTTAGCCGCCTTTGGGCCCCTTTGACAGGGATTGAGATGAACCTGCGATGAGGGCAGGCGAGATTCGACGCCCATTCTGGGACAATTCGACCTGCAGCGGTCCCAGCGCCCGCCCGGCCGGGTCGCCAAGGCGTACCCGATCGCCGACGTGAAGCTCGCTCGCGACATTGACGATCAGGCTGATCCAGCCGCCGCCGTGATCGATGATGAGCACCCCGTCATAGTCGCGGAACGGCCCGGCGAACCTGACCACGCCATCGGCTGGTATGCTCACCGCCGCCCCGCGGGAAGTGGCGAGTGTCAGGCCGCGCGACCGGACGCCACTGGCGTTGACCGACGCCAGGCCTTCGCTGACCGGCGCGGCCGCGGGAAGGTGATAGGCGAAGGGCGGGCGGGGGTTTCCTCCCTCCGGCGCGAAGGGGCTGAGCGGAGCGGCATCCTCGCGGTCGGCGAGCTGGGTCGCGACGCTCCGGATCGACTGGCTGTTGGCCTGCTCCCCGCGCAACCGCTCAACCTCCTCCCCGGCCGCCATTGCGACATCGCTCGTTCCCAGCGCCTCCCCTTCGGATGCGAGCGCCTGGCTCACCGCCTTTTGCTCGAATGCGGCGTAGGATCGGCGCCGTAGCGCGAGATTGTCCCGGCTTCGCGCCAGTTCGGCACGGGCCGCGAGCGCCGCCTGCTCCAGCCGCTGCCCTTGCGCGAGCTCGGCCGACAGCCGGCTGGTGCGGTTGCGGATCACCGGCAGGGTAGCGCCGAGCAGCAAGCGGACCTTGACCAATTCGTCGGTGCCACCGCGGTCGGCGAGAACGAGCAACGGCGGCCGGCGCGCCATGGTCGCGAGCCCGGCAAGCAGCGAAGAGACGGGCTGCTGCTCGGTCGCGAGCTGCTGCCGGTGGGCGGCAACATAGGCCGAGGCCAATTGCAGCCGCGCGTTGGCGGCACCGATCCGGGCCTCGGCGGCGTCAATTGCCTGGGCGGCCGCGGCCTGCTGGGCATGAAGGCGGCCGGCTTCGGTCTGCGCCTTCGCCGCCGCCTGCTCCAGCCGCGCCGTTTCGGCATCGGCGGTCGCTTGCTCGGCAAGCGCGGCTTTGAGCGAGGTGTCGATCGGGTTCGCCGCCTGCTGGGCAATCGCGCTTGCGGCCAGCATCGGGCAGAGCATGAGCGCAAGGGCGAGGCGGCGCATGATCCTAACCCTCGCGGTGATAGGGGTGATTGGCAAGGATCGACGTCGCGCGGAACAATTGCTCGGCAAGCATGGCGCGCACCAGCAGGTGGGGCCAGGTCGCGGGCCCGAACGACAGCAAGAGATCGGCGTTGCGGCGCTGCTCCTCGTCATGGCCGTCGGCGGGGCCGATCAGGAAACGCGCCTCACGCTTGCCGCCGTCGCGCCAACGATCGAGCCTCTTTGCCAGCTCGATTGAAGATATGGCCTCGCCGCGCTCATCCAGCACGACGCGAATGCTGTTCGCCGGCAGGTCGGGGAATTTGCCGCCCCGCTCCGGCAACTCAGTCAGCCGCGTCGGCCAGGCGATGCGCTTGAGATAGCGGTCGACGAGGTCGGCTTCAGGTGAGCGGCCGATCTTCCCTCGGGCGACGATGTGAAGCAGCACCTATTTCTGAAGCGCGGGGGTGCCGAAGGGCCAGGTAAAGATCGCCTTGAAGCCGTCGTAGATTACGCGCGCCGTCTCCGCGATCGTCCTTGGCCGGTCGGTGCCGCCGCGGGTGAAGATCGCAACCGCGACGCGGTGACCGTCCGGCATGGTGAGGAAGCCGACGTCGTCGGCCAGCCCGTCGAGAGTTCCAGTCTTGTGCTCGACCGGCACACCCGGCAGCAGCGCCTTCATCCGGTTCCTTCCGGTCTGGCACTGCGCCATCAAGTCGAGCAGGAAGTTGCGGCTGTCGGGCTTGATCAGCTCCGCCTTGTAGATGCGCTTCAAGAGGTCGACCATCGCGTCGGGCGTACTGGAATCGCGCCGGTCCCAGAGATCGCGCCTGCTATGGAGCAGCTCCGAGATCGTCCGGTCAACCCTGAGGCCCGTCACCCCGTTGGCCTGCAGCCAGTCGTGGACGGCGTGGGGGCCGCCGAGGTCGGCAAGCAGGATGTCGGTCGCCTGATTGTCGCTATGGACCAGCATCCGCTTCATCAGGCTGCGCGCCGATTGACCGTTGATCGTGTCGTCGAGCGACCGGCGGCCGTTGTCGACCTGCGCCAGATAGAGCGCGGCGACCGCCACCTTGACCGTGCTCGCCATCGGGAATGGCGTATTGCCCTTGATGCTGACGGTCTCGCCCGAATTGAGGTCGAGCGCGGCGATTCCGACGTCGGCCGACCTGTTGGCGACCATCGAGTTCAGCTGCTGCTCCAGGCTGAGGAGGTTGGGCGATGAGGCCGCGACCGCGGGCTGCGCGACCAACGCGAAAACCGACAAAAGAAGTGCACTGAACCGCATTGCCCTCACCCGCCCGCAGTCGCGCTTGCGCTCGACTCATCGCCAAATGCCCACATTCGTTCCAAATTGTAAAAATTTCTCACTTCGGGACGGAAAATGTGGACGATCACATCGTCGGCATCGATCAGCACCCAGTCGGCGGCCGGGAGCCCTTCGATCCGAACGTTCCGCTTAAATCGCTCCTTGATCTTGTCGGCAAGCTTAACGGCCATCGACGCGACTTGCCGGGTCGAGCGGCCGGACGCGATGACCATATGGTCGGCGATGTTCGATTTGCCGGCGAGGGGGATGGAAACGACTTCCACTGCCTGGTCGTCGTCGAGCGACTGAAGGACGAGCCTGTGGAGATCTTCGACGTCGATGGGAGCTCGGCCGGCGTCGCCGGCGGCTTCAACGGGGTGTTCGGTCAAGGGGTCTCCTGGCGAACAATGGCAGACCGGAACGAGACGAACGCGTGGAAAGCGCTTTTCGTTCGGCGATACCAATGGGGGTCTTGCGCGCGAATGGCGGTTGCAGAGGTCGGGTCGGGCGGCAGGCGAAGGAAAATGATCGCCGGTTCACTCCACTCCGTCCACTGCTTTGCCTGGCTGGAAGGATGGACGAACCTCCTGAGCCAGCCCATCGCGCGAGCCGCGTGGGCAGCTGAATCATAACCCGGGCGGCGAATCACCGCAATCGGCACTTCACGGCTTAAGTGCCTCCAATCGCGCCATAAGTGAAAATTTGGCAGTGTGTCGCTTCCGAGCAACCAGATGAAGCGGTGCTGCGGATAGCGGCGCTTCAGCCGCCGAACCGTGTCGATAGTGAAGCGAGTGCCTTCTCGCTGTTCAAAATCGGTGACCCGGATCCGCGAACGGCGCGCTGCGCGTTCGGCGGAGGCGAAGCGCGCGGCGAACGGCGCCATGTCCTTCGCGCCTTCCTTGAGCGGATTGCCGGGCGAGACCAGCCACCACAGCTCGTCCAGCCCCAGGGCTCGCATCGCCTGCAGGCTGATGTGACGGTGCCCGGAGTGAGCCGGGTTGAAGGAGCCGCCGAGGAGACCGATGCGCGCCATTGCCTCCCGCTAGCATGAGCCACGAAGCCCGCATAATGTGGGCCCATGAGGGCGAGCGATGGGCGAATTTGAAGCAGTTGCCGATGCGGTCACCGGCGGAATCGTGGGCCGGGCGGTCGAGCCGGCGGCGGGCGAAGGCGCTGGCCACACGCATGAAGCCAATTGCCTGAACTGCGGCGCGCCGCTGAAGGGCCCCTATTGCGCCCAATGCGGGCAGCACGCGCATGTCCACCGGACACTCGAGGCTTTCTTCCACGACTTCGCTCACGGCGTGCTGCACTTCGAGGGCAAGATCTGGCGGACGCTCCCGCTGCTGGTGTGGAAACCGGGCGAGCTGACGCGCCGCTACATCGAGGGCCAGCGCGCCAGCTTCGTTTCGCCGATCGCCTTGTTCCTGTTCTGCGTTTTCCTGATGTTCGCGGTAGTCGGGCTGACGAGCAGCTCAGCCCATGTTTCGCAGGAAGCGAGGAGCGATGCAGCAAAGGAGTTGGGCAAGGACCAGCAAAAGCTCGCCATTCTTCAGCAGCAACGAACCATGGTCACCGGTTCGGCTGCTTCGGCCCTCGACGAGAAGATCAGTGACCTTAAGGACGAAATGACCACGCTCCAGGCCGTCAAGGAGGGCAAAGTCGACGCCAGCTTCCACTTCGCCGGCGATTATCTGGGCGGGGTCAACGAGCAACTCGGCAAGGCCGCGAAGAACCCCGAGCTGCTGTTCTACAAGATCAAAACCAACGCCTATAAGTTCAGCTGGGCGCTGATCCCCATCTCCGTGCCGTTCGTCTGGCTGCTGTTCCCGTTCAATCGGCGGTTCAAGCTCTACGACCACACCGTGTTCGTGACGTATTCGCTTTGCTTCATGATGCTTCTGCTCGCCGGGGGATCGCTCGTCGGTCTCGTTTCGGAACCAATTGCGAGCGTCTTTTGGTTCATTCCGCCGATCCACATGTACCGGCAACTCCGCGGCACCTACGGGCTGAGCAAGCGCGGCGCCTTGTGGAGGACGTCCCTCCTCACGGTCTTCGCCTTCATCGCGATTTCACTGTTCGGAAGCTTGCTGGTCGCGCTGGGGGCGCTCGAATAGCCTACGTTCCGCACCGGAAACGCGTCGCGAAATAAGCCCTAAGGGCGCGGTTGAACGCCTAAGCGCCGGCAGCCGCCGGACCGCCAATCGTGCCGGCCTTGGGCCGCTTGGCCTTCGGGATCGATGAGCCGGCGGTCGGGATCGACGGGCCCTTGCTGCCGCCGCGGTCGATCGCCTCGCCGGCGATGACCTTGGTGATCTCGTCGCCCGAGAGGGTCTCATATTCGAGCAGCGCCTGGGCCAGGCTTTCGAGCTCGTCCTTGTGCTCGGTCAGGAGGAACTTGGCGCGCTCGTAGCCGTCTTCGACGGTCTTGCGGATTTCCTTGTCGATCGCCTGCGCGGTCTCGTTTGACATCTGACGCGTGCGGTTGACCGAATAGCCGAGGAACACTTCCTCGTCAGGCTCGGCATATTGCAGCGGCCCGAGCGCATCGGACATGCCCCAGCGAGTCACCATGTCGCGCGCAAGGCTGGTCGCGTACTGGATATCGGAAGACGCGCCGGAAGAGACCTTGTCGTAGCCGAAGATCATCTCCTCGGCGACGCGGCCGCCCATCGACACGGCGAGGTTCGCGTACATCTTGTCGCGGTGATAGCTGTAGCTGTCGCGTTCGGGCAGACGCATGACGAGGCCCAATGCGCGGCCGCGCGGGATGATCGTCGCCTTGTGGATCGGGTCGGACGCGGGCTCGTGCAGAGCGACGATCGCGTGACCCGCCTCATGATAGGCGGTCATGCGCTTCTCGTCCTCGGTCATGACCATCGACTTGCGCTCGGTGCCCATCAGCACCTTGTCCTTGGCGTCCTCGAACTCCTGCATCGCGACCAGCCGCTTGCCGCGCCGCGCAGCGAGCAAAGCCGCCTCGTTGACGAGGTTGGCGAGGTCGGCGCCGGAGAAGCCCGGAGTGCCGCGGGCGATGACGCGCGCGTCGACGTCGGGCGCCAGCGGCACCTTCTTCATGTGGACGCCGAGGATCTGCTCGCGGCCGTCGATATCGGGACGGGGCACCACGACCTGGCGGTCGAAGCGGCCCGGGCGGAGCAGCGCCGGGTCGAGCACGTCGGGCCGGTTGGTCGCGGCGATGATGATGATGCCCTCATTGGCCTCGAAGCCGTCCATCTCGACCAGCAGCTGGTTGAGGGTCTGCTCGCGCTCGTCATTGCCGTTGCCGAGGCCCGCGCCGCGGTGGCGGCCGACGGCGTCGATCTCATCGATGAAGACAATGCACGGGGCCGATTTCTTGGCCTGGTCGAACATGTCGCGGACACGGCTCGCGCCGACGCCGACGAACATTTCGACGAAGTCCGAGCCTGAAATGGTGAAGAAGGGAACGCCCGCCTCTCCCGCGATCGCGCGGGCGAGTAGGGTCTTGCCGGTGCCCGGAGGGCCGACCAGCAGCGCTCCCTTGGGAATCTTGCCGCCAAGTCGGGCGAACTTGCCCGGGTCCTTCAGATATTCGACGATTTCCTGAAGCTCCTCGCGGGCCTCGTCGATGCCGGCCACGTCCTGGAAGGTCACGCGGCCTTGCTTTTCGGTCAGCATGCGGGCGCGGCTCTTACCGAAACCCATCGCGCCCGAGCCGGCATTCTTCTGCATTTGGCGCATGACGAAGAAGCTGATGCCCACGATCAGAAGAAACGGCAGTGACTGATAGAGCAGGTAGACCCAGATGCTCGAGCCTTCCTCAGCTTTGACCTGAACCGCAACGCCCTTTTGGATCATTCGGTCCGCGACGTTCGACCCAGCAGGCGCGATCGTGTGGAAGTCCTCGCCGCTGGCGAGCTTGCCGGCAATCGTGCTGTTTCCGCCGCTGCTTTCGGTCGCCATAAGGACGGTACGAACATTACCCTCGTCGACCTGACGAACGAACTCGGAATATGGGATTGCCTGGCCGGTCGGCGCGCGCGAGCCGCCATCGATCATCTGCACGAACAGGACGAGCGCGAAAAGCACGCCTCCCCAAATGAGCAGGCTCTTGGTCCAGGGGTTCCCAGGCTTCTTGTCTTTGTCGTTCATCGCTCGTCTTTCAGGGCATAAACGCCCGGGCCAATAAAATAGGCCTATCCGGGCCAATAACAATGTGGCCTTGAGATGAGGTGAACATTGTACCGCGCCGGGACGGCGGCGGCGAGCGCGGCTCAGGTCGGGCCGGAGCGCCTAGTCAGCCACCATGCAGTCGGCTTCGACGGCCTTGAGCCGATCGAGAAAGATCCCGGCGAGCATCAAACGCCGCTCGCGCGCTTCGTCGGTCACTGCACGGCGTGCGGCCGCCAGCTCCTCGCTCGCCCGCCGGCGAAAGTAGCGTTCATCCGGTTCCACTTTGCCCCTCCACGAACCTGCGGCTCTGCCGAGTCGCAAAAAGCAGTTTACTCAGAGTTATCCACAGGTCGAGTCCGGTTCGGAGACGGAACGAAGTGCCATTCGCCGCCGCCGCGGCAGAGGACCCCCCGAAGCGTCGCTGTTCCGCCGTCCGACAGCGCAGCAACGAGCCGCGTGAGCTCCGATCCGCGCGGCTCGAACTCGCCTTCGGTGGCGAGCTTGCGGATCGCCCGCGAGACGACCCGGCGGACGATCTCCACGGGCGCGTCGGAGGGCCGGTAGACAATGCTGCCACGTCTTTCGTGCACGCAATCATCCCATTCTACCCTGGCTGCCCAGTCCAACGCGGCATCGGCGTCGGCAAGATTGGCCGCGGAGTGAGCGACCGCCCCTGCATCGAGCCAGTCGAGAGCGGCGAGCGCACGGCGGACGCGGACGCGCTCGAACCTTTCGTCCTGGTTGCTGGGATCGGCGGCAGGGGTCACGCCGGCGGCACTGCAGACCTGCTCGAGCTCGGCGCGGCGCCAGCCGAGCAACGGTCGGACGAGCCGGATATGGACGCCGGGCGAGACCGAGCGCGGACGCATCCCCGCGAGGCCGCGCACGCCCGAGCCCCGGGCCAGCCGCATCAGGACGGTCTCGGCCTGGTCTTCGGCATGATGAGCGGTGGCGAGCGCGTCGAGCCCCCGCTCCTCCGCCCAATAGCCGAGCAGCCGGTAGCGCTGGTTGCGGGCGCGTTCCTGGATGGCCGTCTCGGGAAGCTCCGACCAGCGCGCGGTCAGTGTCGCATGGCGAATGCCGAGCCGATCGCAGATATTGGCGACCATTGCCGCTTCGTCGCGCGCTTCTTTGCGGAACCCATGATCGATCGTCGCTGCCTCGACCCGGCCGGGCCGCGCGGCCGCGGCGAGCAACAGCAAGGCAAGGCTGTCGGGACCACCCGAGACCGCAACTCCGATGCGTGCATCCCGCGCGATCAGCGCGTCGAGATCCGCCGAAAAGCGCTCAACCAGGATTGGTTCGGGAACCATCCCGAACAATCTAGCACATCAGCTGCACTGCGCCTGCGCCTTGGCGTCGCTGACTTGCTTCTTGAGGTCGGACCGCGCCTTCGCGCCGTAGATCGCGTCAAACTCCGCATAGACCTTGCACGCCTGGCCGGGCTGTCCGAGCTGCATCGCCGCCTGCCCCAGATAATAAAGGCTGTCGGCCGCGCGCTCGCCGCCCGGATTGCCGCGATAATTGGCGAGGAAGATCGCCGCCGCGTCGCGCGTCTGGCCCTTGCTCATCAGCGAGCGGCCGATGAGGTTGTTCGCGTAGCTCACCCGGCGATGCCTGGGATAGGCAGCCGTGAACGCCTTCAATGCCTCGATTGCCTGATCGTACTGACCCGCCTCCCACAGGTGGAAGCCCTGGGTGTAGGCGTCCTCGCCGGGATCGGTCACGGCAGCATTACTCTCAACAACCGGACCGCCCTCACCCGCCGACGGCTGCGCATCGGCAGTCTTCTTCGGCGGGACCTTGGACGGCGTCTTTGCCTTTGCCGGAGTGGTGGTCGCTGGCATCGCTTCAGCCGGAGCCACGGCCGGGGCGGCGACCGCCGCCTCGCTCATCTTGTGCTCAAGCGCCGCGATCCGCTGGTCCTGGTCGGTTTTCATTTGGCCGATGCCGCTCTCGACATTGCGCAGCCGATTGCCGTTCTCCTCCGACTGGCGGACGAGGTCGGCGACCTGCTTCTCAAGCGCGTCGAGCCGCTGGTCGAGGTTGACCACCGACGATTGCGTCGCCGCCGGATCGTCGGAAAAACCCGCGGTGTCCGCCGGATGGCCCCTGGGAAAGACCTGCCGCTGCACTTGCTGGACCTGCTTCTCGAGGCGGTCGAGGCGCTGCTCCGGAGTGGGCGGAGCCTGCCTCTGCGCCTCGGCAGCCATCGGAGCGAGTGCAAGTGCGACACCGGCCGCAAGAGCGGCGGTCAAACGATAATTCACAACAAATTCCCCACGCTTCGGTTCGGACCCCAATCTGTCTCCCCGCGCATTGCGCGGCGATGAATCGCTACTGGCTGTTGGTCGTCGGCTGAATCGGCGGCGGCGCAGCCGGCGAGACGGCCGCGCGCTGAGCACGCGGCCGCGGCGTCGCGGCGGGAGCCGCGATGGTCGCCGGTTGCGGTGCGGGCGGAGGCGTTGACGCCGCGGGCCCCTTGAGCAGGTCGGCGGGATTCAGGCTGACGGTCGTGACCTTGCCTGCCGGGCCGACCTGCGGAGCAACGGCTGTTCCGACCGCCACCTTCAGCGCCTCGGGCTTTCCAGCCTTCAG
>Ga0070713_100003020_pt1 | contig 11046 bp, 6 predicted proteins | sample LARL82metaG_FD_65465 | JGI IMG/M metagenome (GOLD analysis project Ga0070713, IMG submission 65465) | Corn, switchgrass and miscanthus rhizosphere microbial communities from Kellogg Biological Station, Michigan, USA - LAR L8-2 metaG | ecosystem: Host-associated > Plants > Roots > Rhizosphere ... | reverse complement strand
GGTGCAAGGACCGCTGGGGCCTCTCCTGGCAGATCACCCCGCGCGCGCTAACCGATGCGCTTGCGGCTGGTGGCGGTGAGGCAAAGCGTGCCTTCGGGGCGATGATGACGATGAAGAAGATCGACATCGCAGCCATCGATGCGGCGCGGCGAGGCTGACGTGAACACGCCGACACGTTCTTATTCGTCCTGGATCACGGCGCATCCGTCCCTTATTTTTTCAAAATTCTGGGTTTGGCGCAGAGTCGAGGCTCGCATACGCTAGAAGCCGAGCGCAAGATAGGCCAGTTGCTTGAGCTAGCGAAAAGAACCCTGGGGCTAAGGACATTGGGCCGATTTGTCATCCCTGGTTTTACTCAGGCAGCACGCGAAAGACAGTGGCTGTCGAGACCGGCGGCACCGTCCATTTGGGATATTTTTTCCCCTTAGCGTGGAGCACGGCTGCTTTTTCATCCGGATCGTTGACGAGTGACAAGGTACGTTCAAACAGCTGGTCTCCTATCTTCAGGCGCACGTGAGGGTCGCGGATGATATCTTCAACCCACCGTCTGCCGCGATAAGAGGTCACATAGAGATTGTCATTATATACAGCGCACCAAATCGACACCGAGTAGGGCAGCAGAAACGGCGTTTGGGTTTCGATCTTGACTGTTTGAATTTTGTCGGTGAACGACCAATCGCTGACTGGAGTAGTGACGAGTTCCCCCTTTAGCCAAAGCCCGGGCGTTCTGCACGACCAAGATGCTGATGCGTTTGCACAGTCCCGAGGCTCGAACCCGGTGGCGCGCAGTGTCACGAGCAGCAAGATCATGCAAATGAATATTGCTCCACCAATTTTCAATGTTGTTTTCATAACCACCTCCTACGGATGGCAGACCAGAGATTTCTACCCGAAACAACCGGGGGACAGACCATTTCCAATTGTACGCTTGCGGCACTCACCACGACTTGAACCTGAACGCCTACCTCTCGGTGAGCGGCCCGTGAGGCCTCTCGGTGTGCCGCCTCAGAATACCGGGAGTTAGGCAGCCGATACGAGAATCGTGAAACGCGCGCACAAATGCTACAACTCAGTAATCGCTTGCGCAAAGTTATTCAGTCTGATGCGTACGAATGCCCACACCGGCTTTCCTCATCGTGGGTTTCATTTTGGCAGGGCAAAAGCGTACAACGAGCTGCCTCCGGCCACCACCAGGTATTGCCTTCCGTCCAGCTGATACGTAATCGGGCCGTTGTTCATTTTGCCGATGGATTGGTGCCAAAGAGTTACGCCGTCGTTGGTTCGAAACGCTATCACGTTGCCCGAAACGTCACCGCTGAATGTCAGGCCGGTATCCGACGTCAGAACGCCTGCGGTCCCTGCGCCGTCGCCGATGGGATGGTTCCAGACAATCCTTCCGGTTTGATAATCGATGGCCCGAAGATATGCCTTACCCGCGACGCCATAGTCGGCGCCTGCCCACCCATAAGCTCCGTGGTCGGGTTTGAAGAAATAGATCCCGTAGCCGTCCTGAGCGCTCACGATGAACAGGCCGGTCTGCGGGTCAAAGCTCGGCGGACGGAAGTTCGTAGCGCCGCTTTCATTGGGTGCTACCAGGACGCCATCTCTGGCGGGATACTTGGCCGGATCCGGAATAGGACGCCCCTCGGCATCGATTCCTTTCGCCCAGTTGACGGTCGCGAAGGGAACCGTTAGCAGACTCTTGCCACTGGTCCGGTCGAGCACAAAGAAATATCCGTTGCGTGACGCTTGCATGAGCAGCTTGCGTGGCTGGCCGCGAAAATTGGCATCTGCCAGCACTGGGACTTCGTTGGCATCCCAATCGTGCACATCATGCGGCGAGGCTTGGAAGCCCCAAGCCAATTTCCCGGTGTCCGGATTGAGCGCCACGATGCTGCACGTCCAAGGATTATCCCCCGGCCGGACTCCGCCATTCAGTACCGGCGTGGGATTGCCCGTGCCAACATAGACCAGATTGAGATCGGGATCGTAAGTGCCGGTGGTCCACATCTGCCCTCCGGTCGCACCGCCGCTGGCTGGCTCATTCTTGCCGGGAGGCGGCGTGCTGTAGAAAATCCACTGCGTTGCGCCGGTGTCGGCGTCAACCGATTTCAACTGACCTGGCAGGTTGTCGAAGTCGCCTGAGATGCCGACCATTACATGATTCCCGACGATCAGCGGCGCGTTGGTTGACCAGTAGCCTCTCTTGGAATCGGCTACCACGACGTTCCACTTGACCTTTCCGTCTTTGGCGTTCAACGCGATCAAGTGACAATCGGGAGTAGTCAAATAAACCGAGTCCTTATACACTGCCGCGCCTCGATGCCCGATGTGGAACGCGCTATTGGGAGGATTTTGGTAATGCCAGAGTCTCTTAGCGGTGCGGGCGTCGACCGCCCAGATGTTGTCCGGCGTAGTCACATAGAGGATGCCGTTCGCCAGAATCGGCGAAGCCTTGATGGCCGGATTCTGGTCAGTCTGGAAGCGCCAAACCTGCTGGAGGGAGCCGACATTCTGCGGCGTAATCTCGGCCAAACTGGTGTGCCGCTGACCGGAGTAACCGCCGTGAAAGTTGAGCCAGCTATCCGCGGGCGGGTGCAGCAGATCTTGCGGATCGACGCCTTGTCCTGAAACGATGGCCGTCAGAACCAGTCCCACCCCGAGAGTCAATGAAGTTCGCACTTACTTTAGTGTGTCCAAATAAGCGTAGACATTATGCATGTCATTGTCGGTATATTTGCCCAATTGATCGAAGTGGGCCGACATCGGGTCGTCGATTTTAAACTTTACCGCACCTTTTTCGAAGGTCTTCCGCGCCCCCGCGGGATCGAGAACCACGATCGTGAATTCATCCTCGCTGGCCAACCGACCGCTGATGCTCTCGCCGGAATTGAGCGTCACAGTGACCTTCGGTCGAGCTGGATCGGGTTTGCCCGCAGTGGGATAGAGCATCCGCTGCAACAGCGCCAATCCTTTATAGCGGGTAGCGATCCCAGCCAGATCGCCCGTGACGGAATGGCAGCCGGAGCAGCCACCGGCTCCATTGAAATAGCGCCGGCCGGCTGTAGTATCGCCGGTTGCCAGGTCCGCGGCGTCAACCGCGCGGCGCCCTCCACCAAGCTCTTCAAACTTGGCCTTCTGGTCGTGCAGGAAAGCGACGATCGTGCCCACATCAGCGTTGTTCAGGTCAAAGGCAGGCATCCCTCGATCGGGACGCCCTTTACGAATCAGGGGGCCGATCTTGTTCCCCCGTACGTCCTCGGCGACGAGCTCTGAACGTGTGAGGTCTGGTCCGGTCTCGCCTCCTGCCGCATCGCGTCCATGGCAGAATCCACATTGCGACGCAAACCGCAGCTCGCCGGCTTGTACCTGCTCGATGGAGTAGGTTTGCGGTGACGCAGTTTTTGGCACGGGCTGGGAAGCCGGGCTCTGCGCTGGATTGCGTGGCGCGGCGTTCACTTGACGTTTGGGCTGTCCGACAGAGCTGGCCATGGCAATCAAAGCTGCGGACCAAATCAAGATCGTTCGTCTCATGCTCTCAGCCATACTGGCGAAATCCGCAGCTGAATGCACTGGCTCCAGGCATGTCGACAGCTTTCGTGGGGCAGGGTCGCCGACATACCAACTAAGCCAACCGCGCCAACTCCAACACGGTCCGTCGCACGACTGTCTTCGTCAACGGCAACTTGTACGCGTTCTTGCGCAGCGGCTTCGCCCCCACGATGGCGATCTCGCCGACCTTCGCCGCGAGGTCTGCTGTGATGCGCTGCCCAGCGAGCAATTTCTCGGCTTCCGGCACTCGCCATGGAATCGGGGCGACCCCGCCTAGAACCACCCGTGCCGACCGGCACATTTCGCCATCCATCTCGAGCACAATCGCCGCGCTCACCACCGCGTGCGTCCAGGCCTCGCGATCCAGCACCTTGTGATACGTGCTGCGCGTTCCAGGCCGTGGCACAGGCAGCTGCACCGCAACCAGCACTTCATCGTCCGCCAGCACATTCTCCTTGGCGGCGTCCTTCTGCGGCAGGGTGAAGAAATCGGCAGCCGTCACTGTCCGCTCACCCGACGGCCCCATGATGCGGAACTTAGCATCCAGCGCCATCAGCGCGGGCGCAGTGTCCGACGGATGCACGATAAAGCTCGGCCCGCCGCCGAAGATAGCGTGAAACTGGTTCTCGCCATTGATGGAATAACAGGTGTTGCCGCCGGCCTTGTAGCACTTGAACCCGTTGCGGTAATACCAGCACCAGGGCCGCTGGCAAACATTCCCCGCCAGTGTGCCGACATTCCGGATCTGCGGCGTCGCGACACTTTCAGCCGCCTCGGCCAGCACTGCATATTGGCGCCGGATCGCAGGATGATGCGCAACCGCATCGAGCGTCGTCAATCCACCAATGTTCAGGCCAAAATTCACCTGCGCCACCTGGTCGAGCCCTTTGATTGCCTTCAAATTAACGAGCACATCCGGCGTAACGATTCGCTCTTTCACCATCCCCAGCAGATCGCTTCCGCCACCGGTGATCGCAATACTCTTGCCGCCGGCCTGCGCCTGCTTGATCATCGTGAACGCTTGCGGCAAATCCCGCGGATTCGCGTTAGCAAAGGTTTTCATGCCATCACCCCTACGATCTTGTCCCGCGTAATTGGCAAGTCCTTCATCCTCTTCCCGGTCGCATTGAAGATGGCGTTACCCACCGCCGCGACCGCGGGAATCTTACTCGCCTCGCCCATGCTCTTGGCGCCGAACGGCCCGTACCCATCGTCGGTTTCGATAAACATCACTTCGATGTTGGGCGCGTCTCGATGCGTGAGCACCCGATGCCCGTAATAGCCCGCCGTCAAGGCCTGGCCGGACTGCGGATCGTACAGCAGCTCCTCGTGCAGCGCCATGCCGATGCCCATGGTAGCCGCGCCTTTAATCTGCGCGACGGCCGTCAACGGATTCATGATTCGCCCGCTGTCATGCACTGCCAGATAGCCGACCACTCGCACTCGTCCCATTTCGACGTCCACCTCTACTTCCACGAAATGCGCGCCAAACGCGGCGCGAACCTTCCCGCCCTGCACCGTCGGATTGGGCCCCGCCGAGGCCACCAGTGTGTTGTCGCCCTTAGGCAATCCGTTCTCGGCGATCTTTCGTTTCAACTCGCTGGCCGCTTCCACCACGGCGGTCCCGGTCATGATCGTGGTCCGGCTTCCCGATTCACCCACTGAATATGGACACCGGTCGGTATCGCCCCACACCACCTCGATCTTCGACAGCGGTACATCCAATGCCTCAGCCGCGATCAGCCCCATGGTTGTCTTCGCTCCCGCGCCGACATCCGTGACGCCCACGTGCACCTTATACTCGCCCTTCGCATTTACATCGATCACCGCATTGCTGCGGCCCAATCCTGACCGGAACGCCAGGAACGAGAATCCTACCCCGCGTTTGACCGGTCCGTTATCGGAGCCAGGCTGCAGCCGAAAACGCTTCTTCCAGTCAAAAGCCGTCATGCCGCGATGGATGCATTCGTCCAGTGAGTAATTGGTGTAGTCGTTCTGATCGCCGGCCTTGCGCGTCATGTTCTTCAACACGAACTCCACCGGATCCATCTTCATCTTGAATGCGACATCATCCATCATCGACTGGATGCCGAAATGCCCCTGCGGAAACTCCGGTCCCCGAAAATTTCCCGATACAGTCTTGTTCGTGTAAACCGGATGGACCGAAGTCTCGACATTCGGGCACTGATAAATTTCAATCCCGCCGATCGCGCCCGAATTCTTGCGATACCCGCCCATGCCGCTATAGCCGCGCAGTTGAATCGCTTTGAGTGTTCCATCGTTGCTCACACCGACCTTGTAGTACTGAATGGTCGGCCAGCGTCCATGCATCCCGATGAAATCTTCCTTGCGCGAAAGCTCCAGCTTCACTGGCGCGCCGGTCTGTTTGGCCAGCATAGCGGTGATCAAATCGGCATCCTGATTCTGATTCTTATTGCCGAAATTGCCGCCCATGTACTGGCAGACCACTCGCACGTTCTCATCCGGTATCCCTAAATCGCGCGCCATATCGTGGCGGCAATTCGCGATGCCTCCGGTCGGCGTGTGCACCGTCAGCTTCTCGCCCTCCCAATGCGCGACTGAACTCCGCGGCTCCATCTGCGCGTTATGCACAAACGTAGTCGTGTAACGATCCTCGAAAACGTGATCCGACGCCGCGAATCCATCTTGAATATTGCCGCGCTTTATCCCGATGGGCTTGGCTTCGTTCTGCGCATTCAGCGACAGATTGCCTTCCGGCCAGATCTGGACCGCGTTCGGCTTCAGGGCTTCCTCGGGATCGAGCACGAAAGGCAGCACCTCGTAATCGACTTGGATGTGCCGCAGCGCTTCTTCCGCGGTATGCCGATCGACTGCAGCCACGGCCGCTACCGGCTCACCCACAAACCGCACCGGATTATTGAACGCGTAGCGCCGCTGCTTGGTGATCTTCTTGGTTGGATCGTTGTATTGCAGGCCGCCCGAGATTCCGCCCGCGCCCCAAACAACCTTGCAGTTTTCGTTCGTCAGCACGGCTTTGACACCGGGCATCGCCGCAGCTTTTGACACATCGATACTTCGAATGCGCGCGTGGGGGTGCGGGCTGCGCAAAACACGCGCGTACAACATCCCAGGCATATGGACATCGTTGGTATAGGTAGCTTTGCCGCTGACGCGTTCCAAAGCATCGATTCGCGGCGTCGGGTTCCCGACTGTCTTGAGCCTCGGCAGCGTGTCTATTACTTCCATGTTGTTAAACATGCCCGGAGCGTTAGCCGCTACCGTCGCTTCGACATACCGGTTGTAGTTCGAGCACCGGCAGAGATTGCCGGTCATAGCCGCCTGCGCTTCCTCTGTCGTCGGGTGCGGGTTTCGCGACAATAGCGCCTTCGCCGCCATCAACTGCCCAGAGGTGCAGAAGCCGCACTGCGGCGCATCGTGCTCGATGAACGATTTCTGCAATGGGTCCAGCTTATCGGCGTGCGCCAAGCCCTCGACGGTCTGAATCGATCGCCCATCCATCCACACCGCAAGCTGGCTGCACGAATAGACCGGCTTGCCATCCATCAACACCGTGCAAGCGCCGCATTCCCCTCGATCGCAACCGATCTTGGTCCCGGTCAGCATCAGGTGATCGCGCAGCATCTCCGCCAACGTCCACCGGTCTTCTACTTCCAACCGCTGTTCCTTGCCGTTCACCGTCAGCCGGATGGTCGTGCGCGGGACATCGGCATTGGCTTCGTTTTGAGCATTTGCCAACGGCGTCTCGGCGGCCGCAACCAGCGCGACACTGGTGCCTTCCAAAAACCTACGGCGGGAAATCTCGTTTTTGTCGTCTAAATTGGACATTTTCGGGCCCTTCCAACTGAGGAGCATTGTACTCGAAACCCTCTGAAAGCACAAAGGTTAGTTGCCGTCCCCGGCTGGTACTGAATTGCATTGACATAAGTGACTAGAACCAATAGACTTATATACGGGAGGGTGTCGAAATGCGCAAGTTCGAAGTGGGGGTGTTGGCTTCGTTTTGTCTCTTTGCTTTGTCTGCGATCGCAGGCGAACCGGCCAGCACTGTCAGTGGCACGGCCAATAGACCGGTGACCTTCACCAAGGACATCGTACCGATCTTCCAGGAAAAATGTCAGGACTGTCATCGCAAAGATTCGATGGCGCCCATGTCGCTGGTGACCTATGAAGAAACGCGCCCGTGGGCACGCTCCATTAAGGAACGCGTGGTCACCCATCAGATGCCGCCTTGGCACCTCGACAAAACAGTCGGCATTCAACACTTCCAGAATGATCGCTCGCTGAGCGACGAACAGGTGGAGACAATCGCACGCTGGGTCGACGCCGGCGCGCCGCAAGGCGACCCCAAGGACATGCCTCCAGCCAAGCAATGGCCCGATGACAGCACCTGGGCGCTTCAAAAAGTATTCGGCCGTCCGCCCGACATGATCGTCAAGTCGGACTCCTACACGATGCCGGCCGTCAGCCAGGACCAATGGTGGAAGCCGACCTCGGATCTCGGCATCACCGAACCACGCTGGGTGAAAGCAGTTGAGATGCGTCCGGGAACTCCCGCCGGCCGCAAGATCACCCATCATGCGCTGGCGCACCTGATGCAGAACGAGACCGATCCCGCCGCTAAGAACGCTGCCGATGACGGCACAGGCGGCGGCGCCGCTACTCAGGGCGGAGTCCTGATGGAATGGGCGGTCGGCAAGACCGGCGATATCTATCGCCCCAACACGGGCAAGTTGCTGCTGCCCGGCGCGAAAATCTGGTGGGACATCCACTATCATGCTGTCGGCGAAACCATTCGCGACCACGTCGAACTCGGTGTGTGGCTTTATCCCAAGGATGAAACACCCAAGTACCGGACCTATCTGACGCTTTTTGGCGCCACGGCCACCGGTGGCGGCAGTCCTCTGGATATCAGGCCGAACACTATCCAGGAGACCCAGGGTTTCCACGTGCTGAAGGCCCCCGCCATTCTAGGCAATTTCCAGCCGCATATGCATCTGCGCGGCAAGGCCATGGCTCTCGAAGCCATCCTGCCCGATGGAAGCACGCAAATGATCAGCTACGTCGATCATTTCAATTTCAACTGGATGAACAACTACATCTACACCGACGATGCCGCACCGGTGCTGCCCAAGGGCACCATCATCCATGTGACCGCATGGCACGACAACACTACCGCAAATCGCAACAATCCGGATCCGAACCAGTGGGTGGGATGGGGCGATCGCACGGTGGATGAGATGGCGCATGCCTGGGTGAACGTCACCTACATTAGCGACGAAGACTATAAGGACTGGGCCGCGAAGCACAAGCCGCAGCGCACTGCGGATGCCATGCAGCGGGTTCGCTAAGCTCATATAATCACTTGCAACGGGCTCGCCAGGAGCACCGGGTTGAGGTGTGCTTGTACTCCGCCGCTTCGCCGTATTATAATGCCCCTCCAGACAGGAAATTCAGGAGAGACCACGAAAATGCGTCTTAGATTCGCTACGCGACACACTCTGTTGGTGGTGGCCATGTCGGCCATCGCGCTGGCATGGATAGCACTGGCGGCTACGGGCGACGCCCCTGGCCAGCCTTCCACCAAGAACGGCGATTGGCCGTATTACACGGCCGATAATAAGGGCACAAAATACTCGCCGCTCGATCAAATCAATGCATCGAATTTCAATAAGCTCGAGGTCGCTTGGCGATTCAAGACCGACAATCTTGGCACTCGTCCCGAATTTAAGCTGGAAGGCACGCCGGTAGCCGTCAAAGGCGTCCTTTATACGACGGCTGGCACGCGCCGATCAGTTGTTGCGCTGGACGGAACCACTGGTGAGCTGATCTGGGCGCACAGTATCCGCGAAGGCAAGCGCGCCGCCATCGCGCCCCGGCAATTATCGGGCCGCGGCGTTTCCTACTGGACCGACGGCAAGGGCGACGACCGCGTCGTCTACGTGACCACCGGCTATCGCCTGGTGGAGTTGAATGCCCATGATGGCTCCGTCATCAAAGGGTTCGGTAAAGACGGCATGGTGGACCTGAAGGAAGGCATGGTTACCGGCACCGGACAACAGATCGACCTGGAAGAAGGAGAAGCCGGATTGCACTCCACGCCCTTGGTTGTGAAAGACGTCGTAATCGTCGGCTCCTCCTTCAAAGAAGGAATGACGGTTGTCACGCACAACAACACCAAGGGCCTGGTCCGCGCCTTCGATGTGCACACCGGCAAGCGGCTATGGACCTTCAACACCATCCCACGCCCCGGCGAATTCGGCAACGACACCTGGGAGAACGGCTCTTGGGCGACCAATGGCAACACCGGCGTCTGGACGCAGATGACTGTGGACGAAGAGCTCGGCTTGGTTTACTTGCCGGTGGAGTCTCCCACCTCCGACTACTACGGCGGCGAACGTCCTGGCAATAATCTGTTTGGCGAAAGCCTGGTCTGTGTCGATCTGAAAACCGGCCAACGTAAGTGGCATTTCCAGATCGTGCATCATCCCATCTGGGACTACGATCTTTCTTCGGCCCCGATTCTGGCGGACATCACGGTCGACGGCAAGGCCATCAAAGCGGTCGCTGTGCCCAGCAAGGAAGCGTTCCTTTATGTCTTCGATCGCGTGACCGGCAAGCCGGTTTGGCCGATCGTTGAGAAGCCTGTGCCGCAATCCGACGTCCCTGGCGAGAAGACTTCGCCCACACAGCCGTTCCCGACGAAACCGCCCGCCTATGGACGCAATGAATTCAGGGTGCCCGAGGACCTGGTCGACTACACTCCTGAGATCCTGGCCCAAGCCAAAGACGTGGTGGCGCGCTACAAGACGGGACCGATGTTCCTCCCGCCAATCGTGGGCGATCCCAAGACTTTCCTGGGCGCGATCAACCTCGGCAACGCCAGCGGTGGAACCAACTGGCCCGGCGCCGGCTATGATCCCGAAACGCACATCGTTTACGCGCAGGCCAATGAATCCGCGGTTACGCCGATCTCGCTGCGTAATCCGCCTCCGGCCTCCTCTGGATTTACAACCGACATTCGCTACATCTCCGGCCGGAACGATCAAGAGTTCCGGGAAGCGCAAGGACCCGGTTTCGGAAGCGCGGCCGATGCCCCGCAAAAGAAGCCGACTCCTCCGCCTCCAGCAGCCGCTGGTGGTCGAGGAGCAGCCCCGGCAGGTGGCGGATTCGGCCTGAACGTCCAGGGCCTCTCCGTCATCAAACCGCCGTACGGTGTTATTTCCGCGGTGGATCTCGATCACGGGACCCTCAAATGGAAGGTGCCTTATGGCGAAACTCCGGATGCCGTTCGCAACCACCCGGCCCTGAAAGGCTTGAACATTCCTAACACCGGTCAAGGCGGCAGCGTCGGCTTACTCGTGACCAAGACTCTGGTCGTCCTCGGCGATAGCCAGGTGACATCGGTGACCCATCCGCGCGGCGCGATGTTCCGGGCCTACGACAAACAGACCGGCAAAGAAGTCGGCTCTGTCTGGATGCCGGCTCCACAGA
>Ga0070713_100003019_pt1 | contig 11047 bp, 9 predicted proteins | sample LARL82metaG_FD_65465 | JGI IMG/M metagenome (GOLD analysis project Ga0070713, IMG submission 65465) | Corn, switchgrass and miscanthus rhizosphere microbial communities from Kellogg Biological Station, Michigan, USA - LAR L8-2 metaG | ecosystem: Host-associated > Plants > Roots > Rhizosphere ... | reverse complement strand
CCTGCCCCAGGATATCGAAGCCAACGCCGACATTGCCGATGCTGGCTGGCGCGCTCGCAGTCGCCGATTGTCTGGCCATGAGACTTAGGCCCGCAGCTTTTCGGGCTTCTCGCTCACGACCCGTTCGCAGCCGAGAAGCGCGCGTTGCGCGTCCATCACGTCTGCGAACACCGCGGTTGCCGTCGGCCATCTGCCTGCGCCCTTGCCGAATACGTCATGCAGTTTGCCGTCGACATCGGTGATGAGGAAACGATTTTCTTCGTTGTGAGTGAGCGCAAGCGGGTGCGAACGCGGCAGGGACTCGATCCGCACTTCGGCTTCGACGCTTCCGTCGGGACGCACTCGGCAGCTTCCGACCTGCTTCAGGACCTCTCCGCGCTCGAGCGCTTCGGCCGCTGCTTCCGGGACGAGGTCCATCAGCGAATGCTTTTCGATCCATTTGGGGAGGAGTGTCACTCCGAAGGATTCGCGAACCAGGATCGAGAGCTTGTCGGCAGCATCGTGCCCATCGACGTCCGCGCTCGGATCGGCCTCGGCAAAGCCGAGCTCCTGCGCCTTGGCGAGAGCCTGCTCGAAGGTCCAGCCTTCAGCGAGGCGGCTGAGGAGATAATTGCAGGTTCCGTTCATCACGCCTTCGAGCGAAACGACCCCTCCATCGAGCCGCCTCAGGGCCTCGAGAACAGGGGCCCCGCCGCCGACCGAGCCAGAGAAGCGCAGCGAGCCGCCATGCCGGGCCGCGGACGCATGGAGCGAATCCCAATGCTTTGCGACTGCGGCCTTGTTGGCGGTCACGACCTGGGCGCCTTGCAACAGTGCGTGGTGCATGGCCTCGGACGCCACGTCCACGCCGCCGATGAGCTCGACGAGGATGTCGGGGTCGCCAGCAAGGGCCTCCTCGAGGCTGGCGGTGAAGAGCGCGGGCTCGGCGTGCAGGTCAGGATTTCGAACGAGAACCGGGCCAAGCTCGAAAAGGTCGGGTTGCGACTGGAGAAGCGATAGCACGCCGGCTCCGACCGAGCCGCAGCCAAGGAGTGCGACCCGGAGCCGCTCCGGCCGATGGCCGCGAGCCTTCCGGGCGGGCAAGCGGGCGATGGTCGTCGCTTCTGCCGAACCCAGGGCCGCGACCTCGATCAGGACGTCCTTCTCGTCGGCCACATGGATCGCCTTCGCCTGGATCAGGCCCGAACTCGCATGCTCGGCTTCAGCATAATTGAGGTGCGAGTAGCGAAGGGCAGCGGGGTTCTTCGCCGGGTCTTCCTCGTAGACGCCGTCGACGTCCTTGATCAGTCGAACGCGGTGCGCATCGAGGCGATCGGCGAAGAAGACTGCGCTAAGGTCGGTGCCGCCACGGCCGAGGGTGACAACTCCGTGATCGGCATGGTCGGCGATGAAGCCCGGAACCACGACCACGTCGTGCTCATCGATGTGAGACCATACGGCTTGGGGGTCGAGCGCATCGAGGTCGGAGTCGAGCGGCGAGCCTTTGGCAACCAGGCCCATTTCATGGGGGTCGAGGGTACAGGCCCGAAGGCCCGCCTTGCTCAATGCGAGCGCCATCAGCGCTGCTGACTGCAATTCGCCGAGCCGGGCAAGCCGCGCCACAAGCGCATCGGGAGCGACCTCGCCGCCGACCCGCTGGGCCTGGGCGAGCAACGCATCAGTCTCTCCTGCAAGCGCCGAGACGACTGCGACCACCTTCTCGCCCTCGCGGACGTGACGGTAGATCTCCTGGACAACCCTTGGATAATCGTCCTCGCGCTCGAGGACCGAGCTTCCGAACTTGAGCACGCACAGCCGTTTGGCTGGGGCCTGGAGAGGCACTTTTGCCGCTTCTTCAACCACGCTGGACATTGGATTGCTCACTTTCGAAACCTGGATTTGAGACATAAAAAAACCCGCTCGCCTTTTCCGGGGAGCGGGTCGGTGAACCTGGTTTTCAGACCGTTATCAGCCGCTTGCTCCCCGCGTTCGCGTGGTCGTGATAATAATGGTCGTGAACGTCATGCTGCCGGCGAGCGACATCGCGGCACTCTCGAGCGCGCGGAAGCCAGTGCAGGGATAGCGATTCAGCATGGGATCCCAAAAATGCATGGAATGGGCAATCAGGTCAACCCGTCCGCCCAAATTTTCGTAATACCGGGCAAATCCGTGGCAAATGGGATACAATTTACGAAGCTAGTCAGGGCCTTACCTGACCGCTTCCACGGACCTGGTACTTGAACGTCGTCAATTGCTCGGGTCCGACGGGTCCGCGCGCGTGGAGCTTGCCGGTCGCAATCCCGATCTCTGCGCCGAAGCCGAACTCGCCGCCATCGGCGAACTGGGTCGAGGCGTTCCAGAGGACGATCGCGCTATCGACACGGTCCAGGAAATATTCCGCGGCGCTCCTGTCACTGGCAACGATGGCCTCGGTGTGCCCGGTGCCAAAGCGCTCGATGTGATCGATGGCCTCGTCGATCGATGCCACGGTCTTCACGGCAAGAACGGGCGCAAGATATTCGGTTCGCCAGTCGGTTTCGGTGGCCGCTCCCATGGGAACGATTGCGCGGGCCTTTTCGTCTCCTCGAAGTTCGCATCCCTCGAGCGAGCTTGCGATCCGGGGGAGGAGCGAGGGTGCGGCCTCCTCGTCGATCAGGAGTGTTTCGGTCGATCCGCAAACGGACACGCGACGCAGTTTTGCATTGTGAACGATGCTCGTTGCCATGTCGGGGTCAGCCGAGCGGTGAACATAGGTGTGGCAAACGCCTTCGAGGTGGCCCAGCACCGGGACCCTCGCATCGGTGATGACGCGCTCGACGAGCGCTCGGCCGCCACGCGGGATGATGAGGTCGATCGTTCCCGAAAGACCTTCCAGCATCATTCCGACGGCTTCGCGATCGGCAACGGGCACGATCTGAACGCTGCCAGCGGGTAAACCACTTTCCTCGAGCGCCTCGGTAATCGCTTGTCCGATTGCAAGTGCGCTCCGAAGGGCTTCGGATCCCGACCTCAGGATCACGGCATTGCCGGAGCGAAGGCAGATTGCAGCCGCCTCGGCGGTGACGTTTGGCCGGCTTTCGTAAATCATGCCGATGACGCCGATGGGCGTTCTTACGCGCGATATCTGGAGCCCGTTCGGTCGGGTCCATTCATCGATCGTCTCGCCGACGGGATCGGGGAGACCGGCGATCTCCTCCAATCCCCGGGCCATGTCTTCGATCCGCTCGTTCGTGAGAAGCAGGCGATCGACAAGACGAGTGGCCCCGGCAACGTCCTTCTCGTTGGCAGCGAGGATTTCGTCCGACCGTCGCCGGATGTTGCCGGCCATGGCCCTGATCGCGCCACTTCGCTCAGCTGCCGGTGCTCTACGCAGTTGCTCCTCCGCATCGCGCGCGGCCCGGCCCATCGCGCCGAGGGGTTCGCGGACGCTCACATCAGCACCAGGTCGTTACGATGAATGAGCTCGTCCGGCCCGCTGAAACCGAGCCTTCGCTCGATCTCGCTGCTTGCACAGCCGATAATCGACTGGGTTTCACTAGAGGTATAGGCCGTGATCCCGCGGGCGATTTCGCGTCCGGACGGATCGATGACGCGAAGGCACACTCCGCGCTCGAACGTTCCCTCGACCGATCGAACTCCCGCTGGAAGGAGGCTCTTGCCCGATTGAAGTGCGCTCGATGCTCCCGCGTCGACGTGGAGATTGCCAGCGGGAACGAGGGTTCCCGCGATCCATTGCTTGTAGGCGCGGACCGGCGATCCGGTCGCGTCGATGACTGTTGCGAGCGCATCGTTGGCGACCAGGCGCATCAGCGGATGTTTCTCATGCCCCGAAGCGATGATGGTCGCACAGCCGAAGCTCTTCGCAATTTGCGCGGCGGCAAGCTTGGTTTGCATCCCGCCCGAGCCCACTCCAACCGATGAGGCACCGCCCGCCCAGCCTTCGACCTCCTCGTCGATGACCGCGATGTGCGGAACGTGGCGGGCGTTGGAATCGCGGCGCGGATCGCCGGTGTAGACGCCGTCGACATCGGAAAGGAGGATCAAAAGATCGGACTGGATCATCTGTGCGACTCGAGCCGACAAGCGGTCGTTGTCGCCGTAGCGAAGCTCCTGTGTTGCCACCGTGTCATTCTCGTTGACGACCGGCAGCGCCCCATTCGCGAGAAGGACTTCAATGGTCGCGCGCGCGTTCAGCCAGCGCCGCCGCGATTCGGTGTCGCCGAGCGTCAGGAGTAGCTGCGCAGTTGGGATCCCGAACGGCGCGAACGCTTCTTCCCATGCTCGCATCAGCAGCGGCTGTCCGGATGCTGCAGCCGCCTGCTTCATCGATAGGCGCGGCGACCTCTTGAGCGACAGTCGCGCGCGTCCGAGCGCAACTGCACCGGACGAAACGATCAGCACCTGGCGCTTGTTGTCGCGGAGTTTCCGGATGTCTTCGCCGAGGCTCGCAAGCCATTCGGTCCGAACACCTTCGCCCCGATCCTCGACCAACAGGGAAGAACCCACCTTCACGGTAATCCGGCGCGCGGCGCTGATCAGCGCGGCGGCGCGCGCGGGGGCCTCAACGAGTTCGGGCATGAGTGAAGGTCTAATGATGTTGAACCTGTCAAACAATCTGAAGAATTGTATCCCATATTGACATGGGCGGCCCTTTTCGCCAGCCTTTAGGCATAAGGGAGTTCCCTCATGACGATGGCCACGGATATCGGAGCAGTCCGCACGAACGGGGTTCGTGGCCGCTATTATTTCGTCTCGTTTACGGGCCGGTACGCCTGCGGGCGGCCGGAGACATTGCTGACACGCTAAACCCGTAACCCGCCGCCAAGAGGCGGCAATCAACGAGACCCACAGTGACCCAGGAACAATTGCACGGGCTCGCCGCGCTTCGAGCCGAGCTTGACCGTATCGACGACCAAATCCTCGACCTCATCGAACGTCGCCTGGCGGCGTCGGCCGACATCGCGGCCGCGAAGGAAGCCGACGGTGACCGTCACTTGAAGGTTCGGCCGCGTCGGCAGGAGCAAATTCTCCTTCGCCTCAAGAGCCGGGCGATGAGGGCCAAGCCCGAACTGATCGAAGAGATCTGGCGCGAGATCATGGCGCACAGCCTCCAGTCGCAGGCGAGGACCGAGCTCGTGCTCGCTCCGTCCGACGAACCCGAGTTGTTCGAAGCCCAGGTCCGAGCGCATTTCGGCTCGGCAGCGCCGATCCGGTGGGCGGCGAACCTGGCGCAGGCGATCCGTGCCGCACTCGTCGGCGAGGCCATCGGTATTCTCCCGGAGCCTCTATCGGAGGATCATGGGGACTTAAGGATCATCGACGTCGTCAAAGCGGAGAATGGGCGAGTGATCGCCTATGCGGTCGGAAGGGTGGCAGCCGAAGACATCCTGGTCGGCCCGCCAGTGACTGAAGCCGCTCGAACTGCCGCCACGCCCGTCAAGTGGGCGCCCGACAGTTGGCGCCGACGGCCGGCGGAGCAACTTGCCGAATATCCCGATGCCGATTCACTGGCCCGGGTCGAACGGCGCCTGGCGGGCTCGAAATCGCTGGTGGAGATCGCCGATATCATCCACTTGAGAGCCGTTCTGTCCCGTGTCGCAACCGGCAAGGGCTTCATCGTCCAGGGCGGTGACTGCGCGGAGAGCTTCGCCGAGTTCAATGCCGAGAAGGTCCGAGTAACCTACAATCTGCTGCTTCGGATGGGGGCGATGCTTCGTGCCGCGAGCGGCGCCGAAGTTGTCCACCTCGCCCGAATTGCCGGTCAATTCGCGAAGCCAAGGTCATCGCCGACGGAAACGATCGGTGAAATTAGCCTTCCGAGCTACCGCGGCGACGCGGTCAACGGGCCGGCGTTCACGGCAGCCGATCGAATCCCCGATCCCAAGCGACTGCTCGAAGCCCATCGGCAGGCGCAGGTCACGATCGAGCTTCTGCAGGCCTATGCATCGGCATCCTACGCCGACCTGCCCAAGGTCCATCGCGAGGTCGGGTTGGACGAGCAAGCCCGGCCGGTGTCGATGTTCACGAGCCATGAGGCGCTATTGCTCAACTATGAGCAGGCGCTTGCCCGTTACGATGAGGCGAGCGAGCAATGGTGGGCGACGTCCGGGCACATGCTGTGGATCGGCGACCGCACTCGGCAGCTTGACGGCGCTCATGTCGAGTTCGCAAGCGGGGTTGGTAATCCCGTGGGACTGAAGTGCGGCCCAAGCCTCCGGGCAGACGATCTGCTAAGGCTCATTGACCGGCTCGATCCTGAAAACAAACCGGGGCGTCTCGTGCTCATCGGTCGTTTTGGGGCAAAGAAGATCGATCAGCACCTTCCGGGGCTGATCGAGGCCACTCGACGTGCCGGAAGCAATGCCATCTGGAGTGTCGATCCGATGCACGGCAATACGAAGACCATCGACGGCGTTAAGACGCGACTGGTGGACGATATCGTTGCTGAGGTCAGGAGCTTCTTCGATATCGCAGCCGCAGCGGGCGTTCACGCTGGTGGAGTGCACCTGGAGATGACGGGATCCGACGTGACGGAATGTATCGGTGGTAGCCGCAGCCTCGCCCACGCGGATCTCGGCCGCAATTATCTCACGCATTGCGATCCGCGCCTCAACGAAGTCCAGGCGCTCGACATCGCGCGGGCGATTGCCGAACTTCTCGGTCGGCGCGTGACGGGCCGCGCCGAGGCCGCATGAGCACGATTGTCGCTGCTTCGCGCGAAGCCCTCCTTACGGGCTCGCAATCGGATGCGCTTGCCGGCGAGATCGAAGTCCCCGGCGACAAGTCGATGTCGCACCGGGCGTTGATCCTCGGCGGCCTCGCAAGCGGAGAAACCCGTATCGGTGGGCTGCTTGAAGGCGATGACGTGCTTCATACGGCCGACGCCGTGCGCGCGTTGGGTGCCCATGTCGAACGCCTCGCGCCTGCCAGTTGGCGAGTGCGCGGGAATGCCTGGCAGAGCCCTCCCAGCCCGATTGATTGCGGCAATAGCGGGACCGGGGCTCGCCTGCTGATGGGCGCTTCAGCCGGATTCCCGATCACGGTGACGTTCGCCGGCGACAGGTCCTTGAGCCGGCGGCCGATGGAGCGGGTTCTTGGACCACTCCGAGCGATGGGCGCTAAAACTCGGGGGAGCACCCTTCCGCTCTCGATCGAAGGTGGAAATCTTCAGGGCATCCGCTTCGTCAATGAAAAGGCCTCGGCGCAGGTGAAGTCGGCGATCCTCCTCGCGGGGCTCAACGCATCGGGAGTGGTCGAGGTTATCGAGCCTGCGCGCAGCCGCGACCATACGGAGAACATGCTTCGGGCGTTCGGCTGCGACATCGAGTGCACTGGCGGTCTGATCCGGCTTGGCAAGCATCGAACGCTGACCGGCACGGAAGTGCTGATCCCTGGCGATCCATCCTCGGCTGCATTTCCGCTCGTGGCGGCGCTGGTCGTTCCGGGATCGAGGGTAACGATCCGCAACGTCATGGTGAATCCACTTCGGGGCGGCCTCTTTGAGACTCTGAAGGAAATGGGTGCGGATCTAAGGTTCGACCATGAGCGGCTCGAGGGAGGCGAAGCCGTTGCCGATCTCGTTGTTGCCGCATCGGACCTCAGCGGCGTCGAAGTCCCGGCTTCGCGCGCGCCCTCGATGATCGACGAATATCCGATCCTTGCAGTCGCGGCGGCCTTTGCCTCCGGAACGACCGTCATGCATGGGCTGGCGGAGCTGCGCGTCAAGGAAAGTAACCGGCTCGCGGCAATGGTTGCGGGCCTGCGCGAATGTGGCGTCGAGGCTCGCGAAGAGGGTGACAGCCTCATCGTCGAAGGCGTTGGCGGCCCGCCGGCCGGCGGGGCGATCGTCCGCGCTCATCAGGACCACCGGATCGCAATGAGTTTCCTCGTCATGGGGCTCGCTGCCAAGCGGATCGTTTCGGTGGACAGTGGCGGAATGATCGCGACCAGCTTCCCGGGCTTCGTCGAGAAGATGAGATCCCTCGGGGCGCGCATCGGATGACCGTCGCCTACCAGGGCGCCGAAGGCGCTTTCTCCCACGAAGCCTGCCAGCGTTTCCTTCCCGGGCACGAGCCGATCGCTTTTGCGACTTTTTCCGAGGTCGTGAACGCAGTGGTGCGTGGCGAGGCCGATTTTGGAGTGCTTCCGCTTGCCAACAATCAGGCGGGCGAGACCGGTGCTCGAGAGCTCATCGAGCAGGCCCGTTTGCGCATCGTTGACGAACAAGTGCTAGCTGTCCGAATGCACCTTCTCGGAATGCCTTCCTCGAGCCTCGACCAGATCAGGACCGTGGTCAGCCATCCAGTCGCACTTCGGCAATGCTCGAGGACTCTCGCGGCCCTTGGCGTTGCAACGGAAGAGACGTCAAACACCGCGATCGCGGCAAAGGCGCTGACCAATCCCAGCCGGGCGGTGCTTGCCTCGGAATCCGCCTCCGAAATCTACGGCCTCAAGATCCTGCAGCGCGACGTACACGATCGTTCGGACAACGCGACGAGCTTCGTCACCGTGGCACGAGGCAGCAAATGAGCTTCAACAGCTTCGGACGAGTGCTTCGGTTGACGACCTGGGGTGAAAGCCACGGGCCTGCAATCGGCGCCGTGCTCGATGGCTGTCCTCCGGGCCTCGCCTTGTCGGAGGCCGACATCCAGCCCTGGCTGGACAAGCGTCGGCCGGGCTCGAGCCGCTTCACGACTCAGCGCCGCGAGCCCGATCAGGTGCGCATCCTGTCGGGGACATTCGAAGGAAGGACGACCGGAACACCGCTCAGCCTTCTGATCGAGAACGAGGATCAACGTTCCAAGGACTATTCCGAAATCTCGAAGGCCTATCGTCCTGGTCACGCGGATTTCACGTACGACGCGAAATACGGTTTTCGCGACTGGCGAGGCGGTGGGCGAAGCTCGGCGCGCGAGACGGCGGCGAGGGTTGCGGCGGGAGCGGTGGCTCGGCTCGTCATTCCCGAGGTCAGCATTCGCGCTTATCTCGTCGAGCTCGGCGGGGATCCGATCGATCGCTCGAGGTTCGATCCCGATACGATCGAGTCCAATCCGCTTCACTGCCCCGATGCCGGGGCAGCGGCCCGCTGGGAGAAGAGTCTCGATGCGGCGCGGAAAGCGGGTTCTTCTCTCGGGGCTGTCGTCGAATGCGTCGCCGACGGGGTGCCTGCAGGCTGGGGAGCGCCCGTTTATGCCAAGCTCGATGCCGAGCTTGCTGCCGCGATGATGTCAATCAATGCCGCCAAGGGCGTCGAGATCGGTGACGGCTTTGCCGCAGCTCGCCTTCGCGGCGAGGAAAACGCCGACCCAATGCGCTCGGGACCGACATTTCTCTCGAACCATGCTGGAGGAATTCTCGGCGGCATCTCTTCAGGCCAGCCCGTCGTCGTTCGAACTGCGTTCAAGCCGACGTCGTCCATCCTGACGCCGATGCAGACAATCGACCAGGACGGCAACGAGACGGAAATCACCACCAAGGGCAGGCACGATCCGTGCGTCGGCATTCGCGCAGTGCCAATAGTCGAAGCGATGATGGCACTGGTGCTCGCCGACCAGAAGTTGCTCCATCGCGCGCAGTGCGGCTGAAACGATGGAGAGGGTCGACGTTGCTCTTGGCGAACATAGCTATCCCATCCTGATCGAAGAGGGATTGCTCGGCCGGTCTAAAGAACGGCTGGGTTTGCTCTCTCGCGAAGGGCAGGTGCTGGTCGTGAGTGACCAGACGGTCTGGGACGCCGTCGGCGCTCGCCTCGAGGAGGCGCTCGGGGAAACGAAGGCCATACCGATCCTCGTTCCGCCGGGGGAGGGCAGCAAGAGCTGGGCCGGCCTCAAGACCGTCGTCGATCAACTGCTCGAAAAGGGCGTTGAGAGAGCCGATCACATTCTCGCCTTCGGAGGCGGGGTCGTTGGGGATCTCGCCGGCTTTGCAGCGGCGATCGTCAAGCGCGGCTGCAATTTCGTGCAGATTCCGACGACGCTGCTTGCGCAGGTCGACAGCTCGGTCGGCGGCAAGACTGCGATCAACGTGTCCGCGGGCAAGAATCTCGTCGGTGCCTTCCACCAACCTTCGCTCGTGCTCATCGATCCGAGTTTGCTTGAAACGCTCGACGTTCGGCAGTTGCGAGCCGGCTATGCCGAGATCGCCAAGTTCGCGCTTCTTGGCGACCGCGAATTGTTCGAGTGGCTGGAGCGCGAAGGGCGCAAGGTCATTGAAGGCTCTTCGGAGGCTCGAGCGGGCGCCATCGCTGCAGCAGTCCGGGGCAAGGCGCGAATCGTCGAGGTCGACGAGCGCGAGACCAGCGGCCGTCGCGCGCTTCTCAATCTTGGCCACACCTTTGGCCATGCGCTGGAGGCCGAGACGGGATTTTCCGAGCGGCTTCTTCACGGCGAAGCGGTGGCGCTCGGCTGTGTCCTCGCCTTCGACTTCTCCGTCAGGCGCGGCCTTTGCAGCGCTTCCGACGCGCAACGTGTCCGCGAACACTTCCGCTCGGTCGAGCTGCCCACCACTCTTCTCGAGCTGGGCCTCACGGGCAGGGGCGAGCAACTCGCCCGGCACATGGAACAGGACAAGAAGCGGACCGGCGGTCGCACGGCCTTCATCCTCGTCCGCGGCATCGGCGAAGCGTTCGTCGATGAGGGGGTCGATCTTGCCGAGGTCAGCGCCTTCCTCGACGAGACGGAGTGAGCGGAAGCGTGCGCTACGCTGAAGTCATCGGAGACCCCGTCGCACAATCCAAATCGCCGGCGATCCACAAATTCTGGCTCGATCGGCTGAAGCTTTCCGGCGACTATCGGCGCACGCACGTCCCAAGAGGGACGGTGGCGGATTTCCTCCGCGAACGGCGCTCCGATCCCGATTGGCTGGGTTGCAATGTCACGATTCCACACAAAGTGGACGCTGCGGACCTCGTCGATCAACTCGACGAGAAGGCCCGGGCGATCGGCGCCGTCAACTGCGTGGTTTCGCGAAGAAGCGGTCTTTTCGGAACGAACACGGACATCGAGGGCGTTGGTGCCGGGTTGGACGGTACTGCGCTCGAGGGCGCGAAGGCGGCGATCATCGGAGGCGG
>Ga0070713_100003018_pt1 | contig 11056 bp, 29 predicted proteins | sample LARL82metaG_FD_65465 | JGI IMG/M metagenome (GOLD analysis project Ga0070713, IMG submission 65465) | Corn, switchgrass and miscanthus rhizosphere microbial communities from Kellogg Biological Station, Michigan, USA - LAR L8-2 metaG | ecosystem: Host-associated > Plants > Roots > Rhizosphere ... | reverse complement strand
GCACAACTCCCCTGGCCGCGCGAGTGCGATTATCGCCTGGCGGAAAGGAAGAAGCGATGAAGTGGGTCGTCAAGCGGCTCATCACGGACTGCAGAGCAGTCTCAAACGCGGATACTCCCCGCACGTGGTACTGGCTCCACCGGGACGGGCACTGGGCGCCGAGCGTTCGTGCGGCTCGTGAGTTCACGAATCTGCATGACGCAGAGCGGACGGCGGCGGCATTCGCCGGCGACGCGAAGGTCGAACCGGCGTAGGGAGGGGACATGAGCGAACGGTGCACGTGCAGCTGCGGCTGCGGGACGGTCGTCGTCGATCACGATCACATCGTGGGGTCTGTGACCGACCGTTACGTCTACGACGGGGACGGAACCCTCGACTACATCGAGTTGTATGTTGAGGGCCACGATCCGTTAGGCGATCCCCTGAACGGCGGGACGTTCGACGGGAGACCCGTGTCGTTGGTCCAGTCGCTCGGCCAGAAGGCGTAAGCGGCCGGAACCGAAAACACTAACGTCCGTTGATTTCCAACGATGTTTGTGTTATAATAGGTCAACAATTCAGGAGGTGTCGGTGAAGAGAGTGCCGACGGTTCGCGTCGTGAACTTCGAAGACAAGACACACTACCCGAAGAACCACCTCGCCGGCGTCTGGGTCGAGCAACTCCGGTATATGGGGCACGTTCGCGTGCTCCGTGAGTACACCGGAAACGATGCCATGCCGGAGGTGCTCGAGTTCGAGGCGCCGAAGGGCGTGGACGCTGAAGTCTGGTGCCAGCAAAACGCAGAGCGGATGTCGTCGTTCGGCATCAGCGCCGTCGTCGCTCCGAAGTGGGGGACGACGAAGGAGGAGCATCTGTGAAGAAGCGGATGGCCGCTCGCTACCCTGGTCGATGTGGAACCTGCGACGGGGCGATCGCTCCGGGGCAACAGATCGACTGGGACAGGGACACCCGAATCACCACGCACGTCGTCTGCCCGCCGAGGGAGCTCCGGGTGGATGGCCTGCAAGGTGCGACGCCCGTAGCCGCTGCGCAGACGTACCAACGTCCGTTCGAGTCGACGGTGGCGTCGAGTCCAGCGGTCGAGAGCGTCGAACCGCTCCTCGCACTCGCCGAGTTCCTGGCACAGGCCCGGGAGAACGGCCTGGTGGAACCCAAGCTCCGCTTCCTTGCCCCGAAGGGCGGTGAGATGAAGCTGAAGCTGAACAAGGTCACCCACGCGACGTATCCCTCGCACATCGTCGTCACCGTAAACGGAGTCTTCCGGGGAACGATCTCGCCTCGCGGCGACGTCACTCACGACCTTAAGTTCCGGAAGGACCTCCTCGACGCGTTGCGCGAAGTCGAGAAGAACCCGGCGCTAGCAGCTCACACCTACGCAGCACTCACCGGCCGCTGCACGTTCTGCAACCTGCCGTTGACGGACGAGGGCTCCGTGCAAGTGGGCTACGGTCCCATATGCGCCATGAACTACAACCTGCCTCACATCCCGTTGGGGACCCCGGAGATCGGAGCACCTCCCGTTGTCCAGAAGGCTCCGCACGAGGCACCAGACCCAATCACCGCTGCGGTCTCCGACAACCCAAGCGGCCTGGACGGGACGTTCGACGGAGCCGGCCCCGCCCCCGAAGGCGAGTGGCAGGAGTTAACTACGCCGCAGGCCGAAGCCGCTGCGCAAAGTGCGCTTAGCGAAGCCGCTGCAAGAGTGCGGAGCCGGGAAGCGCTCGAGCGGGAGCATCTCCTCCGGCACTTGGCAGAAGGGAGGACGCGATGAAGAAGCTGAAGGTCGGGTTCTACGACGCAGGAGGCGAGCTCACGGGCGAGGAAACGACGTTCGACAGGCCCTCCATGTACGACGGCGACTTCGAAGGGGAGCCTGCGTATGTGTCTCTGGATATCCCAGAAGACGCGGAGACCGTTGTCATCGATCTGGTGGAAGAATGAGGAACATACTATGGTGCGCCGCTCTCGCCTGCACCCTTCCCGTCGGCGTAAACGCCCAAAGCAGCACGCTGCGAGGGACGTTCAGCGGACCCACCGTCGGGGAGGTGGCCGGCAACGCCGACATCTTCATGCTTCCGGCGTCTCGGGTGACGTGCGCGCTCCAGGCGAACGGGACGTACACGTGCAAGAGCACGGCGAAGGCGCAGACGCTGACGAACGTGACGGCGACCGTGATCGAGGCCCATCGGATCCACACCGTACTCCAAGCAAACGGGATGGAGATCGTGGTCCACGCCCACGAGAAGAGGACCGGAGGGAAGTCGTCGTCGCACACCACCGTTCACCGTACTCGCACGCGGCGATGAGAATCGTCTCGTTCTCGAACTACCACTACTTCCTGTCGAACTTCGCGCCCACACACGTGGAGTTCGACGGGAGGATGTACCCGACGGTTGAGCACGCGTATCAGGCGGCGAAGAGCGAGGACCCGCAGGTGCGTCGCGTCTTCGAGGTCCTCCCGTCACCCCGGCTCGCGAAGCAGAGAGGGCGAGCAGTACGGCTCCGCCGAGACTGGGACACCGTCAAAGTCGGCATCATGCGTACGCTCCTCGAACGGAAGTTCGCGCCGGACTCGGAGATGGCTTCGAAGCTTCTCCGTACCGGCTCTGCCGAACTCGTCGAGGGCAACTATTGGCACGACAATTTCTGGGGCGCTTGCGACTGCATGAAGTGCCTGCGCACCCCCAAGCAGAACGTCCTCGGCACGCTCCTGATGGAAGTGCGCGACACGCTACGCGCGGGTGGCCGAAGGCTTGATGTCTGATGTTTCATGTTATTGTTATCGGGGCTGTGTTATATAACTAGTATGTAAGTATTAATAGAAAAATACAAAAAGATTAATATAAGAAGGGTAAATCCGGCCCCAAAGAACATGAAACACGTCGTTGATTTTCAAAGCACTTTGTAGTATAATACAAATAATGACTGAGCAACAACCGTCCATTCCGACCGACGCAGAGCGTCACATGTGGCGCCTCGTCCGGGCCGCCTTCGTCTTCGAGGAGAAGGGCAAGGCTCATGTCATGGGGAAGCGGATCAACCTCATGATCAACCTACGTTTCGGCTCCGCCCTCGCGAACGAACTCGAGCGGGAGTTCGGCGGGAAGGTCTACCAATTCGGCATCGATCAGTGCCGGTGGCAGGTGAACGGCTCCGGCCTCTTCGAATTCCTCGATCGGATCGAGCGCTACCTCTCCGACGAGGGCAAGACGAAAGCGGCGAACATCCGAGCGCTCCAGGAACAGCTCGACGGCACTCGCGTGAACAAGCCGATTGGCGTACCCGCTTCTCCTGAAGTCCGAGCCGACGCCTTCCAACTGATGGACGGCGTCGACGAGGACCAGCTCGACCTACTCGAACTCGACTGGGATTCCTTCCCGAAGGACGACACGGGACGTGCACTTCTCCGGAGCAAGAGCAAGCAGCACACGCATGCCTGGATGATCGCTCTTCAGGAGCGCGGCCTCACAGCGACGGTAACCGGAGACACGCTTCTCCACGTTGACAGGAGGGTGAATGAGCTCAAGCGACGAAACGCCTAACCGGACGGTGACGCTCGAGTCGCCGGTCACAGCCGAGGAGATCAAGCCGCTCCTCGACGACCTCTCGATCTTCCTGGAGCAACGGGCTCCACATTTCGAAGCCGCACAGATCACCGCTGCCCTCGTCAACGCAATCCGCTACGTCTTCGTTCACGCGACTCCGCCGGTCAAGGCGAACATGCTCCGGAACCTCGCCGACTTCTTCGACCATCTCGTCGAGATCAGCGGGATGAATATCAAGCCGGCGGACCCGACTTCGAAGCACTAGATGGCACTCCGACTCAAGACGCAGAAGGATATCGACGCGTTCGTCCGGAAGAACCCGAACGCAGCAGCTGCCCTAGGCCTTCCGCCGGCGGAGCCGGTCGCGGAAACCCCGGCTAAGGCAAAGACGGAGAGCGTTGAGGAGTTGCTGGCACGGTCGTATACTCCCATGGCAAAGGGCGGGAGCGTTCGGAGTGACGAGGGGAGAATCTCAAAGCGGTTCTCCACGTTCCTGAAAGTCGCCGGTCTCGCCGTCGCAGCGCTCTACGGGATCGGCCTGCTGTTCTGGGGAATCGGGTACGTCTACTACGTGACTCACCACTGGAGTCACTGATAACAAATAACGGTCGTTGATTTTCAATGTTGTTTGTTATATAATAGCAATAATCAGGCACAACGTGTAGGATGTTACAGAGCATGACAGAGCCGTTCCTGCTGGAGCAAGCACGAGAGTTTCTCGAGCCGCTCACGGCGCGTAGCGACTTCAAGAAGAGTCGCATCGCAGTGATGCATGACGGAACGACAGCGCCGGTCCTCGACGTACTCGCACGACGGAAGTACGCAACCGGATGGGAGGAAGATCAATTCCCGTTCTGGGTAGATGGGAACTATCGGAACGAGATGCTCGCGAACGTCGGCCTAGCAACGAAGGCGTCGAATGGTGACGCGCGTAGGCGTTCCGCCTTCGGAGTGCCAGCCGGAACGAAGGAATACATGAAGCGGTGGCGCGCTGCGAACCGCGACAAGATGAAGGCGGCTCAACAGCGATACGCTGACAAGCAGAAGCGTGTCCTGGAAGTCGCCGCGGAGCACGCAAGCGAAGACCCTGTCCTCGCGCGTCTCCTACGGGCCGTAACGGAAGACGAAGGAGGTGAGTAGATGAAGCTGCACGTTCTCGATCGCACGGGGCACACGACGATGTGTTCCACCGAGACGGACATCCAGGCGGAGTTCGACAAGCTCGTGAAGTCGGGCTACGCCATGTTCGTCGACGATGAGCGGGTTCGCTCGCTCAACGGCGTTCGTCCCGACGCGGAGGTTCTTGCCCTCGCGCCGCTCGTAGGCGGGTAAGTAGTCATGCCGGTTCGAGATCCGAACGATCCTAACGTCGTTATCGGTCGTGCTCTCGGACCGGCTGACCAAGAAGGCTGGCAACGCGTAACTCTCGACATCGAGACAGTGCAGGATGCAGTCGCGATCGAGATCCATGGAGTCGACCTCTCGAACGAAGTCGATCGTACCGCTATCCAGATTCGAGGTGCTGAGCCGGAGTTCGTCGTCTTCGACGAAATCACGAACATGGATGGTCCCGCGTGGGACCAGATTCGTAACCACCTCGAAGCCTTCGAACGTGATACGTACCGTGCCTTTTTCCAGGGTTTCTGGGATCCAGCTCCACCTCCGGAGCCGCCTCCCCTCGTCGAACTCAAGACACAGGAGGACTTGCGAATGGCAGCCCGCTACGTTCAAGTAGCGAACCACGACGCGACGCACTACGACTTCTTCGCGATTCCGGACACGGCTCTACCACTGGTCCGTCGGTTCAACGTACTCGTACCGAAGGACCTCACCGAAGAAGACTATGTCGAAGTCGCACAGAACCTGGCGACGTACGTTCGTCTCGCGGTCAAGCCGGAGCCTGAAGTCTACTTCGACCGCCGCATGACTCTCGATGCAATCCGTCGATTCCGTGCGATCGATGCAGCGAACGCTGCTCGCGCAGCCCGACCGGTTGGACGTGCTGCTGAAGCAGTCTTCGACTACGACTACAACCGTCGACTCGGTCGCCACGCCTACGACAATCGCCGTCACACGATGGAGCCGGATGCTCCGGAGCGCGCTCGACGCCTCCTGAAAGAAATCGACTCCCGCCTGCACGACAAAGTCTACGCGGGCAAAGCCTTCTACTTCTTCACGGCGGAGCACGCATACATCTGGTATCCGAACACGCGTGCGATCGTCGACCTCACTCCCGAAGGTCCGAAGTACGTCTGCATCCACTCCCGTGACAACACGGTCGAGCAGAACACGTATGACTGGGCCATTACGATGCGCACGTACCTCCTCGGCGACGAGAAGACGTGGCGGGACAAAGCCAATTTCCATGACGAATATCAACTGAGGGACCGAAATGCCCATCCAAACATCGTTCACGAACCCTGAAGCTCTGAAGGAAGCGATCACGAACTTCGACTTCGGGGAGCCGTTGCTCCCTCAGGAGTTCAACGAAAGGATCATCCGTGCACGTGAAGCAACGCGTCCGCTCACTCGCCAACAGATTCAGCGGACGATGGAACAGGAGATCCGTCGACGCGCCCGTGAGCTCGGGATCGACCTGTGACTCTCGACGAACGGCGAGACGCGATCTTCCTTCTTCGTACGATCTACGGAGGGCACGAACAGGGAGTGAACGCCCTCGACCATGGCTGGCGGAAGTGCCGGAGATGTGCAACGATACACCGGCTCGACCTTCACGATCAGGTTCTCATGAAGCTCCTACGCCTCGCCGCTGAAGAGCTGAAGAAAGGAATCACGGAATGATCACATATCACTGCGACCGATGTAAGAACACGGGAACCGACGAGGCCTTCCTCAGCACGCCGATCCTCGTCACCTTCCCGGATCGCGGGTCGTCGACGACGAACACGGGCGCGGAGTTCGGCCTTTGCCAACCCTGCCGTCAGGCCCTCGTCCACTGGATCCAGGCGGGCGTCCCGCCGAAGAAGGTGACCCGTGGCTCACGTTCGTAGTACGCCCCGCGTCTTCGTCGACCTTGACGGAGTCCTCGCCGACTTCGACAAGGGCGCCGAGCAGCTCCTCGGGATCAAGACCTCCCGAGACAACGAGCCTATCGGCCTCTGGCGAGCAATCGCCCACCACGGAAACTTCTTCGCTGCCCTCCCCGAGATGCCGGAGATGCACCGTCTCTGGGACGGGATCCGCGAAGTGTGTCCCACTCCCGTCGTCCTCACCGGGATGCCAATGATCAAGGGAGCCTGCGAACAGAAGACGCAATGGGTCCGAGAGCACCTCGGCCTCTTCCAAGTCATCTGCACCGCGTCCCGTGAGAAGTACAAGCACGCGCGCCCCGGCGACATCCTGATCGACGACTGGGCGAAGTACATTCAGCCGTGGGTCAAAGCCGGCGGTACGTTCATCCAGTACAAGAACGTCGACCAAGCCCTTCAAGACCTCAAGTGGGTGCTCTCGCAGGAGGAGGCCTCTGGTGTCTGACACCCCGTCATACGAAGAGCTCGTGAACGAAAACCGTCGGCTCGCGGCGGAGACGTCAAAGCAACAAGCTCTCCTCGAGTTCTTCCGAGACTCCGTCGGCGAGTGCCACGTGATGATCTCTCGTGAAGCGGACGAGTTCCAGATCCGTCATCTCTGGGACTCGACGGACCTCCCGCCTCGCGTACTGAAGCTCCTGCAGACGACTCACCGTCTTCAGAAGGCCGAGTCCCAGCGCGAAGCGTTCGAGAAGGCGAACAAGGAACTCCACGACGCGTACATGCGAGTGCGCGGCCTGCTCGACGCTTGGGAGACGAAGCCGGGCGGCACCGACCGCTTCGAAGTCGTCGAACGCAAGATCATCGAGCTCAAGGACAAGGTCACGCACCTTGAACGTCTTCGCAACGAACACGTTCGCCAAATCTCCATCCTCGAGGGGACTGCAACAACTCGCCTCGACGTCTCGTCCCTATCGGTCGACGACCTCCGGTCCGAACTCATCCGCGCTCGCTCCGACAACGCCGACGCGGTCTCGTGGATCCTACGTCTCCGCGCCGAAGTCGACCAGCTCAAAGGACGTAGGTGACTTTTTCGAAGAACTGTGATATAATATATCCAAACTGAAAGGAGTCAGTGTGCCAACATCTCTCACGTTTACGATGGTCCCGAAGGAAGGGGACCAGCCCAAGCACTCGACGCGGTTCAACTTCGAGGGGTTCCCGAACGGGCGTCCCACCGGTGTCGACGACAAGTTCAACCCGTCGTTCTACATCCCGAAGCCTTCGTTCCGCACCGCGAAGCGGATCCGCATCACGATCGAGGAGATCGGCTGATGACGTCGACCGACCACTCGCGTGACGCTCACAAGTGGCTCGTCACCGAACGTGAGATCGAGGAGCTCGACGACCGAGCTTCCGTCCTCAGGAAGCAGCTCGAAGACGCTCACAATCGTCGTCGTGAACTCGAGAAGGTCCTCACTCCGTTGGTCGGGCGAAACGTCGACATAAAGGTCTTCGGCCCGTTCAACGGAACCGTCGTCATCGTCCGGTGGGTAAACGCACCGGACGGAAACCCCCACGTCAACATCCGAGCAGCGTCGCTCGAGGAGGCAGAGTAATGGCACGTCGCAGACGTCGTCTCTCGAAGGAAGCGAAGGAAGCGATCTCCAAGCGAATGACAGCCTACTGGCGGAAGCGTCGGCGCTCACCGAAGGACGTCCTCACCGAGTCCGTCGGCCAGAAGGTCGCTCGTGACCTTCCGTGGCGTCTCACGGTCGTCGCTCAGAACGGAGACGGTCACGTCAAGAAAACCGTGCACCACGCCGACGGCTGGGACTCGCTCGTCGGTAAGATGCTCCAGAGCATCTACGAAGGTCCCGAAGACGGGTTCGAAGTCCGACTCGAACGGCTCTGATGGCGAAGTCCGCCCCCGCGATCAAGCTGAACATCAAGAGGAAGGTCGTCCGAGAGGGTCAGAACTTCTGGACGCCTGTCGGCACGATCTCCCTTTGGCAGGATGAACAAGGGAAGTACTCTGGCAAGTGCCAGATCTTCTTCTGGGGGATGGAGTTCAGCGTCTTCGAAGATTCACCGAAGAAGAAGGAGGGAGAGTGAAGAAGCTCAAGCCGCGTCGGTGGACGAAGAAGGAGCTGGAGAAACAGCTGCAGGCTAGCGTCGAAAGTGTCGAGCGCCTTCGCCAGGAGAACGACGTACTCTACCGTCGGGCGAAGGCCCTCGAGCTCCAGCTCTCGCAGAAGGTCGATGACCGGATGATCGCCGCTCGCACCCAGCTCTGCAACGGTCTTGGCCAGATGCTGGAAGCGACGTCGAAGGCAGTCATGTACATCGTCGGGAAGGAAGCGCTGTGAGCCGAGACATCGGCACGCACGAGCTGAAGGTCGTCGTCGACTGGTCGGCGCTCGAGGACGACGTCCGAAAGCTCCTCGGCCTCGCCCCGTACAACGGTCCGGACAACATCGTTCGCAACGACAACTACTTCTACCGGTACCTCATCGACACGTACGGGGAACGCCCCGTGAAGATCGCAACAGCGAAGCTGCAGGCGGAGGAAAAGATATGAGATACGAACTCTTCATCGGGTGCGTCGACGGCGACACCTACTGGACGGCGGAATCGTCCGAATTCAAACCGCTTCTCGACCTCCTCGAGAAGTTCGATCACGAGGGCTCGACCGTCTCTCTCGACGTCAAGTCCGACGACGGCAGCGAACGGATCAAGGAAATCTCCGACCCCGAGCACGTCTACTCCGTCCTCAAAGGCGGGAAGCTGTGACTCTCGACTGGAACCGTCTCGTCTTCGGCTCGTACTCACACGCCGAGGTGAAGCTGGCGGTCCAGGACACCTACTGGCAGCTTCTCCGCTACACGCTCCTCGACGAAGACCTCGAGACGAAGTACCGGATGCTCGCACGCTTCGTCGACAGTCCGTCTCCTACGCCCGTCGAACTCCGGAAGATCGCTGTCACGAATTACGTCCACGCTCTCGCACGGGGCGGACTCATCCCGCCGATGGAGGAGCGGAAGTGAAGGACTACACCGACCTCGGACACCGTCTCGTGAAAGCCTCAGAGAACCTGAAAGAGGCTCTCGGCGAATCCCTCGCCACCGCCTCTCAGCTCGAGCTCAATCTAGGGTCCCTGAACCTTGGGATCCGGTGCTCGATCGAGGTCCCGCGAGGTGCGACGCCCTTCCGCTTCGGCTACTCCCGGAACAAGGAGTCCAAGCGGTGGGAGTTCTACGTGCAAGCGTACGACGGTACGCAGTACCCGCTTCGCGAGGCTCCCATCGAACTCCAGATCCAAGCGTGCAAGAATCTTCCTCGGCTCCTCGAGCACATGGACCAGCAAGCGCAGCACGCGATCAGCGCGACGAAGAAGGCCATCGAGAAAGCCACCATCTACGCCAACGTCATAAAGGAGGATACCACCGGTGAGTGAAGACGAGAAGATCCCGGACACTGACGAACTCAAGGGTAGCTTCGAAGAGGACGTGCTCGATCCGGCTGCTCCGTCGCAGAAGGCTCAGTTCGTCGACGCGATGAAGCTTGCCCCGCCGATGAGGCACAGGGCGTCGATCCTGCGTCAAGCCGGGAAGCCCTCCGGCATCGCCTCTGCGATCGCAGGTGTTGCCCTTGGGGAGATTCCTCTGCACAAGGCGGAGCGGTTCGCGAAGAAGGCGTTCCGTTCGGACCGCAAGCGTAAGCAGGAGAAGGCAAGTCGCAAGCGGAATAGGAGACGGAAGTGACCTACCAGTACGTCATCCGTGAAGACGGATCCGGTGGATGGGGTATCGGCCTCGAAGCGTCGAACGGAAAGATCATCCTCTTCCGTTCCGGGTACCGTCGGTTCGAAGACGCCGAGACCGTCCTCATCAACGAGTGTCTCACCCCGATCGACCTCGACCGTCTCGCTGAGAAGGTGGTCGAACGCATCGCGAAGAGGCTCGCGTGAAGGCCCGTGACCTTCGCGTGATCTCGGGAGGCCAGACCGGAGCGGACCAGGGCGGACTGGAAGGTGCTCGCCTCGCCAACATCGAGACCGGTGGGTGGGCGCCCAAGGGGTACAAGACGGAGTCCGGCCCTAACTACGCCCTTCGCGACACCTACGGCCTACTCGAGCATCCATCGGACGACTACGCCGACCGCACGTGGGCCAACGTCCAAATGGCCGACATCACTCTCTGGTTCGGGAACAGCGGCTCCCGCGGCTACCTCTGCACGTGGAAGGCCTGCCGCAACATGGGCAAGGACCTCCTCGAGAACTACACCGAACGTATGCTCGGGATCTATCTCCGTGAACACACGAACGTCGCCGTCGTCAACGTCGCCGGGAACCGTGCCTCACACAACTCCCTCGTCTTCGCAATCACCCGTGACACGATTCGCCGGACTCTGACCGACCTCGTCCTCATCGGGGTCCTGAAAACAAAAGACGGGGGTTGATTGCGAAAGTGATCTGTGATATAATAGGTCTACAATCGGAACACGGAAATCGTTAACAC
>Ga0070713_100003016_pt1 | contig 11060 bp, 7 predicted proteins | sample LARL82metaG_FD_65465 | JGI IMG/M metagenome (GOLD analysis project Ga0070713, IMG submission 65465) | Corn, switchgrass and miscanthus rhizosphere microbial communities from Kellogg Biological Station, Michigan, USA - LAR L8-2 metaG | ecosystem: Host-associated > Plants > Roots > Rhizosphere ... | reverse complement strand
GCAGGCCGCCCCCTGGCTGAGGACACGCCAGCACGGCGTGCCTTTGTCCCGGGAGTTCTGCACTCCCCCGGTTTTGATGCCATCGTTCCGCCTATCGATGCGTCAGCAGTGGTTCACACACGTTCGTCTTCTCGTCACGCACCTGACCCGCTGACAGCGGGCCTTTTCCCGCAACGCTCACCACCCCGGCTCTTAACCAGCGCAGCTTGCGGTGGTTTGGGCTCCCCACCTGCAATGGCGAACCCGGAGGGCCAAACCTCCATCACTGGCACAGCACGGCTCGTGCCGGCGACCTTCTACATCGCCATCACTCCCCTTTCAGGACGCACCGCAGAGCGGCGGATCTCGCGCGCTGGCCACAGCCAGGGACCATGACGCAGTGTTATGGCGACTCTCGAACGTGAGTGACCTGATCCCTGCCGATTACGAGCGGCTCTGTCATGGATGCGGTATCCGGTGCTGAGCGCGCAGATCGCCCGGGTATGGGCGGGGAGCCCGTTGCTAGGCGATGCTGCGTGCCCAGCCGGTGCATCTTGGTTGCCTCGTCGGCCCCGGCCGGCCGCCGTTGCCGGGCTTCGGGTCACCTGGCCCGGCGGGCTGGCCTGTCGGGCACGATGAGGTGAGCGGCGATCAGGCATACGTGACGAATCCTGATGAAGTGCCCGTGTCCTAGTCGCGGTCGAGCGGGCTCAGGTCGCTGACCTCACCAAAGACGACTAGCACGTCGCCGGGCTGTAGCCGGAGCTCGCGGGCAGGGTTGGCGATCAGCTGCCCGTCGGGGTGGCGGACCAGCAATGGCACCGCCGGCCCGCGCAGCTCCTGCAGGCTCCGGCCTGCCAGCGGGGACCCTTCGGTGATCGCCAGCTCCTCCAGCCGCAGGTCGGGCTGGCCGGCGCGGGCGAGATCGAAGAACTCCACCACGTGGGGCCTGACGGCCAGATTCGCCATCCGCCTTCCACTGGTCACATACGGTGAGACCACATGGGTAGCGCCTGCCCGGTACAACCGGTCGGCTGACTGCTCCCGGGCGGCCCGGGCCACGATGAGCAGATCGGGGCTGAGCGAGCGGGCGACGATGGTGATGAAGACGTTCTCGGCGTCCGAGTCCACGGCGCAAATCAGCCCCTGGGCTCGTTCGATCCCTGCCTCGCGCAGCACCGCCTCGTCCGACGCATCGCCGATCAGGTAGCACCGCCCGTCGCGTTCCAGGTCCGGTTCCAGTTCGGCCTTGCTGTCCACCACGACGAACGGCACGCCGCCGGCCTCCAGCTCCCGGGCGATGGACCGGCCGACCCGGCCGTAGGCGCAGACGATGAAGTGTCCGCGTAGTTCATCAAGGCGCCGGCGCATCCGGCGGCTCCGCGAAAACAGGCTCACCCGGCCTTCCACGATCGCGGTCGCGGCCAGGCCCAGGATGACGAAGAACAGGCCGACGCCGAGGAAGGCCAGCCCGGCGGTGAAGACCAGCACACCAGCTGAGAGATGACTGCTGGACGCAAACCCGACTGTGGTCAGCGTAAGCAGGGTCATGGCCGCCGCCTCCCACGGCGGATAGCCAAAGCTCAGGTAGCCCGCGATCCCGACGGCGACCAGCACAACCGCCCCAGTGGCGACCAGCACGCCACGGGGGACCCGTGACCGCGGTCTCATCCACCCAGCCTCCTCACCAGCGTTGTGCCCGGCAGCCAGCCGACCTCCTCATTGACGCGTTCCCCAGGCCAATCGCATCGCGGGTCCCCGATGCGGCAGGCCAGGCCAGCTGCTCCGGCATGATGCCTGAGCATGGACCACTGTCTCTGCGGCCGGACGGCCAAGGGCAGGGCAGTTCGGCCCTGCGCCCGCGGGACTTCGGTCACCGTTCCCCAAGGCGGCCGCGGTGCCATAGCGCGATGGTCACGGGATGGGACTGCAGCGCTGAGCCCGAGCACGCTCCGCACCCGCCCTCTGAAATCACTTCCCCCCGGGAAGGCAGAGCGGCCAATCCCGGGCACGCTAATCCCGGGCACAAGGAGATTTGCCGCACCATCAGCGGCATCTGCGAGCGTTGCCGCACCGCCATCTCGGACGCGCGGAGCATCCGATTCTGTGCTCCATCAGCGGTCAGGCCGTCAGGCCCCGGTGCCGCCCCGAACGGCGGGACTGTGTACGTTCTCCATGACTGCCCGTCACCCGGCGTGATGCTGTCGATTGACGTAACCCCGAAGTCGGCCTTCATACCGGTGGCAGCCGGACAGGCCGCATCCAACAAGTCTGCTAGCGTCGTGAGCGCGCACACGGCCGTGCAGATCAACAGCGTGGTCACACTCCAGACGGCAGACCGGTCCGCGGCCGTAGCCGTCGCCCTGCGGTCGTGTCCGAAGCGCTAACGCGGATTTCCACGTTGTTGGTTCGGGACAAGCGGATCGCTGGGTGATTCTAGTAGTAGGGGCGCCGACCTGGCCTTTCGGGCAACTTTGTTCCGGGGGGCGGAGGGCATGTTGCTGCTATCTAGCTGCCGGACCGCAGAAGGGTAAGTCGTTATCGTGTCGTGACGGTTGCCGTTGCCGCTGGAAACGCCTGCATCTGCGCTGGCAGCGGGTGAGTACAGGCCGGGCAGCCGCTGCTGCGGCACGGCGGGAATGCTGCTGCGGGCCCGGGTGTATCTGATAGAAGTGCCGTATGACAGCGGGATCACCGCAACGGGACGGGGCTGGGTGGTTCACTGTCCCCGGTCAGGTGAACCAGCGCCGGTACGAGGCGCTGCGCGCGTTCTTCGTGGACGGGCTGACCTATGCACAGGCCGGGGAGCGGTTCGGCTACACCCGCTGGGCGATGGTCAACCTGGTCCGCGAGCACCGGGCCGGCAAGCTTGAGCTGTTCGCCGCGCCGAAGAAGCCCGGCCCGCCTGCCGGTTCGGCGCCGGCGAAGGACCGGGCGCGCGGCCGGGTGATCGAGCTGCGCCGGCAGGGACTGTCCGGCTACGAGATCTCGGCGCGGCTGGCTGCCGAGGGCCGGCCGCTGAACCGCACGTCGGTCGGGGAGATCCTGGCCGCCGAAGGATTCGGCCGGCTGGTCCGCCGCCCGCAGCCCGAGGCCAGCATCAGCCCGGCCACGCCCGGCCGGGACACCCGGCTGCCCCGCGCCCAGGTGATCGACTTCGCTGCCTGGCCGGCCCGGCTGGACTCTGTCCGGGCCGGGCTGCTGCTCGTCATCCCGGACCTGGTGAACCTGGACGTGCCCGCCCTGGCGGCGGCGGCCGGCTATCCCGGCACCCGGGTCATCCCCGCGGTCAGCTGGCTGCTGTCCCTGCTGGCGCTCAAGCTCACCCGCACCCGGCGGGTCTCCCACGTCGATGACCTGCTGGCCGACCCGGCCGCCGCGCTGCTGGCCGGGCTGGCGGTGCTGCCGAAGAAATCCGCGCTGACCGGCTACTCCTACCGGCTCTCCCACGACCACCAGCACAAGTTCCTGGCCGCGCTGGACGCCAAGATGATCGCCTCCGGGCTGGCCAGCGCGGGCGAGGCGATCTTCGACCTGGACTTCCACGCGGTCATGCACTGGGGCGCCGACCCGGCGCTGGAGAAGCACTACGTGCCCAGGCGCTCGCAGCGGGCCCGCAGCGTGCTCACCTTCTTCGCCCAGGACTCCGGCACCCACAACCTCATCTACGCCAGCGCCGACATCTCCAAGGCCACCCAGGCCCGCGAGGCGATCGCGTTCTGCGACCACTGGAAGCAAGCCAGCGGTCACGACCCGGCCATGCTGGTCATGGACCAGAAAGTCACCACCCAGCAGGTCCTCGGCGAACTCGACGCCCGCGGCGTCAAGTTCCTCACCCTGCGGATGCGCTCACCCGCCCTGACCCGCCACATCGCCAGCCTCCAGCCCGCTGACTTCAAGACCGTCACCCTGGACCGGGCCAGCAACTTCGGCCAGCCCGCCCACCCCCGGGTGCACGAGGACCCCGCCGCTACGCTCACCGCCTACCCCGGCACCGTCCGCCAGCTCATCGTCACCGGCCTCGGCCACGACGCCCCCACCGTCATCATCACCAACGACCGCGACACCACCACCCGCAACCTCATCCGCCAGTACGCCCGCCGGATGACCATCGAACAGCGGCTCGCCGAGATCATCCGCGCGTTCTGCGCCGACGCCCTGTCCAGCACCGTCAACCTCAACGCCGACCTCGACATCATGCTCGCCGTCCTGGCCCAGGCCCTCCTCGCAGCCCTCCGCGCCCGGCTGCCCGGCTACGCCGCCGTCACCCCCGACGTCATCCAGCGCCGCTTCCTGGAAACCCCCGGCCAGATCACCACCACCAGCGACACCATCACCGTCCGGCTCGAACGACGCGCCTACTCACCCGTCCTGCGCAAAGCCAGCCTGCCCGCAGACACCCGCGTGCCCTGGTGGGGCGGCCGGACCCTCCGCTACGAATACCTTTAAACCTTGCGCCGAACCTCCTGCGTGGAAATCCGCGCTAAGGCGTCCGGCTGCGTCACCCAGCCGCTGAGCGGATGGTTGTGGCCGACCTCGTGCGTGGTTCGTAGAACCTGGTGTCCTGGTGGTCCCGGGCGCTGCACCTCCCGCACCACAGCGTCACATGGTCCATGCCCGGGCCGCGTTCGGCGGCTTCCCTGGCCGGGTCGCAGATGCACGGCAGCCACGAGGTTTTCTGTGGCATACCGGGAGCAAGCGAATGCCCGTACGGACAGCGTCCGCGTGCCGTGCCCCAGGCGGTGGCCGTCCGGCTGCTCCTCACCGGCGACCCCATCGGTGCCGACGTCGCCCTTCAGTACGGCATGCTGGATGCGGTGAGCGAACCCGGCCGTGCCGTGACCGACGCGCTCACACTGGCCGCCCGCATCGCGGCGAACAGTCCCGCGGCAGTGCGCGCGATCCATGCCGCCACCGCTGAGCTCGCCAGCCAGGGCTGGCTGGCCACGGACCGTGCCGTGGCCGAGGCCGAGACCTCCCCCGATCACAACGAGGGCATCGACGCATTCTTCGAAAAGCGCGCGGCGCGCTGGTCGCCGCTGCCCTGATCGGATGTCCTCTGGGACGTGCCGCCCGCAGCCGGGCGCGGCAAAGGGCTTGGCCCCACACTCCTCGAACGGGCGATAACGACGCGCACAGCGTCAATTGTCGTCGAGGACGTCGCGCAGTCTCCGTGCGAAGGCCTCGGGCTGGCCTGGGTATCCGGACTCGCCGCCGAGGAAGCCGCCGTGGTGGCTCGGGAACACGGTCGGCTGCTGCCCGAGCAGCTCAGCGATGGAAGCCGACGTGCGGGCCGTGACCGTGCCCGCGGACTCCTCGCCCACGGCGATGACGACCCGCGTCGGTGCCGCACGCAGCGCGCCGACGTCGGGCCGGTAGCTGGTGATCGCCCAGGATCGGTCGGACAGCAGCGGGTCGTCCCGGGTGCCGTCGTCCCCGGCCGGCATCCCGAACATGGCCGGATCGGGCGCGGGCTGGGCGAAGTAGTCGTCGGTGTACTCGCCTTGCCACGAGGACATGGCGATGAAGGCCGCCATGCCCGCACCCGACCCCTTGGCCTCGTACGCGTCCCGCACGCCGCGCTGGGCGCGCTCGGCGGCTGCGGCGTCGGGGAGCAGCGCGAGGAGCGGCGGCTCGTGTGCCACCAGCGTGGTCACGTCGCCGGGGTAGGCCGCCACGAGCGCGAGCGCGGTCACCGCGCCGCCACTGCTGGCGAACATCTCAACCGGGCCGACGCTGAGTGCCGGGATCACCGCGTGCACGTCGTCAGCCTGGAGGGTGGGGGTGTTGTCGACCCGCCCGTCCTTGCGGGTGCTGCGGCCGAGGCCGCGCGGGTCGTAAGTGATCACGGTGCGGTCCGGGAAGTGTGACGCCAGCGTGGCGAAGCCGCTGGCGTCCATGGGCTGGCCGATCATGAACAGCGGCGGGCGTCCGGCGGCGGTGGGCAGCGGGCCGTGGACATCGTAGGCGATCCCGGCCTCGGCGGTTTCAAGCCTGTGCGTCGTCGTCATGACAGTTTGGACCTCTCCCGTGTTGCGAACTCATCGGACCCCACAGCCCAGGGTAGGAACGGCCGGCGAAACCTCCATCCCGGCCGCGGACCCAGATACTGCGGACAGCTGCGTTTCACGCGGCATGCCGGGCAGCCCGGCGGTGCGCGAGTAGCGTAGGTGTCACCGAGCGTGCGGCTGCCTCGAATCACGCCGGAGTTTCGCCAGTGGCCCCGCGGCGCAGTCCCGTATAAAGGGTGAGCTGCCGGAGGCCGCGGCGACGGCGCACCACAAGGACATGACTGCGGACCGCGAGGGTCTCGCGGTCCGCGTCGCCGACGGCGGGCTCGCCGAGGCGAGCTGACCACCCAGGCGGGGAGGCGCCGTTGTCTCCCCACCCCTCGGTCCACGGTGCCATGCGGCGGCTGCTCAGTGCCGCAGGCGCGCCGGTAGCCGCTGGGACCCGGAAACCGTCACGCCCTCCGTGAGCACACGGCTCGTCACGCACTCAGCGACCAGGTAGTCCCTGCAAACGACCCGGGAGCGCCTGAAACGGTGTGGTCGACGGTGCCCTGGTACATGAACTCGCATTTGTCGTACCGGGTCGCGACGGCACGGAACTGCTTGAGCTTGGCGAGCAGCGCTCGACCGTGTTGCGCTCCTTGTAACGTCCGGCGTCGAAGGCGGGTGGCCGGCCTCCGCGCTGCCGCGGCCGCGACGGTATGCCTTGTTACCCATGGCGGCGCCGGGCCGGGCGCGGCGTCTACCTCGCCAAGTTCGCCAGGACGGACATCGTCTGACACCAGCAGGTCAAGGGCTGGGCCTCACCCGATGACCCGGCTCTGGCCAGGTTCTGGGCCGAGCGGTGTCGCCGCCGTAAACCTCCGCTGGACCGGTCCCGGCTACGCCTGCTTCAGGCGCAGCATGGCCGGTGCCCGTTGTCCCGGGGACTGCTGCTGCACGCCGACCACGAGCCGCAAACCCCGAGCGAATGGGAACAGTGGGTCAAGGTAACCCGCAAGGCGATCCGCAAACAGGCAATCATCGCCGCTGCGGGACACGGCATGTCGGACAAGCACGCTGCACTCCGTCTCATCCACGCCCATTGCGCGCGAAGGCTCCATGCCAGTACGGCACCGGGCCCGGCAACTTTGCCTGCACCGAGCCAGCAAGGTGGCGAAGCATGAGGGGGCACCCGGGTGGCCCGGGTGCCCCCTTCACCGCAATGATCCTTGCCGCTATGGAGTTGGATCAGGGAAAGAACCGCCGAATATGTCCGAGTTGCCGAAGGTCATGCTCGGACAATCCTGCTGCGGCGCCGGCGCGGCCGGCACAGCCGTGCCGTTCTGCACCGCCGCCTGTGCGGCTGCCCGCCATGTGTCGATGGCAGGGCAGTCGGCCGCGTTGCGGACGTCGTTCCACACGCCGGCCCCGTAGGTGCCGGTGGCCACCGCGTACACGTAGTCACCGAGGAACTCCAGCCACAGGTTGTTCTGGGCCGAGCCCCGCGGATCGCCGGGGGGGCTCCGATGGAGTTCCGACCACGCGCCCGGTGCCCCATTAGCGCCGATGTCCGCGTGCTTCACCACTCCGACGAGGGTTCGCGGGCTGGTGGTGTCGTTGCGGAACGGTGTCGTGAACGCGTTGTACACGAGGTACGCATCGGTCCCCTTGGGAGAGATCGCGATGGCCGAGTAGTACCCGCGATCACCGGCCGACTCCGCGGCAGCCGGGGCGGACCACGTGCTCCCGCCGTCCGTGGAGTAGCTCACGAAGACGTGCACGGGGCTGAAATCAGGCGCGACCGCGTCGCGGCCGTCGACCCAGGTCCGCAGGATCTCGTTGGTGGCTCCAGCGCCGGTGGGAGCGCCGTTGGCGATGTCCACGCTGGGCGCCGCGGACAGATCGTCGCGAGCCCCGGCCACCCCGTCCATCACGCAGCGGAACCCCGTGCCGTCGAACTGCACGGAGAAGCACGTGTTCACCACATCCCCGATGATCTGGGGCCGGGTCCAGGTCTTCCCGCCGTCAAGGGACTTGATCATGATGTGGGCCTCGTGTCCGGGCGTTCCCACGCCGAACTGGTCGGCGAACACATACACCACGCCGTGGCTGTCCGTGCGGACGGTGCACCCGGAGCGGCCGAACCCCTGCTTGGTGTTGAAGGGGTTGTTGCTCGCGGAGGTCACCTGCTTCTGGGTCCACGTAGACCCGCCGTCCGTCGACGTCGCCACGATGAGCGGCTGAGGCGAGGCCATGCCCCCGCTCAGGCTCCGGAAGGAGGCGAGACAGACGTAGGCGTGCCCGAAGAAGGGGCTGCTGGACGCGTTGTCCGCCCAGACCTGCTCCTTGTCGCTGAAGGTCGTCGAGGACTGCTTGGTCACGATCACCGGGGCCTGCCAGGCGGCCGCACCCGCGGCTCCGCCGGCCGCTGCTGTCTGGACATCATCGGTGCGGGAAACCGCGACGGCCTCGAAGCCGCGGAACGGGGCCTGCCCAGGGAAGGGGTGCGTGAGGTTCGCGTAGTACAGCCGCGAACCGTTGGCCCACGAGAAATGGCCGCTCGCGTCCGGCTTGGGACCGAAGGCGAGCGCGGGGTCGCCATCGGACACGAGCCCGTTCTCGAAGTACTTCGGTAGCGTGCCGATCGGCCCCGGCCCGGGCGTGCAGGGCGGGTCGCTGTTGCCCACGACACCGAGGCAGTTCCTGCCAGTCCAGCCCTGATAGGTTGGCTGGGTCCAGGTGGTGCCGTTGTCGGACGAGAAGTAGAAGCCCGAGACGCCGACGCCAGGCGTGAACGGGCACGTGTTGTCCGTGCCAGCGTTGCACGCCTCGAAGTCGATCTCATCGTTCGAACCGGCCACGAGGATGTTCGGGTGGTTCGCGTCGACCGCCAGCGCCGGCTCGTTCTGCTTGTTCTGCGAGAACGGCGAGGAGGGACTTCCGACGGTCACCCGTGTGTCTGAGGTGAAGGCACCAGCCGGGATCGCGGTCGCTGCCGCGAGCGCCAGGACAGTCGCCGGGAGAATGAGGAAGAGAGAAGAACGCTTCGCCACTGAGACCCCTTTCCGTCTTTGGGGGGTGCTGGGGAAACATGGGATACCAGGAAAACGCCGGAGGCCGGATAACTGTTACAGCTACCCCAACCCCAGGCACAGCGCCCGAACCGCTTCGCGGCGATCCCGTGCGGGTATGCGCCTGGCACATGTTCGACGCGCGACAGCCCGGATGTGTTTACACGCCGAGAGGCCAGAACCCCAGCTGGGCGCGTCCCGTGCTGGCGGTGCCTGCCGGAGTACCTCATCGCGGCACCCATAAGGGCCCTTGGTGTCAAGCGGGCGTAGGCCGACGAGCGGTGGCGGATCATCGAAGCGGAAGGTCCGTTCCTGTAGATTGTGACGGTCGGGTGGGTGTCCCCGGCGTGCTGGCGGAGTGGTCTCGCAAGCACCCAGCCGGCGCCGCGCCAGATGCGCGGGCGCTATGGCCATGTGTTCGGGGGACTGGGCTGCTCAGTCAGATGATCGAGCTCAGCCGTCGGCCGACTCAGGCCGCGAGAGCGAGCGTGCCCGGGGCTTTGTGACCGTCTCGGTCTGCGGGTCCGGCCCGGTAGCCAACCGCTTCGCCGAGCAGCAGGCCGATCCGGGAGCCGCTTTGCTACTGGGTGATCACGACGAGGGTACCGAGCGGGATATCGGACAGCAGGTGCAAAGCGGCTGGAGGTACTCGCACGCAGCCATTGCTGACCGCATGGCCAAATACTGACGGGTCAGGCCAGCCATGCAGGCCGACGGTCCCCGGTCCGCCGCCGAAAGCGGAAAGCGCATTGGAGTGAAGTCCGAGCGGCAGGATCAGCGGGCTGTACGTGGGGCGGGGAGGCGCCAGCAGCGCGAGCAGGAATGTCCGGCCGGCCGGTGTCGGCGTGCCCGCAGCGCCCACGGCCACTGTCCATGTCCCCAGCGGCCTGCCACCATCGTCCACGCTGAGCTTGCGGTCGCCGATCTGGATCCGGATCAGGTACGAGCTGTGCCGGATCTCCAGCCGTGAGGGCCCGGTGCCGCCGGTGAAGATCCACCCGGTGGCGCGGTTGGGACGGCTCGGGAGCAGCACGCGATCCCACCCCGGGCTGGCCTGCACCACCGGGACCCAGGTCGGTCCGCCGAGTTCGGTCGCGGGCAGCACGGCGACCGGCTGTTTCCCGGGCCCGGCATACAGGACCTGGGGTCCCAGGGGATGCACCACCAGGCCCCCGGTCAGGGCAAAGGGTTCCGGATCGGCAGGAGCCGAACGGATGCGGGTGAACGTCGTCGCGCGCGGCAGCCTGGCCAGTTCCGCCGCCGAGACGCGGACCGGGGCGACAACCGGCGGCACCTGGGCCGTTTCGTGTCCAGGCTGATGGCCGCATCCGCTGAGCCCAGCCGCCAGCACCGCAGCGCCGACTCCTGCCCGTGTTATCCCGGCCACCGTCAACCGCGGCCGACCGGTCCACGACTGCCGGGCGACCCGGGCGCGACCGTCATCACCGGTCGGGCCGCGCTTGATGCCCGCGGACCGACCGGTGCGCAGAAACCAGTCGCGCGTGGGCCGCCCGTGGTGAGCGCCCAGTGCCTCAGCCCGTCACGGGAAGGGAGCCGGGCACCGGCGTAGGTGCCGGAGCGGGCGCGATGGAGGACGTCGGGCTCGGGGCCGGGCTCGGCGAGGACGACGCCGGACCCGGGGCAGGCGAGGACGACGTCGGTCCCGGGGTGGGGCAGGTGCATGTCGGCGTCGGGGTCGGTGAGGGCGATGTCGGGGTCGGGACCGGGGTGGGGGTCGAGGAGGGGCAGGACACCCAGAACACCTTCTGCTTGGCGGCGCCGTGCTCGCCGGTGAACGTCCAGAACAGCTTGTAATGCCCGTTCGGCAGCGTCTGGTCGGTGGTGCGGCCATCGCCGGCGCTGTCTAGTGTCAGCGTGCCTTGATCGACAACGGTGCGGTCACCGGTAGGCGGCCACGACTTGATCTGCCAGGAGACGGACTGGCTCGGGTCAAACCCGAAGGCGTCAAGGTAAAAAATACAAACATGCGGCTCGTTACGCCGGTCAGTCACCGGGG
>Ga0070713_100003015_pt1 | contig 11062 bp, 6 predicted proteins | sample LARL82metaG_FD_65465 | JGI IMG/M metagenome (GOLD analysis project Ga0070713, IMG submission 65465) | Corn, switchgrass and miscanthus rhizosphere microbial communities from Kellogg Biological Station, Michigan, USA - LAR L8-2 metaG | ecosystem: Host-associated > Plants > Roots > Rhizosphere ... | reverse complement strand
AGGGCCAACGAGACGACGACGGCATTGCTAAACCCCTGATCGGGATCGCTCATGCGTCGCGCTTCACCGATTCTGGGTACTAGGTAGATGTGGAACGCATCAACTCCACGGGTGCCGGGTGTCGTGGCGACTGTCTCGACAACTCCGGTAGTCTTGATGCCAAGCGATTGCTCATCGATGGCAACAGGCATGCCCATTTTGACGAGGGGCGCCGCATCCAAAGGAAGGGAGGAGTCGACCGTCAGCTGGTTGTCGGTGACCGTGAGGAGAGATCCGGCCGCAGTCCCGCCGACCGTCGCGCTGATATCCTGCACCCGCACCGGGAGCGAGGGGATGAACACCACCTCGTCTATCGGCACCTGGACACCCAGCCTTCGTTTCGCGGCGGCGAGATCTGTTGCGGCTTGTTCGGCCCGCTCGGTTGCCATTTTCAGGTCGAGGGCAGCGAGGGTCTGCGTATCAAGTGCGGCGCGCAGTGCCTTGCTTCCCTCCAGACGAGCCGCTGCTTCCGCTGACCGCCCAAGTTCCGCCCGTCCGGGAGCCAGTTGCGCATCGCGCTGAGCCGCCTGAACAGCCAGTTCCCCCTCCAGCAAGGTCCTTTGCCGTGCGGCGCGAGCCACTTCCAGCTTCGCGTTGGCGGCGTTGCGGGCAGTCTCGGTCTGGCGCGGATCCAGCGCAACGAGCGTCTGGTCGGCGATCTGCGCCGCGAGATCTGCGTCAGCAGCGGTGACGGCGAATTGCGCCTTGGCACGTTCACCTTCTAGCCGCAGGGCCGCGTCGCCCTGCTGCGAATTGCCCGTCTGCTTCGGTACGAGCCTGGCCACATTGTCAATTGCAGCCGCTTTGATGTTGTGCGCCGCAGTTGCGCGGGCCGCTTCGACCCCGACGCCGGCAGTTGCAACCGCAGCTGCCGCCGCCGCTTTGTTCTTGACTGCGTCGCCCCAATCCCGTTCCAGCACACGGACCGCCGCAAGCTGTTCTCGTGTTGGCCCGAACGGTTCCCACCCTTTGGACTTGTACCATTCCGCAACGGCAGCGCTGACGCGCTCGCTGTAAACGCCGTCCGCGGAACCGGGGTCAAAACCAAGCCGCTTCAATGCCTCAATGAGCTGGGACACGTCCTGACCCGAAAGGCCCGGCGTGAGGTCCCGATACGCCGGCACCTTCCCTTGGAGCACGAAGACGGGTCGACCGGATGCCGTCAGAATGACATCGCCTTCGTTCAGTTGCGTGTTTCGCTGAGGCAGTGTCGTAACCAGTCCTGGCCCTGATTTCAGCGTGGATGGGGCAAGTGCGATGGCTAGGGGCAATCCAAACCGCACCGTACCCCGCGTGACGACGTCAGCGCTCAGCACCCGTTCTTCAACGGGCACAAGGATCGGCGACGGTTGCGGCGGTGCGGTACGGGCTGCCACATCGGCGGGCGACTCAATACGAGTACCTGCCAAGTATGCGCCGGCTGCCGCCGAAGCAACAGCAATCAAGGCAATATACAGAAGCCTGATGCGCCCTGCCGAGCTTCCTGAAGTCCTGGGTGATATTGCGACCACCTGGCCAGGGCTTCCGCGCTGCTCCGCCGGCACGGAGACCCGCTCTGTTTCGACCGGGACCTCCATCGAAATCTGACGACGCCGGCTCATTGCACCTTACGTGCGAAGATTTCCTGCTGGATCTGCTCCTCCACCGGAGTGATCAGCTGCTCCTGCAGTTTGAAGGTCTTCGCAGCGGCCCTGCGCTCGTAATTCTGCAAACTCTTAAGTTCTGTGAGCTGTGAGGCTGACATCTGGCTTACTTCGATGTTCCCTCCGTTGGTAAGGACGGCCAGTCGGGTCCTGACATCCGGCTCAACCTCGTCCGGATGGGCATAGTCGAACCCCGCTTTCTTCATCTCGGCCGCAAATTTCCGCAGCGCGGCCTTCATACGCGGGTCGTTGTTGATGAAGGCGTTCTGTGGATTGTAATAGCTCGCCTTCATTTGCTCCGGCTTGAAGACTTGCTCGATGGCCTTCCGCGTACAACCCCCGCACGGGGCGAAGTTCTCGTTCTCCAGGGCTACAGCGAATGTCGCGCCCGTATTCTCGCCCAACAGGGCATGGTTGTAGGCAACCTGGTCGGCCGGTGAAAGGCTTTTGAATATCTGGACATTCCGCTCACCCAGCCCAACCCGGGCCGGGCTGTAGCCGGAGGTCAGTTGCGGCGGCTGGCCAGTGTACATCGTTGCAACGCCAAAGCCATATTTGTCGATGAATTCTTCTTCGCTGAGGCCAGGCATCGCCTTGTCAGACTTCATCCCGGCGCGCACGGTGTCGTAGTCGGCGGCGATATACTGAAACCCCTGCTCACGCATGCACTTTGCGATCAGCTCCTCAACCTGCTCGACCGCCTGGACGAGCTGACGCTGCGAGAGGCCGAATTCCTCGGCGCCAAAACCCGGGGCGGTTTGCCCGCTAGCGCCCGCAGGCAGGAGAAGCATGACCACTGCCAACGTCTGAAGGATGCTTTTCATCGTCATACCGTTTTCCAATGAGGTGGCTGCCGACTAGCGCTCCACCCCCAGTACTGCGCCCGTCTCCATATCGACCAGAACATCCGTCTCTTGGCCGTCCTTATCGGCGACAACCTCTATCACATAGACGTTCTTGCCCCGCTTTTTTTCGATTGTGACATCGGTCACTTTGCCCGACAGTCTCTGAAGCGCAGCCTGAGTTGCCTGCTGTTCGCTGATCTTGGCTGCCGGCAGCGTGGCCGCCGCCACGGAATCAGCCTTAGTGTCGCCGGCCGCATATGCACCCGGCGCGGGCCAGATCGCGACAACGACGACCAGGGCGATCAAGAGAGAGCCGATCCATTGCACCAGGAGGCCTCGCAGGGCGGTTATGGTCATGGTCTTTCCTTATTCACTACTTCTTTTCAGTCGTGGTGAAAGCCGTCTCGGTAAACGATCTATTGCCGTCCCTCGCCACGGTTCCAATCGCGACCTTGTATTCGGTACCGGAAGCGAGGAAACCCTCGGGAACAGTGAATGTGGTCGCACTGGAGACGAGGTTCGCCTTGATTTCGCGGTGGGCTTTCTCGTCTTCGATCACGAGAATGAAGGCCGCCGCCTCCTTCACCGGGTTCCACCGGACCTGTAGGCCGGTAGTCGGCACGTTCTTTTCATCAGGTCGTGGACGTACGATCCGTGTGACGCCTGGCAGTCTGTGGCTGAGGGTCGCCTCGCCCCCGAGTGTCCGACCGGCCACACTGGCACCCATGAACTTGTAGACACCAGGAGGGAAGTCCGCCTGCAGCCTCCCGTCGTTCTTCGGTTCCGGCGATTCCAGGATGAGATGCTGCATTCCAAGCTTGGAGTCAGCAGTCCTGAAATCGATGACGGTTCGACCATCGGGCGCAACCACCTTCAGCGCTGCCAGACCGGCCGTCGCGCTGACGGCTTCGAAAGCTATCTCACAATCCTCGTCCTCGGCAGTCTGCTCGAGATACACCGCGACGTTCTCAAACTTCTCCGCCCCACGCGCCGAACCATAGAAGACGCTCAGCATGGCGATGCCCGCGGCAATCATTCGGATCATGCAAGCCTCGCATCTGCTGTGACAGTCGCCTGAGGCGCGCCGATCGTTTCAAGCTGCGCCTGACCGGCACCGAAGCGCAGATACAGCGCCGGCACTACATAAAGATTGAGTAAGGTCGAAGTCACAAGACCGCCAAGTATCACGACAGCCATCGGATACTCGATTTCATGCCCCGGAAGGTTCCCGTAGATCACCAAAGGCAAGATCGCGAGGGCGGTGGCGCCGGTCGTCATCAGAATGGGCCGCAATCGTTCGCGGGCGCCACGCAGCACGAGGCCTACGCCGAAGGTCTCGCCCTCGAACTGCTCCAGATGCTGGAAGTGACTGATCATCATGATCCCGTTGCGTGCAGCGATGCCGAGTACTGAAAGGAAGCCCACAAGTGAGCCCAATGTGATGACGCCTCCAGCAGCGAAGGCGGCCAGCACGCCACCGACCAGGGCCGAAGGCAAGGTCAGGAAGCTGAGGGTTGCGAGCCGCCAGCTTCGGAACGACAGCTGCAGCAGCAGGTAGATCGCCCCCAAGGCAAGGACAGCGAACAACAGCAGGTCCGATTGCGCCGACCGAAGCTCGACATAGGCTCCCTGCACGATGGCGTGGTACCCGAGTGGGAATTTCATCGCCGACAGACGCTGTTCCACCTCTCTGGCGACTGCTCCAAGGTCGCGGCCTTCGACTCCGGCCTGAACGTCTATGCGTCGCGACCCTCCCTCGCGCTTGATGACGTTTGGCGTAGGCATGATCTGGACGTCGGCCACTTCGTTCAGGCGCACTCGTTTGCCTGTAGGCGTATCGAGCAGCATGTTTTGAACCGAAGTAACGCTGTGGCGCCACTTGGGCTTGGTCCAAACCTGGACATCATAGGCTCGACCGTCTGCGAAGATGTCGCCAACTTCCTCACCTGCCATCAGGACCGCCGAGGCGCGCCGCACATCACCCGGCTTGAGTCCGTAGCGCAGCGCTTCCGGCGGCCTCTCGGTGACCTGAATATGGGGTACGTCGACGTTGATGTCCTTCTTGACTTCGTCGGTTCCCTTGATCGTGGTCAGCATCTCGCGCACCCGTTCCGCCTGATCGCGCAGCACGTTCAGATCGGACCCGAAAATGCGAACGACAATCGGTTCGCTCTCCCCTGACAGCACCTCCTCGATCCGTTCGTCCAAGTAGGTCTCGACGCCCCGAAATAGGCCGGGATACCCGTCCACCACCTCTTTGATGGCCGCGATCGTCTTGTCGTAGTCGACCTTGGGATCGATGCTGATCCAGTTCTCGCCGTTGGCCACTCCAACGATCTCGTCCGCCAGGAACGCCTGACCGATATGCGCGCCAAAGTTGCGTACACCTGGGATCGAGCGCAGCTCACGACTCACAGCCTTGGTGATGCGCAGCATTTCCGGGTGCGATGTGCTGGGATCGGTGATCCAGTGGATTAGGAAGTCTCGCTCCTTGAACGGCGGCAGCAGCGAATAGCCTAGGAAAGGCCAGGCGCCGATGCCGGCCAGGGTAACGACCCCCACAATCACGTAGGCTGCAGCAGGTGTCCGTATGGTCCGCACGAGGCCCCGTACGTAATGACGCCCCAGCCAGTCGGACAGGGGCGATGTCTTTCCCGCAAGCGAGGCGTTGCGCAGCAGGAACAGGCACAGCACCGGCGTGATCGTCACCGCCACGACGAGCGAGGCGAGGATCGCCGTCACGTAGGCGAATATGAGTGGTTTAAAGAACGCGCCCGACAGCGCCTGCATGAAGAACACCGGGACGACAGCAATCACCACGATCAGCGTGGCGTACAAAATGGGATTCCGTACCTCGAGCGACGCTTCGAGGATAATCCGTGCGGTGGACTGGGTATCGCCCGCGGCGCGGCGCTCGCCGAGGCGCCGCATGATGTTCTCAACGTCCAGGATCGCGTCGTCAACCACGACCCCCAGCGCGATGACGAAGCCAGCCAGCACCATGGTGTTGAGTGTCGAGCCGCTCCAGTAGAGCACGAGCACGGCTGCCAGCAGCGACAATGGCAGAGCCACGATGCAGACGATCGCGGTTCGCCACTCGTAAAGGAAGGCGAACACGACGGCGACGATCAGGATGCAGCCCAGTATCAGCGCATGCGACAGGTTGTCGATCGACGCTGCAATATACTCCGCCGGGCGAAAGATTTTGGTATCGATCTCGACGTCGGGTAGGCCCGGCTTCATCTCGTCCAGCGCGGCCTCGACCGCCCGGGTCACCTCAAGCGTGTTGCCCCATGGATATTTCTCGACGATCAGCATAAGGCCGGGGCCGTCATTGATCACCGCATCGCCGACCATGCCCTGTGGACCCCAAGCAAGCTCGGCGACATCGCCGAGGGTGAGCTGCTTCCCGTCACGCTTCGCGACGGGAACCTGAGCAAGCGTCTCCGGGGTCGTGCTGGCCAGGATGTGATGGATCGGGAACCGCTTGTCGGCTGTGTCGATGAAGCCGCCTGTACCAATGTGCGCACCGCCGGCATAGCGCAGCAGCCCCACCTCTAGCGCGTCCGACGTTGTTTCCATGACATGGTCGAGGGTCAGGTCCAGCTTTGCCAGCCGCTCCGGGTCAACCTGGACCTGCAGCATCTTCAACTGCTCGCCCCAGATCGGGACGTTGGCCACGCCGGGAACCGCCAGCAGCCGCGATCTGATCTTCCAATAGGCCAGCATCGAGAGGTCCATCATGGACAGGTTTTTCGACGTGACACCGATCTTCATGACCCGGGTCGTCGTCGAAACCGGCGGCATCATCACCGGCGGGGCGGCCCATGTCGGCATATTGCGTGTCGCGATCGCCACACGCTCCGTCACCATCTGTCGCGCCGCCAGTTCATCAGCGCCATGCGCCAAGATCGCCCAGACGGAAGAGAGTTGGGGAACCGAACTTGATCGCAGGATCTCAACGCCCGGCACGCCGTTCAGCGCATTCTCGATCGGCACCGTGACCTGTGCTTCCACTTCTGCCGGAGACAAACCTAAGCAGAGCGTCTGGACTTCCACCCATGGTGGCGCGAACTCTGGAAAGACATCGATGGGAATGTCCTTCAGCTTCTGCGTGCCGAAATAGATCAGGCCGAGGCCAAGCGCCACGACCATGAAACGAAACCGCAGGCTTGTTCCAACGATCCATCGGATCATGGCTTGTACTTTCCTCGAGCGCTATTCGCCGTTGACGCCCACTTCCGTCCCGTACAATTCGGGCACTCCCATCGTGACCACCTTCGTTCCAGCCGCGGGACCTTCCTCGAGGTAGACGTCTTCCTCTTTCACCAGCTCCACCACGACGGGCTCACGGACGTAGCTCAGCGGCTCCGGCACGGTGTACACCCAGGCATCGCCGTCCAGGTCGTAGATGATCGAAGAGAACGGCGCGATCTTCCGTCCCGAGCCGTCTACACGGATTTCAGCGGTCCGGATGTCGAGCCGCTCCACCGCCTTCGCCGGCAACGTCATCCGGCTGATGCCGAATCCAAGGCGCTTGATCGTCACTTCAGTCTCGGGGATTGGTGCAGCAGGCGAGTCGGCCACCGCCGCCGGCACTGCGAGTGAAGCCACGGCAATCACTGCCAGCAGGACTGTCGCTGCCGGCGACCGGGCCTTCGTGCAATTAGCCACCCGGTACCGGCAGCGGTGCGCGTTCATGCGACCTCCGGGGCCAACGGACGCTTCTCCGCGGCAGCTTTGGCCGCAAAGCTCGTATACAGCGCAGGAATCACGAACAGCGTGAGAATGGTCGAAGTCACGAGGCAGCCCAGCATCGCCACTCCTGCCGGATGCAGAATTTCGAGTCCGGCGATGTCACCGAGCGCAACGAACGGCAGGGCGATGAGACCTGTGGCGATAGCCGTCGCAACGACTGGTCGGAACCGCCCTTCCGCCGCCTGCAAGACCGGGTCGGCACCTGCTGCCGCTTCCCGTGGCTCAAGAGCCTGGATCTGCCGGATCAACACGATCCCATTGCGCACGGCCAGACCCAGTATCGCGGCGATCCCGATGAACGAGCCGAGCGAAAGCACGCCGCCACCGAGATACGCCGAAATGAACCCGCCGAATGCCGCTACGGGCATGCCGATGATGACGAGGCTCGCCAAACGCCAGCTCCCCAGCGCAGCTTGCAACAGCAGGACGATCACGACAGCGGCCGCAATTAGATAGCTGTATAGCGACCCCAGCGCAGCCTCTCGCTCGATATGCTCGCCGAGCACTTTAGCATGATATTCGAACGGGAACGCGCCCTCCTTAATGCGCTCCTTCACCTCGTTGGTCACGGCAGCCAGTGAGCGTCCGCTGACCTCGGCCTCAACGTCGATCCGCCGCGAAGCGCCTTCGCGGTGGATCACACTGGGCGTCGGCACGTACCCGGTGCGTGCGACATCGGCGAGGCGCACCTGCGAGCCGGACTCGGTGTCGATCAGCAGGTTCTGGACATCTTCCAGGCTTCTGCGGTGGTCAGGCGTGGCCCAGACCACCACGTCGAAGACCTTCTGCTCCTGGAACAGGCTGCCCACCGTGATGCCGCCGATCAGCGCCGATGCGGCGCGGCGCACATCGCCAGGCTTCAGGCCGTAGGTCCTGGCCTTCTCCAGATCAACCTCGATATCGATCGCTTGCTGCTCATCCTGCTGCTCGGCCTTGACATTCTTGATGCCATCGATGTTCCCGAGGGTCTGGCGGATTTCCTCGGCTTTGGCGCGCAGGATACCAAGATCCTGGCCGTAGATGCGCACCGAGACCGCCTCGTCCTCGCCAGTAAGGCTTTCGCGCACCCGCTTGGACAGGAACGTCTGTACCTCGGCGCTAACGCCACGTTGGGCGTTGACGATAGCTCGCAAGGCGGCCAGGGTGGCCCGGTAGTCGGCGTTCGGATCCAGGCTCACCCACACTTCGGCCGAATTGACGTCGGCCAACTCATGTGACAGCAGCGCGCGCCCGACCTGGGCCGCCGCATTGCGAACCCCAGGTACCGCGCGAATATCGTGGATCAGCGCCGTGCTGATGCGGTCCATTGCCTGCAACGACGTGCCAGGCGGCGTGGTCAGCTCGACGAAGAGGTCGGTCTCCTTGAACGACGGAATCAACGAGCGTTCCCGCTGCATCAACACTAGCACGCATACCAGGACCCCGACCGCTATTACCCCCCAGGCGAAACTCGGCGCCCGCATGGCCGAGCTGGCCAATCGGCTGTAGCGGCGCAGGATCCGGCCCATGAATGCCGACCCGCTGGACGCAGCGGGCACGCCGGCTGACAGCAGCATCGCCAGAGCTGGCGTTACCGTGATCGCAAGCAGCAGAGAAACGATCACGGCAATAATGTAGGACAACGCGAGCGGCTCAAAGAATAACGCCGACAATCCCCGCATCAGCAGCACCGGAGTAACCGCGATAACGATGATCAGTGTGGCGTACAGCACAGGCCCGCCGATTTCGGTTGCGGCGCTGGCGATGACACGCCAGACCGGGCCGGCCGTGGCGTCGCCAGCCTCGCCCAGGCGCCGCCGTATGTTGTCGGCGCTGACGATGGCATCGTCGACCACCACCGCAATGGCCACCAAAAGCCCGGCGACCACCATCATGTTGAGGCCGACGCCACGCAGCTGAAACACCAGGAAAGCGGCCGCCAGCGCCGATGCGATCGATACCGCCGCCACTAGGCTCGCCCGCCAACTGCCCAGAAGTGCGATCAGAGCGATGACCATCAGGATTGCCGCGGCGATACTGGCATAGGACAGGTTGGCGGTGGCTCGCTCGATGAAGCTTGCTGGCCGATAGATCGCGGTATCGATATCGATGCCGGTCATGCCCGATCGAAGCTCCGCCAACGCGGCCTCAACACCCTTGGTGACTTCAACCGTGTTGAACCCTGGGTATTTCTCGACCACGAGCAGCAGACCCGGACCGCCCTTCAGGATGGCATCGCCAATCAGTGGCTGATGCGACTCGACGACGTCAGCGACCTCGCGTAACGCGAGCGATTTCCCAACCACCGGAATGGCCGCAAAGTCCTCGGCTGCCGTGATCGGAAAAACATGGCGGACGTTGAGCCTCTGGTTCGGCGTGTCGATAAAACCGCCCGCACCAGGCGTCGACGAATTCAAATAGGTCAACGGCGACGACCAGACGGCCTCGCCCGCCGTTTTCACGACCTGGTCGAGCGTGACGCCCTTGTCGTGCAGCTTGGCGGGGTCCACCAGGACCTGAACCTGCAGGTTGCGCTGCCCCCAGATCGATACGTTCGCGACACCCGGCACGCCAGTCAGCCGCGGCACGATGGTCCACTGCGCCTGCGTCGACATGTCGATTAGAGAAACGGACTTGGAGCTCAGTCCGATATTCATAATGCGGTTGGCGGTCGCCACCGGTTGAAGCAATGTCGGCGGGGTCGAGACGTTCGGCAATGCACGCGCCTGTGTCATGCGCTCGTTGACCATTTGCCGCGCGCGTATAAGGTCGGTGCCCGGCTCGAACAGCAGGTCGATCGACGAGACCCCGGTGATCGATTCAGACTCGATTGACTTGAGCCATGGTACACCGATCAGCAGATCGGCTTCCAACGGAACGGTAATCAAGGATTCGACTTCTGCCGCCGACAGTCCGAGCGCCTCGGTTCTCACTTGAAGTGTCAGCGGTGAGAACTCCGGCACCACATCAAGGGGCGTCTGGCTCAGCTGCCAGCCGCCAGCGGCAATCAGGACAGCTGCAATAGCGACGACCACGGTGCGCAGTCGCAAGCACCCCAGGATGATTCGATCCACGACGTTCTCCCCCGTGCACTTAGCTGCCGGTTCTTTGTTACGCGCTATTCGTGTTGAATGGTCTCCAGGTGTTTCAACAGCTCGACTGCCTCGTCTCTGGCTTGCTCAAGCCATTTCGCTCGCTTTGCGGATTGCCACTTTTTGACGAAGATGTACTGGGTCGCCGGACCTACCACCAACTCGAGATAGGCACGCTGCTCACTGTTTTCGCCGAGGGACTTCAAAGGCACGCCAACAGCATCGCCGCCGGTGCCCGTCTCGCCCCACTTCTCTTCGATCTGGACGTCGGTCATTCCCTTCATCGTCGGCACATCGGCAATCGCGGCGTCCATGAGCCTGGCATATTTCGGATGACTGACGCCGTATTGCCTCATTCCGACAGCGCCGATCGCGATCATCTCGTCCAGGCGGGCCAGAGTAGCATTGCTATCTGCCAGTCGCTTGGCATTATACTCTGCCAGCGTAGTCTCTGCACGCGCCTTGAAACCATTAAGATCAAAGGCTCGGGCATCGGAAAAGGCCGCAGCCGGCGCCAGCAGAAGAGAAGCAAGGCAGAACGCTACATTGCGCAGCAGTGCCAGGTTGGGAATCCAGCACGAGTTAATGGGAGCTACCCTTCTCGGCGACAGCGTGGACGTGTGACTTAGGACAGTGCTCGGGCGTTCTCGAAATGTTTGAATTCGCGAATCGAAACCAACACGGGCATGCTCGAAACCCCGAGGGG
>Ga0070713_100003009_pt1 | contig 11072 bp, 6 predicted proteins | sample LARL82metaG_FD_65465 | JGI IMG/M metagenome (GOLD analysis project Ga0070713, IMG submission 65465) | Corn, switchgrass and miscanthus rhizosphere microbial communities from Kellogg Biological Station, Michigan, USA - LAR L8-2 metaG | ecosystem: Host-associated > Plants > Roots > Rhizosphere ... | reverse complement strand
GCATATTCTGGACCGACGAAGTGGCGAGCCTCGACGACGCGCGCGAGGTGCTGACGCGCTACTCCGACTTCTATCAGACGCATACTCTCAAGCAGTACATGTCGGGCCAGCGCATGATCCGTCAATGGATTCTCATGGCGGCGAAGGAGCAGCACATCACGCCGACACTCGAGGGCGGCCTCGACTTCAAGAAAAATCTTACTGAGGCCATCGACGGCTACGCGGGCAGCGAGCATGCGTACCCGATCACACCGCTCTACAAGGACGTCGTGAGCGTCGTCGCCAAGAGCGGCATCACCTATACGCCGACATTGATCGTGCAGTACGGCGGCCCCTTCGCCGAGAATTACTGGTTCGAGCACTACGACATTCACGGCGACGCGAAGCTGCAACGTTTCACGCCGCACCAGGAGCTCGATCGCCGCGGGTTGCGCCGGCCCGGCTGGTTCGCCGATAGTGAGTATTCATTCAACCAGATTGCAGCCCAGGCGGCGAAGATCGTCGCGGCCGGCGGCCGCGTTGGACTCGGCGGCCACGGTGAGATGCAGGGACTTGGCGTGCACTGGGAGCTCTGGAGTATCGCCAGCGGCGGCATGCCTAACCACGACGTGCTGCGCGTCGGAACGATCTTCGGCGCGGAGGCGATCGGCGTGGGGAAGGACATCGGCTCGATCGAGGCGGGCAAACTGGCCGACCTGCAAGTGCTGGACAAGAGCCCGCTCGACGACATTCGGAATACCACGGCGATTCGTTATGTGATGAAGAATGGCCGGCTGTATGATGCGAATACGCTCGCCGAAGTGGCGCCGCGTCAGAAGACGCTGGATCGGATGTGGTGGGTGGTGACACACGAATAGGGATGCGGGTTGTGGGTTGTGGGTTGAGGGTAAAAGAATGAACGGCGGAAAAGCAGATTCCTCACTGTGCTCGGGATGACAACTGGATGTCATCCCGAGAGGCATAGCGACGAGGGATCTGCTTTTGCCGTTCATGCAATCATCATCTTCCGTCGATGATGACTTCATGTGGTCGCAAACCACTCGTCATGCAACTCGAGGCGCGGTAATCCATCTTCGCCGGTGAAGCTCAACCGGAGAGGCACGATGCTGCGCACATTGCTCGAGTCCAATGCTGCACCGACGCGTCGTCGGGGTGGGATGCTGGTGAGTATCGGTCTGCACACGGCGGTCATCGCACTCGCCGTAACGGCGACAGCGCGAGCGACAGTGCATCGCGACCCTGTCGAGAAGACGTCCGTAATCGCCATGCTGCCACCGGCGCCGCCACGCACCGAGCACCGAACGAAAGTGGAGCATTCACCGCCGCAGCAGCGGTGCTGTTTCGAAATCCCCATCCAGGGGACGATAGTGGTTGCGCCCGTAAAGACACCCGATCATCTCCCGGTCATCGATCTGGGACACCCTCCATCTCAGGACGATTTCTGCATCGATTGTGCGCGTCGCGACTTGCGCCGAACCGGCGAACCCGTTGGGCCGCCGACGAGCCCCAACGACGTGTACAGCGGCACGACAGTGGAAAAGGCGGCGATCCCCCGCGCCGATAATCCCGCGCCGGTTTACCCGCCGGCGCTCCGCTCCTCGCAAATCGAGGGAAGCGTCACCGCGCGCTTCATCGTCGACACAGCGGGGCGTGCCGAGCCGTCGTCCATCGTCGTCGAGGACGCGACTCATCCGTTGTTCGGAGACGCCGTTAGGCAAGCGCTGCTGCGTTCGCGCTATGAGCCGGCGATGGTTGCCAATCGGAAAGTCCGCCAGCTCGTGGAGCAACGCTTCACCTTTACGCTGCTGCGCTGAGGCACATTTGACGGTGCTCGGCGAGGGGTGCATCTTCGTGGCCCCTCGTCGAGACACCGCATGATCATCAAGTCATCGTCTGTCGCGCGCGCCGTCGCCGTCGGCGCGCACCTCCTTGCTGCGCCCAGGGTCGCGCACGCGCAGTCCGTCGACTATCAGCGCGCCGAGCAACTGCTGACGTGGAACGCGCTGCGACACGTCTATGGCGACCAGGTCGTTCCGACGTTCTATCGCGATAGCACCCGCTTCTGGTATCGCGTGATGACGCCACGCGGCGCCGAGTTCGTGCGCGTGAGTCCGACGACGGGAACGCGATCACTGCTTTTCGACAACGGGCGTCTCGCGGCCGCACTGTCACTGGCAGCGGATACGGCGATAGCAGGGAACAAGCTGCCGTTCCAGACCGTGGCGTTCGACGACGACGGGCGTGATGAACATCGCCTCCGCGTCCGCCTCGGCACGCGGGGATTCAGCTGTGATCTGTCGGCGTATACCTGCGCGAAGGCCGACACATTGCCGTCGCGCACCCGGTATGTCCGCTCGCCTGACGAGCAGTGGGATGCATTCGCCTCGGGGAACAATCTCTGGGTTCGGAAAGTCGGAACAGCCGATTCTGTGCAACTCACCACGGACGGAATGGACGGCTATGCATACGGTGTCGCTGCGCAGGCACCCAGCCAGGTGCGACGAAGGCTGCCGCGCGTGCCGCAGGTGACGTGGTCACCGGACTCGAAGAAGCTCGTCGTACCGCGCATCGACGAGCGCGGAGTCGGGAAGTTCGTGCTGTATAGCTCGACGAGCTCGCGGCCGACATCCTACACGTGGCCGTACGCGCTGCCTGGCGACTCGATTGTGCAGACGTTCGTCAACTACGTGATCGACGTCGCGACCCGCACGAGCAAGCGCATCGACGGTCCCCCGCAGCCACAGATGTCCTTCTATGCGTTCGGCGGAAAGACGGTGCAATGGAGTCCGTCATCGGATCGTATCTACTACACACAGGTGGATCGCGGCCCGAAGCACGTTCAGCTGATGGCTGTGGGCGCAAACGGCAACGCGCCATGTCTGATCATTGCCGACAGCAGCAAGACGTACGTGCTCGGTGGACTCGAGCTCACCGGCGGACGAACAAACTGGCGTCCGCTGAAGAATGGCGATGAAATCTGGTTTTCGGAGCGCGACGGATGGGGTCATCTCTACGATATCGGACGGGACGGCACGATCAAGCACCAGATTTCGAGTGGAAATTGGGTCGTCAGTGCGCTCGTCGCCGTCAACGAGGCATCTGGTCGCGTGTTCTTCACCGCACGCGGACGCGAGCCGGGACGGAACCCCGATTACGATCTGCTATACGCGGCGAATCTCGACGGCACTGGGTTGTCTCTTCTCACCCCCGAGGACGCCGACCATCAGGTCACGGCCGTGCCCAACGCGGGATTGTTCGTCGACAGCTACTCGCGAGTGGATCAGGCACCGATCACCGTGATCCGTGGCGCGGATGGCCGAGTGGTCAGAGAGCTGGAGCGCGCCGACATCTCGGGGCTGAGAGCAATTGGCTGGCACCCCGGCGAGACGTTCCGCGCGAAAGCACGCGACGGCGTCAGCGATATCACGGGCGTGATCTGGAAGCCGAGCAACTTCGATTCGACCAAGTCGTATCCCGTGATCGACCACATCTATCCGGGGCCGCTCATCTCCCCGGTCAGCGACCGATTCTATCCGTCGCGCGAGGTCGCGAGCTACTCGACCTTCGGGCAGGTGCAGGCGCTGGCCGAGCTGGGATTCATCGTCGTCGAGATCAACGCGTTAGGCAACACGGCGCGGAACAAATCGCTCTACACGACGTGGTACGGTAATATGGGTGACAATGGCATCCCCGACCACATCGCGGCGATCAAGCAGCTGGGCACGCGCTATCGCTGGATGGATCTGTCGCGCGTGGGCATCTACGGCCACTCGGGCGGCGGCTTCGCGTCGACGGACGCGATGCTCCGCTATCCGGACTTCTTCAAGGTCGCCGTCTCCACGTCAGGCAATCACGACAACCGATCGTACTACCATGGGTGGGGCGAGCGATTTCAGGGTTTGCTCGTGAAGGACACGCTGCGTGCCACGGACAACTTCGCGCCGGCGGCGAACAAGTCACTCGCCTCGAATCTGAAGGGCAAGCTGTTTCTGGTTCACGGAGACATGGACGACAACGTGCATCCGGCGAACACAATCGCCCTCGTGGACGCGCTGGTAAAGGCGAACAAGAAGTTCGATCTCCTCATACTGCCTGACGCGACGCATGATCTCACCCAGCATCCGTACGTGATCCGACGGACGTGGGACTACTTCGTTCAGTACCTGATGGGCGCCACGCCGCCGGACGATTACGCGATCAGTCCGCCGCCGTCGCCATAGAGGCGTCGATCACTCCGCAACCGCTGTCAACCACGGGTCACTCGACAACCAATTCGAATCGGGCGCGAAGAGAAACACCATGCCGCCATTCGCAATTTTCGGAAGCAGCCGCCGCGCACGTGACTGTTCCATTGCCGGACAGCCCTCGCTGCGACCGGCTTTGGTATCCGTCACGTATGGCGCGCCATGCGCCACCACGCGCCTGGCATACGCATTGTCATTGTAGCCCTCGGAAACGCCCACGAGCCGCAGGCCAATCGAGCGGTAGCTCCGGCCACCTGAGTTGCCGCGAAAGGGATATGTACTCTCGGTGACGTACAACCCCAACGATGTTGCCTCGCTCCCTTCGGAATTCGAGAACAGCGTCGGCACTCCGTATTTGGAGGTCGACGAGCCGCGGCCGTGTGCAACGGTGAATGGGCCGTCGACGATCTCGAGCGAGCTCATGTCGAACACGTAGCCGCGTGGTGCCGTACTCGGTAGACCATAATCGACGAAGTACAAATAGGGATTCCGCACTTCGTCAGGATGTGACGTCTTGAAGGCGAAATAGCTCCGCACGGCATCCTGGAGCGCAAGCGGCGAGCTCAGCGGACCAACAACGGATCGCAAGGCGTCGATCGCCTTGCGTGTCGCAATCGCGAGCGCCGACGACTTGCTCTTGCTCTCTACAGAGTCCGCCTGGTTAGCGGTGCCGGTGAGCCAATTCGATGCGGCCTTCAGGACCGGGCCAGTGCTGTCCGAGTGCGGCGCAAACTGAGCTCCGGTGAAAACCAGCGCACTCATCGCGACGAGCGCGCCTTGTAGATACTTCCGAACGACCATCAGACTGCTGACTCCAGCTTCTCAGGAAAACACCACTCCGTACCTAACCCGAAGCATGTACACGCGCCGACAACTCGAGGTCCTTCGCGAACGTCGCTCGCGAGGACTCATCTTATATGGAATCGCAATCGCCGCGCCTATGGATTCACGCTCCCATTCGAGAGATAATCGACCGCGAGACTCGAGAGCAGCTTCACGCCGACTGGCAGGGCGCGCTCGTCAGCGAAGAACTTCGGCGAGTGGTTCGGCGCGGCGAGCTTCGGGTCGGTGCCCTCCGGTGTGATGCCGAGAAACATGAAGATACCTGGCACCTTCTGCTGGTAGAGGGAGAAGTCCTCGGAGGTCGTGGTCGGGGGGCCAGGCAGAACTTTCGCGCCGGGAATCCCAGCGCCGACGACGCGCTCCACAGTGGGACGCATCCGCTCGACGAGTGACGGGTCATTGTACGTGATCGTGCCAGCGACGCTCGCCTCCACCGCCGCCGTCGCTCCCGACGCCGCCGCGATGGATTCGGCCGTGCGCTTCACCAGCTGGGGAATCTGCTGGCGTTGACCTTCGTCGAAGGTGCGAATCGTCCCTGTCATGACGACGCTGTCGGGGATGATGTTGTTCCGCACGCCGCCATTGATCGTCGCGACGGTGACGATTGCCGGGCTCGCGGTCAGATCGATTTGACGGCTTACCACCGTCTGGAGCCCGAGCACGATCTGCGACGCCACGACGATCGGATCGACTCCGTTCCAGGGAATCGCTCCGTGCGTCTGCCGGCCACGAACGACGATGCGTAGCGTTCCACCCGCCGCCATCAATCCGCCGGGTCGATAGACGACGCTGCCGACGGTATAGGGAAAGACGTGCAGCCCAAACACCGCCGATGGTTTAGGATTCTCTAACGCGCCATCGCGGATCATCCCCGCGGCGCCGCCGAGGCTTTCCTCAGCGGGTTGAAAGAGAAAGACAACCGTGCCCGGGAGCCGCTCGCGCATGCCCGACAGGACTTCGGCGGCCCCGAGCAGCATCGCGACGTGATTGTCGTGTCCGCAGGCGTGCATCACGCCGACGTCCTGACCGTTGTACTGCGTCCGCACTTGCGAGCGGAATGGGACATCGACTTCTTCGGTCACCGGCAACGCATCCATATCAGCGCGGAGCGCGACGACGGGTCCTGGGCGACCGCCTTTGAGCACGCCGACGACGCCCGTGCCGCCGATGCCAGTGCGCGTCTCGATACCGAACCGTCGCAGATGCGCCGCCACGAGCGCTGCGGTACGGGTCTCCTGTCCCGAAAGCTCGGGATGCTCATGGATGTCCCGTCGCCACGCGACGACGCTGTCATTCACCTGTGCCGCTCGGCGGTCGATCTCGGCAGCGAAGGCATTCGAGGATGGCGCCTGAGCGGCTAGGGGCAGAGCGGTCGTGAGGGCGAGCAGGATGGCGAGGCGCATGGACAGTGGGGAGGGAAGCCGGGAGGAATCGCGTGGGCGATAGAGCTTACCCGAAAGCATAGGGTCGAGCCAGTATGTGCCGCGTGGCATGTTCGCCGTCTCACCTCTTGCACTTCTACAGGGAGAGCGACATCGTTGAGGTGTCCTGTAGAAGTGCAAGGGAATCATCGGTTGGTCGCGGCGAGACAGGAAACCATGCTGACCGAGCTGTGGAGTGATCTGCGGTACCGCCTGCGGGCGCTACTGCAACGCGATGCGGTCGAGCGCGAGCTGGACGACGAGTTGCGCTTTCACCTCGAGCGGGAGGCCGACAAGCATATCGCGGGCGGGGCTGCACCTAACGAGGCGCGGCGTCGCGCGCGCCTCGCATTCGGAGGGGTCGAGAATGCGAAGGAGCGTACCCGCGAGGCACGCGGCACGGCGCGGGTCGAGTGGCTGATCCAAGACGCTCGATATGGCGTGCGCTCCCTGCGTCAGCATCGCGTGTTCACGCTGAGCGTCGTGGCCACGCTGGCGTTGGGCATCGGCGCGAACACAGCGATCTTCACCCTCGTCGATGCGCTCCTTCTGCGCCGCCTGCCGGTGCCGCACGCCGACCAGTTGGTGACGATCGCTGATCCGGCGGCGGTCAACCAGCGCTGGACGGGATCGCCGGAGACTGACTACGTCTCGTACCCCTTGTACGTCGACATTCGCGATCACAACGGCGTGCTCTCCGGGCTTTATGCGAACGGCTCCGCCGGCGACGTCGATGCGATCGCCGGCGCCGACCTCGCCGGTCCGCCCGAGCATCCCGTCGTGAGACTCGTTTCCGACAACTTCTTCGACGTTCTCGAGCTCCGGCCGCTCGCTGGCAGAACGTTCACCGCCGCCGACGAGTCCATTTCGAAGCCGAATCCGGTAGCGGTACTCAGCTACGCCTACTGGGAGCGTCGGTTCAATCGCGATCACTCGGCTGTCGGCGCCGTGATACGCATGAACGGCGTGCCGGTCACAGTCATCGGCATCATGCCGGCGGCCTTCTGGGGCGACATCGTCGGCCAACCGACTGACCTTTGGATGCCGCTCTCCATGCAGCCGGCGCTGCAGCCACGCGTGAAGCGGCTGAACGACCGCGCCTCCTCGTGGCTGGTGCTCATGGGGCGTCTCGCGCCTAACGTCACACTGGAGAGGGCACGGACCGTGCTCCCGATGGTCGAGGCCCAGGCGGTCCGCGCGCACGTGAGCGGGATCGAGCGTTCACGCTTCGAGGAAGACCTCAAGGCCAATCCGATTCGGGTCGAGCGTGGTGCGCGGGGTTTTTCCGAACATCGCGAGATCTATGGCTCGGCACTCGTCGTACTTCTGGCGGCGGTCGCGCTCGTGATCCTCGTCGTGTGCGCGAACGTCTCCAACCTCATGCTCGCGCGCGCGGTGGCGCGAACGCGGGAGATGACCGTCCGGCTGACGCTCGGCGCCGGGCGCGGGCGCCTCGTTCAACAAATCCTCGTCGAGAGTTTGCTCCTGGCCGCCGCGGCCGGCGTCCTCGGATCGTTGGTGGCGGTGTGGGGGAGCCAGCTCCTTCTCGCCCACGTGCGCGGCGATCCGCCAGTGGTGCTCGACGTGCTGCCTAACGCGAGCGTGCTGGCGTTCACGGCCGCTTCGACGCTCGCTTGTGTACTGCTGTTCGGAGTCGCGCCGGCAATTCGACTCGCGCGGCTGGATCTCGCCACCGTACTGCGCGGCGGCGGTCGAGGGCTCACCGGCGCAGCGGCACGCGCCGGGCGGATGCCGGTCGCCCGACTGCTCGTCGTCGGGCAGATCGCGCTGTCGACGGTGTTGCTCATCGGCAGCGGGCTGCTCGTTCGCAGCATGCGACAGTTGCTCGCCACGGACTTGGGGATGGATCGTGATCATGTGATCATGGCGCACGTCGCGACGAGCCGGACGAACTACACCGGCGCACGGCTCAACGCACTCGAGCAGGCGATGCGCGCCCGCATCCTCGGGCTCGAGGGCGTGGACGCGGCGAGCTACTCCGCCGGCGGCCCATTTTCGGGAGGCCACTCGTCGGGACACGTGACGGTATCCGGATTCCTCGCGCGGGCCGATTCGGAAGGCGAGGTCGACATCGACTTTGTCGGTCCGGACTACTTCCGCGCGCTCGGTACACGATTGATCCGTGGCCGCGATTTCGCCGTCGCCGACATGTCGAAGGGAGCAAGGGTCGCCGCGATCAGCGCGACGATGGCGAAGTACTATTTCCGAGATCGGGATCCGATCGGCCAGTCGGTCACCCTCGATGACGAGACCTTCAGTGTGGTCGCTGTTGTCGGCGACGCACAGTATAGAGACGTGCGCGGAAAGCTTGCTCGCCGACTCTTCATCCCCGACCGGGAGCTCAGCGATCGTGTTCGCAGCTTCGAGGTGGAAGTGCACGTCCGCGGTGCCATTGCACCGTCGATCGAAACCGTTAGGCAAGCGCTCATGGGGATCGACCGGAGCGTGCCGATCGAGGAAGTGGTGCCGCTGGTCGATCGTGTCCGTCAGTCGGTCGCGCAGGACGAGCTCCTGACAAGAGTCACGACATTCTTCGGCGCGATCGCGCTCGTGCTCGCCGCGCTTGGGTTGTACGGAATCACCGCCTATGCCACGACGCAACGCACCGGCGAGTTCGGTCTGCGTGCCGCCCTCGGCGCCGAGCCATGGCGCGTCGCGGCGCTGGTGCTGCGTCAGGCGATGGTCGTCGCGATGGCCGGCGTCGCGCTGGGGATTCCTCTCGGGCTTGCCGCGACGCGTCTTCTGAGCGGGGCGCTGTTCGGCGTGCATCCGCTCGATCTGCCGTCGTTAGGCCTGACCGTGACGACGCTCGGGCTGACAACGCTGGTTGCCAGCTACCTGCCTGCCTGGAGAGCGGCGAACGTTTCGCCGTCGGTGGCGCTACGGGCGGAGTGAAACGGTGAACGGTGAACGGTGGTCGGTAGCTGTCAGCTCACAGCTGTCAGCTCTCCGACCACCGTTCACCGTTCACCCACCACCGACGGCTATTTCTTATCGTACTGCAGCGCAAGCCTGAGCTGCTCGATCGCCTTGTCCACGGCAACGACCGCGTCGGCGCGATGGCCACCGAAATCATGCGGCGCCGCCTGAAGCTCGGCCTTTGCCTCCTGGAGCTCTTTGATCGCAGCGTGGATGCGTGGATGCTGCTCGTTCTTTTCGCGACGCGCGGCTTGCTGCCGTGCGGGTGCTGCTGCCTGGGCACTCGCCTGCCGGCTCGGGGCCGCGACGAACAACAGGGCGATGGCAGCGCTGACAAAGAAGGTCTTCATGGAGAAGCTCCATCGAGGGTGGAAAGACTACTTGCTGCTTTCGTGTGAATCCGACCCTCGGGCCGGCGCATCCGTCACGGATCTTAGTGCGAATCTTAATGTCTGCCTTGCGCGAGTCTGGCCGACGAGGCTTCATATCCATTCATGTTCATACCATTCGTTTGGCGCTGATGGCCCGCGAAGAGACCGCCGAAGTCCTGTCGATCGACGGGCGCGAGGTCCGCGTCACCAACCCGGAAAAACCGTACTTCTCGCGGCTCGTTAGGCTCACGAAGCTCGAGCTCGTCGAGTACTATCTGTCCGTCGCCGAGGGCGCGCTGCGCGGCATCCACGATCGGCCGATCGTCCTCAAGCGATTCGTGAACGGCGCCGAGGGAGAGCCGTTCTATCAGAAGCGCGCGCCGGAGAACCGGCCATCGTGGCTGCGTACCGTGACGCTGTCCTTTCCTTCCGGCCGCACGGCCGAAGAGGTCGTCGTGGACGATGCGGCGGGTCTGGCGTGGGTCGTCAACCTGGGCTGCATCGAACTTCATCCGCATGCGGTGTGCGCGAGCGATCTCGAGCACCCCGACGAGCTACGGATCGACCTGGATCCCGGGCCGGGCGTCGCCTGGGAGGATGTCAGGCGGGTGGCGGTCGAGGCGGAGACGCTCCTCACGGAGTTGGGTCTTCGCGGCTGGCCGAAGACGAGTGGCTCGCGCGGCATGCACGTCAACGTCCGTATCCACTCACGGTGGAGCTTCACCGATGTGCGTCGAGCCGCGTTGGCGTTCTCGCGTGAGATCGAGCGGCGCGCGCCGACGCTGGCGACGTCGAGGTGGTGGAAGGAGGAGCGGCATGGCGTCTTTCTCGACTACAACCAGAACGCGAAGGATCGGACCACGTGCTCGGCGTACTCGGTGCGGCCGCTGCCCGACGCTCGGGTGTCGGCGCCGCTCCGGTGGGAGGAGATTCCCGACTGCGAGCCCGCCGACTTCACGGTGTTGACGATGCCGGAGCGATTTGCTTCGTTAGGCGATCCGCACGCAGCGATGGACGAGCATCCCGGGTCGCTGGATGCTCTGCTCGAGCTGGCAGCCCGTGACGAAGCGGCGGGCCTCGGCGACGCGCCCTGGCCGCCGCACTTTCGGAAGATGGAGCGCGAGGGAGCGCGCGTCGCTCCCTCCCGCGCTCGAGGCGCGAAGAAGGCTGCCGCGAAGAAGACGCCGCGCGCGAAGATGCCGCTCATCGTCGTCGCGAACTCGCCTCACAAGCAGGCGGCGCTCGACGGTCTC
>Ga0070713_100003008_pt1 | contig 11073 bp, 8 predicted proteins | sample LARL82metaG_FD_65465 | JGI IMG/M metagenome (GOLD analysis project Ga0070713, IMG submission 65465) | Corn, switchgrass and miscanthus rhizosphere microbial communities from Kellogg Biological Station, Michigan, USA - LAR L8-2 metaG | ecosystem: Host-associated > Plants > Roots > Rhizosphere ... | reverse complement strand
TTGTCCCAGCCGTCGTCCATCGGCGTTTCCAGAATAAAAGGCTTGGAACGTAGTTGCGGATGATGCAGGATGCGGCGAAACCCGTCTAATCCAATATTACCGTGGCCGATGTTCTGATGCCGGTCGACGTGCGAGCCCAGGGCTCCTTTGGAATCGTTGGCGTGGATCACCCGCACGTTGTCGAGCCCCAGCAGGCGATCGGCTTCGGCCACCATCTCGCGCAGTCCGGCCTCATTCGCGATATCGAAACCGCTTGCCAATAAGTGGCAGGTGTCCAGGCAGAACCCGATGGGCACGTCGGTCAGCTTGGGCGCGAATTCGCGCATCACATGCAGCTCTTCGAAGCGCCCGCCCAGCTGCGCGCCGGCGCCCACCGTGTTCTCTATCAGCAGCATCAAATTCCCCAGCTTCAATCCCGCCGCCGCCTCGCCGACCCCTTCGAGAAAGTGCATGATCCCTTGCTCGACCGTGTGGCCTTTGTAATTGCCCGGGTGCGCCACCAGGTACTCGGCTCCGATCGCCACGGCTCGAACCAATTCCCCGCGGAAAGCCTCAATCGATAGTTTGCGGATGTTCTCATGCGTCGACGCGAGGTTGATCAGGTAGTTGTCGTGAATGACCAGCGGATACAGGTCGTGCTTCTCGCGAGCGGCATTGAGCAGCCGGATCGCGGGTAAGCTGGGCATAGACGCCTTCCACTGCCGCGGACTCGACGAGAATATCTGGAAGGTGTTCGCTCCCAGTTCGGCGGCCTTGAGCGCGGACTTCTCCAGGGCGCCCGCGATCGACGTGTGTAGCCCTATGCGCACGTTCATCCATAATAAAGGGAGAGCGGTATGCTGCTCCGTTTCGCCATCCTGATTGCCTTGGCCGTGGCCGCCTTTGGCGCCACCAGCCGCCTGTACCTCAAGGACGGCGATTACCAGATCGTACGCGAATATCAGGTGCTCGAAGATCGTGTCCGCTACTTCAGCACCGAGCGCGGCGATTGGGAAGAGATCCCGCTCGAACTGGTGGACCTGGACCGCACCAGGAAAGACGCGGCGGAGCGCCAAGCGGCCATCGAGGCCGACGCCAAGGAGCAGGACGTCGAAAACAAAGCGATTCGCGCCGAGCGTAAGGAAGCGGCCAGCATACCGGAAGAGCCCGGCGTCTATCGCGCGGCCGGGGACAAGATCGAGTCGTTAAAAATGGCCGAGGTCGAGGTCAATTCCAGTAAAGGCCGCACGGTTTTGAAGGTTCTCTCGCCGGTGCCGATCGTGCCCGGCAAGAGCAGCGTGGAGCTCAAGGGCGAAGCGGCGGCCTATCGTGCAAACGGCGATAAGCCCGAGTTCTACATACGCCTTTCGGACGACGAGCGGTTCGCGATCATCAAGCTGGCGAAGAAAAAAAACGCGCGTTTGCTAGAGAACATCAGCATCCTGCCGGTGACCAACGAGGTGCTCGAAGACCTGAAGATCGTGGCGACGTTCAAGAAACAGGTGTACGAGAGAACCTACAAGATCTGGCCGGAACAGCCGCTGGAGCCCGGTGAGTACGCGCTGGTGCAATACAGCGACGGCGCGCTAAATTGGCAGGTGTGGGATTTCGGCATCGGCCCGGCCGGCAAGTAACGCGAGTGCTTATGGAAGAGATCAGAGTTGGACAGTTGGCCATTCGATTCCTGCTTGAGGGCAAAGCGTCAGGCGGTTCTGTCGCGATGTTCGAATTCGACGTCCCTGCGGGAGCGAAGGTGCCGATCGCGCACAGCCATGACGCTTATGAGGAGACGATCTACGGGCTCGATGGCGTGCTGACATGGACGGTGGATGGGCGGCAGATTGAGGTGCGTCCGGGCGAGGTGCTGTGCATCCCGCGCGGAGCCGTCCACCGCTTCGACAACCGTCATGAAACCGCCGCCAGGATGCTCGCCGTCGTCACCCCCGGCATCCTCGGCCCGGACTACTTCCGCGAAATTGCCGCTGTCGCTAAGGCTGCCGCCGGCGGCCCACCCGACCCCGCGGCCATCGTTCAAGTAATGCGCCGCCACGGGCTCACGCCCGTACCCTAACCGGAAGAACCTGCGATCTCGCGGAAGAACGTGAGCGACTCCTGCGCGCACCGCTCCCAGCGATAACACTCGGCCCGCGCGCGACCCAACTGCGCCAGCCGGGCGCGCTCCTCGGGGGATTCGAGCAGTTTCGTCAGCTGATCCGCCATCTCGGAAGGACTGCGTGGATCGACGTATGCAGCAGCTTCCCCGCCGATTTCCGGCAAGCACGATACTCGCGAGGCGAGCACGGCGACATTCGCGGCCATGGCCTGGACCAGCGGGAATCCGAATCCTTCATAGAGCGATGGATAGACGAATAACGACGCGCCCGCCACCAGACCCGGCATATCCAACTCCGGCACATAGCCCAAATAGGCGGCTTCTTGACGAATGCGCGCCATCGTGCCCGCGGAATTCCAGCCCTCGGGTCCGGCGATCACCAGATCGAAATGCTCGCGCAAATCCGGTCTGATCGACCGCCAGGCATCCAGCAGAGTGTCCAGGTTCTTGCGCGGCTCGACCGTGCCCACGAACAGAACATACGGTTTCGCGCGAGCGCTCGGCCGGGCGTCGAAATATTGTTCAGCAACCCCCGAATGAATCGTGCGGATGCGCTCCGGCTTGATCTTAAGCAGACGAATCGCGTCCTGCCTGGTGTTTTCGGAAACCGCGATGAGCCCGTCGGCGCGTTTGAGGATACGCTCCTCGAAAGTCCGGTCGGCCCGTAGCGTAGATTGCGTATGGACCTCCGGCATGATCCACGACGTCAGATCGTGGATGGTCGCGGTCAGGCGCGCTTTGCCCGGTGCCTGACGAACCAGATTGCCGGCATGAAAGACGTCGGTCGGGCCTAAGAGCAAATCCAGAATCGCGGGGCCGAGGACGTTCGCGCCATGCAGCAAGCCGAGCCGGAGAATCGTCGGCGCAAGCGGCAGCGCCGAATGTTCGTGATCCAGGCGAGACCACGTTTTTAACAGCGGGAATGCACGAATGTCGTCACTCGCGCCAGCTTGCTCGCGAAGGCTGCGCAACCAGTGATACGTGTAGCCTTTGACGCCCGCGCTGCGCAGCAGAGCCGAACTCGCGTCAATGGTAAACCGCATTGGCAGACTATTTTTCCCCGCGCCGTAACCGGCGAGCTGGCCCGCGTTCGAAGCCACATTTCCAGCCCCGTCTGTCAGGACGGGGGCTCAGCCTCGATTGCGGAACACAAATTTTCCGCCACTTTCGATCACCGGATGAAGCGCTTCCCGGCTCACGAGTTTCTCGAGGCGTTCCACTTGGGGTTTCTCCACGCAGATATAGTACAGATCCTGCGAGAGCCAGCGGTTCCGAAATCCCGCGTCGTCAATGAATACATCGCGCGGGGCGTCCGGAGCATACGAACCATATTCCAGATTGTTGACGCGGCCGTTCAACAGCAGCACTCGCTGGCCGTGATACGCCTCGGCATAAAATACGACCGATGAGAACGTGTAGTACTGGTCGTCGAGAATCAGCGTGCCGCGGGGCTCGCGATTGAGGGCTTCGGCCAACGGTCTCGACGCAAGATAAGGATCGAAAACCACCAGCGCCAGACGCGCCGCGTGGATGAACAGGATCATCATGACCACCGCGCCCAAAACTTTGCCTCGAAAGGCCGCAATCGCGCCCGCCAGGAATCCAAGGCCAGCCAATACCAAGGGAATTCGCAAGTAGGCGAACGACGCCATCGTCAGATCGCCCATGTGTCCCAGCGACAACGTGTACAGATCCGGATGCTGCGTGAGCGCGCGGGAAATATCGCCCGGCGCAGGCAGATTCCACACCTGCGACAGAATAAATGCGATGGCGGCCAGCGCCAGTGTCGCGATTACCGCCAGCGCAATATGCCCTTTGCGGATCCAGGACGCGGCGCGCTTTTCGGTCAGCGCGCTGCCGATCAACAACGCCAGCGCCGGGTAGCACGGCATCGAATAGTATTCCTGGGTCGACGAGAAGGTGAAGAACACCAGCAGGAATCCAGCCCAGCACAGGCACAGCAAGCGCATGCGCGAAGCACGATCCTCGCTCCGATAATTCAGTTTGATGGCGGCCGGAAGGTACACGCTCCAGGGAAACAGCCACAGCAGGTGGAACAGCCAGAAGTACAGCCGAGGAACCGTGTTGTAGTCGCGCGGATAACGAAGATTTAGGAAGCGCAGGATGTGCTCGTTAAAAAAGTAAAACCAGAAGAAGCCGCGATACTCGCCGGGCGCGCTGTGCATCGTGAAATCGAAATACGGCGGATTCCGCAGCGTCGCCAGGATGTGCCAGGGCGCGGCGATGGCAATGGCCAAAAGAATTCCGCGGAATACGTGCAGCCGCCGCCAGCTGTCCCGACGTGTTTCACGTGTCTTCCATTCACCGGTGAAGGCAAGGAACAGCAGCATGGCCGCGATCGGGAACAGCGCTGCGATCAAGCCCTTCAGCAACAATCCGGTTCCAATGCCGGCTGCCATCACCGCGCTCCACAACGCCGGCCGGGTTTCCTCCTTATCGAGTGCCCGCAAAAATGCCCACAGCGCCAGCGCGATGGTCGCTGTGATGGTGACGTCGGGAATCTGAATGCGGGTGAACAAAAACAGGCCCACGCACGTCGCCAGGGTCAACCCCGCGTACATTCCTGCGCGGCGTGAGAAGGCCCACGCTCCCATTCGATAGGTCAGCCAGCACAACAGAATCGCCGATAGCGCCACCGGGAGTCGCGCCACCCAGTCGTGGACGCCCAGCACCTTGAGCGCGAGCGCGATCATCCAGTACTTCAGCGGAGATTTTTCGAGATAGGCGATTCCGTCCAGCCGGGCCGTAACCCAGTCGCCGGAATCGAGCATGTTGCGGGAAATCTGCGCCTGGACGGCGTCCACGTCGTCCATGAGAGAGGGCGGGCTGATGATGCAGCCCAGGAAAACGATCGCCGCAACCAGTAGAACGATCAGGCCGAAGTACGCAGCACCACCGGAATCGCCTGATGTTCCTCGACGTGAGACGGTGCCGTGATCCCCCAGTGTTTCATCCAGAGGAACAGAACCACGAGACCCCATAAGTGATACCCGAGATTAGCACGGCGATCCAGGTGCGCGCGAATAACTGCGTCCACGGCGGGCCACGAGAGAATGCCCGAATCCCGGACGCTGTCTTCGTTCAGCGTGTCGAGCAGAAGCGGCCGCAGAATGGTCCGGAACCAGTGGTGCGTCGGAATGTCAAACCCTTCCTTGCTGCGCCGGACGACGGTACGCGGAAGCCGATCCTTCATGAGCTCCCGCAGGACGAATTTCAAGCGCCCGCCGCGAATCTTGAGGTTCTCGGGAAGCCGGGCCGCGAACTCCACGATCCGATGATCCAGGAATGGCGGCCGAACCTCCAGGGAATGCGCCATGCTCATGCGGTCGACTTTGGTCAGGATGTCGTCGGGCAGATAGCACAGCTGATCCATGCACAGGAAGCGGCTCAGGCCAGTGGCGCCGCGCCCCCGCCGGCCGCACTCGAGATCCCCCGGAACTTCCCAGCCGTTTCGTAAAGTTCCTTGCTGGCCGCGCGAAAAAGTCCCGTTCCAGAAGAAATGAGCTTCTATCGGATCGAGCTGCGATCCCTGTAACAGGCGCGTGATCTTGTAGTCCAGGCCGATTTTTTCATTCGAAACCGGCAGCAGCCGGGAGGTTCTTTCCCCGAAACGAAGTATGCCGTTGGGCAGGCGTCGCAAATGCTCCGAATAGCGATCCGCAAGGTACGTTTTGTAGCCGCCGAAGAGCTCGTCGGCCCCGTCTCCGGACAGTGCCACGGTCACGTGCTTACGGCTCATCTTCGAAAGGAACCAAACCGGCAGTGCGCCGGCATCCGCGCTGGGTTCGTCGGCGTAATACGGGATATCCTCGATCACGCTGGCCAGATCGGCGTCCGGATTCAGATCGAATTCATAATGATCGGTGCCGTAGGCCTGCGCGATTTCGCGAAAGTATTGGCTCTCATCGAAGGAGCGCCCCTGGAATGACACAGAGAAAGTCTTCAGACGGCCGCGCGCCGTCTCGCTGGCGTAGTGCAGGATCGTCGAGGAATCCAGGCCGCCGCTGCTCCACACACCCAACGGAACGTCGGAAACCAGCTGCTCATGGACGGCCGAGCGCAGCAGCCCGTCCAGTTCCTCTTTGGCCGATTCCAAGTCTCGCTTGGGGTCGGGATCGAATTCCAGCCGCCAATAGTCGCCACTGGTAACCGCGCCCGCGCGGCTTTCAAGCCACGTGCCGGGAGGGAGTTTTTCAATCCCTTTCACCAGCGTCCTCGGCCCCGGAACATAGTTGAGCGAGAGGTAGTCCGCCAGACCCGCCAAATCGATGGTACGGTCGATCTCCGGGTGCAACAAAATCGCTTTCAGCTCGGATCCGAAATAGATATTTTCCCGGCGGCGGGCGAAATAGAGGGGCTTGATCCCCATGTGATCGCGCACCAGAACCAGCCGCTTTTCCGATTGCGTCCAGAAGGCCGCGGCGAACATCCCGCGGAACCGCCGAAAAGCCTCGATGTCCCATTCGAGAAAGGCGTGCAGCACCGTCTCGGTGTCGCAGCGCGAATGGAACACATGACCTGCCCGCTCCAGGTCCCGGCGCAGCTCCCTATGGTTGTAAAGCTCGCCGTTGAAGACCAGAATGGTGTCTCCATCGTCGCTGGCAATAGGCTGATCGCCGTGTTCTAAGTCGATGATTTTGAGCCGAACGGCTCCCAACGAGATATCGCCCGATTCCCATACGCCCTGCTGATCGGGGCCCCGGTGAATCAGCGATCGAGTGATCTCCCAGATTCTGTCTGAATCCGGGCCGTCTTTAAGATGTGTAAACCCTGCAATCCCGCACACGTTACAAACAATCCCCGTCTCCGCCCCCGCACCACCCGGCAACGAACTTGTTACCGGTGAGCATACCACACCCTGTCAAGATTAAAAACAGGCAATGTGTAAACCTTTACGAAAGTTCTGGCGTCCGGAGCGAAGAATCAGGCGCCCAGCTGTTCAGGAAATACCGCGTAGCCGTGCGGCGGCGGGAACAATTCCTGCAGCAGCAGAAGACGTTTGCGGAGATACCGGCTGGGAAGCTGGCGAGGGCCCGTATCCACGTCAATATCGCAGCAGATGCCGTGCAGGTACAGTGTCAGCGTATCGATGAACGACTGGCGTGCGTAGGCCCGAAAGGCTTTCGCGCTCATGGTCGCCTGGGAGCGCCGGAGGGCCTGCTTCAATCTCCAACTGGCCTCGTCGACCTCGCCATGGACGTCGGAATTCAGCTCATCCCGCATCATCCGGCTGTAGCCGGTTTCGACGGCGTCGGTCCAGTGCTCCCCCAAAACCGTGGCCAGCAGATGATAAAAGCGGTAATGGTACTCGGCGACTTCCTGATCCTTTAACGCGAAGGCCAGAACGGTCTCCCCGCCCAGACTAAGCTGCGTGGCGGCGGAAATCCGGCCGTGCAGGGGCTTCTCGATAGAAACGTACTCCGCGGCCGGTTTGGCCCGGTTACTGTCTCGAGCAGTGGTCTTCGGGGCGCCCGTCCCATTGCCGCGTTCGAGGTACGGAACCAGCAGGATCGAGATCTTGGGCAACGCCGCGGCGACTCCGGGAGGCAGAGCGGCCACCGGTTCTTCCAGGTATTCCTTCAGGTCTTCCTCGCTCAACGGAACCGAGGCGCAGAAATAGGAGAAGGTGTTGCTGAGCGGGATCATTTCACTCTTAAACCGCTCTGCGAACTGGCGAACGCTTAGCTTGGAGAGATCAACTTGGGCGGGCATTAAAAGCTGCTATCCCTATTCTACAGCCGCCGGGCGATGACGACGGTAATATCATCGGCGGCCGGAGCGCCTTGCGTGAACGCGTGCACGGCCCGATGGATCTCCTGGACGATTTCGGCGGCTGGGCGATCGCGCAGTTCGGCCACCATGTTCGCCAGGCGTTCTTCCCCGAACTGCTGATCGTTGGGATCCACCTCTTCGGTCACACCGTCGCTAAACAGCACCAGGATGTCGCCCCGGTCCAAAGTGATGGCCGCTTCCTCGTACTTGGACATCGGAAGGATTCCGAGAATCATGCCGCCGGCGCCTGACAACAATTCAAATCCACCTTTGGCCCGCACCACCAGCGGTGGATTGTGTCCGGCATTCGCGTAAGTCAAGAGGCCCGTCTTCGGATCCGCGATGCAGGTGAAGAAGGTGATAAAGCGATTGTCGGGACAGTTGGCGCAAGTGCTCTTGTTGAGCCGGGTCAATTTTTGGGCCAGGCCGTCCGGTTCTTCGAACACCACGTGCACCCTGGCCTGCAGGCTGCTCATCAGCAGCGCCGCCGGCATGCCTTTGCCCGCCACATCGCCGACCATGATGCCCACCCGTCCATCGGGATACTTGATGAAGTCGTAGTAGTCGCCTCCGACGGCGCGCGAGGCGACCGTCTTCGCGCCGATATCCAGGCCTTCGATCACGGGCGGGGTGCCCAGCAGGCGCTCCTGGATCAGCGCGGCCTGGTGCATGTCCTTGGCCATGGCGCGCTCGGCTTCCTCTATTTCGTTGAGCCGCGCGTGCTCGATGCGGATGGCCGCGATGTTGGCCATCACGGTCAGCAGGTTCAAGTCCTCGATCGTGAATTCGCGAATCGCGTTGGGCGAATCCACATAGATCAGGCCGATCACGCGGTCGTTGGTTTGCAGCGGCACCGCGATCATGCTGCGGACTTTCTGCTCGACGATACTCATGTGCTCGCGCAGGGCCATGTCGAGCTGGGCATCGCGGATGAGCAGCGAATCTTTTTCCTTGAGCACGCGGTCGCGAACGGTGGAGGAAATCTGGAAGCCCGCGCCATGCGCTGCCCGCACATTTAGCTGGTCTCCATCGAGCGTCATCAGGACACCGCGCCCGGCCCGGACGGCGTTGGTCGAAAGATCCATGATCAAGGGAAACAGTTCCGCCAAGGGCCGGTGGCCGGCCAATTCGCGTCCGGCGTCGATCAGAGCGCGCATCTGCGGAGTGCCCTGCATGATCGCCGTGGTCTTGTTGAGATCGGCGGGCTGCGATCCCGATCCCAGAACCGCATCCAGGCTGGCCACCACCGTGGTGGCGCTATTCGAGAACTGCTCCTTGTTCTCGACGAACATAACGGTGTTCTGATTGGCCTGACCGGGTCCGGCGAATTCGATGGTCAGGTGCCCCGCCGAGACGTGGTCGCCCGGCACAAACGGCATGGCCTTTTCGATGCGGACGCCGTTCAGTAGTGTTCCGTTCTTGCTGCCCAGATCCTCGACGGTCCACTGGCCGTCCCGGCTGACGATCGCCAGATGCTGGCGCGACAGCCCGATGTCGTCCGGATAACTCAGCTCATTCGAGCTGGAGCGGCCGAGCGTGATCCGGTCGCGATCCAGGGCTATGGTAGCGGTTTGGCCATCCAGATCGCGGATGACCAGCTCACGGGGGACAGTTTGTTGCGCGCTGGCCGTCAAGGTCCTAGCGTATCATTCCTGTAGGGGCCTGTAGAGGGCGTTTACAGCGCCGGTTCAAGGCTTTGGCGCTATCCGGCTGAAGACCAGCGCCCGTCCGGACGATAGAATTGGAAGCAGGTCTTGCTTGACCGCGAGACACAGCATAGTGCAGAATGTTTGTTTCAGCGCTAGTTCGAAATTTCATGTAGAGAGAGTCTCCTTGCATCTTAACCGCCAGGTCATCGTTCGATTCCTGACCGCACTGGCCCTCGTGGCCGTTCCTTTCTCGCTCGGCGCCATCACCACCCAGCCGGGCAGACATCCCAGCAAGAAATCCAAGAGCTCCAAGAAAACCGCTGTCCGCAAGGCTGTGCCTAGGGCGACGGCCGCCACATTGAAGGCGACGGCTTACGTTGCCAAGGGGACTTCCACTTCGGTTAAAAGAGCTGCCCGGAAAACCGCTGCGGTGGCGCGGGGCCCCTGGCGAGTGCCGAACTATGCGGTGTCTACGGACGGCGATGTCATTGAAGGGGACGATCTGGTGGCCCGCAATGCGGCCGTAAGCGCCCTGGGCCGGTTGAACGGTTCGGTGGTGGTGGCCGACGCCGATTCCGGACGAATCCTGACCATCGTCAATCAGAAACTGGCTTACCAGAGCGGATACCAGCCGTGTTCGACGATTAAAGTTCCGGTCGCGCTGGCGGCGCTGAGCGAGACCGTGATCGATCGCCTGACCAAGATTCGCATCTACGGAAACACCAAGGTCGCGATGACCGAGGCTCTAGCCAAATCCAACAACTATTATTTCGCGAGCCTGGGCGAGAAGCTGGGATTCGAGCGCATGAGCTACTACGCGCGCCTGTTTGGTTTGGGCGAGAAAGCCAGCCTGAACATCGATGAGGAACAACCCGGCATCCTGCCTTCCGAGACGCCCAAGAGCGGTATGGGCATGATGACCAGCTTCGGCGACGGGATCACCATTACGCCGCTCGAGATGGCCGGACTCATGGGAGCGGTCGCGAACGGCGGCACGCTCTACTACCTGCAGTATCCGAAGAACGCGCAACAGGCCGGCACGATCGTTCCTCAAGTGAAGCGCCGTCTGGATATCGACATGCTGATCCCGGAAATCAAGCCGGGCATGATGGGAGCCGTGGAGTATGGAACGGCTCGCCGCATCGGCTTCGATCCCAACGAACCCATTTACGGGAAGACCGGCACCTGCACCGATACGCGCACGCCGACGCATCTGGGCTGGTTCGGATCGTTCACGGAAGTGAACAATCAGCGCCTGGTTGTGGTCGTGCTGCTGACTGGCGGGAGTGCGGTCAGTGGTCCCACGGCCGCGGGCGTCGCCGGCAACGTTTATAAGAACCTCGACGCCGGCAACTACTTCGCGAAGCGCCCGAACGTAATCGCCTCAGCGGCGCAATAATCGTCTTACTTTCTTTTGGAGCCCCTTGCGGCGCAGAACGAGAGTCACCTTCGATACCGTTCGTGAGATTGGCCTCGCACTGGAGGACGTCGAGGAGAGTACCGCGTACGGGTCGTTCGCACTGAAAGTCCGCGGAAAAC
>Ga0070713_100003003_pt1 | contig 11082 bp, 11 predicted proteins | sample LARL82metaG_FD_65465 | JGI IMG/M metagenome (GOLD analysis project Ga0070713, IMG submission 65465) | Corn, switchgrass and miscanthus rhizosphere microbial communities from Kellogg Biological Station, Michigan, USA - LAR L8-2 metaG | ecosystem: Host-associated > Plants > Roots > Rhizosphere ... | reverse complement strand
GCGGCGTCGTGATCCAGATCAATGGCCGGCCGAGCGCGCTCAGGGGATCGCAGCTCGGGAATTTCCTCGATCAGCTACCGGCCGACGCGATCGACCACGTCGAGGTGATTCCCAATCCATCGGCGCGAGAAGACGCCGCGGGCGTCGCCGGGATCATCAACATCGTGCTCCGGCAGAAGCCCGATGCGGGCACGAGCGGCAGCGTCACACTCGGCGGTGGCACCACGGGCCACGTCGACGTCGGTGTGAACGGCGGCTGGCAGCGAGGGCCTCTGTCGGCTTTCGGCGGCTACTCGTTATGGCGCGACAGCCGGCCTCGTTATGACGCGATCTTCCGCCAGGACAGCTATGACGGTGTCCTCAGCTTTCTCCAGGAGAATGGAACGCGCACGCAGATCCCACTCGTCCATACCTTCACTGGTAACGTGTCGTACCAGCCGAGTGAGCATGACGAGCTCGCGGTGGATGGTTTCTACAGCAAGCGGCGCGAGTGGGAATCACAGGGCATCACGTATCAGTCGCTCGACTCGACGCTGGTGCTCGACGATCTGACGGATCGACACTCACGCGATGTCAATCACGAGGGCAGTGCTGATGGCGCGCTGAGCTACAAGCACGGCTTCGGCACCAAGGGGCACACGCTCTCGAGTGACTTGCATTTCGATGAGCACTTCGAGGGTGGCCCAACGGACATTCTGGATCAGACGCTCTGGCCGACAAATGCTCCGGCGGCGACGACGCTGCAACAGATCCGCACGGTGTGGACGCACTCGAGCACGACGTCGTTGCGAGTGGATTACGTGCATCCCCTACTACCCGATCTGCGTCTCGAAACGGGCTACCGTGGCTACCTGGAGCGGATTCGCACGACGCAAGACGTGAAGAATTACGACTCGGCCCAGGCGGCGATGCTCACCGATACGACGCAGACGAGCGATTTCGCGTACGACGCGCTGGTTCACGACGTCTACGGCGTGCTCGTCGCGCGTATCCGTCGCGTGCTCTTCCAGGCCGGCGTTCGCGCCGAGCACGCGGGAACGACCTTCGACCTGCGTGCGCGCGATCAGCGATATGACAATCCGTACAACAGCCTGTTCCCCAGTGGCCTCGTCTCATTCGCGCTCACCGATATAAACCAGCTCAAGCTCTCGTACTCCACCCGGATCCGACGGCCAGACGATCCGGATTTGCTCGATCCGACGCCGCACGCGCTCGACGCGTTGAACATCTCCGTGGGCAATCCGTATCTCCGTCCGGAATACATCCGCGCACTCGAGCTGGGCTTCCAACACAGCGGCGACCGGGTCACGCTGCAGCTGACACCCTTCTATCGGCACTCGTTCAATGCCGTGCGAGGTATTCGTACTCTGGATACGACCGGTGTTACGACGCTGAGCTATGCGAATATCGCCACCACGGATTCGTACGGCACGGATGCGACGGTGGCACTAGGTAGTGGAGGCCGTCTCAGCGGGTTCATCGGGGGAAGCGCGTATCACCAACGCAACAATGCCAGTAACCTCGACCCGAGTTTGTCTGCAAGCACCTTCGGCTGGAGCGCGCGTACGAACATGGCTTTTCGCGTCTCGCGAAAGATCGATGCGCAGGCGCTCGTATCGTATACGGGAAGGGCGACGGTGGATCAGGGCTGGAACGCCGCCCGAACGCGCGTGAGCTTTGGGCTCCGCGACAAGCTGTTAGCCGATCGGTTGAGCCTGACACTGCGGATCAACGATCCGTTCAATACCGCGCGCGATCGCTCGGCGACACTCGACCCGGAATTCGTGCAGATAAACGATCGGACGCGCCCGATTCGTGGCCTGCAGCTGAACGTCACGTGGATCTTCGGCCGGCCGACCAGGAAGGACGATCAGATCGATCTGAACACGGCAGGGCAGTGAGGCCCAGCTTCGATCACGGCGCGAGCACGGCCATCACGAGTTGAGCGTTTTCGCGAGTCGTACCCTCATAATAGAACACGAACACCTTGTGCGTCCTGTCGTCTACGGCACAGGTGCGCGCGCCGCCGCCAGTGGCAACCTTCTCGGCGACAGAGTACTGGTCCGGTGAGTCTTCGTGGATCACGGTCATCGTACTGTCGGCGCGGTTTGGATTGAAGACGAGCTTGCGCGACGCGTCGTAGCAGTTCTGATCAGCACGACTCGCGACGCGAATTCTGGCTGGAACAGTTCCATTGTCCGCGTTGACGACAACCATCTCCGTATCACATGCCATGAATAGACGCCGGGTCTCGAGATCCATCGAGAGTCCCTGCGCTCGGCCGCAGCTCGGTATGCGATAGGTAGCTTCGATCTTCAGCGTTCGCGCATCGACGCGCTCGACGAAGCCGGAGTCTTCGACGTTGAGAAACAGCTTGCCTTTTCCATCCGCCACGCCGGACTCCAGACCATCGCCGATGTTCGACTTCGTGACGAGTTTTCCGGTCCTCATGTCCACGACCCATGCATCCTTGTCCGCCCAGGTGAACGCGCGATGCGTCACGGGCTCGTAGCGGATGCCATCGCCCTTGGCGTCGATATGACCAGTGACGGCGAGCGTCTTGAGATCGAATAGCGTCCCATTGCGCACCAGACCTCGATTCAAATCTGACGCGATCGCGTACCCGCCTCCTCCGCCAGCGACATGGCCGACGATCTTGTCATCGTCGACGTTGATGACATCGTCTCCCAGCCCGTAGAGACGCCGGCCAACTGGATCGATGATGATGTAGTCGGCGCGCGCCTTCCCGAGGTTGACACGGTCGACCACGTGATAGTGCTGGTTGGCTTCCGCCTTCTTCTCCTTCGCCTCCGCCTTGGCGTCCTCGTGCTCGTGAGCGACGATTTCGCCGCTCTTCGCGTCGACGTTGATCTCCTCGACACCCGATTTGCCCGCGACCTTGATGTCGTACGAGTAGATGAGGCGCCCGTTCTCTCGCTCGAGCTCGTGAGATTGTACTTTGCCGCCCGGCACAGCGGCGAGCGCCGTCTTGCGCGCGTCGGCTTCGGCGATCTTGGCTTCCTTGCGAAGCGCCGCCTGACTCGTGGCCTCCTTCGTTACGGGTGCCTTCGTCTCCTGCGCCGACGCTCTGGTTGCCACGGCGAAGCTCAGTACGATCGCACAGATGGTTGGGTATCGAACAGCCTTCATTGTCTGCTCCACACTAAGCGTTGGGCATTTCCACTTTTTGAACGTAGATGGCGTACCTGACGCCACGATGACAGCCGATCGCTCAATTCGGCGTTGCGAGCTCGATCAGACCATCCACTAGCCGGAGATGCGCCACGCGCCATCGACATGCTGGCAGTGGTGCCGCGGCTCGAGCTGACGCACTCGTTAGGTGATGCACGTCGCGGACGACCTGTCCGCTCGCGAAACGCGAGCGCATCGTGCACTTCGCCAGCGCAGAAACTGAACGTCACCCTCAGAGATCGGTCGCGGAACACGTTAACTGACGCGACGAACGAGGGTTAAACCACTGTCTAGCGATCGGGTGACAGGGCGCACTTCGTGCTCGTCCCCCCTTATGATCGGCGCGACTATCACTCCCGTCGCGTTCCGCAAAGACAAAGGGTCTCATGCTTTCGAATCGTCGCGGCTTCACGATCGTCGAGATGTTCGTCGTGCTCGTGATAGGCCTCATTGTCGGCAGCTTATCGATGGGCCAGTTCAGCGCGTATCTCGCCCGCGAGCGAGTGGCGCGTGCCACCGAAGGTATTGCCAACGACATTCGGGCTGCCTTCGCTATACCTGGCCGCATCCGGCGGCCCGTTCGCATTCGCATCGACACCGCGGCGATGATGCTGCTGGTCACCGATCGCTCGCAGAGCACGACCTACCGTAAGACAGCGTTCGGTTCCCGCTACAATCTCCTGGGCAAGAACGTCACGTACTATCCGTCGACGGCGCCCTACGAGATCTATCCCAACGGACTTGCCTCTGACACGATGCTCGTGACACTCACATCGAATGGCCTTTCGAAGTCCATTCGAGTGTCGAAGGGCGGCATGGTCCAGGTGAAGTGATGATGCCTAACAATCACGCTGTACGCGCGCCGCGATTCGCGGCGCAAGCTCGCCGCGGACTGTCGCTGATCGAAGTGCTCGTGGCCGTGATGGTCCTCAGCATCTCGATGACGTTCGTCGGTCACATCTCGGCGAGCCTCACGCAGTCAGGGCGCCGGAACGACGTCATCGCGAAGCGGACCTTCGCGATGCAGCAGACGGCGAACATCGTCGGGGCGCTGCCATTCAAGAGCCTGACGCCCACCGTGTTGCCTGCGTCGAAGACGATGGCGCTCGGCGACTTCAGTTACGTGCGTCGTATCGCGATCACGATCTCCGGGACGACGAGCGTCGGGCAGACGGCGACGATCTCGATCACGATCGTGCCGCAAACCGGCATCATGAGCGATACGCTGCTCAAAGACTCACTGCAGATGTACCGGAGCGCGCCGCTCTGCGGCACGGCGCTCGGTGTCGCTGCCTGCTGAGGCTCCTCCCATGACTCGACTCTTCCCCTCGCCCATGCGGCGTCGCCACGGTTTTACACTGATCGAAGTCATCGCCTGCGTCGTCATTCTGGGCATTCTCGGTACGGCGCTCACGCGCCTGATGCTGGCGCAGAGCCGCCTCGCGGCGCTGCAGCGCGGCAAGCGCGACGCCCGCGGGATCGGCCTGACGTCGATGAACCTGCTATTCTCGGACCTGCGCATGGTGCACGACGGCGCGGATGCGCCGGGCAGCGTCATTCTCGCCTCACCGGAGAGCCTCAACGTGCGCGTGCCGTACGCGATGGGCCTCGTGTGCGGGAACCTCGGCTCCGGCGCGGCAACGACCGTGAGCATGTTGGCCGTTGACTCCGCGACGCTCGCGATGTCCAAGTACGCGGGCTATGCGTGGCGCAGCAAGACGACGAAGCAGTACACCTATGTGCCGGTGGTCGACACGGTGCTGAACACGCCGAGGACGCCCTCCATCAACGGGTCGCAGTGTTCGTCGACGGCGAAGATCAAGGCCGATACCGTCAATGGTCGGACCTGGGGTTACGTCGACGTGCAGCCGATCTCTCTTGCCGCCGGTACGCAGTACGGAACGCCGGTCTTCTTCTATCAGAACGTGTTGTATTTCTTCGGCGCCTCGAATGCGTATCCGGGCCGCATTGCGCTTTACCGGCGAATCGAAGGTCGAACGCCGGACGAGCTCGTGGGACCGTTCGACGCGGGAGCGCGATTCAAATTCTTCGCGCGCAACGTCGATACGTCGACGGTCACGCCGCCGGCGGTGCTCGACAGCCTCGTCGGCGTGTCGCTGGTGCTGACCGGCTCGAGTCCATCCACGATGGCGGGACGCACCGCCGAGCTGTCCCGGATGGAGACAGCAGTTCTCTTCCGAAACCACCCCGGCTTCTGACGCGGGTCCTGGAGATATCGTTATGCAAGGATTCAAGAATCGTCTCGGGTTCGCGCTGCCGCTGGTGGTCGTGTTCCTGGTCGTGCTGAGCTTCGCGCTCGCGGCCGGCCTCGCGGCCACGGCAGCCGAGGGCACCACGATGACCGCCCAGAAGGGTCAGAATCGCGCGTACATCGTTGCCGAGCAGGGACTTCAGCGTTTTCTCATCTCGCGCGACAGCCTGTGCAGGCTGCCCGGATCGAGCTGTGTCAGCGATCCGAGCACCGCGGCGTCGGGGCAGGACAGCGTGCAGTTCGCGGTCCGCGGCGGCTATGCCGTCATCGTTGCGCGCATGTTGCGTCCGCAGCAGGGAACCAAGGACACGATCCCCGCACTCTTCTTCGTCCGTGCTCGGGGCGTTGATTCCACGGCCAAGCTGCGGGGCGGCGACACCACGAACAGCGTCCGCAGCGTCGGTATGATGGTCCAGTGGACGACAATCGCCATGAACGTCACCGGCGCGTGGACCAGCTTGTCCGGCCTCGTCAAGAACGGCGCCGCCGGTCAGATCGATGGTAATGACCAGTGCGGCCGCAAGCCGGCGGTGGCCGGCGTCATGGTGCCAAAAGGCGATTATTCGAATCCAGGGGGCGGCTTCACTCCCACTGGCAACCCGCCGATCGACACGACGAAGAGCCTCACCCAGATCGAGCAGCTCGTTACCATCGACTGGAACGGGATCATCAACAACAACGCGCTGGCGCCGTACGATTTCGAGGTACCGCCTCAGAACTTCCCGGATGGGAGCTACTTCGCCGACACGACGAAGTGGCCGATCATCCGGGTGCACACGAACGGCTTCTCACTGCCGAATGCGGGCCGCGGCATCATCATCGCCGACTCCGATTTCTCGATCTCGGGCAGCAACATGTGGTCGGGGATCATTCTCGTCGGCGGCAAACTCACGTCCGACGGCAACAACACCACCTCGGGCGCGACGGTGAGTGGCCTGAACTTCCTCCTGCCGAACGCGACTCCGCCCGCACAGGGCTATGTCGGCGACGACGCGACAGCGAACGGCACGAAGACCTACGTTTATAACTCGTGTAACATTATGAAGGCCACGCAGCGCCTGAAGCACTACGTCGCGCTGCCCAATACCTGGGTGGATGACATTCCGGCCTGGTGACCAGGGAGTGGCAGCGACTAGGGGCTAGAGACTACGGCGCAAATGCCAATCCGCTCGCCCGGCGGACATCGCCCATGGGTTTAGTGGTTTCTTAATCGATCGCCGCCTTGCTGTCGGAATTCTCGACAGCAGGGCGGCGGTTCCCGTTGTGACTGACGCCACTTCGGGCTCGTCGGCTATAAGTGAATGTTTACCCCGAAATCGATGTAATTCGTTCGCATCCAATGGACTCTCCGCTGCTGGGGGGCAAGATGCTTCGCAATCGGCACGGCTACACGATCACGGAGATGATCGTCGTCCTCGTCATCTTCGGACTCGTTACTGGCTTGAGTATTCCGCGACTGCACGGCGCGACGTCGTCCGCAGGACTCCGGTCGGCGCGCCAGCAGACGGCGATCTATCTCGAGCAGGCCCACGCGCTGGCGATTCAGCGAGGGCGTGAGGCACGCTTCACTCGCAGTGGCAACACGATCACCGTCACCGTCGACTCGTCAGGCACGCAGATCGTCTACGCGCGCCCCCTCGACCTGTCGAATGAGAACAGTGTGACGGTCGCCACGACGTCGCGCGACACGATCCGCTTCGATTCGCGCGGCTATGCGATCAACGCGAATAGCATCGAGAAAGTGGTGCTTACGCGCGACGGCATGCGCGATTCCGTGTGTCTCTCCAAGCTCGGCAAGATCATCACCCGAGGGTGCTCGTTATGAGTGGAATCGGTGCTCGCCGCGGCATGACCATGATCGAGCTCCTCGTGGCGCTCGCGATCGTGAGCATCGGCGTGTTCGGTCTCGCCGGCGGCGCCACACTGGTCACGCGGCTCACCGGTGGTGGCACCATCCAGGCACGCGCCGCGACGGTTGCGAACGCGCACATCGAGCAGTTCCGCTCGATGTCCTGCTCGAGCGTCTCGAGCGGCACCGACACCGTGCGCTCGGTGATCACGACCTGGACGTCGTCGGCGATCACCCTCTCCAGTGCGCGGCGAGGGACGAGCGTCAGCATGACCGTGCAGTATCCGACGACCAAAGGCATGCGCAGCCAGGTCTACAAGACGATCCTCCCATGCTGAAGACCGTCTCTCGCCGCCGAGGCTTCACGCTCACGGAGATGTTGTTCGTGCTCGTGCTCTTCGGCCTGGTGGCCGGTGCGACGATGCGCATCATCGTGCGGCAGCAGCGATTCTACGCCAGCACCACCGACCTGATCGCGCTGCGCAACACGCTGCGCGACATCGGGGCGGCGCTGCCGTCGGACCTGCGCGGCGTCTCGATGACGGGCAATGATATCTACGCCATGTCGGATTCGAGCATCACCTTCCGGCTCTCAACCGGCCTCTCTGTCATTTGCAGCATCGGTGCGACGCGGCTCACGGCCGTGATCCCGCCGACGAATCTCAGCTCGAACAGCGGCATCAGTACCTGGATCACGGCGCCGACGACTGGCGACACGGCATTCGTCTACAATGAAGGTGCGACGAGCGCCCTCAGCGACGACGGCTGGCAACAGGTGCCGATCACCGCGGCGCTAACCATTGGCTCGTGCCCCACGGCGAGCGGCTACACGACCACGACGACTGAAGCGAATAACTCGCTGACGGTGACGTTCGGCACGGCGCTGGTCGCCGGCGTCGTGCCCGGATCGGTCATCCGCTTCTATCGCACCGCGAAATACCAACTTTATCAACCGGCAGGCAGCAGCGCGTGGTACCTCGGCTACTCGGAGTGCCCGGGTGGCACGTGCAGCGCGATGCAGCCTGTCGCCGGTCCGTACCTCGCCTACTCGGCGACACCGGCCAACACGGGATTGCGCTTCGTGTATCGCGACTCGACGGGTGCCGTGACCGCGACGCCGTCGCAGGTCGCACGCATCGACGTCATCGCGAAAGCTCAGACGGAAAATCCGATTCACATGCCCGGGCGGCCCGACGGCTACTACAGCGATTCGCTGGTCGTGACGGTCGCCCTGCGCAACCGCACCTAAACGAGAGAATCCCATGTCTGCTCAACCTGCAATCCGGCAGCGCCGCGGCTTTGCGCTCACGATGGCGCTTCTCGCCATCGTGGTCATCGGCGCGATGGTCGCTGGCGGCTATCTGGCTGGCGTTCAGTATTATCGCATCGGGCGGAACTCGCTCGTCGAGCAGCGCGCCATGGCGGCGACGGAGCTCGGCCTGGACTCCGCCTACGCGATGTGGCAGAAGACCTGGAATACCCAGCCGGTTGGCACGATCACGACACTCGCCTATCGCGCGAGCGACAGCTCGTGGGTGGACACCGTCCGGGTCACGAAGCTCAACCAGCTGTCGTCGCTGATCGTGTCCGAGGGGCGTGCCGGCGGCTTTTCGAGCTCGCTCAGCGCGCGGCGCCGCGCCGGCATGCTCGTGAGGCTGAACATGCCCAGGATCAACCAGATCGGCGCGCTGACGACGCGCGGTACCGTCAACATCGGTGGTAGCACGGCGATCAGCGGACTCGATACGACGTTCTCCGGGTGGAACTGTCCGACCGCTGGAACTGGCGTTGCCGGCGTCGCCGTGCCGTCGTTCTCGAACCTCGGCTACGGGGGTCGGTGCACCGCCGGTGCGTGCATCACCGGTACGCCGCTGGTCAACATTACGGCGACGGCGTCGGATACCAACACGTACTTCAGCTACGGCACGCTCAAGTGGGCGCAGCTCGTGGCGATGGCCGACAAGTCGGTGAGCGGCACCTATCCGCACGTGAGACCGTCCACGCTGAATTCGGGCGGCACCAGCGTTTGCAACACGGGCGACAACGCGAACTGGGGAGACCCCGGCCGAGCCAATCCGTCAGGCCCCTGCGAGAGCTATTTCCCGATCGTCTACGCACCTGGAGATGTGGCAGTGAACGGCGACATCGGGCAGGGCGTTCTGCTCGTCAACGGCAACCTGAACATCCAGGGAGGGTTCACGTACTACGGTCAGATCATCGCCCGCGGTACGGTGAAGCTCACCGGTACGGGTAACCACGTCTACGGCGGCATCATGGCCGCGAGTGTGCTCGATAGCACGAGCACGAGCCAGCTGTCCGGTAACAGCTCGATTCACTACTCGAAATGCGCGCTGACGATGGCCTTCGTGAGCTCGGCAACGGGCGCACGCGCCCCGCAGAGGAGCTGGATAGAGCTGTTCTGACGGGCAGCGACGGGCTAGGGGCTAGGGGTTAGGGCGGCGCGCAGATGTCGCGCTGCAGACCCTAGCCCCTTTCCCTAGCCCCTATTACATAGCCCCTGTTTCGACAGATTACGGGCATGGCAGAATCCTCCGCCTCTGACGAAGAGCCAATGCTCCTCGCCATCTGGATCAAGCGGGCGCACCGCGGGCCGATGGATCGTGTGGAGACGGCGCATCTGAAAGCCGGGCAGGGCGTCGCGGGCAGCGTCGATCGGAGCCGGCGGCGACAGGTGACGATCCTGACGCAGGAAGCGTGGGCCGCCTGCATGTCGGAGCTCGATGCCGACATCGATCCGTCCAACCGCCGAGCCAACCTGTTGGTGAACGGCGTCGATCTCGAGCAGACACGGAACCGAGTGCTGCGAGTGGGCCATGCCCGTTTGCTCATCGGCGGCGAGCTGACCCCATGCGAGCGGATGGAGGAGGCGTTGCCGGGCCTCCAGGCCGCGTTGCGGCCGCACTGGCGCGGAGGGGCCTTCGCGCAGGTCCTCACCGACGCGACTATCAGCGTTGGCGATCCAGTGCGTTTGGAGTGATGTGGACGAAGCGACACGAAAAAGGCCCGCAAGCAACGCTTGCGGACCTTTTTCGATGCCCCTTTTTCAGCGACTTCTACTTCTACAGCAACTTCGTATTACGGGACGTAGCAGGCCGGTTCACCGTCGCCAGCCGTGGTGATGATCGGGCTGGTGGTGTTGACACCGATACCGCAGGTGGCACCCGACAGCTGGCTGTGCGTCACCGTCGCCTTCCAGAAGCCTGCGCCGGTGGTGACTGCCGGCACGCCGACACCGGACGAGTTCTTGAACGTGTTGCGCGTGATGAGGTTCGTCGCGGTGGTGTAGTACGTCGAATCCGAGAAGAACGCCTCTTCGGCCGTGACCAAGTTGCGAAGGTCGGACTTCATAGCGGTCACGTACGCCTTGGACTTGGTGTTGGCGAACTTCGGGATCGCGATCGCGGCCAAGATGCCGATGATGACGACCACGATCAGCAGCTCGATGAGCGTAAAGCCCTTGCGCGAGTTCAGCATGTAATGATCCTTGAGGTGGGAGCGACTGCGGCGGCGCGGAGGTTCCACGCTCGCTGGCAATGCTGGGATCTTGTTGACGCTTCTTAATGGCAATGGGTGTGCGCTGAGGCTCCCATATACATAAGTCGTGTGAGCGCAGCGACATGCCCTAGATACGTGTGATCACATTGATTGTTAGGCAACTGCAACTTGCATTGTGATCATGCCGATCGCGAAAGCAAAACAACGGGCCCGCAAGCATTTTCTTGCGGGCCCGTTGTCGTACGAGGAGAAA
>Ga0070713_100003002_pt1 | contig 11083 bp, 13 predicted proteins | sample LARL82metaG_FD_65465 | JGI IMG/M metagenome (GOLD analysis project Ga0070713, IMG submission 65465) | Corn, switchgrass and miscanthus rhizosphere microbial communities from Kellogg Biological Station, Michigan, USA - LAR L8-2 metaG | ecosystem: Host-associated > Plants > Roots > Rhizosphere ... | reverse complement strand
CCCTACAATCCGCAAAACAATTCTCGGCAGTTCGCCGACCGGCCTTCGTATTCGCCCCCGGCGCAACGCAATAATGTGACGCGGCCGCAATCAAGTCCGGCATTCCATCAGAACCCGCCCCCCAGTCACGCGTTCCGCCAGAGCACCTCGCACGTTGCACCGCAGGTTCCGTCGTACTCCAGCCGGCCGTCTGCGCCACAGTATGCAAGTGCACCTCGCCAGCAAAGTGTTCCGCAGCGATCCGCTCCGCAAAGTCAGCCTCGCGTCGAGTCACGCTCTGGCGGCAACAACGGAGGAAATCACAGTGGCGACCGCCGCTGATCTACAACTCGCTCTTTGCAGAAAAACTGATCCTGTCCCCTGCTTCATGGCTGCTTCCCAGGCGGCAACCACCGCGCGACGCACCAGTTCCGCCGCGGGAAGGCGATCTCAGGTGATCCCGGGGATACAGTCGGCAGCTAAGATCGAAACTCTCCGTCTTTGGCTTCCTGCAACGTCACGTCCGTCGATTCGGATCGTCGGCGGACTGCGGCACCCAAAATGCGGCCGCGACAGTTTCGTCGGTGATCAGCACTTCACGCACTCCTGCGGCGAGCCCTTCCGAATTAAAAGGTCTCTCACCAGTTTCACTGCAGCGGGATGAGACGGACGCTCCGCGACGTACAGGACTTCGATTTTCACGGACGAATTCTAAAGCTCCGAATTTCGCTTAGTTTGAATCCCACCTTGTACGCGGCGGATGAAGGCCAGCGTTTCGACGTCACGTTCACCGTACGTCGCTCGGGGCGGCAGCGCGTTGCGCTCATAGAAATGAATCGCGTCGACGCTGAGTCCAATTTTTTGAATAATTAAGGCCACGGCCGAAGATGCGAGCGGCATCCTCGCTTGCTTATCTGCTGCCTTCAAGGAATATCGAGACAGCTCCAGGTCCGGTGCTAACACCGTCCTCACGGAAGATACGATTGCGAAGCGCTTTTTCTTAGAACTACGATTAGATGAAAGAACAGTTACGGGACTGTACAGGGTCAGGGGTAATTGAACAACTTTTTGCCGAGACCCTAAGCCCCACTCTCCGTGTATGGATATAGGGTGTCACTTGTAGGCCGGATGGCGGGACGCCAGGCTGCTCGTTACGAGCAGCCTAGCTTTGTGTTGTGGAAGGGATAAAGAATTTTAGCGGGAGGAATTCTACAAAACTGCGCGGAACTGAACATCGCGCATTCTTAAGAAGGCCTTATTGTGAAACTGGAGCAATCTATCAGAAAAAGTATTTCCGCCTGCCGATTACCTATACTGACGGCGAATCCTACAGCAGAGCTTTTAAGAGCCGTGAGAGTGCGGAAAAATATTGGTCGGATTCACCGGACATCCGCCGGGTGGGCAATTTCAGTTGTCCGGTAAGCGCAGCATTAATCGGGAGTTCCCATCGGCAGAGATGCTAACACCGCAAAGCGGAGCAATCCCGATAATAAATAGGAGTAGAATTACGACATTTGCTACCTGGGGAAATCCCAAATCAGGAGATGAATATATGGCGCGACGCACTTTTCTGGCTCAGCTGGCGGGCTTACCTTTTCTGTCCTTCGGCATGAAGGCGCAAGAGTCAAAGAAACCTTTGAAGGTCATGATGAAAAGCGCGTGGGGGCCAGATGACCCAACAAGAGCGGCATTTCCTTTCGCCCACGGACTCGCGCTCGCAGAAGCCGGCCACCAGGTGCAAATCTTCCTTCTCGCAGAAGCCACGTCTCTGATGCGAAAGTCCATGGCGACCGCAATCCTACCGGTTGGCTGGCCGCCGCTGAGCGAAACACTCGAAAAAGTTGTGGCCAAACATATTCCGATTTTTTCTTGAGGAGCCTGCTCCCGGGCCCGTGGGGTCACGGAAACAGACTTGAATCAGTGGGGAGCAAAATTCGGGAATCCGGCGATCTTTGTCTCGCTGGTGGAGTGGGCAGACCGGATTATTGTGGAGTGAAACTGGGTCGAGGCATCACGGAGCGTCCTCACTTTCATAGGTCCTCGCGAATACCTGTGCTAATTCCTAACTAAAATCGGATACCGGTCCTTGTCCCGTGGTGGCGTTCACGTGGCGAAGGCCACGCCATGTCCAAAATTGTGCAGATTCGAGACGGGGTGTAATCGCAATCTGTCAGGATGAAAAAGAGCGAACTCACGCCAAAACAAGTATCCTCCGTCACCTGTCCTGCCTGTAATGTTGCTATCAGGAAGTCCGTAAACGAGGATCGAACTGGATTTTACCATACTACGAAGACCGCATTGCCCTACTCGGAATATCCGTACAGGGAATCGGACGAGAAACGACTTCGGCGTGAACTCGATGACAAAATCCGAAACATTCTTGCATCGGTGAATGTACAGAACGGCGGTAAGGGCACAAACGGAAACGGAACATCAACGCTGGCGGAACTCATCGAGCGGAACTACTTTCCTAGGGCTTGACTGGAGACTGCAACAACCTGCGGGCAACGAACTGCATATCGAGCCCTCGACCATCAAAGGTTACAAAGACATCTGGAAAGTTCACGTGCAAGAGAGTCCTGCCGCCTCGATGAGGCTCCGAGACTTTACAGTGAGAGACGGACAACTCTTCCTTGAGTCTCTGCCACAAAATCTATCGCACCAGACGCACCTTCGGATCAAGAATTTCATGAGGGGTGTTTTCACTTGGGCCTAAAAGGCTTGAAATGGTCGGACTATGATGGCACGTCGATCCATGTCCAACGGAAAATCCGGAACGATCATGTGGGCGCACCAAAAACTGAAGCACGAGAGACCGGAGTTTTTGTGATCCCACTGCTAAGAAAGATTCTGGCGAAATATAAAAATGACTTTCCCGCAGGAAAGGATGGTTGGATGTTTCGAGGTGAGAAATTCCTGCGACCGCTCGATCTGGACAATCTCTCGCGGCGGGAGATTCCTCAGCATATCAACGGCGCCTAGTTCGGCTGGCACGCATTCCGGCATGGACTCGGAACAAGGTTGAATGAGGCCGGTGTCAACGACAGGCATACTATATTCTTCCCAACCACGAACGCGCGAAGGCTGGAATGAGGAAGCTTGGCCAGACCTTGCGTCGAAAGTATGGTATTAAGGAATAGGGGCTCGTAGCTCAATGGTTAGAGCAGCAGACTCATAATCTGTTGGTTCCCGGTTCGAGTCCGGGCGGGCCCACCAAAACTCTCAAGCTGCCTCATTCCACCAGCGCTCAACCTCTGTCCGGCTGAAACGCAGCTACTTCCCAGCACCGCGGAAGGGCAACGGCCTGCTGCGCTTCCGTGTGAGTTCATAGACCGTGCTCGGCTCGACTCGAAGGAACTCAGCGACTTCCTCTTTGGTCATAACATCCTGCCTGACGGGATCGCGAGTTATCGCTGTCGCGGTAGGACCGCATATATGGCACGGTTGTTTATTTTGGTGCCTCCATGGGGCAGATCGCAATTGGACTAATTCTGGTAGGGATCGGACTCGGGCTTTTTGAGATTAGAATCGCAGTCACAAGAGGACGCTAGAAACCACTACAAGCCAGACAATGTTTATTTTAGGTGTGGGCGCTTCGGTCGAGGCTGAGTGGCGATGTGTCCGAGTTTTATCAGCAGAAGGAATTCGAGGGAGGAGAGCGGGGCACAAAAGCCTTCTCTTCTTCTGTGCCCTGCCTTTTGATTGGTTCGAAGTGAGAGTAACACGAGTGTCTGTCCAGAAGTACGCGTGAATCAATCGCATGAATCGATAAGGTAAACCACATTCCAAGCGCCAAAAGAAACAGGCCAACAGCGAGTGCCCTCGTGCTAGAATTTTGTTCCCTTCCTCTGCGACTCCATCCTGAGAATTCCAATGTCTAGCCCTATTGGTTTCCGTGAATTCAGCGAAGACGATGACCGCACATTTATCCGAACACTTTCCGACGAAGAACTAATAAAGGCGGGAAAGCGGCTCCGTATTTTGTGCGGCGAGGTAGTTACGCCGGCGCCCGGCACGTTCGACAGACAGCTAAAAATCTGCCGCGAGGAATATCGGCGAAGACATCGCCTACGATTGATTCGGCGTAGTTTAACAGATGACCGGGAATTACTCGGGCGGGGCACAATGGGAGAACAACAACCATAACAGTTCGCTGGGCCGACCGGTTTGCGGAAGAACTAAAAGTCGCGCCAAGGTCGCCAGTACGGAACGCTCGTGTACTTCATCTCAATAAATTCAGCGAGAAATTGTCTAACTTTACCAAGAAGAGGCTTCAGCAAGATAACCTCCCGTCACCCGTGCGCAGACATAGCGAGCGTGTCTTCAGTGTCGTCGGAATCGGTTTCCGATGCTTTTTCTGCCTTCAAATACGCGACTCGGAGTTTTTCGGCTTCGTCGTGTGCTTTCTTTGAACCCGTAAAGTCGTCAGCGTTCTTCACCTTCTTCATCACAACCATGGCATTTTCCCAAGCCCGCTTTGCTTGGTCTCGTTTCTCTTTCAGTTCCTTCCCCATAAGTGTCTCCAGTCGCCGCTATCGTAGTCGGATGCTGTACACTCCGCAATGGCTATTCGTTGGCCGTTTTGCTGCGCTGGCCGAGCGAAGCTTCGGCATTCCTGCGACGTTGTCACACCAGCACCCGACCGTTCGGCGGAAATCTGCCGCAAAGAATATCGGCGCAGGCATCCGAAGTGATTTACGAGTGCTCCCACATGAATTTGACAAGAGCGACGAGCAGCCACAAAGCGCCCAAAGATAGTCCGACAAACACCGCAAAAGCCAATACAGCTCCCAGACAACCGAAAATCGGCCCAAAGAACTCTTCGGCATCTTTCCGGGCGGTCGCAAAGAAGTCGGCGGTTTCTTTCGTCGCGATACGAGAAAATCGTCTAGCACCGCTCTCGGTCATCCAATCTTTCGCACCGCAGTGTTCGCGGAAGTCTATGGTCAGACAATTCGAAAAGCAGATGGGCATGGTTGGACGATGCTAGCACGCATGGTTCCGGGAAGAGTATTGGCGCAGACATCCGAAATTTTCGTGATATACATCGTTGCACGTGGCAAACGATGGTGGATGTTTTAGCTTGGCTCGGGACTTGGCTTAAGAACCAGGAGTGGTTAGCGATTGGGCTAGAAGGCATCGCGCTCGTTGCAATATTCATTTGGGACAGATTAGACGCCAAAAGCGAACATTTCTGCGTGCTGTGGTTGGATGCCTAAGGCTCCACAATGGAAGGGCCAGATTCGCTCAACACACCGACGATTCCGTTTGGCCGAACTTGTATGCTTCGATCACGGCGCCGACGCCCACGTGATCGACGCTGCTCTCCGAAACTTCTTCGACGCGCGCCACCCTGGCCCGCCCGCTGATAAATTCATGGGTGTCTTCTTCCAAGGGAGGCATAATCGAAAATCGGATTTTCATTCCTACACTCAGCCCCTGGCCGATCCTGAAGTAAAAGCCATGAGTCGAAATATCGCGTGTCCTTCCAAAGATTGGCTCGAACTCCCTGAGGTCGGACTCGGGCCTGATTTTGATCTGAAGGGCTAATTTGTAGCGACGAGCTGCCCGACGTTCTTCCAATTTACCTGTCCGAATGCGTTCACGAACTCATATCAGCCCCTCACCCTGCGCGTGCAGCCGCGCAGTGGTTGCAAGTTTTACGGTCCAATCAACAATGTTCGTGATGCCGCGCCTCGATGCGACGCCTTTGACTCCGCTCGCGGTACAGACGGATTCTGCGTCCGTCTGCGGACTACGCAGCTGTCTACGGCAGTAAATCCGGCCGAAGGTTCGCCGGTCACGTCCGGCATAATAATCTCCGACCAGGCAGCCGTCGTCAGAGACTCTCAACATCGCAGTGCCGTAGTGCATGTGCATCGTTTTCATCGCGTCTGCTAGTGGCTGATTCTGATACTGGTACATCAAGGCGACGCCTTCCGGGTCGTCGACTTGAATCACCGCCGCGGAACTGCGTGACAGCGATGTGGCTGTCGTGAGGAATACGGCGATATGCGTCCAACTCTGGAAGATAGTGATCACCAAGCGGTGGCGCTTCTCATGGCCGTCAAAAGAGGAGACAAGGTAACCATGCCACTGTCCGGCGAGATTCGGGATTCTAACTAGCCCGAATTTGGACACGAGGCGGTTCCGCCAAAGATACGCGTCGAAAAGGGCGTAAAGCGCGCCGTAGAAAGCCAAGCTGGAGGGAGCGTCCAGCCACCACGGCACGAAGAGGTGCGTGATTGCCAGAATCCTCGACGACACCCAAGCCAAAGCAATCGCCACAGACGCAAGCAAAAGAGGAACGCCCCTCCTTTCACCCGAGTCTGTGCCGTAGCCGTGCATACTTCACCTGCTCGACTCATCCATCTGAGCCGAACAGGCCTTTATGGGCCTGCTGGATAGCGCCTTCGACCGCCAATTGCTGCTGGGAGGCGCCGGGCGAGAAGAACTAACTTCGTCAGTGAAGGGGCTTCCTGAGTATTAGAATACCGACCCTCGAAGAAAGGTTGGATGGCATCGCTTCTTGGACGGACCGCCAAAGTGAAGTTATGGTAGGTGAACGGGGGTATAACGAAAGAAGCGGCAGTAGAAGTGAAACAAACAGAGTTCGCCTAACTCTGATAAACGCTAGTGTTTTATCGGAGCCGCGCATTTGAGGAGGAAGCACGGATGGGCGCGATACTCTGGCGCGCGTTCGATAAAACCGTTTGAAGGTGGGCCGCTGGCGCTTGCGGCGGATGCGGTAGGGCGAGCTTCTATGGGATTTCTATCATGTTAAAAGGAGTTTATAAAACTAAGAGTAATTCAATGAAGATTAGGTTGCGATGATACTGCATGACGTACGGAACTTAGCACGCGAAGCGTCCGCCGCGCCAGCGGCTACGTTGTAACGGAGTTATGGAATGCGAACGCGCACCGGCCACGAACCCACAATAGCTATACCGACCAGCAGAGAACCCACGAGTCCACACCAATATCCGGTAAGCGTCTTGCAGTGAATGGGACTAGGGACTACCCGACATCGTAAGTAGACAATGCATGGTCTACATTGACGAGGTCCCAAAACCACGCCAGATGATCCCCTGGATGCCAAAGGTCGCCAAGTTAAGTCGTTGAAAATACGTGACCGTCGAGAGTGGCAGGCATCAACCCAAGGATTATGAGTCCGCTGCTCTAACCGCTGACCTACGAGCCCCACTTGGACTAATTCATGATTCTATATTAGTTAACGGCGGCGGGCGAGAGATTCGGATTGGGCCAAAACACTTAGTGTCATCGCGGATTCCGGGTTGAGAGCGGCGATGAATTGAGGGACTCCTTGCGTGCGGCGTTTCGTCATAAGGGGCCGGTGCTCGTGGACATCGTTACGGACCCTAATGCACTTGCTCTTCCTCCCAAAATCGATGCCAAGGAAGTCGCGGGATACGGATTTTGTCTCGCCAAACAAACACTCCACGGCCGCCTGTTTGAATCAATCGACGAACTCAAAGGCAATTTGCCTTGAGTATTCACCACGTTCTTCAACTTGGTAGCGTCCATGCGCCCCCATCTTTGGTGAGCAAGACGAACAGTTCCTTTTTTCGCGATACGATGCTCTAGCTAGCGCTCCAAACGGGACGAGAAGTTAGGGCAATGTTCCTCTTGCTTTGCGCTCTATACTTTTCTCCATGGGTCGTCTCCTTTAACTCGGTCGGTTTGCAGGCCTCAGCTAAGAGCCTCTTACCAATAAAATAAAGAACTTTCTTGACTAGAATGAAATGGTTGTGCTAAACATTAGCGGGTGGTGTGTCTATGCGAACATCCACAACCTCCGGGAAGACCAAATCCAATATAAAAATCAAGCAGAACGTCGCGTTCGATGCTCAAGCTTTTCTCGATTCGGCCGGTATAGCGAGAAAAATTGTGGAATATCGAAAATCACAGAAGATCTTCTCGCAAGGTGATCCCGCAACGAAGGTCATGTACATTCAAGAAGGTGGTGTAAAGCTCTCGGTTATTAATGAGGTCGGCAAAGAAGCAGTCCTGGCGATGCTGGGAGCGGGAGAGTTTTTTGGTGAGGGGGGCATGGCAGGTCAGCCTGTTCGAATGGGAACAGCGACCGCGATTACACCCACGACTTTACTGGTTATTGAAAAAGACGAGATGATTCGCGTGCTCCACGCTGAACACGCTTTCTCCGACCGCTTCTTGTCTTATATGCTTTCACGCAACATCCGAATCGAGGAAGATTTGATCGATCAGCTTTTTAACTCTAGCGAGAAACGGCTGGCCCGCACTCTTCTGCTGCTCGCTCGGTATGGCAAGGAACCCCAACCAGAAAAGATGCTTCCCAAAGTTTCCCAGGAGATGCTGGCGGAAATGATTGGCACAACGCGTTCTCGAGTCAACTTTTTCATGAACAAATTCAGGAAACTTGGTTTCATTCAATATAACGAGGGCGGACTTCAGGTTCACAAGTCCCTCCTCAGTGTTGTCCTGCACGAGTAATCAACAACTTTCGCGCTTTATCGGAAAGCGGCATACTTCCAGATCACCGTTGGTACCAGGGCTTGCGAGCGCATATTTCGGATTGTTGGGCGGAAGGGGATTTATCGACGTCCAGAACCACGGGGAATTCTTTTCGTCTCAATCGCCTCGGCCGCGGAAAGCTTCCGGTCTACGTGTGGTTCTGTGCGCGGAGCACCCGAATGCAACACACAACGCTTCCCGGCAGCGACACCACATGTAGGGCAGGGGACGGAGGATACCTGTTTGGGCTTGCGTTCTTTCATTTTCATTCGGACAGAATGCGGTAACACCCAGTCGCGAAACTGCTCACTTTTGAACAATGTGAGCAACATTCCGGCCCTTCCGCAAACCGTATGTAGAAACATAGAGGGCATCGTTATTCGTCCGGAAGTTTATCTTCGAGTTCGCTGGCAGCTTGTGTACGTCCGTTGTTTTACTAAACGACTGAACCTCTTGAGGCGAACTGACCGAATCGGACCGTTGTCGTGATTGACCCGTGGGGCGAACGGCTGGTAGACACTTTTCCCACGAAAGACGCAGCGAAGCGGGACACATGAGCACTTCCTCGGACATTTCTATCAGTTGTCTAGCCGTGTCGTACAGAGCGTCTTCGCGTTTGCAGCGTTCGATGCAGTAGCTTGGAATTGATCGTGAGACTGCGCGGTATTGGGTCAGCAGCGCAACGGGCGGGTGAGGGGAGAACGTACAGCGATGCCAGACCTAAATTGTGAATTGACCTTGAACAAAGAAGAAGCGGCAAACCTTTGGGACTTATGCACCGTTTTGCAGACGGGCTGTTCATTTAGGGACTATTCTGACCTTCAACTGCTTAAAGAGCTTCAACAGTGGCTGGCGGTTACAAAGGATCAACCGGAACCCGTTACCCTGAAAGTTACCCACACTGACGCTAAGAATTTGTGGGATTTGTTTGCCGCCGTCAGAGCCGCGTGCAAATTTTCAAAGTTTGAAGGCTGGCAGTTTGTTGAAGACATCCACCAAAGGCTTCAGAAGTCTTCCTCATTTGCAGTGGCAAGAGTTACGCAGAATCCGGCAGGAAGCCTGTGACACGCAGCTTGGGATTATTTAGCTCCAATTAGCTTAGCTCCAAATCCTTTGATAAGCAGCGGGGCTTTGGATCGTTTCAACGCAATTCGTAGCTTCACCGACAACAATAAAATCTGTTTGACAGTTTAGGAATAGCTTCACGGCTCTGCGCATGACGGAAGAGTCGTCAGCTATCAGGACCGTGGCGGGCATAGCCTGTTTTAACACGAAAAGACTGGGTCGCAAGTATACGTCGTTTAGCGGTCGGGATTATGGACCTGGAATGGAGGGTCGATGCTTTGGAAAGTTCCCACCCAACGTGCTGCTCAACGGATTTACCGGATCCGGTATTGGCGCGTTTATCCGGAGTTGAGCTAGATTGGGCGCGTACCTGAGCGAATTTCGCGCTGACTGCTATTCTCAAGGGCCTGTGTCTTCTCTCCTACAAACGGCCGGTCCAAAATAGAAACAGGATAATCAGTATGATCAGACTTACGCCGCTTATTGGATAGAAACCCCACTTCTTCCTACGCCGCCAAATCGGAAGAGTAGCCACAAGGGCTATGATGAGAAATACCGGAAGAATAAACGTTAGCATGTCTTGGACCCTCCATTTTTGCTCGGACCTTCCGGTTGAATCTTGGCATTAGGTCATGGAAGGAGCTACGTGGGTTTATCTCCTCTTTGGTTCGGCTGTGACGGTAACCTCAACGTGAGTGCCCTTTTTGAGCTTTACATTATCGCCGTGTTCGTCGGTTAACGTGTTTTCAATACGGAAATCTCGATGAGGGCGGTCGGCCCTGTCTATTGCTATCTGTGCTTTTTCCGGTTGGCTCGGACGGAGAGACGGGATGATCTTGTCAACGGTTCCGGGCATGGTAGTACTTGGCTGTTCTCGGGTTCGCGCTGTATCTAGATTCAGTTCCGTGATTCTCGCGGACCTGGCCATGCGGGGCTTCGCCATTTCCTTTTTGACGCTGGCATATGTCGCTCGACCCGATTTTGTCTTGCTTTTCTTTTGCGGCATGAACTCATCGTGGCACCCAGATGGAAGCGGCGCAGTCTAATTTCGCACAGTTGCGAAAATATTGCCGACTCTTGTTGGTTGCTGCCAATCTACTTGGTCATTCGATCGGTGGTGCTTATGAGTCCGCTGCTCTAACCGCTGAGCTACGAGCCCTTCGAGTGGCAACGACTTGATTCTATTCTTACAACAGTGGTTTCCTGCGGCAAAAGCACTTGAAGACGAATCGTAGTCTTTAAGACCTCAGACAGCGCTATTTCGCCCGCACTCCAGTTTCACTTTGTTTTGTCGCTCCCGGACGACGCTTTTGCGATATGAAGCTTGTTAAAGTCTTTTATAAATACGCGCAAGCCGGAGTCCAGCGTGGTTTTTGTATAGCCCGCCGCAAGCTGTTCCTTGTAATGTTCCAAATAGAAATCGAGTGGATCATTTGGATCCATGTCGATCAGGATCAAATCCGCATCGTTCATGACCAGCTTACCGAAGCGGAGACGATTGTTTTTGTAGGCCATGTAATTTCCG
>Ga0070713_100003000_pt1 | contig 11084 bp, 7 predicted proteins | sample LARL82metaG_FD_65465 | JGI IMG/M metagenome (GOLD analysis project Ga0070713, IMG submission 65465) | Corn, switchgrass and miscanthus rhizosphere microbial communities from Kellogg Biological Station, Michigan, USA - LAR L8-2 metaG | ecosystem: Host-associated > Plants > Roots > Rhizosphere ... | reverse complement strand
TGCGCCACCGTGGCGCTGTGCTGCGTCGTGCGCTACGTGGAAAGCGGGCGGATGATCTGGCTGTCCGCTGGCGGCGGCATGATGGGCGCGGCCATCCTCACCAAGGAGACAAGCGTCGTCCTGCTCGGTGGCCTGTACGCGTTTTTCGCCCTCACCCCGGCCCGGCTGCGGATCCGGCACCTGCTGCTGTCGTTGCTGCTGATGGTAGCGCTGGTGGCTTCGTGGCCATTCATGCTTCGAGTGGCCGGGCACTCCCAGACGGGTCAGAGTTATCTGCTGTGGCAATTGTTCCGCCGCCCCAACCACGACACATGGTTCTACCTCACCACGCTGCCGCCGTGGATCGGCCCGGCGGTGCTGCTGGTGGCGCTCGCCGGTCTCGTCTGGCTGCGCGGCGAGGGCACCTGGCGGGAACGGCTGCTGCTCGCCTGGATCGCCGTGCCGGTGATCTTCTTCACGCTCTGGCCGGTCAAGGGGTTCCAGTACCTACTGCCGGTCGCCCCGGCCCTTGCCGCCCTGGCCGGCCGCACCCTGGCGCGCCCGCTCCCCCGTCCCCAGTGGCTGACCTGGCCATCGTGGGCCCGATCGCGGGGAGCGCCGCGTGCCGCCATGGGCCTGGTGGCCATGGCCACGGTTATCAGCCTCGCGGTCCCGGCCTGGGCCCGGATAGAGCCCTCCGCCAGCGCCACGTTCCTGGCCGGCAGCGGTGGGCTGAACGGTGGCCGGGAGGCCGGCCGCTGGATCCTGCGCAGCGTTCCGCCCGGTGCCCGGCTGCTGGCCATCGGCCCCTCCGCGGCCAACGTCCTGGAGTTCTATGGGCATCACCCGGTCGCGGCCCTGTCCGTCAGCTCTGACCCGCGCAACCGCAACCCCGCCTACACCCCGGTGCCCAACCCCGACCTGGCGTTGCGCCGCGGTAACTTCCAGTACGTCGTCTGGGATGCCTACACCGCCGCGCGCACCCCCTACTTCGCCGGGCAGGCGCGGCGGCTGGCCAGCAGGTATCACGGTGTGGCGGTCTATACCTCCACCGTTACCGTGCGGGCACCGGGCGGGGCCGGGCTGACCGAGCCAGCCTTCGTGATCTACCAGGTGCGGCCATGAGGGCCCGGCTTGCCGCCGTCGCCGCGGTGGCCCTGGCCGCGCTCCCGGTCACGAGCGCTGCCACCGCGAGCCCGGCCGCAGCCAGCCCAGCCGTGGCCGCAGCGCACACGGCGACCCCGATCAGGCACTTCATCTTTCTCATGCAGGGCGGCCGCACCTTCGACAACTACTTCGCCACCTATCCCGGTGCCGACGGGCCGCCGCCGGGCACCTGTCAGCCGCGTTCCGCCGACCACCCCCAGGAAGGCTGCATCAAGCCCTACCCACTCGGTGACCGGCAGCCGCCACCGCTGGGCGCCAGCAGCACGACCATCACCAGCCAGTACGACCACGGGAAGATGGACGGCTTCGTTTCGGCGTACCAGAAACAGGGCCGCAACGGCGTGCCGGTCATGGGCTACTACGACCGGAGGCAACTGCCCTTCTACTGGGGCATCGCCGACCGCTATGTGCTCTTCGATCACTTCTTCTCGTCGGCGAGGTACGGCATCCGCGCCAACAGGTCGTACTGGGTCTCGGCCGCGCCACCGCCCGGCGGCTCCGGCGCGGTCCCGGCCCACGGGTACGGGAAGCTGCCCACGATCTTCGACCGGCTGCAGCAGGCGGGCGTCACCTGGAAGTTCTACGTGCAGAACTACGACCCGCGGCAGACCTACCAGAACGCGTCGCTGGCCAACCCGGAAACCCAGACCGCTCGGGTGCCGCTGGTGAACTATGCGCGCTTCACCCACGACCCGGCGCTGCGGCAGCACATCACCGGCCTCGACCAGTACTACCGGGATCTCAGCCACGGATCCCTGCCGGCCGTCGCCTATATCGCCAGCGCGTCGGGCGACAACGAGCGGTCCGCCCGGACCATCACGGCCGGCCAGGACCTGGTCCGCAACCTGACGACACAGCTCATGCAGAGCCGCTACTGGAACAGTTCGGCGCTGCTGGTGTCCTACGACGGATCCGGCGGCTGGTTCGACCATGTCCGGCCGCCGGGCACCGGGCCGGCCGCCCTCGGCTTCCGGGTACCGGCGCTGTTGGTCAGCGCCTACGCCGTGCCGGGGCAGGTCAATCACACCGTCCTCAGCTACGAGGGTGCGCTGCGGTTCATCGAGCAGAACTGGAGCCTGTCCCCGCTGACCGCACGCGACGCCTCGGCCAACAGCCTCACCAGCGCCTTCGACTTCGCCGCGGGGCCCCGCCCAGGAACCGTGCTGCCGCCGCTCTCCGCCGCCTCGGGCGGGCAACTGCACGCCCCGCACGCGCCGGCCGCGCCGGTGGCGGTCGTGTACGGGTTCTACGGGTCCTCGGCTGTGGCGGGCATCGCCCTGGTGATCCTGGCCGCCACCTTGCCATGGCTCACCAGACGCCGCCGGGCCATGGCCGGCGCGAGGGACGAACGAACCGGCGGTGAGCGCCTATGACGGGCAGGCTCTCCGTCCCCCGCCCGGCCGCACTGGCGGCCGTGCTGAGCGGGGTCATGGTGATCACGCCCGCCCTGGCCGTGGCAGCCCCGGGCCCGGCCAGGGCGGCCACAACCACGGCCGGGCCGGCCAGAGCCGCGGCCGGGGCAGGCTCCGCACAGTTCGCCCCGGCCGCGCCGTGGCCGGTCACCGTCACGGTCCGCACCGTTCCGGCGCTGCCGGGTGTCCGGTTCATGCTCGACGGCGCGGCGCTGACCACCGGCCGCGACGGCACGACCGCGCATACCGGCCAGCACGACTTCGGCCAGCACACCCTCAGGCTGGTCAACAGCACGGTGGTACGGCAGGACCGGCAGTACCGGTTCACCCGCTGGGCGGGGCAGCGGGATCCGGACCAGGCGTTCCGGGCTATCGTGCACGGCCTCCCGATGCGGGCCGACTACACCATCACGGCCGCGTTCTCCGTCTGGTGCCCGGTGGCTCCGCACTTCACCGGCCAGCACGGCCGCGTGCTGGACCCGGCGCGGATCGCAGCGGTCACCGTGCGCAGCGACACCGGGCAGGCCGCGAGCCTCCGGCCGTCCGGGACGACCTGGTTGCAGTGTGCCCGGCCCGTTGCCCGGGGCCGCACGCTGCGCAGCCAGGACGTGCAGTATTCGGTACAGCGCGTCATGGTGTCCGGCACCAACGTCGTGCACGCGGGCATCGAGCGGTTCTGGCCGGACCGCACCCGGGCACCCACGATCACCGGCTACTTCCACGACCTGACCATCACCGCGCACGATGCGCTGTTCGGCGGCGGCACCGGCCAGGAAGCGCTCATCACGCTTCCCGATCACACGGTGATCGCCGAGCCGCTCGGACCCGGGCACACGGCCACTCTCAGCAACCTGCCGCAGGGCTCCTACCAGGTACGCGTGAAGGCCGGCGGCGCCATCGTCTCCGCCCAGACAGTGCGGCTGTCCAGGGACGTGACGGTCGACCTCACCGCGGTCAGCCGCGCCGACCTCGCCGCCCTGGGCGGCGGCCTGTTCGTGACCGTGATCGGCCTCCCTCTGCTGTCCGGCTCGCGGCGCAGGTGGGTGACCGGCCATCTCCGGCGTCTCCGGAAGGGGGCAGGACCCTCATGAGCGGCTGGCCAGCCCGGCGAACGGGCGCTGCGAAAGGCGGCATCCTGGCCGCCGCAGGCTTGGTGATGGCCCTGGCCGCCGCGCCCGCCTGGCCTGCTGAGCCTGCCCAGGCCCAGCAGTCCTACCCGGCTTACCACGCCCGCGCGGGCGGCGCGCAGGTCACCGCCGGGCCGGTAGCCGGCGGGCGGGTGACCCCGCCGGCCCCGCTGCTCGCCTACTTCTACCAGTGGTTCAACCACAGTTCCTGGAACCGGGCCAAGAAGGACTACCCGCTGATCGGCACCTACTCCAGCAGCGACCCCAGGGTCATCCGGGAGCAGATCAGGCAGGCGAAGGCCGCCGGGATCGACGGGTTCATCGTGAGCTGGAAGGACACCCCGCTGAACAACGGGCGGCTGCGGCTGCTCATGGCGGCCGCCGCCCAGGAGCATTTCAAGCTCGCCATGATCTACCAAGGCCTTGACTTTCACCGGCAGCCGCTGCCGGCTTCCCGGGTGGCCGCCGACTTTGCCACGTTCCGGGACAAGTTCGCCGGCAGCCCGGTGTTCTTCCGGCTGGGCGGCAAGCCGCTGACGATCTGGAGCGGGATCTGGGCCTTCAGCGTCCCCGACGTTGCCCGGGTCACCGGCACCGTCCGGCCGGGCCTGCTCGTCCTGGCTACGGAGAAGGACACGGCCGGTTTCCAGCGGGTCGCCGGCCTCACCGACGGCGACGCCTACTACTGGTCCTCGGTCAACCCGGCCACCTACCCCGGCTACGGTGCCAAGCTCGACCAGATGGGCAACGCCATCCACCGCGATGGCAAGTACTGGATCGCCCCGTTCGCCCCGGGCTTCGACGCCCGCATGGTCGGCGGCACGAGGTTCGTCCCCCGGCTGGGCGGCCGGACCCTGCGCACCGAGTACGCGACCGCGCTCCGGTCCTCACCCGACGTCCTTGGCCTGATCAGCTGGAATGAGTTCAGCGAGAACACCCACGCCGAGCCGTCGGTCCATTACCGCTACCAGACCTTGGACACCCTGCGCCAGTTGCGCAGCACCAGCCTGCCCGCGCCGGCGGGTCCCGCCGCGCCCAGCGACGACGGCTCCGGCCGGCCGGGCAGCACCGCATCCACCGCCGTCTACGTGGGCAACCTGCTCCGGCTCGCGGGATTCCCCGTCGTCCTCGTGGCGGCCGTCGCGGTGCTCGCTTATACGCGACGGCGGGCCCGCACGCATCCCACCGGCCGGCCGCCGCGTCAGCCACGCCGGCGCAGCATCACGTAACGCACCAGCCCCAGGGGGCACCATGATTACCAGTCCAATCCGCCGCATCATCGCCGTGCTGCTCGGCGCGACCGCGCTGTCCGCTCTGGCCCTGACCGCCGGGTCATCCGCCCTTGCCTCGCTGCCTGGCACGAGTTCCCTGCTGACCCGGGCCCCGTACATCACCGACCTCACCACATCGTCGGTGCAGGTGAGCTGGGGCACCAGTGCGCAGTTCCGGGGAGTAGTGCAGTACGGCCCGGCGGGCAACTGCACGGCCCAGGCGGTGACCTCGGCCACGCTGGGCAGCCCGATCACGATCAACGGGGTGAAGGAGTACCAGAACTCGGTCGCGGTTACCGGGCTGGCCCCGGCCACTGCGTACTGCTACCGGGTGACTACCGGCGGAACAAGCCCGGTGGACCTGCTCGGCACCGAACCCTCGCCTCAATTCAGTACCCTGCAGCTTGCTTCGGGCACGGCGCCGACGACGTTCGCCGTCCTCGGGGACTGGGGCGACACCACCAACAGCGGCGTCAACAACGGCTCGGTCAACGCGAACCAGGCCGGGGTTGACGCCCAGATCGCTGCGAGCGGGGCCCAGTTCGCCATCTCCACCGGGGACACCGCCTACCCGGGCGGCACCCAGACCAGCTACGGCGACCTCAGCCAGACCGGGCCGAACATCAGCGCGATCTTCGGCCCCTCCTACTGGGCCAAGCCCGGCGAGAGCATCCCGCACTTCGTGGTCAGCGGCAACCACGGCCTGAACTCGACGTTCCTCACGAACTGGCCGCAGCCGGCGACGGTCGCCGCGTCGGGCGGCACGTACGCGATGACCCCCTACCCCTCGATTGACGGCACGGCGCCAGCGAACTACCCAACCTCGTACTACGCCTTCTCCACCGGCGGCGCGCGGTTCTACCTGCTGGACGCGTCCTGGGGGAACTCCAACACCGGCGACGCGACCGGCGGCACGTGCGGCTCGAAGTGCGCGATGTACCAGGTCGACCACGACGCCCACTGGACCGCGACGTCCGCTGAGTATCAGTGGCTCCAGCATGACCTGGCCACCCACCCCGGCGGGCTCAAGTTCGCCTTCTTCCACTTCCCGCTGTACACGAACAACTCCACCGAGGTAGGCGACCCGTACCTGCAGAACATTCCGGGCAGCACCGGCAGCCTGGAGCAGCTGCTCAACGCGGGCGGCGTCCAACTGGTCTTCAACGGCCACGCGCACATCTACGAGCGCAACATCGCCACCCCCGGCGGCGTGACCAGCTACGTGTCCGGCGGGGGCGGCGCCCAGGCCGAGCCGGTCAGCAACTGCACCTCCGCCGACGCTTACGCGGTCGGCTGGTCCTACAGCAAGGCGAAGGGCTCGGCGTGCGGCTCGGCCGCCGTGCCGGCCGGCGACTCGCAGGTCTACCACTTCCTCAAGGTGACGGTGACCGGCAGCACGGTAGCCGTCGCCCCGACCGACGCCACCGGCCACACGTTCGACGTCCAGAGCTACAACTTCGCGCCCGACCCAGCGCCGCCGTCCGCACCGGGCAGCCTGACCGCCACCACCGGCACCAAGAACGTGCTGACCTGGACCGCGGCGGCCGACAACGTCGGCGTCACCGGCTATGACATCTACCGCGACGCCACATACCTGGCCACCGTCGGGCCCGGCGCGACCAGCTACTCCGACTCGACCGCCACTGCGGGCACCGGCTACACCTACAAGGTCGCCGCCCGCGACCTGGCCGGGAACACCGCCACCGCCACCGCCAATGTCAACGGAGGCGCCTCGGACACGACGCCACCGTCCGCACCGGCCGGTCTCACGGCGGCCGCGACCGGGCCCACCACCGCGTCGCTGTCCTGGGGCGCCGCCGCCGACAACGTCGGGGTGACCGGCTACACGATCGCGCGCAACGGGGTCGCGATCGCCACCGTGCCCGGCAGCACCACGTCCTACGCCGACAGCGGCCTGGTGCCGGGCACCAGCTACAGCTACCAGGTGACGGCGTCCGACGCGGCAGGCAACGTGTCGCCGCCCAGCAACCAGGCCTCCACTACCACCCAGCCGGACACCAGCCCGCCCACCGCGCCGGGAACTCCGGCCGCGACCAGCGTGACCTCCGCGCAAGTCGGGCTGGCCTGGGCGCCCGCTACCGACAACGTCGGGGTGGAGGGCTACCTGGTGGTCAGGAACGGGTCGGCCATCGCCACGGTGCCGGGTACCAGCTACACCGACTCGACCGTGGCCGCGAGCACCAGCTACAGCTACCAGATCGTCGCCTACGACGCTGCGGGGAACACGACGCCGAGCGGCACCCGTGCGGTCACCACCCTGGCCCCGGACTCGGTCTTCTACGACGGGTTCGAGACGGGTGACCTCTCTCAGTGGTCGACGGTCAGCGGGCTGACCGTTCAGTCTGCGCTGGCCCACACGGGCAGCCAAGCGGCCAGGGAGACCAGCAGCGGCGCGGCGACCTACGCCTACAAGAACCTGTCCGGCAGCTACTCCGAGCTGTGGGGCCAGGCATGGGTGTATGTGGCGAGCCGGTCCACGTCGGCGAACCTCATCGGCTTCCGCGGCAGCAATGGCGGGTCGATCATCAACCTCTACCTGAGCCAGACCGGGAAGCTGGCACTGCGGAACAACGTGGGCGGCGTCACCACGACCAGCACCACCGCGATGCCCACCAGCGGGTGGCACAAACTGGTGCTGCATGTCATCGTGAACGGCGCGGCCAGCAGCGCTGACGTTTCCCTAGACGGCGCCACCGTGCCGGACCTGGCCCTGGCCGGGCAGAACTTCGGCACGAACCCCATCACGAGCCTCCAGCTCGGGGAGACCACCACGGGACGGACCTACGACATCGCCCTCGACGACGTCACCGTCACCCAGACCCTGCCCTGACCGCTCAGGAACGTCCGCCCGGAGCGTCCACCCCCCGACGCCCGGGCGGACCCGGCACTCATGGGACGGGCATGGCTGACCAGAGTGGCGTGTTAAGGACGTGACCCTCCGGACGGATGATGGGTATATGGCGATACCGTCATCTGGAGTGAACCGTTCCCTTACGTCAGACGTCCATGTGAGGACGGGCGTGCTTTCGTGGTCAGGGACACAACGGTTTCGCCGTACCGGATCGAGGGGGCCCATATGCCAGAGCGGCCGCGCAAGACATGGGTACTTATGAAATGCTCACGGTCACCCATCACAATGATGGGCAGATTCGAATTCTCCGGGGGGACCTGGTACCTGACCAGTGCCGCCGAGGTCTCTGCCGTCCAGTCCAGTTCTCCGGCTATGGGGCCGCTGTCCGGATCGTTCGGCCTCAGCCCCGAATACACCGGCTGCCCGGGCTGCCGCGCGGACAGCATCGTATGCTGCGGTGTCTGCGGCGAATTGAGCTGCTGGCAGTCATCGGATCCGCGGTTCAGGTGCGGCTTCTGCGGTAATGAGGGCGTGGTGTCGGGAAGGATCGAGCAGGTCAAGCCCTCTGATTAGGCGCACATCGCCCACGAGCACGGCAGATGAGGCTACGAAGGCATCCGGCGCAACGATGGGCTCACGATCGCGCATGCGCCCAATATCTCATGACAGCAAAGAGCGTGATCACTGTCACAACGGTCACGAGTAAGCCTGGCGGCCCTCCGGGCAGATGATAAGGGCATGGGTGAGCGGCTACCTGACGGTGGGGTGCCGGGGCCGGGCGGTGGAGAATCGGCCCGGTTGCTGGCCGGGATGCTGGGTGACCCGCTGGCCGGGTACGTCCGGCTGATGGCCCGGTACGGAGATGTGGTGCGGGTCCCGTTCGCCCCGCGGCGCTGGTGGTTTGTGCTGAGCCGGCCCGAGCACGCGGAGCATGTGCTGGCGGCGAACCAGGACAACTACGTCAAGGCGTTCACGTACCGGCCGCTGCGCGCGCTGGTCGGCGACGGGCTGCTGACCAGCGAGGGGGACATGTGGCGGCGGCACCGGCGGCTGATCCAGCCGGTGTTCTCCCGCCGGGACGTGACCGGTTTCGGCCCGCAGATGACGGCGGCCGCGCAACGCCTCGCCGGGCGCTGGAATGCGCTGCCCGACGGGTCGGTGGTCAACGTGGCGCAGGAGATGGGCGCGCTGACGCTGGAGATCGTCGGGCTGGCCCTGTTCGGCACGGACCTGACCGGCGATGCCGCCCGGATGGGCCGGGCGATGAGCGCGGGCCAGCGTGTCGCGGTTCTCACCACGTTTCTGCCCATCAGCTGGGGCCCGAGGTCGACCAAGGTGGTCAAGGCGGCCGCACGCCGGCTGGGGCGCACCGCCGAAGGCATCGAAGGCCCGGTGGGCCGCCTGATCGCGGCCCGGCGGCAAACCGGCGAGCCGGCTGGGGCGCCACGTGACCTGCTGGATGTGCTGCTCTGGGCGCGGGATGAGCAGGGCGCGGCATTGACCGACGCCGAGATCGCCGATGAGGTGGCCACGTTCATGCTGGCCGGCCACGAGACGACCGCGAACACCCTGGCCTGGTCGCTGGCGCTGCTGTCGGCCTACCCCGCGGCCCGAGAGCGGCTGGAGGAGGAACTGGAGACCGTGCTCGGTGGCCGTGATCCGGCCGCCGCGGACGTGGCTCAGCTGCCCTGGGCCAGGGCCGTGGTGGCCGAGGCGCTGCGGCTCTACCCGCCCGCCTGGACGATCGAACGCGACGCGCTCACCGACGACGATGTCGCGGGCGTACCGGTTCCGGCCGGGAGCGTGGTCGCGATTCCCCCGTACCTGGTGCACCGCCATCCAGGGTTCTGGCCGGACCCGGCCGGGTTCGATCCGCGCCGCTTCCTGCCCGGCGGCAACGGGGACGCCGCTACCCGGCACCGTTACGCGTTCATACCGTTCGGCGGCGGCAAGCGGGCCTGCGTCGGCTCCTCCTTCGCCGAACTGGAGACCGTGCTCGTGCTCGCCACCATCGCCCAGCGTTTCCGGCTGGAGCTGACCGCCCGCGGTATGCCCGCCCCGGTGGCCCAGGTCACCCTGCGCCCCGGCCGGACCCTCCCGATGCACCTCCGCCGCCGCTAACACCCCGGCCTCCCTGGCCCCCAGGGCCTGTGGAAACCATGATCCGTGCGGATTACCGCCTGCATAGGGGTGAGAATCCGCATGGACCATGAAATCCGGTCCTGAGCGGGAAATGCTCGTCAGCGCGGCACGTCCGCCTGATGTATCACAGCGCCGCGTTCGGCCTCCGCTTTTATATACGGCCTCAACAGGCTGTCCGACGGGCCCGCGGCGAGACAGAACGGGGAGGCGGGACGTAATGATCGGACGCGATCATGCTCGTATCGCTCTGGCCACGATCCGGCTGGTGAACGGCACGGTGGCGCTGCTGGCCCCGGAGATGATGCTCCGGCGCCTGGGCGCGGACCCCGCGGTTAACGGGGTCGCGGTCTACCCGCTGCGCATGTTTGGCATCCGTACCGTGCTGCTCGGCGCAGAACTCCTTACCGACGGCCCCATGCAGCGAAAAGGCCAGGTCGGCATCCTGATCCACGCTACGGACGCGGCGTCGGCGATTACCGCCGGGCTGCGGCGGCAACTGCCCGCCCGGGTGGCCATACTGGCCGCCGGAATCTCCCTGACCAATACCGCACTGGCCGTGATTATCGCCAGGCCGGACTGAGCGGGGGAGATTGCCATGCCGCATCAAGTGGGCATCACGATCCGGGCGCAGGTCGCCACCGGAAGGGTAGCCGACCTGCGCGACTGGCTCGCTGAGGTCGCGCGCAAGGGCCTGGCCGAGGGGCCGTTCGGCCTCAGTCACCTGCGGGGGCTTCACTTCGCCAAGCTCTACCTGCTTGACGAGACGGCGGATGCCGACGGCCAGCAGATTCCGGCCACGCTCGTCTTCATGAGCGAGGTGGACGCGCCCCTGCGGCGGCACCTGGCCGAGCTCATCGACCTGGCCGGAGAGGGCATCGACGAGGCCTTCGCGTACTGCACGGGCTATCCGGGACCGGAGGGCCGCCGCCGGGCCAAGATCGCCTGGCTGCGCCGGCACATGATCCCCGCCAGCGCCTTCTACGTGAACACCGTGGGCCGCGGGCTCGAGCAGATCCGCCAGGAGGCGGCGCTGCGCGATGCCCTGGAGGATTATCTCGACCAGGGCGACTGGTCCGGCCGCACCGCAACCGAGATACGCCGGGAACTGCGCGCG
>Ga0070713_100002997_pt1 | contig 11090 bp, 10 predicted proteins | sample LARL82metaG_FD_65465 | JGI IMG/M metagenome (GOLD analysis project Ga0070713, IMG submission 65465) | Corn, switchgrass and miscanthus rhizosphere microbial communities from Kellogg Biological Station, Michigan, USA - LAR L8-2 metaG | ecosystem: Host-associated > Plants > Roots > Rhizosphere ... | reverse complement strand
CGATATAGTTGCCGGTTCTCGCGTGGCCACGAACTGCGGAGTGAACACGCTATCGGTGCGCCCAGCAAGTGGCGCTGCGTTTTCCCGCTACTTTCGGGCGATTTCGATGCGCTGATACTTCGTTGCCACCAAGCGTTGTGATTGGTGGCGTTGGGCGGAGGGACACAGCGAGCAATTTGCCGAGATCGCGGCCAAACTTCGCTGCCCGGCAGGGCTGATGAAGTGATCGAATAGCCGACCAATGTCGGCTTTTGGCCCTTAGCGGACATCGGCTTTTGCGTAGCAATTCCGCCGCGCGCGTCGCGGCGACAACTAGTTATTGCGTGGCTTTTTGCGACGCTCAGGCAAAGCGTCAATCTTCAACGAATGTTTATGAAACAGCCCTCGATTTCCGCACTTATTGCATCGTGCGGAAAACTCATTAGCAATCCCGCTCGGTCTAAAAACGTGGATAGGCGCTAGGCATTTCTGACAAGAAACTATCCCGCGTTGATAAGTAGACTGCGGTCTGCCCTTGGTGGGACGTCTGAGCATGATGCTTTCACTTTCTCTTGGTCCCAATATCAACTATTCCCTTCTCAAATATTAAGAATCGCTGGCAGGTTCGCTTGAGTCAGAAGCTGCTACGTGATTGCAAGAAAGAGGTTTGAGCTGAACGGGCCCAGCAGCAGACCCGTATAGCCGACCTGGTGGGCAGAGCCCGGTGGCACAAGCGACGAGAGGTGGCGCGCGGACATCAGGATTAGCTCCTTGTCCTGGGACCACTTCTGCTTTCCGGTCACAGCGCAGGCGAGGAACCATGTTGTGTCGGTCCAATGTGCCAGTGGGATCGCGGTATGGTGTTCAACGGGAAAGAAGCGATGCGGCACGCTGATGAAAACGCGTCGGGCGACCCGCACCATCTCAGCGATAAATCGTGCCTGGTTCTCCCGGCTCCCGACGTGTTCCAACACGGCATTTGAGGTTGCGACGTCGAAACTCTTGTTTGCGAACGGGAGTGGTTCGCCAGTGGCTACTCGGCGGTAGCGGACGCGCGGAAATGCTGCCTGGAATTCGGTTGCCTCACCGAGCCCACATGCGGTGATCTGCTCCTGATTTGGATAAAGCCGCTCAAGCACATTCGCACCATCGTTCAGGACGTCCGACACGCCGACGTCCAGGATGGTCTCTGCCGGGTTTGGAGAGCATGTCGCGATGAAGTCGGCGTAGATACGATCCCGCGCGCGGATCATCAGACGCTCGCTCAAGCTCCCGGGCTTGGCGACTTCATAGTACCGCTGATCAACCGTCATCGCTGCGCCCGGGTTTTAGCCTCAGTCGATTATGTTAGCCGGAATGCAGGAGCGCGACGATTCGAATAGATGGTGCGATGTCCGCTATTGGCCCAAAGCGGACATGAGCTTCTACGCCGCACAAGTCCGCTTATGGGGGCAAAACGGACAGTGTCAGGGACCCGAACTCGCGCGTGCAATTGTACTGATTGGTTTGTCTGTGGTGCGGGGCAGTTATCGATGTCTCAATTCTTCGTCGTCGCTTCCGCATAGCGCGAATAAAGGGTGTCAACGCGTTGTTGCCACATGCCCACGAACGCGCTGGAAGTTAGCTTGGCAACCGATTTCCAAGCCTGTTTGATAGCGGGAAGGGTATTGCCCCAGATCGCGCGCTTGCACCAGCGTTCCCCTTTTTCCTTGCCTTCTTCGGTGGCGCACATGGATTTCCAGGCGATGCGCTTCGGATGGCTGACGTGTTCTGCCGCGCCCTGCCATCCCTGCTGATGGATCAGATACAGATCACTGAAAGTCGCTTTTCTACCGGTCTGGTACTCAAAAAGGAGCGCCTCCGTGGCAAACTTGTAAGCACCGGCAACAGAATTGTCGCGCGGATCGGTGATGCTTCCTGAACCGTATCGTTTGAACTCATATTTACTGAGCTGGAAGAGCCCAATATACGATCCAGTGCGCTGTTTCGGATTGAAGTTGGACTCGATTTTGGCCACGGCTTTCATGAAGCTGAAATCCAGACCGAAAGCATCAGAGGCGCGTTTGATCTCCTCAACAGGCGTTCCAACTGGAACGGCCTTTATCGTCTTTAGAAAAGCATCTGCCGGCTTCTCGGCAGGTGGAATTTCAGAAAAAACGTAATAAGCGAGAAGAGAGAAGTTCTGCTTGGGAGCCATCAGGTCAGAGGAGTGATCCTGATCTGAGGTTTTCGTTCTTTCTTGTCGTTCGACAAGAGCACGTTGTTCAACCAGGGCATCGAAGGTTGCTACCCATCGAGCTTGCTCTTCTTCAAAGGTGTCGGAACTGATTCCCACTTTGGGTGAGAGCAATGGCTCATGCGCGCGCGGCAATGCGGAGGTCTCGAAGTTGCTCGGCAGTGCCGAAGTAACTTCGATATCAACTGCCTCGGGTGAGGCGGCACTCATCGTCATTTCTGTAACAACCAGATAAGCCGCGGCAACTGTGAATGCGGCTCCGAGAAAGGCGAACTGCAAGCGTCTTATTTTTCGCAAATCGGTTCCCCGACGGCGTCCTTGCTTGGTCTTCCGTCGTGCGATCGAGCTACGGGAGCTCATCGATTGTCCGCGTCGTGTACTTTGATTTGGCGCTCCGGGAATCTTTGCTTCAGCGCCATGCCCGCTTTCAACGCCTCGATATAAATTCGATATACCGAGCCAATTTGCCCGTCGATTTCGACGACATAGGATTCAGAAACGGCGGCGGTTTGAGTATCGGCTTCCATGAGCGACCTCCGAACGCGAGGTTACAAACAGTTTGATTGGCCCGCTTAATGATTGATTAAATCAGGTTAATTTTTTCTTAATCGTTCGGCGTCCGCCGTCATTAATTCCGCTATTGGGGGTAACGCGGATATAGCTTTTTGCGGCGCGAATGTCCGTTACTGACCCAAAGCATTTGCAGCGCCCATATCTGTTTTCGAGGGGATAGCTGACATATGGAACTTGGCGGCGTTCTCCGTCCAGTTCCCTGCCGGCTATTAACGTTGATTTCGCTGAACCTCGCTGAGACACTATCGAACGCGACGAGAGAATTTTGTTTGCAGTTGCGCTCCCTCCGCCAATCTTGCGCCCCAGCGAGTTGATTAGGGCTTCCGCAAGAACAAACAAACTCGCTTACTGTCGCGCGAGGCGCTCTCCGCGCGACGTCGCTCGCATTCTTCTCACCAGGTCGACGATGACTTTTGCGGCTGCCGCGAGAACCAGCGCGCAAAGCGCCGCCTTCGACACTGTCTCCATCGGCCCCTCAACCAGCATCGCGTGGACCACGCTGCCTGCGACGATGACCATCGCGAGGGACATGTGCACGATGCGCCACGTTCGCAATCCCAGTCGTCGGCGGAACGCAGCCAAAAGCGCGACGGCGAAGATGGCCCACATGGCGATCACACCGAAGGGCGAGAATGGCGTAGGCGATGCGAAGAGAAGCGCGTCAATCATGTCGGGCGGACTGGTGATCCAAAGGCCCCCGACGTGGACCACCACCGCCACGACCAGCGCGCCTCCGATCCAGTGATGGACACGCCGTCCACGATAAGCCGACAGTCCCGGCAGATAACCGGCGATCAGCAAAGGCTGAACGAGCGCAAGACCCAGTGCGACAATCCCGGCGAATCCGGCCAGAATGTAGATCGGACCGCGCCATGCGAGCAGTGGGCTCGCCGCCGCGAAGGCGATCGGCACGCAAATGGCAGTTACAAGGGCGGCCCAGATCAGGGTCGCCTTAGCCAGTCTCATCCTTTTGTTTCCAACTCGGTCAGGCGGGCTGAAGGACGAAGTGCGCCTCGAGGCTGGTGTCTTTTGCGCTTCGCATCACGGGACGCAGAAAGACGGTTTGGAATTCACCGCTGTCATAGGCGAGGTGACCGTGCGGTTGGCCGAAGATGGGAATGATCTGCGGCATCTCGAGACGGAACTTACCGTCCTTGTCAGTGAGCGTGGCTCCATGGCTCTGCGGCTCGTGTTCCTGCCCTTCGGTCGTGTGCGCCCAAATCTGGATGCGCTGCCCGGCGAGTGGAGCCCCGTCGCCTGCGCGGCGTACGGTGCCACTCATCCAGAAGCCACCTTTGCCGATCCGATCCACGATCGCCGCGCCCTTGCGGTAGTTGTTGGAGCCGCCCGACATTGAAGGGGTCGGCGCGAGGCCTTCCGCGCGGGCGGGCACGACAAGGCCGGAAATGCCGGTTGCCAGAACGGAGCCACCGGCGGCGAGGAGGTTGCGGCGACTGAGTACGAGGGTGGTCATCTAAATTTCTCCTGGCGATCTTGCAGTTGCTCCGAAGATGGAGCTGCAACAGGCGCGAGACACCCTGAATTTAGCGCGGTTGCGGCCAATTTTCCAGTTGCGGAATATGGGCCGTAAGCGCACGTGTGCGGACCGCGTCAATAAGCCTGCAACGCCAGCACGCCTCCGGGACCGATCATCAGCCCCCAGACTTCGTCGACGCCGAGTTCAATCTCATTGCTCTGCAACGGCTTGCCCTGCAGCTTGACGGAATATTTGTATTTGCCGGGTGGTAAATCTAGCGCTGGGCCGTCCGGATTTTTGACACCAGTGCCGGCGGCGACGTTGATCGCTTTGCTGTTGAACGTAATCGTAGCGGCAGCGTCGTTGATGTTGCCAAATAGTACCTTCGCCTGGCCTCGCTTCGGTGTAATGCCAGCTTTGGCAACTGCGCCCGGATCTTTCACCACAAGACTTATGCTGGTGGCATCGTCCTTGCGGCCAAGGTTGAGTATCGCCGGGCCATCCGGTGAGGCGTATGCGATGGTTGCTTTGTCGGCCGTAACTGCGGCGCCATTTGGTTCCTCTTTCCAGTTCAGTTTGCCGAGCTCGCGGCGATAGAAGCCCAGCACATCGGCGAGTTCGAGCGGCACGCTGGCCTTGAGCTCGCGACGGAACGGTGTCTTTGTGCCCTCACTCATGGTGTGGCGTTTGGGCACTGGCAGACCACCGCTCTCTTCGGCCTCGAGATCCTCTGCGCTGGCTTTCGCGGGAACGGCATTAGACTGCGGAGCGGTGGGTCTCCAAGCTGAAATTTTCAGCGCGGAGCCGTCAGCAGATACATTGGTCTTGTTGCCCATCCGCATGATCGTGAACGAGACGGATTTTCCGCCTTTTGCGAAATTGAGCACGACCATGTTGGCGTTGTTGATCACCGATGAACGTGAATCCCATCCCTGTCCCTTCATGGTCGAGCGGTAGAAATCCGCCACGGCACTGAGGCTGGACGGGCTGCTGAACTCGAGCTTGCCGTCGGCGCCATCGAATTCGACATCTTCCGCCGTATCTGGCACCGGGACGGGCGCCTTGTTTTCCGCCAGCACGCGCAATGCCGCCGTGGGGCCGCTCGACGGCTGCGCCGCAGGCGCCGATTTCTGCATCGCCGTCGCGTCGGCGGTCGCCTCGCGCATCATCTGCTGCGCCTGGTTCAGGAGCGCGTCGACCGAGCTGGCCTGATTGGCAGAAGTCTCAGCCTTGGCAGCCGGTTTTGGAAGCTGCTGCACAAGGCTGACCGTTGTCAGATCGTATTTGTGACCGAGCTTGAGCACCGCCGGACCTTCCGGTGACGTGAAATTAAGCACCACGGTGTCCGGGTTGACGGCGGCACCCTGGGCTTCTTCTTTCCAGTTACGCGCCGTGAGCTCGCGGCGGTAGAACGCCAGCACAGTGTCGACTTCGGCAGGCACCGTAGCGTGCACTTCGTGCGCGTTTTGGCCGCCGGTACCGCCTGCCGTTTTAGTCAGCTTCGGCCTGGGCAGACCAAAGATGTCCTCACCTTTCTCAAGCGTCTGCGCTTGCGCGAACGGTGGCACCTTGATTTCAGCATTGGTCTTGCCGTCATCGCGGCGTTGAATCGTCAGCACAACAGGCCGCTGCGTCCCGCGAATGAAATAGGCGGCAGTGCCGTTCGTTATTTTCTCTTCAAGTTTCGCGTTCGGCCATTGCTTTGTGGCATCGGCCGCGGACAACGCAATCCAGCCTCTCGCACTCAGCTCCTTGCGGAAGAAATCGAGTGTGCCATCAACGGTCCCGGCGGTCGTGGCATTGAGATAAGGCCGATTTTCGTCGAACACGACGTCAGTCGCGTCGTTGGGAATCGCCAATGCAAAATTCAGCCTGGCCGGCGAATAGTAGACAGTTGTTTCCTCACTGGTCCGCTCGTTCTTTCCAACCTGAATTGTAAAGGACACTGACAATGCTTGCGGTCCCTTTTTGAAGCTCAGCAACGTCGTGTGTACCTCTTCGAGCGGAGCTACATATTGTTTCCAACCGTCTGCGGCCAGCATTTGCTTGAGTGCGGCAGTGGTCTCCGCGAGCGGGCGTGCAACAGAGTAGACCACACGGTCCGAGGACGAGCGGGCGGGGTCTTCCTTGGCGCCTTCAAGGCGCGGCACTTTGTGGACGTCGACCAGTTCGGCGCCGGTATTGTCGCTGTTGAAGAACCCTCGCTCGAGCGAAGCCAGATATCCGGCCGGCAACTCCTCAAACTTGACCTTGGTCCCGCCGCCCTCGGCGCGCTCGAGAACGAGCGTCGCGAGTCGCCTGTCGCCCTGGAGGTAGTAGGCGTAAGCGCCGCTCTTGGTCAGCTCACCAGACGTGCCACCCGGCGGCTGAACTCCGTTTAGTTTTTGCGACCATAGCGACCATCCGTGTGGGCTCAGTTCCTTGCGGTAGAAATCAAGCGTCTTATCGATTGGTTCGGCGGAAACCAGCATCAGCAGCGGCTTGTTCGGGTCGAACTCGATGTTGGTGGCATCTTTCGGAAACGGCAGGTCGTTTTTGAGCACAGCCGCGTTGTATTGCACGCTGGTCGCGTTGCCCTGCGCGGGCGCAATCGTGATGAAAACGCCGAGAGCCAACGGACCCTTCTTGAGCGAGATGAGACGCTGGTTTGCATCCGAGGATACGGAGGTGTGCGGTGCGACGTATTTCTGCCATCCATCGGCCGCGAGTGCCTTGTCGACAGTATCGGCGGTCTGTGCGACGGGCTTGGGCGTCGTAAAGATTGTGCTCGCCGGGCTCGCGAATATCTCCTTGGCGCCGGCGACCCGCGGAAGCTTGCTGGTGTTGAGCGTTCCGTCGGATTGCGGTTCGGATTTCGAACAACCGGCGAGCGTCAAAGCGCAGATAAATGCGGCCAGCAATATGCCTGTCCGCGATCCCGTATCGCCTCGCGTGATTGTTCGCGCATTCATTCTCGCTCTCCCCCCATGGACACAAGCGCCGCGAGCCTAGCACGCAGCACCCCGATTACGTTCATACAGGGAATTCCCTGAACGACGCTTTCCCATTGGTCGTTTCATACGGCCAATAGGTTCAGATCGCCGCAGGTTTTCCCGGACACCATGCCACCATCATAAAAATTATCCGTTCTGTGAACTACAGCACAGAGAACAAGACCCGGTGAAATTAGTGTGAAAGTCAGAACCAAGGGCTCTTTTGGCCATACCGAAAGGAGACCTTTATGCGCGCACTAATAGGCATTGGTCTTGTGACCGTTGTTGCAATCGTCGCCTGGTCAGTTGGTCCAACCGTCGGCAAAACGCATCGCGCTGACACCATCAACCCGCTCGGCCTGATGACAACGCCGGCGAATCTTCCCACGGAACGATACGACGCATTCTAGGTCGTACCGGAGTCATAAGGCCGAGAACTTCTCGGCCTTATGACCGTGTGATTGGTGCATACGTTCAGCCAGATCGGCTTGGAACCCACCGGACGTCAGTCTATTGATCCAATAAGGGAGACTGGTCCTCGTAGAGGTGCCTTACCAAGGCGGGCACCATGCTTAGGTCGATTCCCTGGGATGTGTGGGTTGCCGCTGCAATTGCTGCTGCGGTCGCGCTTGTCGCATTTTTTGATGTAGGTCCGGCAATTTATTTTTCTCTTCCTTGGCCTGTGTGCCTACATCGCCGTCCAAACTTTTGGCAACGAGCGCGACAGATAGAGACAGCATAAGTTTGCCGTCTCACTTTTTGCATTCAGGAAGGCAAAGATCAGCGAAGTTCCCGCGTCACGCAACGCTGTCGCGCAGCACAATAAAATCAGCTCGTGGGGTTCGCGACATAATGAGCAATCAGCAGCGCTCCCGCTGCAGCAAATGGAATACCGACAACAATAAAGAAAACACAAACGCCCAAGCGGTCGTAATGATCAAGTGCGCGGTGGGATATCGAGTATCGCGCCGCGGTGGCTGCGAGCAAAATCAACAGAATAGTTCCAATGACTGCAGTCAGCACTTCGGCACCTCGCGTAACAAATACCCAAGAAAGCTAATTAGCACGACGGGCGGTTTCCACATGCGCAGCCAGATACCACCGATTTAATGCAACCCCTCCGGCCTCTCGGTCGTTGTTCCGCCACAGCCCGTTGGAGGCTCCCATGAAAGATCGATGCAATCTCAAGCTGACACTCACGTTAGCCGCAGCCGTCGTTTGGTTCGGCACTAGTGGATTAATCCGCGCCGAGGAAAGCGCCACGGTCCCGACAGACCCTGGATTCAATGCCAATACAGGCCAGATCAATCCGGGCGTGGAACAGCAAGCGTCCTCGCAATCGAAAGAGCGCATAGATATTCCGACACCTGAGGAATCACGCCGGGCCCTCCTGGAGCCGTACTCGACGCAGCCGTCTCTCGGCAACACGCCCAATGTGCCGCGTCCGGAAGGCCAAACGGTCGGCGGGCCAAATGCCAGGCAGGAATCGCAAAACGCTACCGGGGGGCCGGAAGGGCTCACGACAGCCGGCAGCACTCCGGATCGGGCCGCCGTAAAGTCCGGCGGACAAGCGGCGTCAACCGCAACGAGCTCTACATCTTCTACGGCAGGCGAGCCGCCTCCGTCCGGGCCGATCGGTTCGTTCGGCCAGACGATTCCTGCCAAATTCTCCAATCGAAACGACGTCCTCGATCGTACACCGATTATGGCTTGGCCATTGCCGCTCAGTGATCAGCAACGCATGCAAATATACGATGCGGTGATGTCAGACACTTCGCAACCGGTCGCGGACGCCGATGCGCTCAAGCCCACAAGCGAGCTATCGCCCGATCAAGCGCTCAACGGCATGCGTCCCTTGCCGGAAAGCGTGCGCAGCATCGATGGGGTCGAGCGGCTTTATTACTTGAAGACCAAGCGTAAAGTCTTGCTTGTCGAGCCCGCAACCCGAACGGTGGTTGGCGAGATCGGGGGCTGAAAAGGAGCCATCGGCGGGCCGAGGACTTCGCTGGCTCATTCTTGAGCGCTCTGTGCTATTCGCGCGGCAACCAAACCGTCGCCGTTTCGCACTGCAAGCCGTCGAAGGAGTTCTTGCGCAAACTGCGAAAGCGAATCATCGCGCGCGCCCATGACTACGATGCGGTCGCCTCGACGGGCCAACCTGACCAGCATGTCACCACAGCCGCCACGGTCCGCAAAAGCAAAGGCCTTCCGACCGCGCCGTTGAACTTCGCTAACGATATCGTTGCTGCCGACGCTGCGGTCGACAGTGCCGCCGAAATAAACCGGCTCTGGCATGACAAGAACATCCTCATCGTGCAACCCGTTTGCAAAGCACTGCACCAAAGCATCCCTCATGAAACGAATTGGGCCGTAGCCATGGGGCTGAAACATCAGCAGCAAGCGTCCAGGAAACGCATGCAACGTTTCGAGCGTGGCTGATATCTTCTCGGGGTTGTGAGCAAAGTCGTCGAACACGGTTATTTCATTCGCCGTGCCCACGATCTCCAGTCGCCGACGGATGCCGCTGAACTCACCGAGATAGGCCGCAGCTGCCGGGAGGGCCACGCCGCAGGCCTCCGCGCCACTCAGGGCGGCGAGTGCGTTCGCTACATTATGCAGACCTGGGACTTTTAGATTCACCTCAACAGTTTCACCCGTCTCGCGCGCCTTCACCTGGAACACGGTTCCAACCGGCGACTGAACTGGCGGAGACGCAACAAGGTGTGCCTGCGGGGAATTCAGGCTGTAGGTGATCGCTTGCCCCGGCTGCAAACCGCTCAAGAGAGCCGCGGTTTCAGCGTTATCGAGATTCAACACAACCCTCTGCGCCTTGGAAACAAAACCGCGGAAAAGAGTGCGCAACTCGTCCATCGATTTATGGTCCAGGGAGATATTGTTAACGATAGCCACGCGGGGCGTAAAAAGCGCAATCGAGCCATCGCTCTCGTCCACTTCACTGACGAAAATTTCGCCGTCGCCGATTCTTGCGCTGGCGAAAGGTGAGTCCGGATCAACAAAGTTCTTCATATCCGCGCCATTCATGATTGTCGGATTTTTTCCAGCGCGGTGCAGAATCCAGCCGAGCATGCCGACCGTGGTCGACTTGCCACTCGTGCCGGCGACTCCGACGCTCACCGTGGCGGAGTTGAAAAGTTCGGCGAGAAGCTTCGCGCGAGTGGTGATGGCGGCACCGACACGACGCGCGGCTTGCACGTCTGGCACCGTGTCCTCAACAGCAGTAGACGTCACCAGGATCTGGCTGGGCCTGATGACGCCACTGCCATCCTGTGGATGGAGCAGCACACCGCGTGCACGCAGAAAATTAAATCTTTCGGCATTGCGCCCCTGGTCGAGCGCTCGGTCAGAACCCTCAACCAGTCCACCCCTGGCTTGAATGATCAAAGCGAGCGGGGTCATGCCACTACCGCCGACACCGCAAAAAAAGTAATCTCCGAGTCGCGACATTGGCAAAATTTAGAAGGGTTGCCGATGAGGTGCAATGCAGGCTGGGCGTTTGGATGAGCAAAGAGAAGTGCAGGATCGGTATCGTCGCGCCGGCTTCTCGCATGTCTCCCGAGGTTGCCGAGCGTGTGCCGACGTTGGCGAGATCGTTGTACCCGGACAGGACGCCGGAGATCATCTTCCACCCGCAGTGCTTTGCTTTGCACGGCCATTTCGCCGGCGATGACGAAACGCGCACACAGGCCTTCCTCGAGTTTGCCAACGACGAGAGCTACGACGCGGTCTGGTTCGCGCGAGGCGGCTACGGTTCCTGCCGCGTGGTGGAAGGGGTCATGTGTGGCTTGAAGGAGCCGTCCAGGCGAAAAGCCTACTTGGGCTACAGTGATGCCGG
>Ga0070713_100002990_pt1 | contig 11102 bp, 10 predicted proteins | sample LARL82metaG_FD_65465 | JGI IMG/M metagenome (GOLD analysis project Ga0070713, IMG submission 65465) | Corn, switchgrass and miscanthus rhizosphere microbial communities from Kellogg Biological Station, Michigan, USA - LAR L8-2 metaG | ecosystem: Host-associated > Plants > Roots > Rhizosphere ... | reverse complement strand
CTCGCCGAGTGGCGCGATCTGGACCTCGGCAAGCTGAACGTGACGCTGACGGTGAATGGCGAGACCGTACTCGAGCAAATCGGCGGTCATGCGACCGGTGACCCGCTCGGCGTCGCGGTGGCGCTTGTGAACATGTGGCGCGAGCAAGGTGGCGTGCGGGCCGGACAGTTCGTTACCTGCGGCTCCTACACCGGGCTCCGTTACCTGAAACCCGGCGATACGTGCGGTGTGAGTTTCGCGGACCTGGGCTCAGCGTCCGTGCAGTTCACCGGTTGACAAGCACATTCGCCGGATCGGCGGCGATCTCGCCACGTTCCACGCGCTTCACAACCCCGGTCAACATCGCATGCGTCGGCGCCGGTACGCCGGCCTCGGCGCCCTTCTCGGCGATAAAGCCGTTCATGAACTCGATCTCGGTGCGCCGTCCCTTCGCCATGTCCTGCGCCATCGAAGGCCGCTGCAGATCGCTGCGCGCAGCGGCATTTGTGCCGGCAAGCATCAGTCCCTCGATCTCGTCCAGTGCGCCCCGGTTGCCTTCCGATGCGAGCGCAAGCTTTTCCGGCTCCAGCGCACCGATCTTGCCGAGAGTGAAGCCGAGCGCCTGACCGACCCGTACGGATTCGCCGCCCAGCCGGATGCAGATGCGCCGGATGCCGTCATGGCTGTCACGCGCATTGCCGCCAAGCCCGGTCGCAGCCGAAACGCCATTGCGCATGCCGTTGACGCAGAGCTTGGTCCAGCGCTCGCCCCACAGATTCTCGGTGGCATGTGCCGTGTCGATCCCGTCCAGCATTTCGGCGAGTTCCTCGACGCGGCGCGAGATGCGGCCGTGCGGCTCGCCAACATGGAACGAAACAACGTTGGGGTTCTTCATCATGGTTCGGCGGACATGGCCCGGCTTGAACAGCTCCACACCGACGCCGCCGCCGACCACGCAGCCCACCGTGCGGCCCCAGCCTACCACGCTCGCAATGCGTTCCTCGTTGATGCAGTTTTGCGACGACACCAGGAAGCCGCCCGGTGCCAGGTATTGGCGGATCATGCGCGTCGCCCACATCGTGTCGTACGATTTCACCGCGATGAAGGCGATATCGATCGGCTTCTGCTTTGCCAGTTCCTGAACATCGGTGATGTGCACGGCGTTGACGCGGACGATGCGATTTTCGGCCTCGGTCATCCCGTAGAGGTGCATGCCGTGGGCGCGCATTGCCTCGACATGTGCGGGCCATGGATCGATGAGCGTGACGTCGTGGCCCAACGCGGTAAGGTTTGCGCCGATATAGCCGCCGATCGCACCGGCGCCCACGAAGGCGATGCGTTTGGCCATTTCTGTCGTTTCCCCCGTTATTCGGCCGCGAGCGGCATTTCCGCAGCTTCGGCACGCACCCACACAGCGGTGTCATGGAACACCGCGCCACCCATCGGCGGCGCCGGATCGTCGCTGGTCAACGCGTTGATGCCGATGCCGCCCTCGAATGCGGCGTTCGGCCACACGCTTTCCGCCACCACGACGCCTGGCTGGAGACCATCGAACAACCGTGCATGCAGCACGACTTGGCCACGTGGGTTGCCGAGCCGCACGAGACTGCCGTCCGAGACGCCGAGGCGCGCTGCATCGGCCGGATGCAGCAGCACGGTCGGCCGCCCTTCCCGCTCCCGCGACGACGGTGTTTCCGTGAAACAGGTGTTGAGGAATTGCCGCGATGGCGCGGTCACCATGCGGAATGGACGATCGGTTGTGGCCTCGTCGGTCGCCGGCATGTAGTCGGGCAGCGTTGGCATGCGTGCCCAATCGCGACCGATCGCACGCCAGTCGGGTGCGAAATGGAAGCGCTTGTCGGACTGCGGAAAACCGTGGTGGAAATGCGCGTCGTCGAACGTTGGGGCGATGTCGATCCAGTGGTGCTCCAGCACCGTCTTCGCGTCCGGCCAGCCCGAGACACTTAGCGTTTCATCGATGATCTCCATCTCGCTCATTTCAAACCCGCGATGTTTCGCACCCAGTCGCGCGGCGAGGCCCTGATGCACAGCGTGGTTCGGCCGACATTCGCCCGGCGGCTCTATCAGCTTGGCGCCGATCTGGATGTGGCTGTGCCCGCCGGCCTGATACAGATCGTCATGCTCCATGAACATCGTTGCCGGCAGCACGACATCAGCGAGCAGTGCCGTTTCGGTCATGAACTGCTCGTGCACAGCAACGAACAGGTCATCGCGCAGGAAGCCTTGGCGCACACGATTGGTATCTGGCGCCACCGTGGCAGGATTGCTGTTCTGGATCAGCATCGCATGCACCGGCGGGCCACCCCGCAGTGCGTCGCGATTGTTCGTCAGAATGCTGGCAAGCCGACTCATGTCGAGGATGCGCGTGGCAGGATCTATCGCATCGAGACCCTCTATCAGGGTCTTGTCCCAGTTCTGGATGCTACGGTAGCTCCACAGCGCGCCGGCGCCTTCGTGTTGCCACTTGCCCATGACGGTCGGCAAGCAGGTGACCGCGTGCATCGACGCGGCGCCGTTGCGCGAGCGCGCGAAGCCGTAGCCGATGCGTATATATGCACGCTGAGTCGCGCAGTACAGTCTCGCGAATTGCTCAATCTGCTCGGCGGACAGTCCGGTGATCGCGGCGGCCCACTCTGGCGAGCGTGTCGCGAGATGCGCTTCCAGACCCGCGGGATAGTCGGAAGAGCGCGCCAGGTAGTCGCGATCGGCGTAGCCATCACGGAACGCGACATGCATCACTGCACAGGCGAGCGCCGCATCCGTGCCAGGCCGCAACGCCAGGTGTATGTCGGCCACGGCCGCCGTACCGGTGCGATACGGGTCTACCACCACAAGCTTGGCACCACGCTCTTTCCGCGCGCGAGCGATGTGCGTCATCACGTTCACCTGTGTCGCGACCGGGTTCCCTCCCCACATCACGATCAGGTCCGACCGCGCCATCTCGCGCGGATCGGGCCCTGTGAAGCGGCCGACGCCAGCCATCCAACCGGCCTCACAGATCGAGGTGCAGATCGTCTTTGCCATGCGGGAATAGCGCATGACATGGCGCAGCCGGTTGATGCCATCGCGCTGCACCAGACCCATCGTGCCCGAATAATAATAAGGCCACACCGCTTCAGCGCCGTGCCTCTCGGTGGCCGCGGTGAATGCCTCAGCCACACGATCCAGCGCCTCGTCCCACGAGATTGGGCGATACTGCCCTGATCCCTTGGGGCCGGTGCGCAGCAGTGGCCGGGTCAACCGATCCGGATGGTGGATGCGCTCGGCATAGCGCGCGACCTTGGCGCAGATCACGCCGGCGGTGTAGCTGTTGCCCTCCGCGCCGCGCACCGCACCGATGCGCTTGCCGTCCAGCACTTCGACCTCGAGGGCGCAAGTAGAGGGGCAGTCGTGGGGGCAGGCACTGTGCCGGATATCGGATTGCATGGACCTGGAGCCTAGCGCCTGGTCCGTAGCCTTGGCAAAATGGTGGCAATCAGGAACCGGGAGACTTCGCCATGCTGACCCGCCGCGCTCTGCTGGCCGCCTCGACCGCGACCATGGCCGCACCCGCCATCCACACCGGTGCGCGCGCCGCCACGCCCAAGGGCGTCGCCGTCATGGCCAGACAGATTGACGATATAGTCAGCTTCGATCCGGCGGAATCGTACGAATTCACCAACGGCGAGGTCGATGCCAACTGCTATCGGCGGCTGATCCGGCCGGACGTGAACGATGCGACGAAGATCGAGGGCGACCTGGCGGAGAAGTGGGAGGTCAGCAAGGACGGCCTGACCTTCACCTTCAGGTTGCGCCGTGACGCCAAGTTCGATTCCGGCAATCCGGTTACCGCACACGATGCGGCGTTCAGCCTGCAACGCGTCGTCAAGCTGAACAAGACGCCGGGCTTCATCATCACCCAGTTCGGCTACAACGCCGATAACGTCGAGAAATTGATCCGTGCGCTGGACGACTATACGGTCGAGATGAAGCTGCCAGGGGAAGCCGAGGCCACCAGCTTCATACTGTACTGCTTGAGCGCCAATGTCGGCAGCGTGGTCGACATGAAGACGGTCATGGCGAACCAGACGAATGGCGATCTCGGCAACGCATGGCTGAAGACGCGCACCGCCGGCGCAGGACCTTTCAAGCTCACCGAGTGGGCGGCCAGCGACCATGTTATCATTGATCTCAACCCGCACGCAGCAGAGAAGGCGCTGATGCATCGCGTCGTCATACGTCATGTCGCCGATCCCTCGGCGCAGCTTCTTCTGTTGCAGAAGGGCGATGTCGACATGGCGCGCGACCTGGGCTCGGACCAGCTCAAGTCGATCGCCGGCGACAAGAACCTGACCGTCGCGTCATCGCCGCAGGGCACGTCGATGTATATCGCGATGAACCAAACGATGCCGGAGCTGCAGAAGGTGCAGGTGCATCAGGCGATCAAATGGGCTATCGACTATGACGCCATAGCCAAGAACATCACGCCGAACACCTGGAGCGTCTGCCAAAGCTTCCTGCCGGATGCGCTGCCTGGTGCCGTGAAGACAAATCCCTTCATGAAGAATGTCGCCAAGGCGAAGCAATTGCTGGCAGAGGCCGGGTTGCCAAACGGTTTTGCCGTTACGATGGATTATTTCAACACTTCGCCGAGCTCCGAAATCGCGCAGGCGGTCCAGGCCGATCTGGCCGCGGTTGGCATCAAGGCGTCGCTACTGCCGGGCGACCAGAAACAGGTGATCACAAAGACCCGCGCACGCCAGCATCAGCTGGCAATGCTGCGATGGGGTACCGACTATTTTGATCCCAACTCCAATAGCCAGGCCTGGTGCGAGAACCCGGATGACTCGGATCAGAGCAAGCTGAAGATCCTCGCCTGGCGCAGCCACTTCGTAGACAAGGAGCTGATGGGCGAATCGCAGGCGGCAGTGCACGAGCTTGATTCCGCAAAGCGCATCGCGCTCTACCACAAGCTGCAGCAGCAGTTCATGGAGCGCGCGCCGTTCGCCATGCTGCTGCAACAAAATGCAGTGACCGTGCTGGGCAAAGGCGTTTCCGGTTTCAAGGTGGGACCGATGCCTGACTACACGCACTACTCGAGCATCACCAAGACGTGAGAGATAAGCTCCAGACGCTGGCGAGCAACTTCGCCAGCATCCCTCTCACTTTGTTCGGTCTGGTTCTGGTCACGTTCCTGATCGGGCGGGTGATGCCGATAGATCCGGTGATCGCGGTCGCCGGCGACCACGCCCCACCCGACGTGATCGCAGCGATACGTGAGCAACTCGGTCTGGACAAGCCGCTGCTGGTGCAGTTCTGGATTTACCTGGTCAATCTGATTCACGGCGATCTCGGGCATTCCGTAATGACGTCGCACGCCGTCACCGAGGACGTCGCGCAGTACTTCCCGGCGACAATCGAGCTGGCAACGACCGCAATCATCATCGCGATCATCGTCGGCATACCTCTCGGCGTGTTGGCTGCGGCATGGCAGGGCTCGCGGTTCGATCATGCTGTGCGGATAGTGAGCCTCGCAGGCCAGTCGATACCCGTGTTCGTGCTGGGGCTGCTCTGCCTGCTGGTCTTCTACGTGAAGCTCGGCATCGCGCCCGGCACGGGGCAGCTCGACGTGGCGTATGAGGGCCTGGTGCCGCGGGTCACCGGCATGCTGGTGGTGGACTCAGTGATCGCCGGCGATTGGGATTCGTTCTGGGACGCGTTGGCTCATCTGGCGCAGCCGGCTCTGGTCTTGGCGTATTTCTCGATGGCCTACATAACGCGCATGACGCGTGCCTTCATGATCGAATCGCTTTCCGGCGAATACATCATCACCGCACGGGCCAAGGGACTGTCGGCTGCGCGCATCCTCTGGCGACACGCGTTCGGCAATATCGCGGTGCGGCTGGTGACAGTGCTTGCACTGGCCTATGCCGGACTGCTGGAAGGCGCCGTGATCACTGAAACCGTCTTTTCCTGGCCGGGCCTTGGACTCTACCTAACTGTATCACTGCTGAACGCCGACATGAACGCGGTGCTGGGCGCCACGCTGGTGGTCGGCCTGATCTACCTGATCCTGAACCTGCTGGCCGACGTTCTGTATCGTTTGCTGGACCCGCGCGTCGCATGAGCGGTGTTCTGTCACGCGAATGGCTGCTGAGCGAGACACCAGCCTCGCGTGCCCATGCTGCCTGGGTGCGGCGCTACCGCGGGTGGCTGCAGTTCCGCGCCAATGGCTTGGCGATGGTCGGATTGGTGACAGTCGCGATCATGATCGTGGCGTCGCTCGGCGCGCCTTTGCTTGCGTGGCAAGATCCGAGCGCACAGGATCTCGCCGGGCGTCTCGCACCACCTTCGTTTGCGCATTGGTTCGGTACAGACGAACTGGGCCGCGACATCTATGCGCGGATCCTGTTTGGCGGACGCGTGACACTTGGCATGGTCGTGGCGGTGGTTTTGTTGGTGGCACCGGTCGGGCTCGCGGTGGGTAGTATTGCAGGCTATCTCGGCGGGCTGGCGGACCGTGTGCTCATGCGCGTGACGGACGTGTTCCTGGCATTTCCGCGCCTGGTGCTGGCGCTTGCATTCGTCGCGGCGTTGAAGCCTGGTATCACGAGCGCGGTGATCGCCATCGCGTTGACCGCCTGGCCGCCATATGCACGACTGGCGCGCGCCGACACGCTGACCGTGCGGAGCAGTGACTTCATCGCCGCGGTACGGCTGACCGGTGCTGGAAGCGGACGCATCATCCTGCGCCACATCATGCCGCTATGCCTGTCCAGCGTGATTGTGCGTGTGACGCTAGACATGAGCGGTATCATCCTGACCGCGGCGGCGCTCGGTTTCCTTGGCATGGGGGCGCAGCCGCCGATGCCGGAATGGGGCACGATGATCGCGTCGTCGCGAGCATTCATCCTGGATCAATGGTGGGTGCCGACGATCCCCGGCCTGGCAATCTTCATCGCGTCGCTGGCGTTCAATCTGTTGGGCGACGGAATGCGCGATGTGCTGGATCCGAGACAGCGCTAGATGCTGGTCGAGATCTGCAATCTCCGCATCCAGTTCCCAACCACCACAGGTCTGTCCGATGCCGTACGGAATGTCTCGCTGACACTCGGCCAGGAGAAGCTCGGTATCGTGGGCGAATCCGGTTCCGGAAAATCGCTGACGGCGCGTTCGATCCTGCGCCTGCTGCCATCCAATGCCGTCGTAACTGCGGAGAAGTTGACATTCGACGACATCGATGTGCTACGCGCTGATGAGACAGTGCTCCGCCGTATCCGCGGTGCCCGCGCAGGGCTCATTTTGCAGGACCCCAAATTCTCGCTTAATCCCGTGATGACCGCCGGTGCGCAGATAGCCGAGGCTTGGCGCGTGCACCGCGGCGGCAGCCGGAAGTTGGCGGAACGGGCAGCGATCGATCTGCTGGCGCAGGTGCAGATCCGCGATCCGGAGCACGTCGCCAAGGCCTATCCGCACGAGCTGTCCGGCGGCATGGGACAACGCGTGATGATTGCGATGATGCTGGCGCCCGACCCGGAGCTGCTGATTGCCGACGAGCCCACCAGTGCCCTCGATGCCACCGTGCAGGCGGAGATCCTGCGCCTGATCGAAGACCTCGTATCGCGCCGCGGCATGGGCTTGATTCTGATCAGCCACGATCTTCCGCTGGTCTCGCATTTTTGTGACCGCGTCGCCGTGATGTACGCTGGGCGCGTCGTGGAGGAGCTAGCGGCAGCAGACCTGACGCGAGCAAGACATCCGTATACACGTGGCCTGTTGGAGTGCCTGCCGACGCTCAGCCACCAGCAAAAGCGACTCCCCGTCATGCAGCGCGATCCTTCATGGCTGGAGACATGATCGAGGTCGATGAGCTTTCCGTTCGCTTCGGTCGTATGGAGGCGGTAAAGTCCGTCTCGTTCAGCGTGGCACGTGGCGACAGTTTTGGCCTCGTTGGCGAATCGGGCTCCGGCAAATCGACAGTGCTGCGCGCGATATCCGGGCTCAATCCGCTCTGGACTGGGCGGATGTCGATCGACGGGGAGTTCCTTGCGCCTCGTCGCTCGAAGGAATTCCATCGTCGCGTGCAGATGGTGTTTCAGGATCCCTATGGTTCGCTGCATCCGCGTCAGACGGTGGATCGCCTGCTGTCCGAGCCGCTGCTGGTGCATGGTATGGACAACGTCGAACGGCGTATCCTGCGCGGCCTCAACGAGGTGGCGTTGCCGGCTTCGGTGCGGTTTCGTTATCCGCACCAGCTTTCCGGCGGGCAGCGCCAGCGCGTGGCGATCGCGCGAGCATTGATGGCGGAGCCGCAGGTACTGCTGCTCGACGAGCCGACCAGCGCGCTCGACGTGTCGGTGCAGGCCGAGGTGCTGAACCTGCTGGCGGATCTGCAGCACGCCCACGGGCTGACGTATATCCTGGTGAGCCACAATCTGGCGGTGGTGGCGCATCTCTGCGCGCGCATAGGCGTGATGCAGGCCGGCGAACTGGTGGAGCTTCTGTCGGCCGACGACCTTCGCGCAGGCCGCACACGGCATCCCCACACCGCATCACTGCGCGAACTGAGCATCGAACTGGAAGAGCCGGAGACAAGCCTATGATCCTCCATTGGGGTGCCTTGACGGGGGGTGTTGCCACTGCCCACTCTTTGATGCGATAGCGCAGCCGGTCCGCAGAGGTGAGGACGATGAACGACCTCTATTCATTCCAGGCCCAGCATCGCAATACCAGGGTGATGCACAAGTGGGACCACTATTTCGAGATATATGAACGCTTCCTGTCGCCCATCCGTCGTAGCAACCCAGTGGTTGTGGAGATCGGCGTGCAGCTTGGCGGCTCGGTGGAGATGTGGCGCGACTATTTTGGCCCCGCGACGCGAATCTTTGGCATCGACATCAATCCCGAGGCGAAGCAGCAGGAGGACATCGTCACCAGGGTATTCGTCGGCGACCAACAGGACCGCGCTTTCCTCCGATCGGTGCTGCGCGAGACCGGCGCGCCGGATGTGGTGATTGACGATGGCGGACACACGGCGAACCAGCAGATCACTGCATTCGAGGAGCTGTATCCTGCGCTCAGCGAAAACGGCCTCTACTTTGTGGAAGACACGCACACATCACTGTGGCGCGGAACTTTCATGGACCGCCAAGACCAACAGAGCTTCCTACAATTCTCCTTCGCCCGCTGCGTCCAGTTGATGGAATGGACAAGCAAGCAGGAGAACTTCGCCGTCCTGGGCACTGATCAGAACGAGACGCTTGCGAATAGCGTTTCGGAGTTCTGCCGCACAACGAAGGGCATCAGCTTCTTCGACAGCATGGTCGTGTACGAGCGCGCCCGCCGCCGGGTGCCGAGGCACATGCGGCGCTAACGGGGGCCTGCGATAGCACCAAGATGATCACGCTGTCACGCGCACCCGCGAGCCTGCCCGGAGGGCAGCGCATCTACGCCATTGGCGACATCCACGGCTGCGATGTGCAGCTTGGCAATCTTCACGAGATCATCGCCGAGGACCTGGCGCGGCGGCCGATCGACGCGCCGCTGGTTCTGCATATCGGCGACTACGTCGATCGCGGCATCGATACCGCCGCTGTACTGCGGCGACTGCTCGCGGGATCGCCGATCGAGGGCGTGCCGGTCGTCAATCTTGTCGGCAATCATGATGAGACGATGCTGCACGCGCTGTCGGGCGATCGGCCGGCTGCGACCGACTGGCTGTTCACCGGCGGGAGGCCGGCGCTGGAGAGTTACGGCATCGATCCGGACTCACCGCGCGAGAGCTGGCCGGAGAATGTGCCGGCCGCGCATATCGACTTCCTGCGGGACCTCACGCTGACCCATCATGTCGGGGGCTACTTCTTCGTGCATGGCGGCGTGCGGCCCGGCGTGCCTCTGGAGCGGCAGGCGCGCGAGGATCTGCTGCGCATGCGCCAGCCGTTTCTCTATTCCGAGATGGATTTCGGCGCTGTGGTGGTGCATGGCCACTCACCGGTCAGGGAGCCGGTGGTGCGGCACAACCGCATCGCCATCGACACCGGCGCGGTGTTCGGCGGCAAGATGACGTGCCTTGTGCTGGAGGGCGAGACGCTGGGTTTTCTCACCGCTGATCCGGTGGGCGAACCGGTATCGATTGCGCATCGGTAGCACGGTGATATCCAGGCTGACGTGAAATCAGGGTCTTCCGCCGCGTAACCGAGGTAATGAACCTACAGCCGGACAGATGCGACAGCACTGACAGATCCGCCCGTGTGCTGCGCAGATTGAGCCACCGCAGGCTGTCCAGCGCCCCGAGTGGAGCCAAGTCGGTGACCGGCGTGTTTGTCAGATCGAGGAATTGCAGCCCGATCAGCCCGGCAAGCGGCGTGACATCGGTGATCAGCGTTCCGGACAGATCGAGGCTGCGCAGGTTGTGCAGCCCGGCCAATGGTGTTGCGTCGCCGATCTGAGTGTCGCCCAGATCGAGACGCTCCAGCCGGACGAGCCCGGCCAGCGGCGCGACGTCACCGACCAGCGAACCGGTCAGGAAGCAGCCTTCCAGTTCTGCCATCCCCATCAGCGGCGCGACGTCGCTGATGGCAGTGAACGACAGATGCAGATGGCGCAACCGGGTCAGTGCGGCCAGTGGAGCAATATCGCTGATGCGCGATCTAGTGAGCATCAGTCGACGCAGTCCTGTCAGCACAGAAACCGGTCGAAGATCGGTGATGTAGCTGCGCTCCAGCCGCAGCTCGACGATGTGCGGAATCCACCCCGGTGGCAGCGCCTCACCCGCTAGGATCAGGCGCCCAACCTCGGCGGGATCAATGCGCACGATGGAATGGCTTGTCGCCCTTCACCGTCACCCGGTAACCCGAACGAACCTGGGGGAAGTAGTCCCACATCGCGATGTGCTGCACACAGCGATTGTCCCAGAACGCCACCGAGTCCGGCTGCCAGCGAAATCGCACCTGCCAATGCGGCCGGCCGCAATGCTCGTAGAGGAAGTCGAGGATCGCCTTGCTCTCCGCCTCAGGCATGTCCTTGATCGAGTGCGTGAACACCGGATTGACGAAGATCGCCTGCCGTCCGGTCACCGGATGCGTGCGGATCACCGGATGCTCAGCGCGCGGAAACGTCTTCGG